>Ga0172376_10009005_pt1 | contig 10347 bp, 10 predicted proteins | sample Lak35m_FD_121114 | JGI IMG/M metagenome (GOLD analysis project Ga0172376, IMG submission 121114) | Freshwater microbial communities from Kabuno Bay, South-Kivu, Congo - kab_092012_35m | ecosystem: Environmental > Aquatic > Freshwater > Lake | place: Democratic Republic of the Congo: South-Kivu... | reverse complement strand
TCTTCCTCTGACTTCGCCCAAGCTTCGGACTCTTGGCGCAATTTATCCATCTCATCATCAAGCAAATCGGCAGGGCGGCAGTCGATAACTACTGCATCCGTGCCAACAGCCATATTCTTAATCTCGGCGTTAACTGATGCAGGTGCTTTACCGTAGTGACCTAGCAAATAGTTTTTCACTTCATTGGTGACAGACTTATAACGTGCACCTGTCATCACGTTTAAAACGGCTTGAGTGCCTACAATTTGCGAAGTGGGGGTCACGAGCGGAGGGTAACCTAAGTCTTCACGAACACGTGGAATCTCAGCCAGCACCTCATCCATGCGATTAAGCGCACCTTGTTCTTTAAGCTGATTAGACAAGTTTGAAATCATGCCGCCTGGCACTTGGTTGACGAGTACGCGAGTATCCACGCCAGTAAACTCGCTTTCAAACTGCCAGTATTTTCTGCGAACTTCGCGGAAATAAGCGGTAACTTCCTGCAAGGCTGCCAAATTAAGGCCTGTATCAAAACCGGTGCCTTCTAGTGCCGCTACCATAGACTCTGTCGTTGGATGGCTCGCACCCTCAGAGAATGATGAATTGCAGGTATCAATCATGGTTGCACCCGCTTCAACGCCTTTTAGTAGGCACATGCTAGCCAAGCCTGATGTGGCATGACTATGTAAGTGGATAGGTAATTTAACCGCGGCGCGAATTGCTTTTACTAAGTCGTGCGTAGTTTGAGGTGTAAGCAAGCCAGCCATGTCTTTAATGGCGATGGTGTCAGAGCCCATAGCTTCAAGTTCTTTAGCCATTGCGACAAAGTAATCAATATCGTGCACAGGGCTTGTTGTATATGAAATTGTACCTTCAGCGTGTTTGCCACATTTTTTTACAGCTTCAATTGAAACACGGAGATTGCGTGTGTCATTCATAGCATCAAAAACACGGAATACATCAACCCCTGTATCAGCTGCTTGTTTGACAAATGCTCTAACAACGTCATCTGAGTAGTGGCGGTAACCTAATAGGTTTTGACCGCGCAGCAACATTTGAATTCGGCTATTGGGTAATGCTTTGCGAAGCTTCTTTAGACGCTCCCAAGGGTCTTCCTTTAGGTAGCGCACGCAAGTATCAAATGTCGCGCCGCCCCATGCTTCAAGCGACCAAAAACCAATCTCATCCAATTTTGTGCAAATTGGCAACATATCGTCTGTACGCAGGCGGGTTGCAATTAGAGACTGATGACCATCTCTCAAAACTAATTCAGAAACATGAACTTGTGCCATATATTTAACTTAATTTATTTGATTGATATTGAAAAATTAAATGCCTTCATGTGCAGCAATTGCTGCAGATATCGCTGCCGCCATAAGTTCTGGCGGGAAGGCTGTCGCATAATTATTTAGCTCGGAGTGTGACTCCACAAAGCTTGTGTCAAATTCACCACCTCTAAAATCAGGGTGTTTCAGAATTTCCTGATAGTAAGGGATAGTTGTTTTTACGCCGTAAACCAACATGTCACTCAACGCGCGGCGACCGCGCTCAATGACACCCTCCCAATCCAACGCCCAAACGGTTAATTTTGCACACATGGAATCGTAGTATGGTGGAATGACATAGCCGCTATAAATCGCAGCGTCCATACGAACGCCAGGGCCGCCTGGTGCGTAGTAGCGAGTAATCTTGCCAAAACTAGGCAGGAAATCGTTTTTTGGATCTTCCGCGTTAATGCGAAACTCCATTGCAAAGCCACGATATTTCACTTCGTCTTGCTTGTATTGAAGTTCTTGGCCATCGGCAATGCGGATTTGCTCTTGTACGATATCAATGCCTGTAATGGTTTCGGTGACTGTGTGCTCAACCTGTAAACGCGTGTTCATTTCCATAAAATAGAAGGTGTTGTCAGAGTCTAATAAGAACTCAACAGTCCCCGCATTTTCGTAGCCCACGGCCTTGGCAGCTTTAACAGCTAAATTACCAATATATTCGCGCTGCGCCTCGCTCAACTGTGGTGATGGCGCGATTTCAATCAACTTTTGATTGCGGCGCTGGATAGAACAATCTCGTTCAAATAGATGAATGACGTTGCCATGACTATCTGCAATCACTTGGACTTCAATGTGTCTTGGATTGACTACACACTTCTCAAGGAAAACCTCAGGCTTACCAAAAGCTTTGCTTGCTTCAGAAATAACGCGATCATAATTGCCAATCAATTCTTTTTCGTCGTTACAGCGACGGATACCACGACCACCACCACCATTGGTTGCTTTTAGCATCACGGGGTAGCCAATTTTGCCGGCCAATTGACGGGCCTCTTCTAAGTCCGCCAAATTACCGTCGCTACCAGGTGTACAAGGGATGCCAGCTGCAATCATGGCTTTACGTGCTTCAATCTTGTCGCCCATTTGGCGAATAACGTCTGCGTCTGGACCAATAAACTTAATACCACGACGTGCGCAAATTTCTGCTAACTCAGGATTTTCAGACAAGAAGCCGTAGCCTGGATGAAGGGCGTCGCAACCCGATGCTACGGCAATGTTGACTATGTTGTGTGCGTTCAAATATCCAATAACAGGGTCTGATCCAATGTTGTATGCTTCGTCAGCCTTTTTAACATGTAAGGCATGGCGGTCGGCATCTGAATAGATGGCAACAGACTTAATCCCCATCTCAGAGCAAGCTCTGACGATGCGCACGGCAATTTCGCCGCGATTAGCGACTAGAATTTTTTTAATCACCTAACAAAACCTGATATCAGAATTAATAAACTGGAAAATCAAAATAGCTACGGAAGCGCTATCTTTGACATAAAAACGTCTCGATTATATCATGCGCCCCTTATGACTGCACAGCACATCGTTATTAATAGCCTTGAATTTGCGAGAAAATCTCACGCAATTCATGATACAATCGCGGCTTCGCAATTAATGCGGGTGAAAGAACGGCTGGCTTCCGATGTTGGAAGCCTTGATTGGAGCCTCGTTGGAGGAGTTTTATCAGGTGGTGAGTCGACACTTCATTTTGAATTGAAAGGCACGTTGGCAGCTTCTTGTCAGCGCTGCTTAGAGCCAATCCAATTAGATTTAAACATTAAGTCTAAATTTATTTTGGTAAAAGATGAGTCAGAAATTCCCGTTGAAGACGAGGAGATGGATGACAAGGATTATCTTGTGGCCGATGTGGAATTCGATGTGATGCAGTTGATCGAGGATGAGGTTTTGCTTGCGATACCTTATGCACCGATGCATGACATTAAAGATTGCCCAGCAGGGGATGCGGCAAGCGAATTAAAAGCGCCTAATCCATTTGCAGCATTAAAAGATTTTAAAGTGGTAAAAAATTAGTTTAGGAGTAATAAATGGCTGTTCAACAAAACAAAAAATCACCATCTAAGCGTGGTATGCATCGTTCACACGATTTTTTGACAAACCCAGCATTAGCGGTTGAGCCAACAACAGGTGAAGTTCACTTGCGTCACCACGTAAGCCCAAGCGGTTTTTACCGTGGTCGTAAGGTACTACCATCTAAAGGTGAATAATTAACAAATCAGCGAAGAGATTTCATTTACTTTCGCTGATTTTTGATTTCCCTTCCAAGCATGGTTACCGTTGCTATTGATGTCATGGGTGGCGATCACGGCCCCCGTGTCACTATTCCAGCCGCTCTGGCACTTCTCAAAGAAGTCAGCAACGTCAAAGTTATTCTAGTCGGTCTATCCGAAGCGATAGATGCCCAGTTACGTCTACACAAAGCTCAAAATCATCCGCGCATAAGCATTCAGCACGCAAGTGAAGTTGTTTTTATGGATGAATCTCCACAGAGCGCGCTAAAGAACAAAAAAGACTCTTCAATGCGCGTTGCCATTAATTTGGTGAAAAGTGGTGATGCGGATGCCTGCGTAAGCGCTGGCAATACTGGGGCTTTAATGGCTACGGCGCGTTTCGTGCTAAAAACGCTGGACGGAATTGATAGACCTGCCATTGCGGGCATATTGCCAAACAAAAATGGCATCACTTATATGCTAGATCTTGGCGCTAATGCTGACTGTACACCTGAACACCTGCTTCAATTTGCAATCATGGGTTCTGTCCTTGTTTCTTGCGTCGAAGATAAAGCTCGTCCCACAGTAGGCTTGCTTAACATTGGCTCCGAAGATATCAAAGGAAATGAAGTGGTTAAACAAACGGCTGAATTGCTTAGAAATAGCCACCTAAACTTCTACGGCAACGTTGAAGGTGACGATATTTACAAAGGTACAACGGACTTGGTTGTATGCGATGGGTTTGTTGGAAATGTTGCGCTTAAGACCTCAGAAGGGCTTGCGCATTTGATGGGTGGCTTCTTGGGGCAAGAATTCAAACGCAACATTTTTACGAAGTTGATGGCACTTGTCTCAATGCCAGTACTTAAAGCTTTTAAGAAACGTCTGGATCCAAGGCGATATAATGGCGCAAGCTTTTTAGGGTTGCGCGGCATTGTCGTTAAGAGTCATGGTGGTGCTGATATGGTTGCATTTAAACATGCCATCATTAAAGCGGTTGAAGAGGCCCAAAGCGGCGTTCTCAGTCACATGCTGGAGCAATTGGCCATCGAACATGCTCAATCTAATGGCGCAGCTTCAGTCAATTCAGATTAAAATTCAGCGATGATGCAACAAGAAATGAATAAGAGAGTGCTTGTATGAAATTTTCACGTATCGCAGGCACAGGCAGTTATTTGCCGGAGAAGATATTAAGTAACGCTGACCTTGAAAAGATGGTCGATACCACGGATGAGTGGATCTTTACCCGTACAGGGATCAGAGAACGTCATATCGTTGCTGAAGGTGAGAGTACGAGCGACATGGCGCTTCAGGCAGCTAAAAATGCGATTGCTTCGGCGCAAATTGACGTGCAGGAAATCGATTTAATTATCCTTGCCACAACCACACCTGATAGAACTTTCCCAAGCACGGCCTGCTTGCTTCAGCAAAAGTTAGGGATTAAAAACAGCCCAGCTTTCGATTTGCAAGCCGTCTGTAGCGGCTTTGTTTACGCTTTAGCGACTGCGGACAACTTTATCAAATCAGGTTCAGCGAAATGTGTGTTGGTTGTTGGTGCAGACGCGATGTCTACGATTACTGATTGGACTGATCGTAGCAATTGTATTCTTTGGGGCGACGGTGCAGGCGCTGTTATTTTGAAAGCAAGCGATGAGCAAGGCATTATCTCTACTCATTTGCACGCTGATGGTAACTATGTTGATTTGTTGACGGTGCCTCAGGGTGTGTCATGCAAAGCGGGTAGCAAAACCATTCAAATGGAAGGTAATGCCGTATTTAAAATGGCGGTTAACACCTTAGATTCGATTGTGGATGATACCTTAAATCACAATGGCCTCGAAAAAGCGCATGTTGATTGGTTGGTGCCACATCAGGCCAATATACGCATTCTGCAGTCTACCGCAAAGAAGCTCGGTATGAGCATGGATAGAGTGGTTGTTACTGTAGATAAACATGGCAATACTTCAGCCGCTTCTATTCCATTGGCCCTAGATGTTGCCGTTCGCGATGGCCGCATTAAACGTGGCGAAACAATTTTAATGGAGGCTTTTGGTGGTGGATTCACCTGGGGCTCCGTCTTAATGAAATACTAAACAAAATACTAGTCGAGAAAATTACGATGAAATTTGCTTTCTTCTTTCCAGGGCAAGGCTCTCAATCTGTGGGTATGATGCAGGGCTTGACCGACATCGCTATTGTCCGCGAAACGTTTGCTGAGGCTTCAGATGTTTTAGGGCAGGATTTCTGGGCAATGGTCACAGAGCCGAATGAAGCGCTTAATCAAACATCCAATACACAACCACTCATGCTGACGGCTGGTGTGGCCACTTGGCGCGCTTGGCAACAAGCATCCGACCTTAAACCTCATTTGATGGCAGGTCATAGCCTCGGTGAGTACACAGCTTTGGTAGCCGCTGGTGCGCTATCTTTTAAAGATGCGCTGCCTTTGGTTCGTTATCGCGCACAAGTAATGCAAAATGCAGTTGCTGAAGGCGTTGGAGCCATGGCTGCTATTCTTGGTTTAGATGACGATACAGTTCGCCAGGTTTGTACTGAGGCGGCGCAAGGAGAAGTGGTTGAAGCGGTTAATCTTAATTCACCTGGTCAGGTAGTGATTGCCGGCAATAAAGCGGCTGTTGAGCGTGGCATGGAATTAGCAAAAGAAAAGGGTGCTAAACGTGCATTACCTCTGCCAGTAAGCGTGCCATCTCATTGTGCACTCATGAAGCCTGCGGCGATTGAGTTAGCCAAATATTTAGAATCAGTCACAATAACAGCTGGCCAAATGCCTGTGGTTCATAATGCCGATGTCGCAGCATATGATGATGCGGCGAAAATTAAAGATGCTTTAGTGCGTCAACTTTATAGCCCTGTGCGTTGGGTGGAAACAGTCCAAAATGCACATCAGCAAGGCATTGCAGCCTCTGCGGAGTGCGGTCCAGGTAAGGTGCTTGCAGGCTTAACTAAGCGAATAGTCGCTGATTTGCCCTGTGTTGCTATGGTGAGTCAAGAAGCGTTTGAAGAAGCAAAAACGCTATTTTTAGCTTAGACTAAACTCTAAGTTAGGGGAGGAAAGATGATGTTAGAAGGTCAAATTGCTTTAGTAACTGGCGCAAGTCGTGGCATTGGCGCTGCAATTGCACAAGCGTTAGGCACGCAGGGCGCTGTCGTTGTTGGTACAGCAACGACACAAGCTGGTGCCGATCAAATCAGTGCTGCACTTAAAGATGCCGGCATTAAAGGCTGTGGCTTGGCACTTGATGTAAATAGCTCAGAGCAAATTCAAGAAGTGCTAAAGACTATCGCTGAACAATTTGGTGAGGTAAGCATTCTCGTGAATAACGCGGGTATTACAAAAGATACCTTGCTTATGCGCATGGAAGACAGTGATTGGGACGCGGTAATCTCAACTAATTTGAGTTCAGTTTATCGCATGTCCAAAGCGGTATTGCGTCCAATGATGAAAGCTAGAACTGGCCGCATTATCAGCATCTCTTCAGTGGTTGGCCATATGGGTAACGCTGGGCAAACTAACTACTCTGCTGCTAAAGCAGGTATGGCTGGCTTTACTAAGTCGCTAGCAAGCGAAGTGGGTAGTCGCGGCATTACCGTTAACTGTGTTGCACCAGGCTTTATTGATACTGACATGACACGTTCATTGCCTGAAGAGCATAAGGAAGCACTACTTAAGCACATACCATTAGGAAAATTAGGCCAAGATAAAGATATTGCTGCGGCAGTAGCATTTTTAGCTTCCCCTGCTGCAGGCTACATTACGGGCGAGACATTGCACGTCAATGGCGGCATGTACATGGCATAAATACAAAAATTAGTTTTTTGAATTCCTCGTGCTTTTTGTTAGAATGGCACGAGTTTAGTAGGTAGTAACTTTAATAACAAAAGGGGATTTAGATGTCTGACATCGAACAACGCGTTAAGAAAATTGTAGTTGAGCAACTTGGTGTAGCTGAGGGTGATGTAAAAAATGCATCTTCTTTTGTTGACGATCTAGGTGCTGACTCTTTAGATACAGTTGAACTAGTGATGGCTCTTGAAGAAGAGTTCGACTGCGAAATTCCTGATGAAGAAGCAGAAAAAATCACAACAGTGCAGCAAGCTATTGATTACGTTAACGCTAATCTAAAATAATTATTCATTAACTTTTTCTTGGAGTCGCTTTGTCCAAGTCGCTAAACGCGTCTAAAAGACGCGTCGTTGTTACAGGTTTAGGTGTTGTATCACCCGTTGGTATTGGCGTTGATACAGCATGGGCTAATATTGTTGCTGGTAAATCTGGCATCACAAGAATCACAAAATTTGACCCGAGTAACTTCTCGTCTCAAATTGCAGGTGAAGTAAAAGATTTCGATGTGTCGCAATACCTTCCTGCGAAGGAAGCTAGACGCATGGATACTTTTATTCAATATGGTCTAGCTGCAGCAATTGAAGCGGTAAAAGATTCTGGCCTTGTGGCCACCGAAGAAAACGCCGAGCGCATCGGCGTATCTATCGGCTCAGGCATCGGCGGTCTTGGTTTAATTGAAGAAACCAACGACACTTACGATGAAGGCGGTCCTCGAAAAGTCTCACCATTCTTCATTCCTGGCACGATCATTAACATGATCTCAGGCAATCTCTCAATTATGTTTGGCTTTAAAGGTCCAAACGTATCCATCGTCACCGCTTGTACCACAGGTACACACTCTATCGGTGATGCAGCTCGTATGATTGAATACGGTGATGCAGACGCGATGGTTGCAGGTGGTGCCGAAGCAGCCATTACTGAGCTATCTGTTGCTGGCTTTGCTTCAGCGAGAGCTTTGTCTAGCCGCAATGATGACCCAGCAACTGCAAGTCGTCCTTGGGATAAAGATCGCGACGGTTTCGTGATTGGCGAGGGGGCTGGCGTGATGGTGTTAGAAGAATACGAGTCTGCTAAAAAGCGTGGCGCAAAAATCTACGCTGAATTAGTAGGTTATGGCATGAGTGCAGATGCCTATCACATGACTGCGCCGAATATGGATGGTCCACGCCGCTCAATGCGTAATGCTTTGAACAATGCAGGCATTAATCCAGACCAAGTGCAATTTGTGAATGCGCACGGCACATCAACCCCGCTAGGGGATGCCAACGAAACCAACGCGATTAAAGCTGCGTTTGGTGATCACGCTAAAAATATTGTTGTTAACTCAACCAAATCAATGACCGGTCACTTGTTGGGTGGCGCTGGTGGCTTGGAGTCTGTATTTACAGTACTTTCTATTCATCATCAAATCTCACCACCAACCATTAATATCTTTAACCAAGATCCAGAGTGCGATTTAGACTACTGTGCCAATACAGCGCGCGATATGAAGATTGACGTTGCGCTTAAGAATAACTTTGGCTTTGGTGGTACAAACGGCTCATTGGTGTTCAAAAAGATCTAGCCTAACCTGCTGGTATCGCTGGGGTACAGCATGAATCCTAATCAAGCCCCAATTCAAGCACTGCTTAACGGAAAGCCCATGATGGGCTTATCTGTGCTTGATCGCGGCCTTTCTTATGGTGATGGCGTGTTCAGAACTTTGCCTGTCATCAAAGGCTCTCCGCAATCCTGGAATTTACATTACAAGAAACTCCATCATGACTGTGCGGCGCTGAATATTGGCTGCCCAGATGCCAGCGTCTTACTTGACGATATTCAATCGCTATTTACCAATGATACTGGCGTTGCAAAAATCATTATTACTCGCGGTGAAAGCGCTCGCGGATACGGATATCCAGACGATATCCAGCCCAATCGGGTTTTGATTAAATCAACTTCACCTCAGTATCCTGAAGATAACTTTATCAATGGAGTAAAGCTTCATCTTTGCGAATTGCGCCTATCCCACCAACCCAAATTGGCTGGAATTAAGCATTTAAACCGCCTAGAAAATGTAATGGCACGCCACGAATGGAATGACTCTGGTATCGCCGATGGCCTACTGATGGACGAAAATAACATGGTGATTGAATGCACAATGAGCAATGTTTTTGCTAGATTTGGTAATCGTCTGGTAACGCCATTGCTTAATCAATGCGGCGTTGCTGGCGTCACCCGCGATCGAGTAATTGCTGGCGCAGCCCGATTAGACCTAGTAGTTTCGGAAGAAAACATCCCTTTAGCTCAACTCATGCAGGCTGATGAACTTCTTATATGCAACAGCTTGTTTGGAGTATGGCAAGTGACTGAACTCAGTCAACAGTACTGGGAAAAGCAGTCGTTGGCTGACAAACTTAATGCGTTGCTGAAAGATTAAGGCAATGAAACAGCTTATTCGCCTTATCGTTATTTTCTTGTTTGCATTTGCCGCTTGGATGGCCTATTTCGCTTATACCCCGATTCAACTCAAGAGTGACTCTGTTGACTTTGATATTGAAGCAGGTAGCCGTTTCCGTGGTGTTAGCAAGCAACTCGTCGCTCAAGAAGTACTGAGGGAGCCGCTTAGTTTTGAAGTGCTGGCTAGACTTTTGGGGCAAGCGTCAGATCTAAAGGCTGGCATTTATATCATTAAAAACGGCACAACCCCTTTGGTGTTGCTTGATCAAATTACTTCTGGCACCACAGGACAAGCAGGCGTTACTTTTATTGAGGGATGGACTTTTGCTCAGATGCGTCAAGCGCTTAATGAAAATGATTCCGTCAAGCATATGACCATGAGCGAAACTGATGCGCAAATTCTCAAAGAGATAGGCGCAAAAGAAACCAACCCAGAAGGGCTGTTCTTCCCTGATACTTATTTCTTCACACCCAATACCAGTGATAGGGAGATTCTTAAGCGCGCCTATTTAAC
>Ga0172376_10009004_pt1 | contig 10348 bp, 8 predicted proteins | sample Lak35m_FD_121114 | JGI IMG/M metagenome (GOLD analysis project Ga0172376, IMG submission 121114) | Freshwater microbial communities from Kabuno Bay, South-Kivu, Congo - kab_092012_35m | ecosystem: Environmental > Aquatic > Freshwater > Lake | place: Democratic Republic of the Congo: South-Kivu... | reverse complement strand
GAGGCTCGCGCCGTCAGCCCGCGCAGCCAGCCTGCGACCTTCTGAAGCGTTCCGCGGACCGGATCTTGCACCGTCGCTTCGCTGCGCGTGATCAGAAACCGCCGGGCCAGCAGCAGTTCAACCGCAGCCACGATCAGAATCGGAAGCGACAGCAGAACGATTCCAGAAACGGATGTTCCGCGCCGCAGCAGCCGGTCAAAGAGCGCCGGGGGAATCATGTGTTCTTCCACCTGAAGCCGGATGAAGTGGAACTCGTCGAGAAACACCGGCAGCAGCGCGATTCCGAGACCGATGACCGACGCCATCACAAACGCTGGAATGGAGCGGCCGCAGTACGCCGAACTCATCACGCAGACGGCGATCACCTGCAGCGAAGCCAGGACCAGCAGCCAGACCGCCATCACCAGATCGCTGACTTCAAAGCCGCCGAACGAGTAAGCATTGGCCAGCAGCGGCACCATCGGCAGCAGCAGCGCCAGCATGGGAATCAGCCGGGCGAAAACTTTCTCGAGGATGATCGTGCCGGGGCTGAGCTTTGTGAGCAGCAGCAGTTCCAGCGTGTGCCGCTCTTTCTCGTCGGCGATGGCTCCGCAGGACAGTACCGGCAGCAGCAGGTAGATCCCGGCGAAGGCCGTCTGCACGATGACTTCCAGCAGGTCGCGACCGGTGCCCAGCCGCGCCAGCGGATCGCTCCAGGCACGCCGTTCCGTGAGCAGAATCAGGCTGACAGTCAGCAGAGCCAGGGCCATCAGCAGCCGGTACAGATACGTCGAACGGCGGACGGACAGCTCCCGCAACTCTCTTGCCAGCAGCGGCAGAGTGAATCGCGAGAGCGCGGCCATGACTTCTCCGGACTTCACACCAGCGGCATCACCGTGGCCAGCAGCAGCGTGACGGCCATGCTGACGACACCCAGCACCACCAGCAGCGGCGTCCAGGTACACAGCCCTTCCTTTTCAGTCAGGCCGCCCATGCGGGCGAAGATCCAGAAGCCGGAATCGTTCATCCACGATCCCACCAGTGAACCGGCACCGATGGCTGTCGCCAGATACACCTTGTCGAACGGCAAAGCCACGTCAGAAACCATGCCGGCCAGCATGCCCGACGTGATGATCATCGCGGCTGTGCTCGAACCCTGAGCCACCTTCAGCAGCGAAGCGATCCCGAAGCCCAGGAACAGCATCGTCATTCCCGCGTCCGATCTGCCGAACAACTCGACGATGGCATCGCCGACGTTCGCCACCTTGAGCATCGCTCCAAACGCTGAACCGCCTGCGGTGATGAGAATGATCAGGCCGCCGCTCATCAGCGATGTTTCCACCACGTGCGCCATCTCTTCGCGACTCGGCCGCCGCTGTTTGATGTAGACATAGATGGCAATACCCATCGACAGCAGCAGTGCGAAGTTCGGGTCGCCAATGACCTGTGTATAGCGAGTCGATCTGGTCCAGAAGCCGAGCGAATCCGCGTGGCCCTTCATCTGCTTCTTCACGACTTCCAGTGCATCTTTGCGGGACAGACTTCTGGCCGCCTGGATTTCTTTGATACGGCTGGCATCGGTCACGACCTTCAGGGCGGATGTGTCGACAGTTTCGGCTTTGGACTGCTCCATCACCGCCAGGACTTCAGCATCCAGTGTGGTCTGTGCTGCGGCCGCCTGTTGTCGGGCCTGTTCGAGCAGTTCATGGGTCGACATCGCGTCGCTGACGGTGTGGATCGCGATCATGATCACCGGCAGCACGACCGGTGCCAGCGATGGCAGCAGCGCCGGCAACTGGTCGTCGGCCAGTGGTTCCGGGTCTTTGTGTCCCGGGATGTCACGCATCGGGATGTTGAACATGCGATCGAGAATGCCCGCCGTCACGAGGCCACCGATGGCGGCCGGCAGGGCGACCAGTGCTCCCACCAGAATCATCGTGCCCAGATCGATGCCCAGATTGGCAGCCATACCGAGCGGACCGGGTGTCGGTGGGACCAGCGTGTGAGTGATCGCTCCACCGGCGGTAATGGCCAGAATGCATTTCAGGTAGGCGCCGCCCGTGCGTTTGTAGAACGACCTGGCCAGTGGCACGAGCAGGTAGAAGACCGTGTCGAAGAACACCGGCACCGACAACAGGTAACCGCTGCCCATCAACGCCCACGGCGCCCGCTTCTCACCGAGCAGGTTCATGAAGCCACGCACGATACGGTCCGCCGCGCCGCTGTCCATCATGCACGTGCCGATCACCGCCGCCACCGCGATGACGATGGCAATCTTTCCGCAGGCAACGCCGAATTCTTCAGCCACGCGCACCATCGCGTTGCCAGCAATGTTAAACCCGCCGTCCGGAGTCTTCTCAACAGCCAGCAGACTGACGACCACGGCCGCGGTGATCAGTGCAATAAAGGCGTTGACTCGCAGCCACATGATCATGGCAATCACAAGCACGATGCCGATCGTCATGATGAGAAGCGGATGAATCATGAGCGCGGTTCCCGGTGGCAGATTCTCGGATGGATTAGAAGCCGGATGGCGTAGGCCGGGCTGTGCCCGGCAATTCAACCAGTGACGGTGGCAGATTTCCGGATGGATCAGTAGTCCGGACGGATCAAAGGGAGCCGATTCTAGTGCCCGTCCCCTGAGCCTCAACCAGGTCCGCCCAACTGGCCGAACCGGACCGGCTCTGGTTCAGACAATGGCCCGGCCCGAAGACCGGCGGGCGAATCCTGAGGCGGAGCCGCCGATTTCTGAGGAGCCTGCAGTGATCTGTGATCGGACGGCAAACTGCTCCGTCAAAGTTGAAGGCTGGAAGCTGTCTCGCTAATCTGTGCGGCTCTTCAGCCGGACCGGATCATAAGATTCGACGTAACTCGTTGTCAGAGAACGGACTGCAGTAGAGCAGCGGTCGTGAATCAGAGCTGAACTCCATGTTTTTTCGAGGAACAGCGTCGTGCCCGTGATCACACAGCGCACCTTCATGGCAAAGAAGGAAACGGCAAAACCGGACTGGTATGTTCTCGATGCGGACGGCCAGATTGTCGGTCGGCTGGCCACTCAGATTGCCACCGTTCTGATGGGAAAACACAAGCCCACCTACACCCCGCACGTCGTGACCGGCGATGTGGTGATCGTGCTGAATGCTCATCAGGTGGCGTTCTCGGGCAAGCCGATGAAGCACCCGACCCACAAGCATTTCACGACCAAGATGCATTACCGCAAGTACGACCGTTATACCGGCTATCCGGGCGGTCTGCGGACCACCACAGCCGCTCAGATGCTCGATAAGCATCCGGAGATGATTCTGAAAGAGGCCGTGCGTCGCATGCTTCCCAAGACTCGCCTGGGACGGCAGATGCTGGCCAATCTGCGGCTGATCTGCGGTCCGACACACAATCATCAGGCTCAGCAGCCGAAGCCCTTTCCGGCCGTGCTGATGCCGGAGTAAGGCTGCGGCTCGGAGTGGCCCGTTGTGATCAGGCCGTTCCGCAATACTGATCCGGATTTTCAGGAATCGACCAGACTGGTTTGTTGAATAAAGCACTGGGGAAGATGATGAGTGAAGACGGAATGACTCCGGAAGAAGCCCTTCAGGACAATGCCCCTGCGGCACCGGAAACAGCACCGGTTACCGGTTCGGACCTGCCGGAGCTGACTTTCTCCGGGGTTGCACCGGGGGAAGAGGCCGCTTCGGCGCCGCGTATTATCCGCGGCAAGCTGGACAAGTTCGGTGTCGCGATGGGTACCGGTCGCCGGAAGACTTCCGTCGCCCGCGTCCGCATCAAGCCCGGTGACGGCAAGTTTGAAGTCAATGGCCGCCCCTACGATGAGTTCTTCCGGGTTCTTCGCGATCAGCAGTCCGTTCAGGCTCCGCTGAGAGTGACTGATTCTCTGGGCAAGGTCGATGTCTGGGTGCGAGTGAACGGCGGCGGCACGACGGGACAGGCGGAAGCCGTTCTGCTCGGCGTGGCTCGTGCGCTCGAAGCCCGCGATCCGAATTTCCACACCACTCTGGCCTCAAACGGTTATCTGACCCGCGACGACCGGATGGTGGAACGCAAGAAGTACGGCCATCGCAAGGCCCGCCGCAGCTTCCAGTTCTCCAAGCGCTGACAGCCTCCAGGCCTGACAGGCCGTTCCGGCTGCTGCTGAAAACCAACACCCCGCTGAGTTCCTCTGCGGGGTGTTTCCTTTGATCTCGGCGAAGAGTGGCGGCTGATCTGATTTCAGGAGTGCCTCATGTCCGGTCGGCTGACGGGACGCCTGGCTCCTTCTCCGACCGGCGCGCAGCATGTCGGAAATGCGAGGACATATCTGCTGGCCTGGCTGTCGATCCGGTCGCGGGGCGGTCGCCTGATTCTGCGGATTGAGGACATCGATTCTCCGCGTGTGAAAGCCGGAGCCGCTCAGCAGGCCGTGGAAGATCTCCACTGGCTGGGACTCGACTGGGATGAAGGACCAGACGTCGGTGGGCCATTCGCTCCGTATGTGCAGACAGAAAATCTTCCGGCTTATGCGGCCGCACTGGATCAGCTTCGCACCAGCGAACGAGTCTATCCCTGTACCTGCTCTCGAACGGATGTGCTGGCGGCGGCGAGTGCTCCCCATGCCGGTCAGGAAAGTCCGGTTTACCCCGGAACCTGTGCTGTCCGGCGATCCTCCGAGGCTCTGTCATTACTGAAGGCCGGGACGCCTTTTTCCTGGCGATTCCGGACCAGTTCGACTCGGCTCAGCTTTCAAGACCGCCTGGCAGGACCACAGGTCTGCTCCGTGCATGACGAACTGGGGGACTTCGTGATCGGGCGCGGCGACGGGCAACCTGCGTATCAACTGGCGGTCGTGCTGGACGATCACCGCATGGAAGTCACCGAAGTCCTGCGGGGTGACGACCTGCTCTCCAGCACGTTCCGGCAACTGGAACTGTATGACTTCTTCGGCTGGAAACCGCCGGAATTTCTGCATGTCCCGCTGATGATCGGTCCGGACGGACGCCGTCTGGCGAAGCGGCACGGAGATACCCGCCTGGCCACGCTGCGCGAAGCCGGAGTGGAAGCCGAGGAGCTGATCGGCCTGCTGGCGTGGTCCTGCGGTCTTCAGCCTGAGGTCAGGCCGGTCGCTGCCAGAGAGCTGCTGGCAGACTTCGATCCCGACCGTCTGATTCGCGCGCCGTTCGTGTTTGAAGAGCAGATGTGGAAGCGTTTCGCGCGCCGGTCTTCGGGCTGACCCGCTGCCATCAGTCGCGCAATGTGCTGACCGACGGACCGGCATTGCGAAGAGTCTGCCTCTCTATCGCGGCCTGACGTTCACGAGCGGTCATGCGATACAGAGTGCGCAGGAGTCGCTCCTGCGGTCCCGTCAGTTCGCAGTCGCGGCGGTCCATTGCCCGGCGCGACGTTTCGATCGCGGCTTCCAGATGCAGCCCGTCGTCGATCACTCCATGCCACAGGCGACAGAAGCTGGGAATGTGTTTGGGCAGCAGTTCTCCTCCCGGCAGGATCATGGTCATGACGCCGATCGACGATCCGGTGTTGAACAGACTGCACAACGCCGTCCGAGTGTGATCGCCGATGAACGCTCCGACTTTTTTCGATCCGGATGCAATAGCCTCCCCCCGCAGCGGCACCGATACGTTTGAGTAATCGTTCTTGAGGTCGCTGTTGGTGGTCAGTGCGCCAAGGTTCGTCCACGGACACAGATAACTGTGGCCGAGAAACCCGTCGTGATACTTGTTGGCGTATCCGTGAATGATGGATGCTTCGATTTCGCCGCCGATCCGGCAGACCGGTCCGATTGTCGTTCCAGCTTTCACGCTGGCCCGGAACAGCTGACTGCCGGCTCCGATGTGGCAGGGGCCTTCAATCCGTGTGAAGGCCTGAACTCTGACTCCGGCATCAATCGAAACCGGGCCGCTGCGCGCGTCGATGACGACGAACGGGTCAATGTCGGCCAGCGGATGAATGAAGACCAGTTCTGGATTGCCCTGCACCGCGACCTGCGGATTCAGCGACCGGCGGTCCGTGCCGGGTCCGGCTTCACCTGTCAGCGTGACGAAGCTTTGTGAGGATACCAGGTCGCGTCGCGTGAAATGCTCGAAGTCCTGCAGCAACAGGTCGGGATTGAGTTCAATGAGATTCCAGGGACGCGACAGAACGTGTCCGGTCGTCTCTTCGCGGAGCCGGGTGTCGGCGATCTTCAGCAGCGGATCGCTCCAGTCCGTGTCGCTGATGAGCGGTGTTTCAAAGGGATCAATCCATAAAAACGCCAGCGTATCGCCCTGGAAACCAGCGATGGATTCGTCGGCCGCGGTCAACTGGTCGAAAGCCTCGCGCGACGGCAGCCACCGGCTGTTGATCAATAAAGTGGGCGCTTCCGTCAGCCAGTCGGGGTCGTTCACGGCCGCTTCGGGGCAGGCTTCCTGGAATGACTCGGCGAGGAAGGGACGAATGAAGGCGCCCCAGTCGCTGACCCCCAGCCCGCGGCAGAGTCGTTCCCGCAGGCTGAACCGTCCGCACACGAGGTCGAAGACCGGCCGGGTCAGAGCAACCGGCGCGAAACCGCTGGCACCGGAGTCCTCAAAGAATGCAATCCGCATCGTCCGTCCCTGGAAACAGGAATGTCACAGAGAGTCCTTTCTCTGCGTCAATTCGACGGAGAAGCGTAATCGTCCCGGCGAAAAAGCGGCCAGAGGGAATTATTCACCGCGACGGTCAACGTCAGGACGCCCGGGCGTTGCTGTTGTCTCCGCGTGGAAAATCGCGGGCATGCCGGAATCGTTCGAAGAAGCCGGCGCGGCGCAGGCCGGGGTCATCGCTGCGCACGACATGCTGCTGACCCTGACCCGTTTGAATGACCAGAGTGCTGTCGGCGTTGATGCTCAGGATCTGACCGTAACGATCGATGCACCAGGAATAGGTCTCACCGTTGGGAGTCGCTTCCACACGGAATGCTCCCGGCTCCGGACAGCGCCCGTATTCGGTCCGGCGGTACACAACGAGATCACCGGTGTGAAACTGCACGTGGCTCACCATTCCCTTGGGCCTTTGTCGAAGAAGGTTCGGGACAGAAAACGGGACGGCCTCCCGCCTGTCCGGCGAACCACTGCGGCGTCTCAACGCCGTCATTCACCGGTCATCACCCCGTCGTTTCTGCGGCGAGGTTTCCTCTGCCAGCGCCGCATCAACTCCAGCACACTCCGCACGGATGTGTTGTCAGAAAACGAAAACGACCTGGCATCCCTCGGAATGCCGGTCGAAACTCGCTCACAACACATTCAAGGCTCTTTATCCAGGCAATCGAGTGGCGTCAACGGGAGATTACGCAGGACAGAAGAATCTCACACAGAGTTCACACTGTCCGACGAAGTAGAGTCAGGCAAACCGCGCGGCGGGCGAAAAGAGATCCTGAAACGCCCGGCGGTATCCTTCTTCACTGGATGGAAACAGGCTCCGGGCCAGAGCTTCATCTCCGGCTCCGTGCTGAAACCGCCGCTTCTCAAAGACCGGCATGGTGATTCCCGTGATGGCTTCCACTCCGCGCCGGACGACTTCTCCCTTCAGAGCATAGAGCCGGTGGTGATCCCACTGCGTCAGCTCGATGAACGGTATGCCTTCCGAAACTTCAATCACATTCGGCAGCGCATAGGGACTGAAGCCTGTGAAGCCGAAATACCGGGCCGGGGCCGAAGTCCGGACATGCCCGCGGCTCTGTCCGCCGGAATACGTCAGCGAATGCTTGATGGCATTCACTCCCCAGCCTTCGTGGTAGAGCATCAGGTTGTTGAGCACGCTGCGGATGGTGAGTTCCGAGTTCTCTTCGATCGGGTAGTCCTTCAGGTTCTCGTCACCGCCGTCGCCATCCGCCAGGTACTGCCAGTCGGGATATCTTTCGCGAATTCCCCGGCAGAGTGCGATCGCCATCGTCGCCGACTGCACATCCAGCGGCTTGTAGTCCTCGATAATGCGGATGGCCTCGCGGACATCGAGCGACGACCGCGGGGCATCAATCACTTCCAGAAACAGTCCGAGATCCACTTCATCAAGAAACCGCGCGGCCTGAGCGGCATCTTCACCCGGCTGCGGTGGCTGATTCTCATCAAACACGGAAAGAGTGAAGGCCTTCAGCCGCGCCGGATTGCTGCCGCGCCGCAGCAGCAGGTGATACAGCACGAGGAACACCGAACCGCTGTCGATCCCGCCGGAAAACAGCACGCCGATCGGAGCCATCGGATTCGCACGATCAATCGAATCCAGCCAGCGCGAGCACTCATTCGCCAGCGCACCGATGTAAGCCCGGCCGATCGCATCCAGATCTGCCGTCAGCCGGTTGCGTTCCGGAGCGAAGAAGCGTTCGAGCTTCGGGCTGGGATCGGGACAACCCACGAGCGCGATCTCAGTGATGTGATGCGCCGGAACCATGCGCGAGTACGACGGATGAAACTGATCGCCCAGTCCTTCCTGCTGCAGCCACGCGGCGATCTCATCCATCCGCTCGGCCACGATCAGACAGGGACCATCGATCTGCTTGGCCAGAAAGTACCGCAGCGGCCGGCCGATGGAGCGGGCCATGCGGACGATGTGGCCGTTCCGATGGATCAGCGCGAACTGCCCGTCGATGGCCCGCACCTGAGCGGGATCGCCCGAACCGACACGAGCGACCGCTTCTTCTTCAGACACGTTGAAGAGGATGTTCCCCGCCGGGTTGAGCAGGTTGATGACGCGTTCGATGTAACGATGCTGAGACATGCAGATATCCTGATCAGGATCGGTTGCCGGTACCTGGAACTCTCTGAAGTCGTGAAGTCCAGGATTTCAGCCGCGGATCGTCCGGTCCGCACCTCCGGCGACTCCGGACTGAACGTGCCGTTCAACCGGAACGATTCTGAAACGCCTGGCAAAGATCAAGTGGCGGCGGGAGCATTCCCGTGTTCGCGTCAGACTGACAGAATGCGGCTGCTCTGGCGATGCCCTTCGAGGCAGGGGTTGATGTTTCGTCAATCCGGTGAATGGACTTCGGCTGCAAGGCGGGAGTCAGCGTGATGACATGCTTCGCATGTCCCACGCTCAGCAGAGCGCGGAGCCGGTTCCGGCCGGCTCCGTTTTTCCTGTTGCCTTCGACCGCCGGGACCACGGAACGAGCATGGTGAAGATCCTCCGGAAGATTCTGTCCTGGCTGGTCCTGCTGGCCCTGTCGCCGCTGCTGGTGCTGATTCTGATCATCGCGCTGCCTCTGATTGCGTTCGGAACGGCCCGGCAGAAATATCGAAAGACAGTCAGCGGCAGTCTGTGGCACTGGTTCCGCAGCCGGATGGGCTGGGGATATGGAGTCGACCAGCTCGCTCAGCGGCTCGACATGCCGGTCGATGAACTCCGGGAGTTCACTCCGGACTATCGGTCGGCGTTCATCCCGAAGCGATCGGGCGGGACACGTTGTTTACGAATCCCCGATCGACGCACGCTCGATCTGCAAAGGCGACTGCTCCGCCGAGTCTTCGGCCGATTGAAAGCGCATCCGGCGGCAACCGGCTTCGAGCGGCATCGCTCCATCGTGGACAATGCGCGGCCGCATGTCCGGCAGGCTGTGGTCATCAAGCTCGATGTCGAAGATTTCTTCACAAATACTTCGGCGGATCGACTGCGGCATTACTTCCAGCGCATCGGCTGGAACCGCGAAGCGGCGGAACTGCTGACGCGATTGACGACGGACGAAAACGGTCTGCCTCAGGGAGCACCGACCAGCCCGCGGCTCAGCAACCTGGTCAACTACATTCTCGACGTTCGATTGACGCGACTCGCCCGGCGCTGGAAAGGCCAGTACACGCGCTATGCGGACGACATCACCTTCTCGTTTCCGAAGGACTATCCGCGTCACGTCCGGGGTGTGATTCAGAAGACGCGTCGAATTCTGAAAGGACCAGGCTACACGCTCAATCACGGCAAGGTCCGCATCCTGCGCGCTCATCAGCGGCAGACGGTGACCGGACTGGTCGTCAACGATCGCGTCCACATTCCACGACGGCAGCGGCGACTGCTCCGCGCTGTGGAGCATCATCTCCGCACCGGCCGTGATGCCACGCTGACCGCCTCGCAACTGGAAGGCTGGCACGCCTTCATCCGGATGGTGGATGGCGTCGGCGAATCTCCGTTGTCGAGTGAATGATCAACAGGGTATTCAGTCAGAATCCCGCGTGCCGATCCGCTACCCTTCCCGTTACTGATACGAATCCGTGAATGAAAGCTGCGAGTTGTCCGGTTCGTCTCGCGGAGAGCTTGTGAATCTATCCTGTAGGGTGTGACAAGCAGAGCGAGGCTCGACAGGTGTGCCGGCGCAGGCAGAATATTGTGGTTCGTAAGTGTTTGAACCGGTCGAGATCTT
>Ga0172376_10009001_pt1 | contig 10351 bp, 7 predicted proteins | sample Lak35m_FD_121114 | JGI IMG/M metagenome (GOLD analysis project Ga0172376, IMG submission 121114) | Freshwater microbial communities from Kabuno Bay, South-Kivu, Congo - kab_092012_35m | ecosystem: Environmental > Aquatic > Freshwater > Lake | place: Democratic Republic of the Congo: South-Kivu... | reverse complement strand
CCCCGGCGCGGCCCGTTATGATGCGGGCCACCATGAATGCGCTCACCCTCGATCAGGCTCTGGCCAGCGGGCTGCGCGCCCAGCACGCGCGGGATTTCACAGCCGCCGAGCGGGCCTACCGTCAGGCCCTCGACATCGCGCCGAATGACCCTGAGACCAATAGCTTGCTGGGTCTCGCGGTGGCGCAGTCGGGCCGCCTCGAGGAGGGCTTAGGCGCGTTACATCGCGCCGTCGAGCTCGACCCGGATGAGAGCGCGTTGCAGCTGAATCTGGCCGAGGGGCTCGCCCTGGCGCAGCGTTGGCGTGACGCGCAGCAGGTGTTGTTGGCCTTGATCGAGCGCTGGCCGGTGCAGGGGCCGGCGTGGACCCGTCTCGGCGACGCGTGTCTCGCGCTCGAGGAACGCGAGGCTGCTTTGCTTGCCTGGCGTCGCGCGCACGAGCTCGATGTCGATGCCGTGGAGCCCGCGCGCAAACTTGCGACGCTCGCCCGCGAATCGGGACTGCGCGAAGAGGCCATTGCGGTACTCGAGCAGACGCTCAGCGTGCGGCCGACCGAGCCCGCTCTGCTCGCGGTGCTCTGCGACCTCTGTGTGGATCAGCGTGCCTGGGGGCGATTGCAGGCGACCGCTCAGGCCTGGGCGGGCGGTGAGCGCAACGAGCCGCTGCCCTGGTATTACATCGCGCAGGCGTTGTTCGAACAGGGGCGACATCGCGAGGCGGTCGAGGCGTTTGCGAATTATCTCTCGCTCGGTGCGCACGGCGTGGCGGACCTGGCGGCCTTCGCAGGTCTTTGTTTGCATGCGCATGATTACTCGGGTGCCGAGGCGGCGCTTGCCGCAGCACGCGAGATCGACGCCGAGCATCCTGAAGTGCTCGCGAAAAGCGCGCTGCTGCACATGTACTTCGGCCGATTCGAGCAAGCGAAGGCGGCCTGCCTCGCCTGTCTCGAGCGCGAACCGATGCACGTGCCGGTGCACACACTGCTCAGTCGCCTCTCGCAAGGCGCGCTGTCCGCCGAGTCGCTGCAGCGCATGGAGCAGGTGACGAGCACGGACCTTGCGCCCTTTGATCTGCGTATTCCTGCAGCCTTTGCGGTCGCTCACGCGTTTGATGCGCTCGATGATATCGACAGTACCTTTGCCGCCTATACACGGGCGCATGCGTTGTCTGCCGAGCGCGATCGGCTCGAGGGTCGGGTGTATGACCGATCACTCGTCGAGTCGCGCACGCGTCGATTGATGGAGCTCGACTGGGGCACCCCGCTCACGGACGAGGCCGGTGAGGCGCGGCCCGTCTTCATCGTCGGCATGCCCCGCTCAGGCACGACGCTGATCGAGGCCATGCTCGGCGCTCATCCGCAGGTGCAAGCCAATGGCGAGTTGCTGGGCATGCAGGCGCTGCTCGCGCAGTTTGAGACCGAGGATCGCGCCGGGCGCCGCATCGATGCCGGCGGGCTGCAGGCGATGGCCCGCCATTACCGTGCTGAGCTACCGCGGGCGCCGGGCAAATCGCACGTCACTGACAAACATCCGCTGAATTTTTTGGCGGTGGGTCTCATCCTGACGTTGTTCCCGAACGCTGTGATCCTGCACGCGCGCCGTGATCCGCTTGAGACAGGCTGGTCGATCTTCCGCCAGGAATTCAGCAAGCGGTGGTCGTTCACGCATCAGCTCGAGGATGTCGGGCATTTCTATGGCGAATACGTTCGCTTGATGAGTCACTGGGAGCAGCGCTTTCCGGGGCGCATTCTGACCGTGCAGTACGAAGATTTTGCGGGCCGCTTCGCCGAAGCGGCGCCGTCTCTTGTGCAGGCCTGTGGCCTTCCTTGGGATGCGCGATGTCTGGATTTCGCCGGCGCGCCGCAGGCGATCGCCACATTCAGTGCGGTGGATGTCCGTCGCCCTGTCAGTGTTCGCCGCGGCCGAGCGGCGCTCTACGCCGCGCAGCTTGAGCCGCTGCGCCGTGCACTGCAGACCGCTGGCGTCGACCTTCAGACCGGCGGGCCTGCGAGCGCCTGATCGGCGAGGGGCTCGCCTGCGAGCGCTTGGCGCCAGGGTTCAAGCTCGCTCGCGTAGTGCTGCCAGCGCCCGACGGAGCGCCGATGCAGCGGCTCGCGTACCTGCCAGACGCTGGCGGTTTTGACCACCGACGCTTGGCGGTGGAATTCGAGGCAGGCCGGATTCCACGGCAGCCCGAGTGCATCGAGCAGCGCGCGTACGGTGTGTTCCGGCTCCTGAACCAGCGACTCGTACTCAACCTCGATGAGATCTTGGGGATAGATCGCCTGCCACTGGCGCATCAATCTTTGATATTCGCGAAGGTGATGGGCGATATCGTCGAGGTCGGTTGCGTAGGCCATCGAGTGATCGAGGTGCAGGAACCAGATCGACAACAGGTTATCGAGCGGGTTGCGCCGGGTGTGCACGATGCGCGCGCGCGGAAACAGCGCTTTGATCAGGCCGATATGCTGGAAGTTGTCCGGTCGCTTGTCGGTAACGAACTGCGCACCCGGATGAATTCTTTGGATGCCGTTGAGGTAGGTCGTTGCGGCCGCTTGCGCGCGCGCGGCATCGAGGTGTCGGCAGGCTGCCGGGTAAGGTTCGAAATGCTGCTGCACGAGCATGGGTAGCAGTGGCAGTTCGCCGCCGCGGCGGACCTGCGGATGGGCGGCCAGAATCTGTTCCACGAGCGTCGAGCCCGAGCGGAACATGCCGCAGATGAACACGAGCTGCGGGCCTTCAGACGGCGACTGCTCCGGTGTTGATTGTCTGGGCGTTGATTGCCCGGGCGCCTGCGTCGCGCTCGCCCTGGGAAAGGCTTCGATCAGCGCATCGACGTAACGGGAGTAAGCCTCCCGGTCGTAGCGCCCGCCCGCCGCCCCTGCGCTCATCCGGCTCGCGGAATTGGCCGTGCGATACGCTCGCCAGGCTTCGGGGTACGCCCCGGCCGCATCGAGTGCCCGACCGAGCGCGAAGCCGAGTTCGGCCCGTGAACTCCACTGCGTGCCACTTGCCGCGAGCGCCGTGCGCAAGCGCGCGATCAGCGGCTCCTCGGCGTGCGTGATCGCCGAGGCGTTCGCGAGTCGCGCGAGCGCCTCGGGGTGATCGGCGTGCAGCGCGAGCACGCGCGCATACACGGCACACGCCGCTTCGCGCTCGCCGCGATCTTCATGCAAGTTTGCGAGGTTCATCCACGCGGGCAAATACTTTGGGTTGAGTTGCAGCGCGCGGCGTAACTCGATTTCGGCGAGTTCGGCACGCTGCAGATCGTCAGCGTAGATCACGCCGCGGTTCAGATGCGCCTCTTCCGGGCCATCGAGACCGAGTTCGAGCGCGCGAGCGTAACTCTTCAGCGCGGCTTCAGGCTCGCCGCAGCGCCGTTGCATGCGCGCGAGGTTGTACCAGGTGTCGGCCAGCGCAGGCCATTGCGCGAGCACCTGCTGCAGCGTGGTGGCGCTGCCCGCCCAGTCTCCGCTGCGTTCCTGCTCAGCCGCGCGGGCCAGCAGGCGCTCAGCCGCAGCGTGACTTTCGTTCATCGGCCCTGATCTCACCGTAAGCCTGGGCTCACCGGAAGACCGCGTGCAGTACTCGATCGCCCGGCCTGATGCCCCGGCGCGCCGCCTCGCCGCCGCGTAATTCGAGGATGGCCTTGACCGGGACATCGGGCCCGACCGGGTCGAGCGAGTGGGGGGTGGTGTTGGCGAAGATCGCGGCGATGCGTCCGCGCGCATCGATGAACAGCATGTCGAGCGGGATGTAGGTGTTCTTCATCCAGAAGTACGACACCCGCGGTGCTTCATTGACGAACAACATGCCCTGATCGGCCGGTAGCTCACGCACGAACATCAAGCCCTGGCGCTGGCGCGAGGCCGTATCAGCGATCCAGATGCGAAACCGGTGACTGCCGGCCTGCGAGCGGATGTCGAGTTCCCCTTGCGGGTAAGTGGCGAGGTCTTGAAGCGGCGGCTCGCCGACGCCGCCTTGGCCGGTTGCGACCGGGGCCCCGCACAGGGCGAGCAGCAGCGCCACACCGAGGGCTGGCATCCAACCAGAGGGTCTGTTCATAGGCTCCGCAGCATACCCCGAGCGGCCCGAGTAAGCGGAATGGCGCGCTGCGGTGTCAAAAAACGATCGAGACCTTGCTAGACTCGGGGTATTAATGATTCGGCAACGACTCAAGGCATGGTTACGCGTCGCGGCGGTGGTTTTGCTGCCCTGCGTGCTCGTGGCTTGCGCCGCGTTCGGTCCCCGGCTTGAGACCCCGCAGCTGTCGATCGCTGGCGTCGAACTCGTCAAGGGCGAACTGTTCGAGCAGCGGTTCAAGGCCCGGTTGCGGGTGCAAAACCCCAACAACATCGAACTCGCTGTGCGTGGCATCACCTACACGCTGGAGCTCGGTGGCGAAGAGTTGGGTCGTGGTCTCTCCGGCAGCAGTTTCGTGGTGCCGGCGCGCGGCGAGGCGGAGTTCGATATGTTGGTGACCGCCAATCTGGCGGGCACGCTGTTGAAAATTATCGAGCGCGCGCGGCGCGACGGCGGCCTGCCGGACGAACTCGCCTACCACCTGCGGGGCCAGGTCAAACTTGACCGTGGTGCCGTGCGGACCGTGCCCTTCGACGAGAAGGGTACGCTGCGAATTCGTTGAGTCGCGGCGCATGACCGCTCGGCGTATCGCCCTGGTCATCGTGCTCATCCTGCTGGTGGCCGGCTCAATCGCCATCGGTTGGATCACCGCCAACTGGCCGCACCTCGATTAAGCGACTGCAACCCAGTCGGGTTCAATGCAGTCGAGGTGCATACTGGCAGCATGTCTGCCGCCCCTAATCGAACCACCCTGATTGCGATCGTCGTTGCCGTGCTTTGCGCCGGTTGGGCGATCTATGCCACGCGTCATCCGGCCGGAGGCTCCTCTGGCATGGGTCCCCCAGGAATGGGCGGGCCCGGGGCCGGGATGGCCGGCCGCGGCGGTGCGCCGGGTGCCCGAGGTCCAGGCGGCGCGCCGGGTGGCGGCACCCCTGTGCCGGTGGTTAGTCAGAGCGTCAGCGAGCAGCCGGTCTCCCGTGAATTGAAAGCACTCGGCACGGCCGCTGCCAACGAGGCGGTGGTGGTGACGGCGAAAAGCTCGAACCTCGTCACCGCGATTCGATTCCGCGATGGGGAGCGGGTGGCGCGCGGCACGGTGCTCGTCGAGCTCGATAGCGCGCAGGCGCGGGCGGATCTGGCGGCGGCGACAGCGGCGCTCGTTGAGAGCACGGCGCAGTTCGAGCGCGGTCGGGACTTGTTGCCGACGCAGGCTTTGTCGAAATCACAGTTCGATCAGATCGTGGCGGCAAAGAATGCCAATGCGGCACGGGTCGATGCGGCGCGGGCGCGCCTCGAGGACACCGTCATCCGCGCGCCCTTCAGTGGTCGCGTCGGTCTGCGTCGGGTCAGCGTCGGTAGCCTCATCAGCCCGGGCACGGTGATTACGACCCTCGATGACAGCAGTGTCATCAAGGTCGATTTCGCCGTGCCAGAGAGCAATCTGACGGCGCTGCGGGCCGGCTTGCCGGTGACCGTGACCTCGGTTGCGTATCCCGGTAAACGGTTCAGCGGCAAAGTCGCGAGCGTTGATTCGCGCGTCGACCCCACCAGTCGCTCGGTACTGGTGCGCGCGGAGTTGCCGAACGGCGACGGTTTGCTCAAGCCCGGCATGTTTCTCAACGTCGAGCTGCAGCGCGATCAGCGTACGGCGATCGTGATTCCGGAAGAGGCACTTGTGCCTGAGCAGAATCGCCAGTTCGTTTTCGTCGTCACCGACGGCATGGCCGAGAAACGCGAAGTGCGCATCGGCAGTCGCAGCCCGGGCAGTGTCGAGATCGTGCAGGGCTTGCGCGCCGGCGAGCGCATCGTGGTCGAAGGCACGGTGAAGCTGCGCGACAGTGGTCCTGTGCGTGATCTGGCCAAAGATTTGGGCGGTGCTGCGCAAGGGGCGCCACGTGGTGGGCCGCAGGCCGGGTCCCCGGCGGCGGGCCGGCGTCCATGACGCTGTCGGATCTGTCGATTCGACGACCCGTGTTCGCCACGGTGTTGTCGTTGCTGCTGCTGATCCTCGGCATCATGGCGGCCTTGCGGCTCTCCATCCGCGAGTACCCCGATGTCAGTCGACCGGCGGTCGGCGTGTCGGTGTTCTATCGTGGCGCCAATGCGGCGGTCATCGAGGCGCGCGTCACGCAGATCCTCGAGGACGAAATCGCCGGCATCGAGGGGGTCGAGAAGTTGAGCTCCGCGAGCCGCGACGAATTCGCGCGCATCAATGTGGAGTTCGCCATCGATCGTGATCTCGATGCGGCGGCCAACGACGTCCGTGAGCGCATTTCGCGTGTCGCCTCGAGGTTGCCGCAGGAGGCGGAGGCACCGCAAATCACCAAGGTGGATGATTCGGCCGAACCGATCATCTACGTCAACTTCTCCAGTAGCCAGCGCAGCGCACTCGAACTGAGTGAATACATCGATCGCTACGTCGTCGATCGATTCAGTGCCTTGCCGAGCGTGGCGGCGGCGCGGCTGGCCGGCGGTAGTCGCTACGCGATGCGAATTTGGCTTGATCGCGAGGCCCTCGCGGCGCGACAACTGACCGTCAACGATATCGAAACCGCGTTGCGACGCGAGAACGTGGAGCTGCCCGCGGGACGCATCGAGTCGCGCGAGCGCGAGTTCACACTGCGCACGCGAACCTCGATGGAAACGCCGGAGGACTTTCGCTCCCTCGTCATCGGACGGGCTGCGGATGGTTATCTCGTGCGCCTTGGCGATGTGGCGGAGGTCGGGCTCGCGGCCGAGGATCAGCGCAACCTCGCCAGATCGAACGGCCTGCCCGGGGTCAGCATCGGCATCGTGCCGACCTCCAAGGCTAACGTGCTGGACGTATCCAAGGCCGTCACGCGCGAGGTCGAGCTCGTACAGGGCGCACTACCCAAAGATATCACCGGCGAGATCAACCTCGATTTCACGGTATTCGTCACCGAGTCGATGCGCAAGGTGCTTACCGTTCTGCTCGAGACCCTGTTGATCGTGCTGGTGGTGATCTTTGTCTTCCTCGGCACCTGGCGCGCGACACTGATTCCCGCTGTCACCATTCCCGTTTCGATCCTCGCGGCCGCCATCGTCATGGCGATGCTCGGCTATTCGATCAATACGCTGACATTGTTGGGCGCGGTGCTCGCGATCGGGCTCGTAGTCGACGATGCCATCGTGGTACTGGAGAACATCGCTCGGCGCATCGAAGGCGGCGAGCCCGCCTTGCTCGGCGCCATGCACGGCAGTCGCGAGATCAGCTTTGCGGTGATCGCGACCACGCTGGTGCTGATGGCCGTATTCGTGCCCGTGTCGTACATGGAAGGCTCGCTCGGGCGCTTGTTCGGCGAGTTCGGCGTGACCGTAGCGGCAGCGGTGGGCTTCTCAGCACTCGTGGCGCTGACGCTGACGCCGATGATGGCCTCGAAGCTTTTTGCCAACGGCATCCAACGGGGCCCGCTCGCGGTGAAGCTCGAGGCGAAGTTTCACGAGCTGGCCAGCGTGTACGAGCAGCAGTTGCGGCGCGTCATGCAGGGCAAGGGTCCGCTGCTCATCGCCTCGGCGGCGGCCGTGTCTACCGTACTGCTGGTGTCGCTGATGGTGTTCGGCAAGCCGGTGCCGTGGTTCAAGCTGCAGCAGGAGTTCGCACCCACCGAGGATCGGGCGATGATGCCGGTGCTGGTCGGTGCGCCCGAGGGCGCCAGCCTTGCCAATCTCGATCGCTATATCACGCAGGTCGAGCAGATCATGCTCGACGAAGTGAACGCGGGGAACGGTCGGCGCATCATTACTCGCTCGGGTTCGTTCGGCTCGCAGTCCGAGGTGAATAACGGCACGGTCTACATGCCGATGACCCTGTGGGACGAGCGTGAGGAGACTGCGCAGCAGGTCGCGCAACGCGTGCGGGCGCGCACGGCGGCGATCACCGGCGTGCGCATCGTCGTCATCTCGCCACCCTCGTTCGGTATGCGCGGCATCGGCAAGCCCTTGCAGGTGGTGCTGGGTGGCGGCGATTACGAGGAACTCGCAGCGTGGCGTGACAAGGTCATCGCGCGCGTGCAACGCGAGAATCCGCGCATCATCAGCTTGGAGTCGGACTATCAGGAGCGCAAACCGCAGCTGCAGGTGCGTATCGATCGCAACCGCGCAGCTGACCTCGGCATCTCGCTGCAGAACGTTGGCCGCACGCTCGAAACCATGCTGGGCTCGCGGATCGTCACCACGTTCATGCGGGCGGGCGAAGAGTACAACGTCATCCTGCAGGCGCGAGAAGAGGATCGCGCCACGGTCGATGATCTCGGCAACCTGTACGTGCGCTCGGATCGTAGCGGCGAGATGGTACCCCTGTCGGCCCTCGTCAACGTACAGGAGACGGCCGGTTCCAATGCCTTGCGCCGGTTCGATCGGCTGCGTTCGATCACCCTGACTGCCAATCTTGCGCCCGGTTATTCGCTTGGCGAGGCGCTCGATTACGTCGAGGGGGTCATCCGCGAGGAGATCCCCGAGGGCGTGCAGATCGGCTACGACGGCGAATCTCGCGAACTGAAGCAATCGGGCGGCAGACTCTGGGTGACCTTCGCATTCGCGTTGCTGATCGTGTATCTCGTGCTAGCCGCGCAGTTCGAAAGTTTCATCCATCCTCTGGTGATTCTCGCGACCGTGCCGCTCGCGATCTCCGGTGCGCTCGTCGGCCTGTGGCTCTTCAATGGCTCGATCAACGTTTTCAGCCAGATCGGCGGCATCATGCTGATCGGCATCGCATGCAAGAACGGCATCTTGATTGTCGAGTTCGCCAATCAGCTACGGGATCGTGGTATCGAGTATGTCGAGGCGGTGATCGAGGCCGCGGCGATCCGCCTGCGCCCCGTGCTGATGACGAGCTTGTGCACCGCCTTTGGCGCGGTACCGCTGATGATTGCGACCGGCGCCGGGGCCGAGAGTCGGCACGCGATCGGTGCTGCCGTGTTTTTCGGCACGGTGTTTTCGCTCGCGCTGACCCTGTTCGTGGTACCCGCCCTCTACGCGCTGATTGCACGGAACACCACTTCGCCTCACCATGTGAGCGATCTGATTGACCGTTTGTCCCGGGCCAATCCCTCGTCCGACCCTGCAGGAGTATCCAAATGACCACCGCTCTTTGGGCCTTGTTGATCGCCGCGCTCATGCCCGTCGTCTGTGCCGGAATTTCGAAGGCCGGCGCCGCCGACCGATACGACAATCGCAACCCGCGTGATTGGCTGTCGCGACGTGAGGGCTATCGCGCTCGCGCCTATGCCGCGCAGCAAAACTCCTGGGAAGCGCTGATCCTCTTCACGGCGGGGCTTGCCGCCGCGTTCATGGGAGGAGCGGATCCTTCGGCTGTTGCGACGGTGGCGATCATCTTCACGATCGCGCGCATCGCTTACCTCGCCTGCTATCTCGCCGACCTTGCCACTTTGCGTTCGCTCGTGTGGCTTGTGGGCTTCGGCAGCTGCATTTGTCTGATCGTGATGGGTGCACAGCACGCCGCATGAACGAGCCCGCCGTGATGGAAGCGGTGGTGCAGCCGCCCACCCCGGTGTCGACCTCGAGCACCTTTCGCAAGCTGCAGGCGCGGCTGCGGGGTTTGGCCGGCAAAGCCATCGAGGATTACGCCATGATCGCCGAGGGCGACAAGGTGATGGTGTGCCTGTCGGGTGGCAAGGACTCCTACACCCTGCTCGACATGCTGCTATCGCTGCAGCGCAGCGCGCCGGTGGACTTCGAGCTCGTAGCCGTGAATCTCGACCAGAAGCAGCCGGGATTTCCGCCCGAGGTCCTGCCTGACTATTTGCGCGGCCTCGGCGTGCCGTTCCACGTGATCGAGCAAGACACCTACAGCGTCGTCAAGCGAGTGATTCCCGAAGGCAAGACGATGTGCGGCCTCTGCTCGCGGTTGCGTCGCGGCGCGCTGTATCGTTGGGCTGCGGAAAACGGCGTGACCAAGGTGGCGCTGGGGCACCATCGCGACGACATCGTCGAGACGCTGTTCCTCAACATGTTCTTTGGCGGCAAGCTCAAGGCCATGGCGCCAAAGCTGCGCTCGGAGGATGGCAGGCACATCGTGATCCGGCCGCTTGCCTATGTTGCCGAGCGCGACATCGAGCGCTATGCGCGGGCCCGGCAGTTTCCGATCATCCCGTGCAAGTTGTGCGGTTCGCAGGACAACGCGCAACGGCGCGCCGTCAAGGCGATGTTGCAGCAGTGGGAAGTCGCGTACCCGGGGCGCACGGAGTCGATCTTCAGTGCGCTATGCAGTGTCGAGCCTGCGCATCTGG
>Ga0172376_10008999_pt1 | contig 10352 bp, 24 predicted proteins | sample Lak35m_FD_121114 | JGI IMG/M metagenome (GOLD analysis project Ga0172376, IMG submission 121114) | Freshwater microbial communities from Kabuno Bay, South-Kivu, Congo - kab_092012_35m | ecosystem: Environmental > Aquatic > Freshwater > Lake | place: Democratic Republic of the Congo: South-Kivu... | reverse complement strand
TGTCACTCATCATCGTGCTTCCCCTTGAGGATCTTTCGAGCGAGCTCCTCGACAGTGCTCCCTGTGTAAGTTCGACCCCCACTGTAAGCGCCACCCTCACGGAGCTGATACAGGCCATCATAGTTTAGTACAGAGCCGAAATCAACTAACACACCGCCCACTCTGAAGGTGAAAGTGGGATCGTCTGTGTCGTCATCGTAGTAGAAGCTGTCCTCGTCGTCATCGTCGTCTTGGGGGTTGTAATACTCTTCGATTGCCGCGCAGAGGGCGTCGAGCTGTGCCTTGTCAGGTTCCATGTTTTCTCCTCGTGTTCAGATCTTTATGACCTTATTGTAAGGTGTCTCCCTTGAGTTTGCACTCCAAGATCATCACTCCAAGATCAGCACTCCAGTTCTGAGACAAAGTAATCTCGACACACGACTTGACGAGACGATCGATGACGCCAGCAGGTGTAACCTTCATCCGGTGACTCCTCGATCACCCAGGTGGGAAGAGGATCTCGGCTCATTTCAAGGAAACCGAAAATGCAGCTGATGAGGCCGAGCAGAGAAAAGATGAAGAAGAGCACCATGACCATGTATCCAGGGAGCAGAAGAAAAGTTGTCTTGTTCATCTCTTGAATCCTTCCTTATGAGATTATTCTAATAAGATTTAGTTGTGTTTGCACACCAAGCGTGGTCACCACTCTGTGGATGAGCAACCTCCACCGGTTGGGCCGTCACCCCAGCCGTCACCCCAGCCGTCACCCCACTCTTCGGTGAGACCGAACCCTGCTTCTCGTGTGTCATCTCCCCAGTCGATATAACCCCACGATTCGAGTGGGGTGTAGAAGGTGTCACCACCTCCCCAACCATCACCTGACAGGGGTCCGGGCCCAAATCCACCACCTGACGTGAGTGATCCCCCGCAGAGATCGAGCGCGAGTTTGATAGGATCAGTGATGTAGAGTTTCCAGTTCACTTCCACTCCGAAACCGAGTTTCCGTCGCCGATGCCGTCGCCCCTGCCGTAGCCGTTGCCGTAGCCCCAACCCGACCCGAGACGGGGCATGCCGTCGCCGTTGCCGTAGCCGGCGCCGTAACCACTGCCGTTGCCCTCATCCATCGACCCGCGGCAGAGGTCGAGAGCGCGACACTCAGGGCCGTCGACGTAGAGTTTCCAGTTCATCGCCATTCCGTGGATGAGAATCCGTCACCATAGCCGTAGGCGTAGCCGTTGCCCCTGCCGACGCCGTTGCCGTTGCCGCGACCAGTGCCGTCGCTGTAGCCCGTGCCATCGCCGGAGCCGTCACCATAACCCCAGTCGCAGCCGTCACCATTGACGTAGCAGAAGCCGTTGCCGCCGCCATCTCCATCGTCCATCGACCCGCGACAGAGGTCGAGAGCGCGACACTCAGGGCCGTCGACGTAGAGTTTCCAGTTCATCACTTCCACTCCGTGGCAGAGTATCCGTCGCCCCAGGGGTTGCCGTAGTCGCCGTAGCCCGAGCCGTCGCCCGAGTTGTTGCTGTAGCTGTAGACAAACTCGGCGAGGTCACCATCACCATAGTCCCAGCCGCTGCCCCAGCCGTCGCACTCGTCCATCGACCCTTGACAGGGCCTGAGAGCGCGTTCGGTGGGGTCTGTGATGTAGAACCTCCAGTTCATAGCCATTCCTCGGATGAGATGCCGCCGCCTTTGGCGTCGCCCCAGCCGTCGCCCCAGCCGTCGCCGTTTCGGCGGCCAGTGCCTTCGCTGTAGCCCGTGCCACCGCCGGAGCCGTCACCATAACCCCAGCCTTCACCGTCACCGTAGCCACCCCCGCGGGTGCGGTGGCCCCAGCCGTCGCCCTCGTCCATCGACCCGCGACAGAGATCGAGGGCGCGCTGCACCGGGTCGATGACGAGTAGTTTCCAGTTCACGTCCACTCCGGGTCTCAGGGGTGACTAACCCTCGACGAGGTGCTTGTCCCAGGCACCCGGAGTCACATCAACACGGATGATCGGCTCAGTGGTGACGACTCCCCATGCGTCGAAAACGGTTTTCGAGGTCGGACCGTTGCGAAGCTCACCGAGGCCCTGGGTGGTGCCCCACTGACGGAGGTTCATGCAGCGACCGATGGTCACCCATCCATTCGGGTGATCAACAACGTTCCCCACAAACACGAAACCCTTATCAGCTACAATGATCTGAACTTTGCCTTCCATTTTTTGCTCCTCTTGAAGAGATCTTTAACTTGACATTTCAAGGACGAAGTGAGTGATTTCACCTCTTATCCTTATGGTGTTATTCTAATAGGACACACTTAGGTTTGCACACAAGGCATTTTACATCTTCACACCACACTTCCTCAGCGAATAAGGATCTAAAGATTTGACGAACCATCGCCGTTAGAACGGCCGACGCTCATGCCGAAACCCCAACCGTCTCCAAGTGTAATGATTCCACGACCGTGACCGTAGTTGATCCCGTCGCCGACGCCGTCGCCACTGAAACCGCCATATCCTGTGCCCAGACAGTTGCCATCTTCACCGAGGACACCAGCACAACCCCAGCCGTTGCCTGAGCTCATTGATCCCCCGCATTGATCGAAGGATCTCTTCTTTGGATCTGGGACATAGAGTTTCCAGTTCACGTCCACTCCGAGGCTGATGTGCCGCCGCCGATGTAGTCGCCGTAGCCTCTGCCTATGCCGGCGCCCCAGACACCGCCGTAGCCGACGCTTCTGCCGTAGCCGTAACCGTAGCCGTCGCCCCAGCCGCCGGCGCCGGCGTCGGCGATGTCAACGCCGTGGCCCCAGCCGTCGCCCCGGCCGTCGCCCTCGTCCATCGGCCCGCGACAGTGCTTGAGGGCGATTTTCTCGGGACTGTCGATGTAGAGTTTCCAGTTCACGTCCACTCCTCAGCTGATCTTCCGTCGCCGTCGCCCCAGCCCTCGACGCCGCCGTCGCCGCTGCCGTTGCCGTTGCCGAAGCCGTAGCAGTAGCCGTAGCCGTAGCCGATGCCGTTGCCGTTGCCGAAGCCGTAGCCGTAGCCGTCGCTGCTGTCACCCCAGCCGTAGCCGTCGCCCTCGTCCATCGACCCGATGCAGAGATCGAGAGCGATTTTCTCGGGACTGTCGATGTAGAGTTTCCAGTTCAACGTCTCTCTCCCTCGACGGTCCGGAGGAACTCTATGTAGACCCAGCCCACGCGACCTCCGTGGATAACCCTCGCCATCTCGACGTGTGTGTCACAGTTGACGGGATCTTCTTCCTCGAGGAAGAGGCCGATCTCTCCCTGCGTCCAATACCAGTGGTCGAGCAACGTAGGGCCCTCCCACACCTCGACACCCTCGATGGGCTTCTTCGTGGTGAGGTTGATCTTGCGCAGGGTGACGAGGTCGCCGGGTTTCATTTAGTTTCACCGAAGAGGTGGCACAGTTGTGTATGCCACAGATGTATCATAAGACACACACGCATTTATTGCACTCAATAAGTGATCATCCTTCGACAAGGACGAGATACCTTGACTCTACCCAACCCGTGAATCCGCTGACGAATACACATGAGATCAAACCCAGATCATCAGTGCTAATGATGACACCCAACATGTTTTCTTCAGCAAGATGGGTAGGGCCTACCTTAGATCCTTCAGATTCATCATAATGACTGTAGAGACAGACTGTCTGTTTGAATCGAACAAAATCGCCGTTCGCGAAGATCGATTCAGACGCTTTTGACTGACGTTTGAACGGAGGTGGGTATCTCCAGCACTTACGTTTTTTACGATACCATTTTTCTAAATCAACTGTGTCATCAATCTTGATGACAGCACGCTCAGCACCACGTCTTGAAGAAAAGATATTGAGCCCTCTCCAACTTGAAGAGTAGTTTCGATTCAAAGTTTTGTTGTAATCTTTCTCTGACAGCCAGCTGTGAGTTCCGTCTTCCCAAAGAACTGGGATTAGATTCTTAGGATAGATGTAATAACGAAGAGGAGCGCGACCTCGACCACCTCTCCATCCGCCTTTCTGTTTTTCTCGCTTCATGAAAGGCTCCGGACTTGTTTACCAAGATGACAGTTAAGAAGTTTGCAGGAGATCTTCGTTAGAGTTTAGGAACTCGACCCGCTTAGCTGTCACAAGCAGTGTGTATTGATTGCTTTCGATTAGAACATCTACAAGGACAACTAAATTGCCTGCCGACAGTTCTGTGTGACCCTGAGCATCTGGGCCTCTCGAAGTATAAACTTTTAGAAGCATCCCTAAACAGTCACCCTGAGGAACTTTATTTCCTAGATAAGGAGTGATGGGCCCTTTGATCCTGATAATGTTGCTGACATTCTCTGTCAAGTTTTTCAAGAACTGTCTGTGTGTCATTCCATTTTCTAAGAGTTGATCTCGCAAGAGATACATCCACAAGAGTCGTGCTCTGTTCGTGATTCACAAAAGCCGCACCACTGATAGTAGTATCCCTCGTCATTCGCTCCTACGTCTTGATACTCGACGTCCACAGTTTCCCAGGCATACACAGTGGGAGCATACATCTGCCCCTTGTCGTAAGGATCATGAGGCCGCGAGGCATTATTCTTGCTGCTCATTTGCGTTGTCTCCTTTATGTGTTTATCTTACACAATGCGGAAAGAGTTTGCACTCATTAGACAAAATCAATGTCTCTGAGCGAGAGAAAGATTCTAACTGGGCGGCCATCAAGTAATACTGTGGCTGACACTCTATTAGAGCCTTTGCTATCGACAAGTGAAGCTGTCTCAATGAATCTGACGTCATTGGGCAAAATGATGCCGAATCTGTCTGGATTAATCTCTGACAAGTTTGTCAAGTGCCAAAAGATTTGGCCCTTGATTCGTATCAAACTTCCTACACGTTCTAGAAGAAGTTTTTGAAGGGCTTTTCGATTCATGTTGATCAATCCTCCTCTTGAGGTATTCTAATCAACTGAGAAGAGTTTTACAAATCCTATTGACTTAGACAGAGATCCTTGAGCGTTTCTACCCAGCGTGGGTAATGTGCAGGGACACTTGCGTCCCTATTCATTTTACTTGGTAGGTATCAACGAGTCGGAACTTATTATCGTCATCGGGAAAATCAGTTCCTGGAAACGACCAGATCTTCACCCAGGTTCCAGATTTTGCACGCCACTTGTTGATGCGATTCTTCGCGCCACGAAGAGTTCTGATATCCCTGTCGATCCAGCGACCAAGAGTTCCAACCGGTTCATCTTTGAAACCTTCACGAACTTCGTTGTCAATGCAAGCGTAGCTATAGAAGCCCATGTTATCACCTCGTGTTGTGTTGTGTTATTATCTTAACTCAAGATTGAGTCATTTGCACTCTAAGCTGAGAGAGTTCATTTAGGAAACGAGAGAGCCAAGATCAACCACTCACCACGAAGATCTTTCATGTATGCATACGGAACGTGGTGACGTCTGAAGAGCTCAGAGTCAAACTTGTCAGTCACACAGTATCTTGGATCGGGTGTTGTTAAACTTTCTGACCAGTAAATCGGCTTGCCCTCTTTGGAGAGATGTTTGATCCCGCCTTTCAGCCAAGCGCTGGTAATCCAGAATGTCACCTCATCTATCGATGCGTGCTCGACAAAAGGCATGATTCCTGATGGATAACCGTCATAATGGACACGAGTCGCGACATACTTTCGATCTTCGTTTTCATACCCAATGAGACAGTTTGTCGACCCCATCGTTAGTCGATGACCACGACATTCGGCAGGTTGAACATTTCAAAGGCTTCTGCGATTTCTTTAGACACATGAGCGACCGGAGCGTCTTCAGTAGGAGCGTCTTCAGAGAGCGTCACATCTTGCTGAGGTGCAGCAGGCCCGCGCATCCAGGCAATCTGAAAGTTGTTAGACGAAGTTTTGTCATTGGCCAGGATTCCTTCATCTCGAAGGTGGCGGAGTGCATCAAGAACTTCATTTCGAGTGAAACGAGCCTCACCACCGGCTGCATTCCAGATACTACGGTGACTCGCTCGAGACTCGGGTTTGTCAAGGATCTTCAGAGCTGCATCAGTGATGGCAGGCAGAGCCTTGTTGAGAGTTTGAGCTCGATTGCTTCGAGCAAGCGCTCGAGTCGCCTTGGGAGTGATCACAAAAGATCCTTCCACCACATCGATAAGATCAGATTTAGCCAACGCAAAAACTTGCAGTCGAGTCAATCGACCAATGTCTTTCTGTGCCTGAGTGAGCGCAGTGATCTGGAGAGGAGTGAGTTCGTGAGCCATTTGTTTCTTCCTTCTGCTTTCTTACGGAGTTTGGTAGGATCACCTGGTGATCTCCGCTTTTACCAGGTGTGGTTATCATAACTTAGAAGTTTTGAGTTTGCACTCAGGAGAAGATCACGTATGCAAATGCTATCAGAGTCGCGATTCCAATCCCATAGCAAACGTTTCTGATAAAGAATGTGTCATCGCTGAAGAACTTCTTCATTGTGCCTCCTTGGTGTTATCTTATCACCGGGATGAGCTGCTTGCACACAAGGAACTGCTACTCAAACTTAGGTGTGAGGATGTCTTCTTTAGTGACGAAGAAGTGCTCTATGTCTGCTCCTGTCAGGACACTAACTGAGATCATCTTTCTTTTCTTACTGTTCGTCTTCCACCTCTCGTGACGAGAGAGGAATGCCCACTTGTTCTTGTCATGATCACTGCTCCAGTAAGCTTTTGAGACGCTCGACACTTTGACCAACAGGCCTGAAATGCATGATCCGTCCTCAATCCGAATCATCACAACTTCTCCGACCTGCGCTTTCCAGGTGTCCATAAAGTTCTTCTTCATGATTCCTCGCAGCTTACTTTAAGTTTGTTTTGATCACATTCGCTTAGGCTTCGAACTGACCGGGGTAACATCCGAACTTCTCCCGATGCTGTGAGAAAGATTTTGAATCGACCTCTTTCTCTAAGATAGAGGAATAGACGGTTAGAATCTTTCTCACAACTCACACCGGGCATTTTATGTGCAAAGATAAATGCTTCTCTGACTTGAGATCCATCATCAGCTTCCCAAGACATTTCAAGGTATGTCTTACGATCAGCATTAATAATCTTGTAGAAAGTGCCAGCAATAAGCTGATTTGATGACTTCATGACTTATCCTGGCAGGATCTGTGTCGTCTACTCGACCTTGCACTGCATCTGCAATCAGATGATTGGTTTCTTCATCTTGATGATGATGTCTTTCTGATCCGGATCTGAGAAGGCAAGTGACTGACCAGGCTCAAGAATCCAGCCTCGACGAACCCGGGAGCTGCTGGGCTTTTCTGCCCCACCATCAGTCAGAATCAGATAACCCTCACACTTTGACTTCTCAGCGTGCTTAGTGGGTGCCTCGAAGTCAGTGCCTCCGCTGCGTGTCCGAAGAAGCTTAGGAACGGAGCCGCGGCGCCAAGTGAAAGCGTTCTTTTCATCGACTTCGGTGTCAAAGTAAAAGAGCTTGAACTCGACCCGGTGAGCGAGGTTACCAAGCTCTCCAAAGAAGAGGCCGATTGCCTCGTCAGACACAGAGCCACTCTGATCCAGGTAGATATTGATAGTGGGCTTGTAATCTCGACTTGCACCTGAGTGCACACCGGGATACTTCTTGTTTAGGCGATAAACAGACGACAGACGATCAGCACGCTGCGTGCAACCAACAAACTGTCGAAGAACTGACTTCCAGTTGATCTCGCCCTGAACTTTCTTTCGGATCTCTGCTTGCATTTCCTTCGAAATAGAACCCCAGGAGTTCTTGGCATCAGCCTTTTCCTGAGCGTTTTTAACTGCTTCGCGAATCTTGCTTGACACATACTCTCGTTCATCGTCTGAGAGCTCATCCCAACCCTCGTGGGAATCCATGGATTCACCACACAGATCTTCTCCTTCGTTAGATTTTTTCAGCATCTCCTGCACGTTGGGATCGTTCATCAGAAGAGCGAAGTATTCTTCGGACGAGAGATGCAAAGGCATTGACGCAATCAGATCACTGAACTTTTGGCGTCGTTCGACCTCTTCGGGAGAAAGATTGTGGACACTTGCCGGCATTGGCAGACGCCGACCCGGGCGGAAACCACAGTCAGGCATCTCTTCGTGAGAGAGCGTCGAGTTGATTGCCAGATCGGCGGCGATGTTCCACACCTTGTGCGGTTGATAGCGTCGAGAGGTGGTGTGCTCCAGCGCAAGGTGAAGCCCTTCATGCTTCAGAATGCCTCGAACCTTGTTGTTGTCGTATGCCGACAGGAAGAGCGGATTCCACCAGAAACGCATCACATCGTCTTTGTAGAGGACGCCTGCTGTCTGAATCGACAGCGTCGCTTCTTTGTGAAGTGACCTGATGATGTCAGAGTAAAAAGGCTCTTTGAACATCAACGCAACAAGGTGACTGTCCAGGTCAAAAGCATTTGCCTTTGCCTCGAGCTCTTCGATAGAGAGATGAGGGAAGTCAGGATGTGTAAACTCGCCTGACTTAGATACTTCAGAAGTGCCTTTGGTCGTCATTTCCTCTCCTTAGTGAGGGTATCATAACACATACTTGTGTGATTTACACACAAAGCATCTCAAAATCTCTCTTGTCGATTGCAACCCAAGTTGGAGATCCATCGACAATAAGATTGACAGTCAAAACTCCGTGCGAATCCACAAGACCGACGTGAATCGTCTCTGCTTCACACTGGAGATCCTTAGATGAGCCCTCAAAAGAATCCACTACGAAGTAGATCTTATTTGGCTGCTCCTCAGCGCTTCTTCGATCATACCAAAAAAGCTCTGAGTTGACTTGAATCAGTGAACCGGGTAGAGGCAGTTGATGGTCATGACTTGACTCAGTAGAGGCTTCATGAAACATCAAGCCTCTCACTTCTTAGAAGCGACAGCGTTCGCCTGAGTGATCATGCTCATGACCTCATGCTTGACCAGCTTGTTGAAGCGGAGGATGTTGCCAGCCCGGTTCGTTCCCATCAGGGAGGTGAAGAGGCTCATCTTGGCTTCGCCAGTGATCAGATCAAAGAAGTGCTTGAGGTTGTTGAGCTGGCTGTCATTCCAGACGTGAGCAGAGCAGTGAGCCTTGATCTTCTCGATCAGCGCGAGTCGCTTTTCCATCGAGAGATCTTCGATCCGAGCAGAGAGCTTCCGATTCCAACGATCGAGAACATCTTCTGCAGAGATCACCGAAGAATAGTTCTTGACGTATTCTACCAGCGAAGCAGCTGCCTCGACGCCAACAAAACCCATGGTGATCGGATACAGAAGGTCAGGAGGATTGCCACCGAACTGTTCCAGATCAATGTTCATGTGTTTGAGCGTCTCATCAAGCTTGACCCAAGCACGTTGGTCAGGCGTCTTCTTACCAGGCTCAACGGTTTTAGTAGGACGCAGGTGAGCGGGATTGGCACGAATGAAGTCAACGAGCAAGCTGTTGATGCCCGAGGCCGAAGCCCACTCGATCCAATCTTGAACAGTAGGCTTGAAATCCTGCGTCCAGAACCGAGAGAGCAACGCGTCATCCATCTCATTGACGGTGTAAGAGCCACCCCAGTTAACCGCAGCGACCACCTGCGTGCCTGGATGGAGCTTGAGCGGCTTACCATCAGGGCCCGAACCAAGCTCTCGGTCGAGGACGATTTGAAACATACCGTTCAGAACACCAACCAGGCCTCGGTTAAGTTCGTCAAGGAACAGGGTGCAAGGCTCCATGCAAGCCCGAACGAACCAAGAAGGCAGCGCGAACGAAGCGACACCGTGCGTCTTGATCTTCTCGAGATCAGGATAACCCACAACATCACCTTCTTGCATGGTGGATGCCCGAACGTCGATCAGGACACGACCTTTCTTTTCGTTGAGCTGATGAACGATCTGCGACTTTCCAATCCCGTGATCACCCCGAATCAGAACAGCTTGAGTTGCAGGGAGAACCTCGAGACATGCGACCAGAGTTTTTGCGTCCATTTTTTACCTTCCTGTTTGTTTGCTTTGTGAGGTTATCTTACAATACGAGGTGAGATTTTGCACACCAAGAAGATTAACTAAAAGAGTTTTTTCTCTTTTGCTCTTTCCTTTTCGCCTTAGTATCATAATATGAAAGTTAAGAATATGCACTCAAGTAAAGTGTCTTTAAAATCTCTTGACAAGTCACTTCCACTCCGAAGCTGAAGTTCCGTCGCCGGTGCGACCGGCGCGACCGCAGCCGTTGCCGTAGCCGTCACCGTCGCCGTCGTCGAAGCCGCCGCCGTCCCAGCCGTTGCCCCAGCCCGCGCCGTTACCGTTGCTCCAGCCGTAGCCCCAGCCGGCGCCCCTGCCGTAGCCCTTGTCCATCGATCCCCCGCAGAGATCGAGCGCTCGTTTCTCTCGAGAGTCGATGTAGAGTTTCCAGTTCACGTCCACTCCGAATCT
>Ga0172376_10008997_pt1 | contig 10354 bp, 8 predicted proteins | sample Lak35m_FD_121114 | JGI IMG/M metagenome (GOLD analysis project Ga0172376, IMG submission 121114) | Freshwater microbial communities from Kabuno Bay, South-Kivu, Congo - kab_092012_35m | ecosystem: Environmental > Aquatic > Freshwater > Lake | place: Democratic Republic of the Congo: South-Kivu... | reverse complement strand
TGACCGAAGACCATCGCCAGTTTATCCAATACGCCGGCTTCTTTCATTTCATGATAGAGGTCCGTCCCTTCACGGGTGCGTTCCCCTACGCCTGCAAACACAGACAAGCCAGCGTGTTGGGTAGCAATCGAGTTAATTAACTCCTGAATGGTAACGGTTTTCCCTACCCCTGCACCGCCGAAGATACCGATTTTTCCACCTTTTGTAATAGGGGCGATCAAATCAATGACCTTCAAGCCAGTCTCAAAAACTTCAATGCGGGTAGATTGTTCTTCAAACTCTGGTGCGCGAGCATGGATGGGTTTGCGTGGAACATCATTGGGAACAGCAGCTCCTTGATCGATTGGACGCCCCAGCACGTTGAATACACGCCCTAACGAAGCAGGACCTACCGGAACCGCAATGGCACGACCAGTTGCAAATGCGGGTAGCCCACGCCTCAAGCCGTCGGTGGAATCCATCGCCACTGTGCGCACCGCGTTATCACCCAAGTGCATCTGCACTTCCAAAATCAAGTCTTCGCCTTCTTCGCGTGGAACACGGATAGCATCATAGATATTGGGGAGTTGATCTTGTGGAAACTCAAAATCCACCACCGCTCCCAGAATCTGTGTAATCTTTCCTTGAATTTCGCTCATCTTTTCCTTCGCTTCATCTTTTTGACAAGCACAACGTAATTGGTTGTTACTTCAGTTGATAAGGCGGATGCCCAAACCGCAAGCATGAGCATCCGCTTCGATGACAGGCTATGCACCTGCCTTGTAAATTTCTTCTGCCATGTTATCCAAAGACTCTTGCAGCGCCTCTGCCCCACCCACAATATCCAAAATCTCCGCGGTGATGCTGGCTTGGCGCGCCTTGTTATAGACCAAGGTGAGATCGCCAACTAGTTCAATTGCATTATCAGAAGCATTCTTCATGGCAACCCTGCGAGAGGCATGCTCGCTCGCTTGGCTCTCCAGCAATGCTTGATACAATTGTAACTCGGTGAAGCGTGGCACAATCTCATCCAGGACTGACTCCGGAGTGGGTTCAAATTCATATTCCGACATATTGCTAGAGACGTGCGGAACATCCTTCACATAATCTGAAAACACAATGTCATCCGTGGTATAGGGCAACAGAGGAAGCAAGCGCAACACAACCGGACGTTGGGTTAACGTATTGATGAAATCTGTATAGGCAACAAAAACTTCATCAACCACCCCACTCAAGAAGTCATCAATGGCAGCGCGTGCAATCGGTGACACGTCCGAAATTGTAGGTTCAGGGGGCAAGTTGCTAAATTCCGCGACCACATGCTTGCCTGTTCGGATCATGTTGTCGCGCCCCTTTTGCCCAACCGTGACATAACGAATGGGCGCGCTAGACCGCTCGGCAAAGCGGGTTGCAACACGAATCACATTGGTGTTGTAAGACCCTGCCAAGCCACGATCAGAGGTAATCAAAACAATCTTGACGTTCTTCACTTCAGCACGGGCACTGAGCAATGGATGGAGTGGAACCCCTTTGATTGCGGTGCTTTGTACATTCAGGAGAATCTCCCATGCTTTTTCAGCGTAAACACGTGTGGCAAGAGCGCGGGCTTGGGCACGGCGCAGGCGCGAAGCGGAGACCGCTTCTAGCGCACGTGTCACTTGCGAAATATTCTTGACACTGCGAATACGCTTTCTAATTTCACGAACATTTGCCATTCGGTTACTGTCCCCTATGCTTAGTTAGAAGCAGGTGCCCAATTCTCGATAAAGGATTTGATGATCGCTTCTAGTTGGAGATTGCGCTTACTGCCGTCCACTTTTTCCAGCTTAAGTTGTTTGTTCTTGGCAATGTCGTCATAAAAATCACCGTGTTGTGTCTTGAAGAAGCGGACAAATTCACTTTGCCACTGCTTCACCTTATCAACAGGGATCGTGTCCAATAAGCCATTGGTGCCGGCATAAATGGCAACAACTTGATCGGCTAAGGGAAGCGTCAAGTATTGTGGTTGCTTCAACAATTCTTGCAAACGCAAACCGCGATCGAGTTGTTGTTGAGTTGCCTTATCCAAGTTAGAGCCGAATTGAGCGAACGCTGCTAACGCGCGGAATTGTGCTTGTTGAATGCGCAAACCGCCTGAAGTGTCCTTCATTGCCTTTGTTTGTGCAGCAGACCCTACACGACTAACGCTGATACCGGCGTTGATCGCAGGACGTTGACCGGCATTGAAGAGTTCGCCTTCAAGGTAAATTTGACCATCGGTAATCGAAATCACGTTAGTGGGTACGAAAGCGGAAACGTCACCCAATTGAGTTTCAATCACGGGTAACGCGGTTAAGCTACCGCCGCCACGTGCCTCACTCAATTGTGCGGCGCGTTCCAACAAGCGACTGTGCAAGTAGAACACATCGCCGGGGTACGCCTCGCGTCCAGGAGGGCGACGCATGAGCAAAGACACTTGACGATATGCCCAGGCATGGCGCGACAGATCATCATAGACGCACAAGGCATCCATGCCGTTTTCCATGAACCATTCACCAATAGCACAACCAGAATAAGGAGCAATATATTGGAGCGCAGCTGCTTCAGAAGCAGTTGCCGCTACAATGATGGTATGTTCCATTGCGCCATTTTCTTCCAGCGTTGCCACCAAACGAGCGATTTCACCACGACGCTTGCCAATTGCGACATAAATACAGAACAGGCTTTGCCCTTTCTGGTTGATGATGGTATCAATGGCAACAGCGGTTTTCCCAATCTGACGATCGCCGATAATTAACTCACGTTGACCACGACCGATCGGGATCATCGCATCAATTGCCATGATGCCCGTTTGAACTGGACGATTCACGCTTTGACGTTCCATTACACCTGGAGCAATCCGCTCAATATTGTAGCGTTCGCTGGTGGCGATGGGTCCTTTGCCGTCGATGGGTTCACCCAACGCATTGACCACACGCCCAACTAACTCGCGCCCAACAGGTACAGATGCAATCCGTCCTTGCGGACGTACTTCATCCCCTTCATTAATGCTGCCATAGTCACCCATGATGATGACACCGACGTTATCGCTTTCCAGGTTGAATGCAATACCCTGAGTACCATTGCTGAAGGTGACAAGTTCATTAAAGCGCACATTGCCCAAACCGGAAACACGCGCAATACCATCACCAATTTCCTTAACGAAACCGATCTCAACGGCTTCGACCCGTGGTTCATATTCCTCAATTTGCTTGAGGAATGAATCGTAAATGTTCAACATCTCTGCCATACTACGATCTTACACCTTTCACGCACAAACTGACTCATAAAGTGCTGGTTAGCACATTAAGTTACACCACTCCATATTGCCTCAAAAAGGGCAATAAGTGCAATAATGCACAAATAGTTTTCGTATTCTAACTGATGTTGCCAATAACGTCTACTTCTGTTTTAGATTATGTTGACGTATCTGGATTTCTTGTGGTCTTCCCACCCAATTGCGCAGAGCGTTGATACGCCCCCCAGATGGCACGAGCGATCGCGTGACGGAATCCCTCACGTTCAAGGTGATATAACCCTTCAGCGGTTGTGCCGGCGGGGCTAGTCACCTGATTGCGCAGTACCGCCGGATGTTCCCCACTAACCTCCAAGTAAGCACTTGTACCCTTGACTGTTTGCATCACCAACGTTTGCGCCTCTGCACGCGAAAAGCCCAAATGTACCGCCGCGTCAATCATGGCTTCCATGAACAGCAATACAAATGCCGGTCCAGACCCACTGACAGCAGTAGACATGTCAAGGGCGTGCTCTTGGTGAACACGCATCACCACCCCCAAAGCACCCAGTAACTGCTCAGTAATGGCTAGGTATTCGTCGCTGACCGCACTAGAAGCAACCCATACTGTCATACCTTGCCCGATGGCACCTGGTGTATTGGGCATAGCACGTACAACAGAACTCACATTTAAGGCGGTTTTGATGGCATCAATAGTCACACCCGCCATGATGCTGATGACCAAATCAACCTCTGATAACTGCCCCCGCAATTGTTGGCAAGCAATGTGAAAGTATTGAGGTTTTATGGCTAAAACAAGGATGTTGACTTTTTCCACCACACCGTGACTATCCATGGCATGACGAATGCCACACTCCTGCACCAGTTTTGCACCTTTGGCTTGGTCAGGATCGACGGCGATTAAATCATGTGGGGCGATTAAATTCCCCTGAATGATCCCCGTAATCATGGCACTTCCCATCATACCCGCACCAATGAATGCAACTTTCTTATCAATCGGTGTCATGGCTACACGTTCGCAATCGGTAAAGAATAGGGCAAATGCTCTCGACAATATTGCACTGCTTGTTGAACTCGATCCATTTGCACCATGACGCCAATGCCGTTTTCGGTGGGAGTGGCGATTGTACTATCGGGACGGATCACGAAAGGCGGTTCGGTAACATCAGGATCATAGTAACGGTCGGTTGCGGAAAGGTCACAAGGAAGGGTGACGCCCGGCAGACTCGCAAAAGCTAAATTTGCAGAACGCCCGATACCTGTCTCCAACATCCCCCCAATCCATAGGGCAACCCCGTTCTCAACGCAGAAGCGGTAAATCTTGATGCTTTCGGTGAAGCCCCCCACCCGCGCAGGCTTAAGGTTGATGATTCGGCATGCCCCTAGTTCGATCGCTAACATGGCATCGTCTACGGTGGTGATGCTTTCATCTAAGCAAATCGCCGTTTCAATTTGTGGTTGCAACTTGCTGTGTTGATAGATGTCGTTGTAGGGGAGAGGTTGCTCAATCATCAACAGATCGTAGTCGTCCAACTGCCGAAGATGCTCCGAGTCCTGTAGGGTGTAAGCAGAGTTGGCATCCAGCATCAACATCACTTCAGGGAAGGCGGCGCGTACCCCTTGCGTCAACTCAATATCCCAACCCGGCTTGATCTTGAGCTTGATGCGCTGATACCCTTGCTGAAGACGCTTCTCAATAATGGCAAGCGTACTTGCCACATCATCCTGAATACCGATACTCACCCCGACAGTGGCAAATCCCTTGCTGGTTTGCGGTACACCTTTGATTTCTCCCACAAGTTGAGAAAAATAGGCAGACAGTGGGAGTTGATGAAGTTGCGCAAAAGCATCGTAGACTGCTTGTTCAATGCCATGTTTGGCGATGGGATGCCCCCGAACGTGGCTCATGCAGGCTACAATCTGATCGGGTTGAGTGAGTGTGCATCCGATCAGTGTAGGGATGATGAATTGTGAAAGAACATGCAAGGCAATCCCGATAGTTTCATAGGCGTAACCGGGATAAATCTCTGCAGGGGATTCTCCCCAACCCATGATGCCCTCATCCGTGAATAACTGGACTAAAATTGCAACCTTAAAAGGTTCTTTGCCAAAACTAGTTCCGAGTCGCTCCACAAGAGGCATCGCGATGGGATATAGCTCGACCTTACGAATCGTTAAACTACTCATAAAAACTCCACGACGTGCAATACTTATAAACTACCCTTAGGTTTTGCTCGAAACATGTACCCTATCGCACGAATCAGGTTATGTTTTCGAGGGAGGTACAATAACAACGTATCTTCTAAGCGACGAGGGCGTAGACCAAAATAGTGGTATAAATTCCCTAAATGAGCGGTGCGGTTGGAAGCAAGAATGTCGAACCATTGTGCTGTGATGAGGCTTCGGCGCGAAAAGATCGAGAGTAGGCGCGTGATGAAACGCATGGTGTAGGGGGGGACGGATAAGATCAAACGATAGCGACGCGAAACACGCATGATCGTGCGGTACAAATCGTGCAGTGAGATATATTCTGCCCCGCCAATTTCTAACACACGGTCAACTGTATTCAGGTTCGTGAGCGTAGCAAGCATTGCCTGAAGCAAATCATCAACATAAATCGGATGAAGCACCACCTCACCGCGTCCGGGCATCAGCACAAACAACGGATTGAGCGTCATGACCATTGATAGATGATTGATGAAAGCATCCTCCTCACCAAACAGAACCCCACTTCGTAGGATGGTATACGCTAAACCGCTCCCCTTCACAATCTCCTCCAATAATCCTTTAATGCGCAATAGGACGAAGGAAGACGAGGGGGTAGCTCCTAGGTGGCTTAGCATGATAATGCGCCCCACCCGCGCCACCCGCGCTGCTTCGATGAGGTAGCGCGTCCCTACCAATTCTATACGCTCCAAATCCACTTCACTCCCCCACCATTGAGCACTCTCCAAATGGATAATCACGTGAACGCCTGCCACTGCCTGATAGAGTTTTTCTTCATCATCCATCGTACAAAATACGATTTCTGGCATGGGGTTCCAGTTTGGAAGCTGTTTCTGTTGGTGAGGCGGTAAAACGCAACGAACCGAATAGCCACGCTCCAAAAGTGTGGACATCAAACGTTTTCCAACGAAGCCTAGAGAACCTGTCACAAGAATCATGGGTCAGTAGTATACCAGCAAATGCAAAATAATGTAACCAATTGTAGCTTGTGGGGTTATGGTGTGATAGCACTGTTTAACATGTTGAATGCTTAATTATAACCAATGCGTGCGCCAAAGTGAGTTGTTGGTCAATACGCAATCGGAGGATTACCGTGGAAAGAAAACGGGTCGTTGTAACCGGCATGGGTATCTTGTGCCCTACAGGAAATAGTATCGAAGAAGCGTGGTTGAATACATCGCGGGGGCAGTCGGGTATTGATTTCATGAAGCGCGTAGATACGTCTCGGATCGCAAACCACATTATGGGGGAGGTGAAGAACTTTGACCCCAATGAGGTTTTTGGTAAGCGAGAAGCCCGTCGGATGGATCGTTGCATGCAATTAGGGTTGGCGGCAGCTCGCCAAGCAATGGAAGATAGTGGCTTGATAATTACTGACGAGAATGCTTACCAAGTAGCTTGCATCATCGGCTCGGGTGTGGGGGGGATTGAAACCACAGTTGAGGCGGATCGAAATCTAATCCAGCGCGGGCATAAAGGCGTTAGTCCCTTCGCCGTCCCTATGATGCTCAGTGATAGCACGGCAGCGCGCGTATCGATTGACTTTGGAATTAGAGGTCCTAACTATTGCATTGTCACGGCATGCGCCACAGGCAACAATGCCATCGGTGAAGCGGCGGAAAAGATACGCTATGGTCATTGTATTGCTGCGATTGCAGGGGGAACGGAATCAGCATTTGTTGAAGTGGCAATTGCAGGATTCAATAACATGACTGCACTTTCATCTGAGAATGAAAACCCCCAACAAGTGTCTCGTCCGTTTGATCTGCACCGAAACGGTTTTGTGATGGGCGAGGGCGCGGGGATTTTGGTCTTAGAAGAGCTAGAACACGCGCTGGCGAGAGGGGCAAAAATATATGGTGAGGTTCGTGGCTACGGTAGTACATCAGACGCACACCACGCCACCGCTCCAATGGAGACGGGCGAGGGTGCTTACCATGCCATGAAGTTTGCCATTCAAGATGCTGGTATAGAGCCAAGCCAAATTGATTACGTCAATGCGCACGGGACGAGTACCAAACTGAACGATAAGGCGGAAACCCAAGCGATCAAGAAAGCTCTCGGAGAGCATGCTTACCGCGTCAACATCAGTTCAACCAAGTCCGTTACAGGGCATTTGCTGGGGGCAGCAGGGGCGGTAGAAGCGATCTTTTCGTTAATGGCTATCAAAAACAATTTCGTTCCACCGACTATCAACCTGACCACACCAGATCCCGATTGTGACTTGGACTATACACCCAATCAAGGGGTAACTCGTGAGATCAAAACAGTCATGAGCAATGCATTTGGCTTTGGCGGGCACAACGCCGTTCTTATTCTCGGTGAATACACACACTATGGCAAAGCGTATTAACACGCAATCTCAACGACGATCCCAACTGCAATATGCCCATATTACTGGATGGGGTATGGCTTTACCGGAGCAGGTGCTGACAAACGATGATATGGCGGCGATTGTTGATACAAATGATGAATGGATTCATTCACGCACCGGCATCCGGCAACGCTATATCGCCAATGATAAAGAGACAACTGCCAGCTTAGGTTTGATGGCTGCAAAAAAAGCATTGGCGCAGGCGAATACATTACCGAATGAGGTACAACTCATTATCGTTGCCACTTCTACGCCGGAGAATATTTTCCCCAGCACTGCCAGTTTAATTCAGGGATGGTTGGGGGCAAACCGCGCCGGGGCATTTGACCTAAGCGCAGCCTGTTCGGGGTTCGTTTATGGCATCGATATGGCAACACAAGCCATCCGATCGGGTAGCATCAACACCGCCATTGTAATTGGTTCAGAAACCATGAGCCGTATTCTGGACTGGCAAGACCGCTCTACCTGCATTCTGTTTGGGGATGGAGCAGGGGCGGTCGTCCTGCAAGGTAGCAGTGAATATGGCGGGGTTCTATCTTCCGTTTTGCGTTCAGACGGTAGCGGCTATGATTTATTGGGCGTGCCTAGTGTGGGTAGTGTAGACATTGCCTACAATAACGATCATAAACCTTATAAAATGCACATGAACGGGCGAGAGGTTTTCCGCTTCGCTACGCGCATCATGGGCGAAAGCATCGAGCAGGCGTTAGACAAAGCGGAGTTAACCATTGAAGACGTTACTGTTGTGGTGCCACATCAAGCGAACAATCGAATATTGGAATCTGCTGCACGCAACCTAAAGCTAGACGAAAGCAAGTTCATTAGCACCGTAGAGCAATTTGGCAATACCTCCGCCGCGTCAATTCCGATGGCACTCTGCGTTGCATTGGAACAAGGGCGGATCAAAGATGATGATAATATTGTTTTCATCGGGTTTGGCGGTGGGCTAACTTGGGCAGCTATGGTGATTCAGTGGGGGGCAAAACTAGACCAAGAATCCCGCTCCGGCCCTATTTTCATCCGTTTTAGACGACGCATCGCCTATTTACTCGCGCGTTGGCACGCACGGCTAAAACGCATTTTGCGCCGCTTTTCTAATTGGTTAGCTGTCTTGGGTTTTCGGGTTGGCAATGATAAAGAGATACGACTAAAAACAGACCGACATGATCGCTGATCCCTTCGCCGTAGCTATGGCTTCCCCTTCAGACTAGGAGAAGATCACACGCAGATTGATGAAGTAGGGTACGACGACGGACGCTTTTAGCCTGTGTAATGAGTGCCCACAATTAACACTGTTGACAATTGGTTAAATGCGCTCCTGGCAATGTCATCTGTCGAGGCGGCTTTGGCGTGCCCTTAGCCAAGTGTCCACGCATGAGTTAATCCCTCTACGGTGTTCAACTCAAGTGGTAAAACCAGATTATCCAACAACCTCACCTTGCCGAGTTGCAACGTGCTAACCAACAAGATTGGGCGTTCATCCGCTTGGTGAACAGGCAGAAAATCAGGTAGGCTAACCACATCAAAGTATTCAACCGTCCCCATGGCGGAAGATTGCAGAAGCGTTAAAGCGTGTTCCCTAAGTCGTTGCGCATCACGCTCGCCTGTGCGATACAACTCAGCGGTAGACATTAAACTTCGATACAAAACAGGTGCCTGTTGACGTTCCGCAACAGACAGAAACCGATTACGGGAGCTCAGAGCCACTCCATCGGCTTCACGCATGGTTGGGACAACTTTAATCTGTGTAGGAAAATTCAGATCGTACACCATGCGCTGAAGTGTTGCGACTTGTTGAGCGTCCTTTTGCCCCAAGAACATTGCATCTGCTTGCACAAGGTTGAGCAACTTCGCCACAACAGTGGTCACACCACGAAAATGACCGGGACGGTGCGCCCCCTCATACGCACGTGGCACCTCCAGCACCTCCACCCAAGTTTGAAAACCCTGCGGATACATCCAGTCTGAAGAGGGCAACAAGACGGTGTCAACTTGATAAGACTCTAGCAATGCCAAGTCTTGTTCAAGGGTGCGTGGGTATTTAGCAAGATCCTTGGGATCATTGAATTGAGTGGGATTCACAAAGATAGAAACCACCACATGATCCGTCATAGAACGGGCTACGTGCACAAGTTCCAAGTGACCGGCATGGAGTGCCCCCATCGTGGGGACAAAGCCAACGCGCCCAACCCAGTTTTTGCGCTGCCGCTTCAAAGACGAAAGGTCATCAATCCGTCTCATTGCCATCATCCGCCAATAATTTTTCGACCAAGTCCGCGTTCATGTTTACACCGTGCAGGTCGGTGGGGAACTGTCTGTCACGCACTTCTGCCCCATATTGTGAAAGTGCCTGTACGATGAGGTTCCCAATTTGAGCATAGCGTTTGGTATGTTTGGGAATAAATTCCTCAAACAAGCCCAAGACATCATGAAAGACTTGAACTTGACCATCGGCATGAACCCCCGCCCCAATGCCAATGGTAGGAATGTGGAGCTTGCTG
>Ga0172376_10008996_pt1 | contig 10357 bp, 5 predicted proteins | sample Lak35m_FD_121114 | JGI IMG/M metagenome (GOLD analysis project Ga0172376, IMG submission 121114) | Freshwater microbial communities from Kabuno Bay, South-Kivu, Congo - kab_092012_35m | ecosystem: Environmental > Aquatic > Freshwater > Lake | place: Democratic Republic of the Congo: South-Kivu... | reverse complement strand
GCCTGAGGCGTTCTCAAAGTCGCTGATTTCTCCGAAATCAGTGCTGAACACCTTGAACCACAATAACCAGATTGAGCCCCGCCCAATGTGTTTTCAAAGTCGCTGATTTCTCCGAAATCAGTGCCAAGCACTCTGAACCACAATGACCAGATGGAACCACGCCTAACGTGTTATCAGATGATTTCGGAGAAATCATCTACACTGGGGGTGGTTTAGTTAAGTAGAGCCTCCTATGCACGCAACCGGGGCCTTCGACCCCGGCAGAGGTTGTGTCGGCCCTCCGGGCCTGAAGACAACTTGTGCTAGCAAGCGCCCAGTACGATAGTCACCGCAAGAAAGCAATGGTAGACATTCCAAGCCACAAGAGCTCCCGAAGAACCGCCATCAAAGATTAGCGCAGATCAGACAGAAATCCATTCCACGCTGAACCAAACCACTGATTTCGGAGAAATCAGCGACCAAAAGAACTGCCAAATGGTGTCGGAGAAATCAGCGGCCACTAGCCTTTTACCTTACGCATGACTTTCCGAACTTCCGGCAAAAACACTTTAAAAAACTCGTCGGTCGAATCTTCCTTTTTCCCTGTCGCACTGCACGAAGTTTGGATTTTGTAGAGGAAATCCGTTCGCCAGAATCGGGGACTTGCAGACGCCTGCCACGGCCCTCCGTCAGTCCACCCGTAGTAAACGCTCATTTTTCTCTTGTCGATTGAATTGGATTCAAATCCTAACTTCCATAGACTTCCATCCATTCCGTCATAACTGCAGTCAACCGCCTGACGTTCGGATGTTTGAGTCACCGCTCGAGCACTGTAGCAGATTTCAGGTGTGTGCACAGCAATCGGACCCTTGGGGCCAAACACCAAAAACACATTGACCGCTTCGCCAGTCGCTTGGTGCACATAAACTCGTGATAGGTATCCCGTCGCTTCAAGGATCCCAAAAACGACCCGATCTTCCAATTTGCCCTCTTCATCACATTTCCATGGCCCTAGCTCCATAGGAATGGAATTTAGTTGCTTTCCCAACGACTGGATGTCTTCGGCTACCCCCCATCGATTAGAAAGCACCCCGTGTGCTACCCCACCCAAAAGGATCAAGGCCAGGGCACTGGCGATCCCTAAAAACCAGCGATTCAGATCCGCACCTGTGGCTTGTTGGCTTTGCGCTTCAGTGGGTTTGGTTGCTACTGACTTATCTGCATCCACAGGAGTTTGGTTAAGGTCACTCATGGTTTTTCTATCCTTGGTAGCGCCTCGCGCTAGTGTCTCAGGTTATCGATTGGGGTTTTCTTTTTCGAACAGTTCCAGTTCCCGTTGATCATCCGGTGTGAGAACGGACTTTCGGAGTTCCGTTGGGTTCACCCTGGATTTAACTCGGCCCGCTTCCTCCGTACGCCCGTTCTTTACCAATGCTTGGTACAAGTGAAATACCACACGGGGGTCGTTGGTCGCCGATGCAGCGATCTCTAGAATCGGAATCGCTTCCTCGAATCTCTTGGCCAGCATCAAGATCGCGGCTTTGGAATCCAAAAGCAAAGGTTGCTTACCCGCGATCCGAATCGCTTGGTCAATAAGCGATAGAGCTTCTTCAGTTGAGTTGAGATCTTCTCCCAAGAGAATTGCAAGATTGTTCAGGGCCACAACATCATTGGGCTTGAGTTTGACAATTTTCCTGTAAGCATCGATCGCTTTGTTGGACTTCTTTTGAGCCAGCCACATGTCAGCGATCGACAATAACAACTCAGCGTTTTGGTCATTCCTGGACCCAAGCTCCGTCAAGGCTTGGTCTCCCTCTTCGGATAATTCGCCAGAGACTTGCCCTACGCTTAGCAGACCCGCCAAGAGTCGTGCAACCTCGGGAGACTTCTCCGTTTTGAGTTTATCAAGCATGAAGCGAATCGCGGACTCTCGCGCCGAAGCGTCCTCGGATCTGGCAAGGGTTCTGACATAGCTCAAGCCTTTCTTTCCATCGAGCTCATAGGCTTGACGTAAATTCTCTTCGGCTTCCTTCGAGGCTCCGATTTCATTGAGCGCATCTCCGACACTCGCAAGGATGCCTGCCTTCACTTCTGGTTCTGATTTCTCGTCCAATTTGCCCAGTTGGCTATCCTTCCACGCCAAAATCAACGTCTTGGCTCGCTCCGGATTGCCTGAGATCTTTTGCAGTCTCGCTCGAAATAACGCGGACGCAAAACCATCAGGCTCCTGGGCGTTGAGCCTGTCGGCGATTTCATTGGCTTCGGTAATCCGATCCTGCTTGATCAAAAAGTCTCCATACGTATAAAGGTACTCAACAGGAACGTCATTGCCTTTGCACAAGATCGATAACTGCTTGCTAGCCGCAGATAAAAGCTGTTTGACCTGAGGACTTTCTGCATCCTGGATCTCCGCAAGCGCCGCATTTCGAATATAAATCGATGCTAACCGAAAACGGTCCTGGTCGGTCCGGTTCTTTGGATCTTCTACCAACGCTTCCAGAAGATACTGGGCCAATGCCAAATCCTTTTGCTGACCCTTTCGGGCAAGCAACTCGGCTCGAAGCCTACGGTCGTCGGGGTTGTCAGACACCTTCTCATTCTGATAGATTTGATCGATGACCGCCCAGTCTTCATCGGTCCCTCGAGATGCCAAAAGCGTTACATACGATCGTCTCACGCCCCCTTCTTTCGGAAGATTCGCAAAGAGTGTTTTGAACATCGAAATAGCTTCATCCTGCTTGCCCTGTGCCAGCAGCAATTTTGCAATCCGCTCATCGATGGCATCGGGTTCGCTGCTCGATTTCCTAGCCTCCATCAATGCTTGTTGGGCCAACTCCATTCGATCCAACGCTTGGTAAAAATCTGCCAACGCGAGATATTTCGCAGTTCCCTCGATGGGAGATTTGGAAAGGTCCGCCAGCAAATTGTCTATTTTCGAAATCTGATTGCCCGACAGATAAAGTCCAAATGCAGCACTGAATACCGGAAGGCTTTTATCAGCAGACAATTCGCGGGCTCGCAAGATGGCTTCTTCTGCTTTGACCAACTCGGCTTGACGCTGTGAATCGGGTTGACCTCTTGAAGCCAATTCGATGACCTGGCCAAGCCAAACCCAAGCCATTGGGTCTCTAGGACGAGAATCTACCCCAGATTTAGCCAAGTCGAGCATGCCTTGCTGGTTCTTGCCAGACAATCCGATCGCGATCGACGAGAGTCGCTGGGATCGATTGACCCGATTTCCAAGCCGGTCGATGATCGACGCGAGTTCAGCAGTTTGGCCTTGCGCTATCATCAACTCAGCCAAGCGTTCGTAGGTGCGAATGTTCTGATCCCCAAGCCGTATCGCCCGATTAAAGTCCCGAATGGCATTCGTGAAGTTGCCCTTAAAATCCTCGACGAGTCCTGAGAGCACATACGTGTTGATCCAAGATGGACGTCGCTGGATCACATAGTTCGTTAGGGTTTCGAGCTCCGATATCTCTGTCTTGCTCTCCAACTGGGATTCCGTCAACAACCGCCTAGCCCTCAAGTGACGCCACTCGGTACCCTCAGCACCCTCAAGTTCTTTTAGCTGTTTCTCGATCACTTCGAGGTTCGAGCACCAACTCTGGGTTGCTGCCTTTACCTCGTTTTGGTTGGATGGGTCCTCGACAATGACGGGTGTCTCGACCAGACTCTGCCCGGCCTCGATCAGTGCAGCGATGTTGCCAGAAAAAGAAGGGGCAACCTCAAACGCGGTGTTCCCCGATTTACCGCCCACTGCCATGCGCATCGAAGCGGCTTGCAAGGTCGTATTCGATGGGTCCTGGGTAAGCTCACTGTCCAAAAGCTGTTTGGCTTGATCCTTCATTCCATCCTTGAGAAGATTTTCAACTTTGGTCAACAAGACCGAAGTGTTCTTGGGCTGAGCAGCTTCAAGCTTGGCAAACAAAGATCGGGCCTGCTCAACGGCCCCTAGATCCTCCAGTTTCTGAACAACGATCCGTTGTAGTTCAAAGGATTCAGGAAAGCGCTCCGAAACCTCCGTTAGCCTCTTGATCGTCGCCTGCTTGGTCTCCTCCATAGTCTCCGAAGTTGCTCTTGTCATCGCAGCCTCAAGCGAAGCAAACTCCAGAACCCAAGGCTGCTCGATCAAAAAAGGATCGCTCGGGCTCAAAGATACCGCCTCTTGGAAGAGAGTATCAAAACGATTCCACAAGGCGGACTCGGGGGAATTGCGTTGCTGATAATCGAGAATGAGTTCGCAAATACGAACGTAATCCCGTCCGGTTTTTTCCGTGAGAGACTCCATTTGATCGATCGCCTCGCGAAGTCGATTCGCAGCAGCCAGAGCATCCGCCAACCCACGATGGCGATCATCGACCAGAGGGGCTAAAGCCACCGCGTCTTGGTAGGCTTCGACAGCCCGATCATATTGCCCTGACCTTAAGTAACACAAACCCAAGGATGCGATCACCTCGGATCGATTCGCTGAGTCCATCTCCTGATCTTTATTGATGATGTCCTCAAGGTACTTTGCAGCGCGGACAAAATCTCCTTGAATGACGTAGAACGTCGCCCATTGCTGACTTGCAACCCGAGTTAGGGCAAGCTGCCCACGTTTGGTCAACAGGGACGACTCATTGCGAATCGAAAGATCCATCGATTTGAGCGTTTCTTTCATGTTGCTCAAATCCCGTTTGCTTGCCCAAGCCTGAAACAATCGAAACCAAAGAATCGCAGTGGGTGCTGTTGAAACTCGGGCCCCATCCTCCCAATACTTGATCGCCCCCTCGAAATCTCCTTTCGAGAATGCCAGTTCACCGAGCCCAAGGTAAACTTTCCCGTCCCGCTTAAGGCCTTTCTCTAAGGCCTGAGAATAATATTTTTGTGCAAGTTCCAATCGTTCGGCTTTTTTGTTGACCTCGGTTCCCCTGGAATCGTTAAGCCCACGTTCCATAAAATGCGTACCGGCTTCTCGAAGCACCCTGGTATCTTCCGGAGCCATGCTCAGCGCCTGACGGATGTCCGACTCAGCACGTACCGGGTCAATCCTAGAAGCCACCAAAAAATGGGCGAGCCAAGCCTCCAGGTTCTCGCGGTTCGAAGCGAGCATTTTGTCCATGACCGAAAGGGCCCTGTCTTTCAGCTCCAACGGGCTGGACCCCTCCAACTGAGATTTCGCGTAAAACTGAGGATTTCCCAAGCAAACCTCGGCAATCGCAGATGATATCTCGATGTCCCCGGGATTGTCGATGATCGACTTGAGCAACAGATCTACCACGGGGAGCGAAGATGCCGAATATAGCCAATCGGGAATCGCTACCTGTGTCGAATCCGAAAAGGTGTAACCCCGATTCTCAAGGGCCATTGAGTACCTGGACAGCGCCAGCCATTTCATCAAATATCCGTCGATGCTCGGACCAGCCAATTTGGCGATCTGATCCATCGCATCCTCGTAGCGACCGGCCTGCATGAGCCGTTGCATCATTCTTTTGCGAATGACAGGTTCCTTGGCTTTCAAATCGGAGTCCGACTCACAAACCCCCAAAGCACGAGCTTGCGCAGCGATGATCCGACTCAGCAAATTGAACGATCCCAAACTCCTTTCATCACCCAATGATTTGTCGAGAACTTCGGCCAGTCGCACCTTGCTCTCACGATCGTTGGGCTCTAGGAATAAAAATCGCTCGATGGAATCTGCCGCCTGAAGCCACTCCTGTTTTTCCTCGAATGCCTTGGACCTCTCGACCATCGCATTGGAGACCCTCCCCATCTGAGCCTGGTGCAAAAAATACAACGTGGGCGCTATCAATCCGACGGTTACCAACGAACCGATGAATAACCTCCATTTTATCTTTAGCCGTTTACGAGTTTCTGGTAAGGATCTCTGATGAATCTTCATTGCGGCGGTAGGCTACTTTTTGGTTGCATAAACAAACAAGGCCCACACAACGTGAGCCTCGCTAGAACGGATAGCGACAGGGATATTAAATCATAATTCATTACGGGCTGCATTGGGCTAGTTTTAACTAGCAATCCAATGAGCCCTATCGGATGAAACTCAACTAAACCTTGGATGCGTAGTAATCGCCATAATAACTTGCGTACTCGCGTACCGGCACGCCAGACAATACCGAACCGGCCACGTTAGCTCCCGAAGATTCTAGGCGGTTGTAAGCTTGGATCAGTTGCTCGATACGGCTCTTGTCCCGCAGAGCACACATAAGAACCGCATCGGCTACCTTGGCAAACAAAAGGGCTTCGCTTGCTGGCAACACCGGGGGTGTATCCAGCACAATATAGTCATATTCTTGCCGAGCCTCAGCGATCAACTGCTCGAAACGACCGTTGCTCAGGAGCCGGTGAGGGCTACCCTTGAGATTCCCCGCAGTCAAAATGTGGATCGAGTCGTTCCAATCACGATCGACCAAGTCTCGCCATTCCGCAGCTCCATTGAGATACCCGACAAGACCGGCAGTCATTGGACGGCCAAACACGTGGTGGACGTCAGGAGCACGCAAGTCACCGTCAATCAACAATACCTTGCTGGCGGTTGAACGAGCCAAGCTTACCACCAACTGGCAGGAGACACTCGTCTTTCCTTCACCGGAAAGTGCACTGGTAATCGTAAATACCCTGCAGTGGCGCAAATCTTGTCGAAGCGTCAATGTGGTTGTCAACGAATCGACACTCTCCTCGAACAAACGAAGTTCCCGAGCATGGGAGCGGCTCTTTTTGGACAATTTGCCCGTCGTAGCAACAGGAATGGTCGAAATCTCACCGAGAACCGACAAACGACTACGCGACTCCAGTTGGTGTGCATCATCCACTTTTCGGGATCGCAGTTCCAGCAAGAAAGCAATTAAGAAGGGGACAAGAAACCCAATCGAGGCGCCTGCCGCAAGTTGCTTGTATGGGAGTTCCTCGACGGGAACTTTGGGGGTAATCGCTCGTTCCAATTCGCGGACATCATCGATGGCGTCGCGCTCAGTGGATAGTTTGATCCTCCGCTGATGAACCGTCCCTCTGATCGAGTTCCATTCTTCCAAATCTGCCTCGGCAAACTGCAAATCAACGGATGTGGCACTGGCCTGCTTGAGCGAAATCAAATAATCCTTCACTTGGGCTTCCAAAATGTCTCTCTTGGTTCTCAAACCAGCTATTTCCTCATTCATGGCTGCAATCCTTGCTCGACGTTCATCGGTCGATGTCAGATTGCCCCGGTCCGACAACTCTTTGCGGCGAGTTTCGCGGAGCGTTTTGAACTCCTGCTCCAAGAAATCAACCTTTCTTTTCGCTTGTACATACACAGGGTTTTTTGGGCCGATCGATGTGTTCAAACTCAGATCCGTCATCTGTAGCTTCGCATTGTCGAGCTGCTGCTTGGCAGCAATCACGACCACATCCTTGTCCAACACGTCGTCTGTAACCGTTGTCGTTGTTGTTTCAGACGCTTGCTTCCCTTTCCCCTGTTCCTCTAAATCCCTATCGTAAGCCGCTTTGAGCTCAGCAAGGTTTAATTGAAGGATCGAGAGTTGACTCGCAAGCTCCATTCTTTGCATGCGAATACCATCAAGATACGACGTATCGATTTTTCCGGACTCCGATTCCCCAAGAATGGTGTCAGATTTAACAGACTGCATGCTCAAATCGCGAACTCGCTGCTTGGCTCCTTCTACTTCAGTTTCCGCCTTAGCCAAGGCCGCTAGCACATTGCGTTCCTGATTAGACGTTCGGATTTGCTCGATGGACCGTCGCGACCGAAGGTACTCATCGACCACTGCGTTAACCACATTAGCCGCGATCTTAGGATCCTGATCGATGAACTTCACATCCATAAGGCGGTTTCCCGCCGAGGCTGACACCTTGACTTCTTTTCGTAGGACCTGAACCGGGTCTCGGGCTTTGGCAATTTTCGGAACGTTGGCAACCGCTTTGTCTGCAACCACCTTTTCCATGACGCTGTTGCTGTACATGATTGCCCGTTGGAGTTCGATGAACTCGGGGGACGATCGCACCACATTGTCATTGAAAACAATAAAATTTGATGGATCGACTTCCAAACGAAACCGCGCTTCATAAGTGGGTTTGAAAAACGCAAGAATTCCCAAGGCTGTTGCAACCGACAAGAGGAGTCCCAAGGGAATGGTCCACCGCCAATGCTTTCGCAAGATCGATAGCAGAAACATCGCATCGATCTTGGGAAAACCAAAATTCGCCGAATCCCGGGCCACACTGTTGGAAACGGGACGCTTAGCTCCAACCTTGGATTCAATATTTCTCGCATTGACCCTAGTTCCATCACTCATCGAGCGCACTCCCGTTTCGGTTCGCTTAATACCCTAACAACCTGATTCGAACTTAACCAACCGCCTGCCAACCCGCCTAAGCTCGCCGCAAGGCAACTTGCTCGAGCGTCTGTGCGTCTTGGATCAACCATCTTAGGTAAAAAATCAACATCCCGAACAATCCAGCGGCAATCCCGATCATAAAATAACCGGCCAGATCATGAGAAAATTTCCTCGCCCACTCACCGCTGAGCCATTGATAACACAACCCCGTGATCACGATGCGGGACATGTTCGCGATCAAAGCGATCGGAATCGATGCAAGCACGATCACAATCCCTTCCCACCAATTGCGTCGCATCAGCATGGCATAGACGTAAGACAACGCAAAAACACCCACGAAGATCCGCAGTCCCGAGCAAGCTCGCTCGACCTCTAGGGTCTGATCTCCAAGCAGGATCGTGGTCCCTTCGGAAATCGCAGGTTGCCCCATCAATTGCAAAACAAAGGTGCTCGCTCGCGTCGCAATCCACTGCAAAGGACGACTAAGCTCGCTCTCGACACGAAAGGGAAGAGGTACCATGAAAAACAGAAAAGCCATCGCAGGCAACGACCAGAAGAAGAATCCACGGCCGCCCAAAACCCAGGCAAGGGATATCAAGGCCAATGGAATCGTCCAGCCATCCATCGAATCGAAAAAAGCCCATCGGGATACCACGCGCAAAAGCACAACACCCAAAAGCATTATCAACCCACCGTAATGAAAACCGGCACGTATCGGCGGGCGATTCTCCTTGAGATTCCAGAGCAAATAGCCCACGATGGGAATCACGAACCAACCGTGGGAATAATCAGGCTCTTTGATCCAAGCCGCCATCAATGAACCCCAGGTTGGCCAGTAGGCCCAAGCCACCAGCAGTGCAGCCACGGCTCCAAAAGCACCCACATAATTCCATGGAATACTTGGATAATTCCAGGTGGACTTATCCGGTCCTGGAGTAGCCGCAAGCAGTTTGGCTTCGGAGTCTGCTGGTTCCACCAGACCCTTCTCAGGCCTTACCACTTCCTTCTGAGTGTCTCTATAAAGTGGATCCAGCGACACCGCAGGTCGGTTAGCAGCAGTTTTTCGACGGCGTTGAGTCATACCTTGAAAAAAGACCTAGAGAAGGCCATGTGATGCCAAGTAAAAATCGTTTCGAAGCGCCTCAAGGATAAACGAATCCTCGCATCGGTCAACACTTTCGAGAATCTTTTGAATCAAAATGAGGTCATGGAAAATGGCTGTTACGTTCGGCAAATTCGGTGCCAGTCGCGTATTTGCCACCCCTAACCCCCTTCTAGGTGTTTCAAAACCACCTTGCAGGCGAGCTTTTGCAGCCGAAATGCTACCGAAGAGTTTTGCGATGTTATCGGTGGTTTTTTTGGGTTAGCAAAGAGTTATTGGTCTTCAAAGTCGCTGATTTCTCCCAAATCAGTGCCGATCGCTTTGAACCACAATCACCAGATGGAGCCGGGCCTAATGCGTTTTCAAAGTCGCTGATTTCTCCGAAATCAGTGCCGAACGATTTGAACCACGATGACCAGATGGAACCACGCTTAATGCTCTTTCAAAGTCGCTGATTTCTCCGAAATCAGTGCCAAGCGCTTTGAACCACGATGACCAGATTGAGCCACGCCTAATGCGTTTCCAGAGTCGCTGATTTTTCCGAAATCAGTGCCAAGCGCTTTGAACCACGATGACCAGATGGAGCCACGCCTAATGCGTTCTCAACGTCGCTGATTTCTCCGAAATCAGTGCCAAGCGCTTTGAACCACAATCACCAGATGGAGCCACGCCAGATGTGTTTCCAGAGTCGCTGATTTCTCCGAAATCAGTGCCAAGCGCTTTGGACCACAATCACCAGATTGAGCCGGGCCTAATGCGTTCTCAACGTCGCTGATTTCTCCGAAATCAGTTTCAAGCGCTTTGAACCACGATGACCAGATGGAGCCACGCCTGAGGCGTTTCCAAAGTCGCTGATTTCTCCGAAATCAGTGCCAAGCGCTTTGAACCACGATGACCAGATGGAGCCACGCCTGAGGCGTTCTCAAAGTCGCTGATTTCTCCG
>Ga0172376_10008995_pt1 | contig 10360 bp, 9 predicted proteins | sample Lak35m_FD_121114 | JGI IMG/M metagenome (GOLD analysis project Ga0172376, IMG submission 121114) | Freshwater microbial communities from Kabuno Bay, South-Kivu, Congo - kab_092012_35m | ecosystem: Environmental > Aquatic > Freshwater > Lake | place: Democratic Republic of the Congo: South-Kivu... | reverse complement strand
GGGCGGTGAATCAGCCCGGACTCAGTAGTACCAGGGGTAGGGGGTCCAGTCGGGGTCGCGCTTATCGAGGAACTGGTCGCGGCCCTCGGCGGCCTCGTCGGTCATGTAGGCCAGGCGGGTGGTCTCGCCGGCGAAGAGCTGCTGGCCGACGAGGCCGTCGTCGATGAGGTTGAAGGAGTACTTCAGCATCCGCTGGGCGGTCGGGGACTTGCCGTTGATCACCCGGCCCCACTCCAGCGCGGTGGCCTCGAGGTCGGCGTGGGGGACGGCGCGGTTGACGGTGCCCATGCGGACGCCGTCCTCGGCGGAGTACTCCCCGCCGAGGAAGAAGATCTCGCGGGCGAACTTCTGGCCGACCTGGCGGGCGAGGTACGCCGACCCGAAGCCGCCGTCGAAGGACCCGACGTCGGCGTCGGTCTGCTTGAAGCGCGCGTGCTCGGCCGAGGCGAGGGTCAGGTCGCACACGACGTGGAGGCTGTGGCCGCCGCCGGCCGCCCAGCCGTTGACGACGGCGATGACGACCTTCGGCATGAAGCGGATCAGCCGCTGCACCTCGAGGATGTGCAGCCGACCGAGGCGGGCGAGGTCGGCGGGGGTGCGCTCGTCGGCGCGGTCGGCGCCGGTGCCGTCGTGGTACTCGTACCCCGCTCGGCCGCGGATCCGCTGGTCCCCGCCGGTGCAGAAGGCGTGCTTGCCGTGCCGGGGCGACGGCCCGTTGCCGGTCAGCAGCACGCACCCCACGTCGGCGGTCGTCCGCGCGTGCTCGAAGGTCCGCAGCAGCTCGTCGACCGTGTGCGGGCGGAACGCGTTGAGCACGTCGGGCCGGTCGAAGGCGATCCGGACCGTCCCGTGCGCCTTCGCCCGGTGGTAGGTGATGTCGGTCAGGTCGTCGAAGCCGGGGACCGGCTCCCACGCGCTGGGGTCGAAGGTGTCGGAGACGGTCTCGTGCTGCGGCATGGCGCGAGGCTAGCCGCAGCACGAGACCCGTCCACGCGGACCCTGGCTCAGGTCCCGAGTCAGACCCCGGCGGGCACCCGGTCCTCGGCCGGCGGCTCGGTCGGCTCGGCCGGTCCGGCCGACACCGCCGGCGTACGCCCCTCCTCGCGGAAGCCGTACCGCTCCCACCAGCGGGCCAGCGGGCCGGGCGCCCACCAGTTCCACCGGCCCAGCAGCCGCATCGTCGCCGGCACCAGCAGCGCGCGCACCACGGTCGCGTCGATGAGCAGCGCGACGAGCATCCCGACGCCGATCATCTTCATGAACACGATGCCGCTCATCGAGAAGGCGCCGACGACCAGGCCGAGCAGCAGCGCCGCGCTGGTGATGATCCGCCCGGTCTTCTGCACCCCGAGGGCGACGGCCCGGCGGTTGTCGCCGGTGCGGTCCCACTCCTCCCGGACGCGGGAGAGCAGGAACACCTCGTAGTCCATCGACAGGCCGAACAGGATCGCCAGCATCAGGATCGGGTTGGTGACGTCGAGGAAGCCCTGCGGCGTGAAGTTCAGCAGGTCCGCCAGGTTCCCGTCGTCGAAGATCCAGGCCACCACCCCGAAGGCGGCGCCGAGCGACAGCACGTTGACCAGCACCGCCTTGACCGGCAGGACGACCGACCCGAAGGCGATGAAGAGCAGCACCAGCATCACCAGCACGACGATCACGGCCATCACGGGCAGGTGGTCGCCGATGGAGGCGATCAGGTCGACGGTGGCCGCCGACATGCCGCCCACCAGCAGCTCGCCCTCACCGGGGTCGATCGCCCGCAGCTCACGGACGAGGTCCTGCGACGCCTCGGTCTGGCTGTTGCCGGACCAGACGACCTGCACGAGCGTCGTGCCGTCGGCCTGCCCGGTCGGCTGGGCCACCAGGACGCCGTCGAGCTGCTGCGCGGCACCGACGTACGCCGCCACGTCCGCCTGGCTCGCCCCCTGCAGCAGCACGCTGGCCGTGGACCGCTCGCCACCGAACTCCTCGGCGAGCAGGTCGCTGGCGACGTGCGCCGGCGCGTCGGCCGGCAGCACGCGGTGGTCGACGCTGCCCCAGCGGACGTCGAGGAACGGCGCGGCCAGGATCATCAGTCCGGCCACCGTCAGCGCCATCACCGCGACCGGGCGCCGCATCACGCCGTACGCCAGCCGCCCCCAGGCGCCGCCGCCCTCGACCGAGCCGTCGACCGCCACCGACCGGCCGCGGTACCACGGCATCCGGCCGGCGTCGACGCGGCGACCCAGCAGCCGCAGGACGGCGGGGAGCATCGTCAGGGCGGCGAGCATCGCGATCACGACCGCGGCCATGCCGCCGTACCCCATCGACCGCAGGAAGGCCTGCGGGAAGATCAGCAGGCTGCCGAGGGAGGCGGCCACGATCAGGCCGGAGAAGAGCACGGTCCGCCCGGCGGTCGTCATGGTGCGCACGATGGCGGTGCCGACGGCATCCGGGTCGTCGCCCGGCAGGTGGTCGAGCTCCTCCCGGAAGCGGCTGACGACGAACAGCGCGTAGTCGATCGCCAGTCCGATGCCGAGCAGCGTGACCACGTTGACCGAGAAGATCGAGACCTCGGTGAAGGTCGTGATGAGCCGGACGACAGCGAGCGCACCGAGCATGGAGACCAGCGCGACCAGGACGGGCATCGTCGCCGCCACGGCGCTGCCGAAGATCACCAGCGCGAGCAGCAGCACGAGCGGGAGGGTGATCAGCTCGGCGCGAGCGAGGTCCTCGGAGGTGAGCTCGTTGACGTCGTTGTAGACCGCGTAGCTGCCCGCGATGCTGAGGTCGACCCCGTCGGCCTCGAGCACGGGAGCGACCTCGTCGTAGCTCTCGACGTAGTCGTTCTGCGAGTCGCCGGTCAGGGAGATCCAGACCTGGGCGGAGCGCCCGTCGGCCGAGACCATCGACGGGTCCACGCCCGACCACCACGGCACCACGGCATCCGTCGCCGCCGACGGCAGGTCGGCCAGCGCGCCCTCGACCGCGGCGCGGAAGGCCGGGTCGGTGACGGTGAGGTCGCTGCCCGCGGGCGCCTGGTAGATCGCGACCACGTCGATCTCACCGCCACCGAAGAGCTCCTGCTCGATCGCCCCGGCGCGCGTCGACTCCGACGCGGGGTCGTCGAACCCACCCTGCGAGAGGTGGTCGAAGACGCCCCCTCCGTACGCGGCGGCCGCCAGCACGACCGCGATGCCGGCCAGCAGCACGGCCCAGGCCCGGCGAGCGACGAACCCGCCCCAGCGCTCCAACATGGTGACCTCCCACAACGAAAGTAAAGAGCCGATGTTCTAGTGAATGCCGTTAACTCTCGTGAACGCTAGTGGACTATGCTCGGCATCGTCAAGCCCCGATCGGGGCTGTCGATCCGGGAGCACCCGGGAGGGAGATCCGTGGGGACGCTGCGACAGGTCAGCCGGCGCGAGCGGCTGCGGGAGGCCACGTACGACGAGATCGTCGCGATCTCGCGCGAGCTGCTGACCAGCGCCGAGGAGCTCTCCCTCCGGGCGATCGCCGGCCGGATGGGCATGACCGCCCCCGCGCTCTACCGCTACGTCGGCAGCTACCAGGAGCTCGTCGACCTCGTCGCCTTCGAGATCGACAAGGCGGTCACGGCCGGCTTCGCCGAGACGGCGGCCGAGCTGCCCGAGGAGGACGTCGCCGGTCGCCTGATCGTCTCCGCGGTGGCCTTCCGGCGCTGGGCGTTGACCCGGCCGCGCGAGTTCAGCATCGTCTTCACCAACCCCGTCGCCGAGCCGTCCGCCGACCCCTCGTGCGTCCGCCGCGAGGCGCTCACCCAGGCCACGTCCGGCCACTACTTCAACGGCCTGCTCACCGAGCTCTGGGCCACCCGCGGCTACGAGCGGCCCTCCCTCGAGGACCTCCCCCCGGCGATCCGCGAGGCCGTCCTCGACCCGCTCATCCCGGCTTCGGTCGACGAGATCCCGGCCGAGGACCGCGGGCTGCTGTGGGTCTTCATGCGCGGCTGGACCGCGCTCTACGGCGTCGTCGCCCTCGAGGTGCACGGCCACATGGACCCGCGCATCATCGCCAGCGGCGAGATGTTCGTCGCCAGCATGCTGGCCTTCGCGCCCCAGCTCGGGCTCACCGACGACCTCCCGCGCCTCGAGGCCCTCATGCGCGAGCACCTCGCGCGCGGACCCGCTGCGGTCCCCGCCACGGGGTAGTCGCGGGATAGCCGCGGCGCGACCGGGGAAGGATCGGCCCATGGCACTGACCGGAACCTACGAGCCCAGCCCCGTCGACTTCGTCCGCGAGCAGGTCGAGACCTACGAGGCCACCGACGGCCGCGAGGGCAACACGATGCGCGGCAAGCCGGTGATCATCCTGACCACCGTCGGCGCGAAGAGCGGCAAGCTCCGCAAGACCCCGCTCATGCGCGTCGAGCACGACGGGGCGTACGCCGTCATCGCCTCGCAGGGCGGTGCGCCGACCCACCCCCAGTGGTACCCCAACCTGCTCGCCCACCCCGTGGTCGAGCTCCAGGACGGCGCCGCGAAGCACGAGTACGACGCCCGCGTCGTCGAGGGCGAGGAGCGCGAGGCCTGGTGGGAGCGAGCGGTCGCGGCCTGGCCCGACTACGCCGACTACCAGACCAAGACCGACCGCGTGATCCCCGTCGTCGTCCTGGAGCGACGGTCGCACTGACCCGGACCGGTTTACACCGTCCGGCCGGATGACTACCGTGACAGCAGTACTGTCACGATCGGTCGACGGCCGGAGGTGCCCATGGATCGCGACGCGCGAGCCGCACACATCGCCGCGCTCGACCCGGAGCGCGACGCGCGCGAGATCTACCGCATCCTGGCCACGCTGGAGTTCCCCTGGGACCTCAACCAGGCGCTCTCGCTCGCGCTCTTCCGCACCTACGCCGTGCCGTCGATCGGGCGACTGCTCGCCGAGACGGGTGAGTTCACCGAGCGCACCCAGAAGCGGTACGACGACACCGCGCTGCTGCTCGACGCGATGCTCAACGACGGCCTCGACGGGTCCGAGGGGCGCGCGGCGCTCAAGCGGATGAACCAGATGCACGCGATGTACGACATCAGCGGCGACGACCTGCGCTACGTCCTGTCGACCTTCGTGGTCGTGCCGCTGCGCTGGATGGACGCCTACGGCTGGCGGCCCTTCACCGAGCACGAGAAGCGCGCGAGCGTGCACTACTACAACGACCTGGGTCGTCACATGGGCATCAAGGACGTGCCCGAGACCTGGCAGGGCTGGTCCGAGCACATGGACGCCTACGAGGCCGCCCACTTCGGCTTCGACGCCGGCGGGCGTGCGGTCGCGGACGCCACGCTCGACCTCGCGACGACCTTCCCGCCGCTGCACCGGCTCCCGCGCGACGTGGCGCGCCGCTCCACCCTCGCGCTGATGGACGCCCGCCTCCTGGACGCCTTCAACTACGACCACCCGCCCGCGTGGTTCACCCGGGCGACGCGGACCGGGTTGCGGCTGCGGGGTCGGGTGGTGCGGCGCCTGCCGGTGCGCACCACACCGGTCACCTCGGCCGACCTGCCGAACATCCGCACCTACGCCCCCGGGGCGTACGACGTCCGCGACCTCGGCACCTTCTCCCCCGCGCCCGGCTGCCCCCGCGCGGGCTGACCCCACTCAGCCGCGCGCGGCGATGGAGTGCGCGAGCGCCGCGAGGTGTCCGAGCCGGGCCAGCTCGGAGTCCAGCACGTCGGGCCCGCCGCGGCGGCCGAAGAGCACGACGTCGTCGGGCGACCCGAGCGGCGCACCGGCCACGACGGTGGAGGTCCAGCGCTCCCACTGCTCGGGGATGCTCAGCCGGTCCGGCGCGGTGAGGGGGAACCACGCGGCCGCCGCCCCGTCCGCGGCCTCCGGCGCCGCCGAGGTCCGCGCGACGTGCTCGAGCCCGGCGTCGGTGCGGCGCACCCGCATCCCCCAGTCGGCGCGGAACACCGCGGGGAGCAGGTCGACGAGCGCGTCGAGCGCGCGCTCGGGCTCGGAGGTGAGCTGCTCGACCGCCTCGAGGTCGAGGAAGAGGTTGCCGCCCGCGGCGTAGCGCGAGATCCACACGACCTCGACCCCGTCGAGGTTGCTGCACGCGGAGACGACGGAGTCGGGCATCGTGCCCGGCGCGAGGTCGAGCAGCACGTCGTCGACGGCGAAGCCGTCGAGGTGCTCGACGATCTCGATCGCGCCGATGTCGCCGCCCGCCTCACCGATCGCGGTCGCGACCCGGCCCAGCGATCCGGGGACGTCGGGGAGCTTCACGCGGAGCAGGTACGTCACGAGCGACCTCCCTCGTGGCCGACAGGGGCGAGCGAGACGACCCTAACCGCCCCCGAGCGGCAGCGTCGCGAGGACCTCGTGACGCGGACGCCCGCGCCGGCCCTCCCCGAGCCACGACGCGACCAGCAGCACGTCCTCGACCGACCACGCCGGACCGGCGTAGGTGTCGAGCACGCCCACCCAGCGACCGACCTGCGCCGGGCGCCCGCACCGGGCGAGCGTCAGGTGCGGCCGGAAGCGGCCGCCGTCGGGGGCCGCGCCGACGTGCGACGCCGCGGCCCGCACCCCGACCGCGAGCCGGTCGAGCTCCTCGGGCGGCCCCGGCGCGGCCGACCCCGGGTCCGCGACCCCGGCCCATAGCACCTTCGCCGCCAGGACGTCCGGGAAGGCGCCGCCGCCGGCGACCCGCAGGCCGAAGGGCGTACGCCGGCCGGCGGCTCCGGCGAGCGCGTCGGCGAGGTCCTCGACCACCCGGTCGGGCACCGCGGGGAGGAAGGCGAGCGTGAGGTGCCACTGCTCCGGCGGGGTCCACCGCAGGCCCGCGTCCGCGGTCCGGCGCGGCTCCCAGAAGGCGTCGAGGTCGGCCACGGCGTCCTCCGAGGGCCGGAGCGCGACGAACATCCTCATGCCGCCTGCCTACCAGACGCGCAGGCGAGCCGACCGACGGCGAGCGGCCGCCGACCGGTGGTGGCCGCCACCCGCCCGGTGGACAGGGGACACGGGCGGGCGGCGGCAGCTGAGGGCCCCGGACGGGGAGCGCGGCGCGGTCAGGTGGCGCGGTCGAACCGGTAGCCGACGCCACGGACCGTGGCGATCCACGGCACGCGGGAGTGGTGCTGGAGCTTGCGGCGCAGGTTGGCGACGTGGACGTCGACGAGGTGACCCGGCCCGTGCTCGTCGCCACGCCACACCTCGCGCACGAGCGCGCCGCGGTCCTGGACGACCCCGGCATGCCGGGCGAGGTGGTGCAGCAGGTCGAACTCCGTCCGGGTCAGCGACACCGGCGACCCGTCGATGGTCGCGTCGCGACGGACCGCGGAGATGAGGAGCCCGGCGCCGCCGTCGATCACGGCGTCGCCCGCGGTCGACTCCGTCGGCTCCTCGCCGATGCGTGCCGGCCGGCGGTAGAGCGCCGAGACGCGGGCGCGCAGCTCGCGGGTGGAGAACGGCTTGGTCATGTAGTCGTCGGCGCCGATCTCCAGCCCCATCAACCGGTCGACCTCGTCGTGGCGGGCGGTGAGCATCATGACGTACGCGTCGCTGGTGCGGCGCATGCGACGGCACAGCTCGAAGCCGTCGACCCCGGGCAGGGTGAGGTCGAGCGTGATCAGCTCCGGGTCGAGCTCGGCGAAGGCGTCGAGTGCGGCGTACCCGTCGGCGGCGACCGTGACGTCGAATCCGGCCTGGTCCAGCACCGAGGCGAGCAGGGAGCCGATGTCGGGGTCGTCCTCGACCACGAGGGCGCATCGCTGCTGCATGGCTCCTCCTCCACCGCCGTCCCCGGCTTCACAGGCGTGAGTGCGGCCGCCCTCCACGGCCGCACCCACGCGTCTGGGATGACGCCTGCTCGCGCGCTGGTCCGCGGGTCGCGATCACGGCGTCGAGACGAGCATCGACGCCGCCGGAGCCCCTCACAAGGGGTGGGCGACCTTCTTGCGCCAACCTTGCGCGCGGCTGGCACGCGCCCCCCGAGCTCAGCCGACGGGCACGGCGTCGCGGCGCAGGTCGGCGGTGCGGACGAGCTGGCGTCGGCGCGCCGCGGCCGTGCTGGCGAGCAGCGCCGCGACCGCCCAGAGCACGAGGACGGCGATGCCACCGACCACCGATCCGGGGGTCCCGTCGACCAGGGCCGGAGCGAGCACCCGGGACAACGCGGAGACCGGCAGCAGCCCGTCGAGCGCGGCGAGCGGCGCGGGCGCGGTCTCGATCGGGACCAGCCCACCCAGGGTCACCACCTGGAGCGCGGTGAAGACGATCAGCGCGATCCACCCGCGGCGGGGACCGGAGACGGCCACGAAGGCCTGGGCGACCGCGGTGAGGGCCACCACCCCCAGCGCCAGACCGGCCAGCAGCCCGAGCCACCCGAGCGCACCGCTGGGGGCACCGTCGAGGACGACGACCGCCACGACGAGGAAGGCCGCCTGCAGCGCGCCGAGCAGCAGCGCGGGGCGCAGCCCGCCCCGGACGACCCGGTACGCCGGCCCCGCCTGCGCCGCGAGCCGGCGCGGGAGCGCGGAGCGGACCAGGAAGGTCACGAAGGCGCCGATCCACAGGCCGAGCGCGAGCGCCGCGGGGGTCAGGGAGGTCCGCAGGTCGACGGGGTCGCCGACGCGGGCGCTGGTGCTGCGGACGGGCTGGCTCACGACCTCCGCCACCGCGCCCGCCTCGTCGGCGTCCTGCGCGGGGACCTGGTCGGCGCCCTCGGCGAGGCCGTCGGCCAGCTGCCGCGCCCCGTCGTCCAGCTGCCCGCTGCCGTCGCCGAGCTGGTTGACGCCGTCGGCGAGCTGCCGAGCGCCGGAGCCGGCCTCGCCGGCGCCGACCGCGAGCGCGCTGGCGCCCTGGCCGAGCTCGCGAGCACCTCCGGCGAGGCGGCCACCGCCGCCGGCCAGCGCGCTGGCGCCGTCGGCGAGCTCGCTCGTGCCGTCGGCCAGCTGACGCGAGCCGTCGGCGAGCTGTCTGATGCCCTGCCGCAGCTCCGGAGCGGAGTCGGCGAGCTCCTGCGTGCCGCCCGCGACCTGCCGGGCGCCGTCCGCGAGCGCACGCGCCTGCGCGCCGTCCTCACCCGCGGCGGCCGTCGAGATGGCGCACAGGCGCGGCGCCTGGAGCGCGAAGACCGGGCGGGTGCGGCAGGCCTGCGCCCAGTCGGCGACCAGGTCGGCGTAGACGTCCACGCCGTCGGCCACCTGCCCCGCGCCGTCCGCGAGCCGCTGCGCGTCCTGCGGCAGGCTGCGCGTCTGCCGGGCGAGCTGCCCCAGACCGCTCGCGAGCTGGTCGGCGCCACCGTCCAGGCGCCGTGCGCCGGCCGCGAGCTCGCCGGCTCCGGACGCCAGCTGGTCCACGCCGTCGGCGAGGTCGCCCGCGCCGTCGGCCAGGCGACCGGCCCCGTCGTCGAGCTGGCCGAGGCCCGTGGCGAGCTCGCTCGCGCCACTGCCCGCCTCGCGCGCCCCGGCCCCGAGGCGGCCGACGCCGTCGGCGATCTGCGACGCGGCCTCGGAGGCCTCGCCGAGACGCCGGGCGAAGGTCGCGGTCTCGGTGAAGATGCCCTCGAGGAAGTTCGCGGTGACGAACTGGCCGAGCCGGGCAGAGGCGACGGCACCGATCTGGTCGCTGGCCTGCGCCACCAGCGGGCTGGCGGCGTCGTTGCTGCGGACCGAGATCTCGGCGGCGGCCGGGTTGCGGCCCGCGATGCCCGCCAGCGTGCTCGAGAAGTCCTCGGGGATGGTGACGACCGCGTAGTAGCGACCCTCCGCCAGTCCGGTGCGCGCGTCGTCGGCGTCGGCGAGGACCCAGCCGAGCGACCGGTCCTCCTCAGCGGCCGGGGACGTCAGCTCCGCAGCCAGGAGCCGACCGGCGTACACCACCTGGGCGTCCTCGCCCTGCCCCTGCGTGACGGGCTCGTCGAGGTTCACCACGGCGGCGGGGATCTGCTGGGCGCGCGAGTCGCGCTCGCCGAACGACCACAGCACCAGTCCTGCGAACAGCGCTGGCACGGCGACCGTGCCGACGAGGACGCGGGTCAGCCAACGGGGGAAGCGGACCATGAGGTCTCCTGGCTCGTGGGGCGGTCGTCGGGCGCCGGGACCGGCGCGTCGAGGTCGAGCAGGGCGTCGGGAGAGGCGCCGGCGAGGTCCGGCTCGGCGGGGAGCCGGTCAGCGGCCGCGACCACGGTCACGCCCGCCGCGGCAAGGCGCGCCAGCAGCGCCCAGCGGTCGGCGAGGACGCCGGGGTCGATGCGGATGCTGGCGGCGTCCTCGCCCGAGAGTCCCTCGACGGCGTCGACGCCGTCCACGCACAGCAGCGCGCCGGGACGGGCCGCGTCGGCCCAGGCGAGCAGCTCGTGGCGCGCGGGGAAGCGGGGGGCGTACGTCGCCACCCG
>Ga0172376_10008993_pt1 | contig 10361 bp, 10 predicted proteins | sample Lak35m_FD_121114 | JGI IMG/M metagenome (GOLD analysis project Ga0172376, IMG submission 121114) | Freshwater microbial communities from Kabuno Bay, South-Kivu, Congo - kab_092012_35m | ecosystem: Environmental > Aquatic > Freshwater > Lake | place: Democratic Republic of the Congo: South-Kivu... | reverse complement strand
GGTATCATGCGAAAAGCCGTTCGTGGCCGCCCGCTGCGAGGGTCCGAGAAGCGCTTCAATAAGCTGATCTCGAAACGCCGATTTCGCGTCGAGCAGTGCTTTGGGACCATGAAACGCCTGTTCGGCCTGCACCGCGCCCGCTATTTCGGGTTGGCCAAAACTCACGCCCAAATGGCGATGGCGGCGATCGGGCAGAACCTGCTCAAGGCCGCAAACAAGATAACCCTAACCCCGCAAACCCCGGCAATCGCATAACCCTCAACCCACAGCCCAACCATGTCCGCTGCAAAGGCAGCGGACCCAATAACATGCGCCGTTTACGCCAAAACCGTAGAATTTTCGCTTCATGCAGAGGTCTTTTCATGACCTTCGCGTGGTATGGGCACCTCAAGTTCAAGTCGGCGCCCCTCTTCGCCGTCATCCTCGCCAGTTGGGGCATCGCCTTTTTCGAATACCTGCTGCAGGTGCCCGCGAACCGCATCGGGCACGGCTATTTCAGTGCCGCCGAACTCAAGACCATCCAGGAGGTCATCACGCTCGGCGTCTTTGCGGCGTTTTCCGTCCTCTATCTGCGCGAGCCTCTGGGATGGAACCATCTGGTGGGGTTCGGCCTGATCGGGGCCGGGGCCTTCTTCATCTTTCATCGCTGGTAGGGGCGTCTTGATCCGCATCAAGGCCGCGCCGCCCGGGACTGACCGGACGGGAGGGGGCATGAAGGACATCCTTGCGCAACTCGAGGCACGCCGCGCCGTGGCGCGTGCGGGCGGGGGCGAACGGCGGGTCGCGGCCCGGCACGCCAAGGGCAAGCTGACCGCGCGCGAGCGGCTCGAGCTTCTGCTCGACGAAGGGTCGTTCGAGGAATTCGACATGTTCGTCGCCCACCGCTGCACCGACTTCGGCATGGAGGCCGACCGGCCGGCGGGCGACGGGGTGGTGACGGGCTGGGGCACGATCAACGGCCGGCAGGTCTATGTCTTCAGCCAGGACTTCACCGTCATGGGCGGATCGGTGAGCGAGACGCACGGCGCGAAGATCTGCAAGATCATGGACATGGCGCTGCAGAACGGGGCGCCGGTGATCGGGCTGAACGATTCGGGCGGCGCGCGGATCCAGGAAGGCGTCGCAAGCCTCGCGGCCTATGGCGAGGTCTTTCAGCGCAACATCACCGCCTCGGGCGTGGTGCCGCAGATCAGCCTCATCATGGGGCCCTGCGCGGGGGGGGCGGTCTATTCGCCGGCGATGACCGACTTCATCTTCATGGTCAAGGACAGCTCCTACATGTTCGTGACCGGCCCCGACGTCGCCAAGACCGTGACGAACGAGGTGGTGACGGCCGAGGAGCTGGGCGGGGCGGGCACGCACACGCGCAAGTCCTCCGTCGCCGATGGCGCCTTCGAGAACGATGTCGAGGCGCTGGCCGAAGTGCGCCGATTCGTCGATTTCCTGCCGCTGTCGAATCGCGAGAAGCCGCCGGTGCGCCCCTTCCACGACGATCCCGCGCGCATCGAGGAGAGCCTCGACACCCTTGTGCCCGACAACCCCAACCAGCCCTACGACATGAAGGAGCTGATCCTGAAGGTCGCGGACGAGGGCGACTTCTTCGAGATCCAGCGCGATTTCGCGGGCAACATCGTCACGGGCTTCATCCGGCTCGAGGGCTCGACCGTGGGCGTCGTCGCCAACCAGCCGATGGTGCTGGCGGGCTGCCTCGACATCGACGCAAGCCGCAAGGCGGCGCGCTTCGTGCGGTTTTGCGACGCATTCGACATCCCCCTCCTGACCTTCGTCGACGTGCCGGGCTTCCTGCCCGGGACGGCGCAGGAATACGGCGGCATCATCAAGCACGGCGCGAAACTCCTCTATGCCTACGGCGAAGCGACGGTGCCCAAAGTGACGGTCATCACGCGCAAGGCCTATGGCGGGGCCTATGTCGTCATGGCCTCGAAGCATCTGCGCGGAGATTTCAGCTATGCCTGGCCCACGGCCGAGATCGCCGTCATGGGCGCCAAGGGGGCGGTCGAGATCCTCTATCGCTCCGAGCAGGGCGACAACGGCAAGATCGCGCAGCGCACCAAGGACTACGAGGACCGCTTTGCCAACCCCTTCGTCGCGGCCGAGAAGGGCGTCATCGACGAGGTCATCATGCCGCGCGCCACGCGCCGGCGCGTCTGCCGGGCCTTCGCGTCGCTCCGCGGCAAGCAGACCGCCGCGCCGTGGAAGAAGCACGACAACATTCCGCTCTGACGGGTCGGGCATGGGCGCGATGGTGCACAGGTGGGCGGGGATCTGGGTTCTGGCGGCGGTGCCCGCCGGCGCAGATCCCATCGCCGTGCCCTCGGGCCAGGGCGTCACGCTGCACGAGGTCATCACCGACCCGCGCGGGGTCGACGGGCTGACCATGCGCTTTCACTTCATCGCGCCGGCGCTCGGCTCCGAGGACGGGTTCGACCCCGACGCGGCCCTTCTCGACATGGAGCATCTGTGCCGCAGCTATGCCCTGCCGCGCCTGCGCTCTGGCACCGGGCCTGCGCCAGCGCATGTCGTGGTGGGCCTCGCCGACCGGCCGGTGCCGCTGGGCGAGGTCGACCCCGAGGCGGTCCAGCTTTTCGAGGCATTCCGGATCGAGGGCGAGGATTGCGTGGCGGACATCTTCTGATGGGGGGCGGGGCATGCTGAAGCATCGCGGATTTCCGGGGCGGCTGCCCGGCACGGATTTCCAGTTCGTCATCCGCCACGCCAACAAGGAAGGCGCGACCCGCATCGTGCGGCGCGAGCGCCACGCCGACCGCAAGCGGGTGGACCGGATGGCCGATCTGGGCTTCATGCAGGCGCTGTGGGACCATTTCGGGGCCGAGCCCTTCGTGCGCGGCAACCTCGATGCGGGGCGGCTGTCGTGGCTCTTCGGCCGCGAGGTGGTGCCCGCCGAGGACCCCTTCGACCCCGAAAGCTACGACGCGATGCTGAAGATCGACGTGCGGCGGGCGCGCGTCTCGTTCCCCGAGGTGTTCGAGCTTGGCGACGAGGTGCCGCACGACCCCGAGGAACCCTTCGACGACTGGCCGGTCTGACCGGCGCCCCATGGACGACAGAGGACGCGAGATGTTCAAGAAGATCCTGATTGCCAACCGGGGCGAGATCGCCTGCCGCGTCATCAAGACCGCGCGCCGCATGGGCATCGCGACCGTCGCGGTCCATTCCGACGCCGACCGCAACGCGCTGCATGTGCGCATGGCCGACGAGGCGGTGCGGATCGGCCCCGCCCCCTCGGCGCAATCCTACATCGCGATCGACCGCGTGCTCGACGCCATCCGCGCGACCGGGGCCGAGGCCGTCCATCCGGGCTACGGGTTCCTGTCGGAGAACATGAAGTTCGCGGCCGCGCTCGAGGAAATGGGTGTCACCTTCATCGGCCCGCCCTCGGGCGCGATCGAGGCGATGGGCGACAAGATCACCTCGAAGAAGATCGCCTCGGGCGCGGGCGTCAGCACCGTGCCGGGCTACATGGGCCTCATCGCCGACGAGGAGGAGGCGGTGCGGATCAGCCGCGAGATCGGCTATCCGGTGATGATCAAGGCCTCGGCCGGGGGCGGCGGCAAGGGCATGCGCATCGCCTGGGACGAGGTGCAGGCGGCCGAGGGCTTCATCAGTTCGCGCAACGAGGCGGCGGCGAGCTTTGGCGACGATCGCATCTTCATCGAGAAGTTCGTGACCCAGCCCCGCCACATCGAGATCCAGGTCCTCGCCGACAAGCACGGCAATTGCGTCTATCTGCACGAGCGCGAATGCTCGATCCAGCGGCGCAACCAGAAGGTCATCGAAGAGGCGCCCTCGCCCTTCCTCGATCCCGCGACGCGCAAGGCGATGGGCGAGCAGGCCTGTGCGCTCGCCCGCGCGGTCGGTTACACCAGTGCGGGCACCGTCGAGTTCATCGTGGACGGGGCGCGCAACTTCTATTTCCTCGAGATGAACACCCGCCTGCAGGTGGAGCATCCGGTGACCGAACTCATCACCGGGGTCGATCTGGTCGAGCAGATGATCCGCGTCGCGAACGGCGAGCCGCTGCCCTTCGCGCAGGAGGATCTGCGCATCAACGGCTGGGCGATGGAAAGCCGCCTCTATGCCGAGGATCCCTATCGGGGCTTCCTGCCCTCGACCGGGCGGCTCACGCGCTATCGCCCGCCGGCCGAGACGCGGAGCGACACCCACGCGGTCCGCAACGATACCGGCGTCTACGAGGGCGGCGAGATCAGCGTCCACTACGACCCGATGATCGCCAAGCTCTGCACCTGGGCGCCCGACCGGGCAGGCGCGATCGAGACGATGCGGGGTGCCCTCGATGCCTTCGAGGTCGAGGGGATCGGGCACAACCTGCCGTTCCTCTCGGCGGTGATGGAACATCTGCGCTTCGTGTCGGGCGCGATCACCACCGCCTTCATCGCCGAGGAATACCCCGAGGGCTTCACGGGCGCGGTGCTGCCCGAGGCGGTCTTGCGCCGGGTGGCGGCGGCGGCCGTCGCGATGCACCGCGTGGCCGAGATCCGCCGCGCGCGCATCTCGGGCCGGATGGACAACCACGAACGCAAGGTGGGCGCCGACTGGGTGGTGAGCCTTCAGGGCACGCAGATGCGCGCCCGCGTCGAGGCCGACCGGCGCGGCGCCACCGTCAGCTTCGAGGATGGCGCGAGCCACCGGGTCGAATCCGACTGGCAGCCGGGCACGCCGCTTGCGCGGCTTCAGGTCGATGGCGCGGCGCTGGTGATCAAGACGGGCAAGATCCCCTCGGGCTTCCGGATGCGGCTGCGCGGGGCCGATCTCAGGGTGCATGTGCGCACGCCCCGCGCGGCCGAACTGGCCGCGCTGATGCCCGAACGCGCGCCGCCCGACACCTCGCGGCTGCTCTTGTGCCCGATGCCGGGGCAGGTCGTGCGCATCTCGGTCGAGGAAGGCCAGGAGGTGCAGGAGGGGCAGGCGCTCGCCACCGTCGAGGCGATGAAGATGGAGAACATCCTGCGCGCCGAGCGCAAGGGCACCGTCCGCAAGGTCAACGCCCGCCCCGGCGACACGCTGCGCGTGGACGAGGTCATCCTCGAGTTCGAATGACGCGCGCGACCCTCGGTCGGCCCCCCCGCCGCTGACGGCGGTCGCTGGCGCCTGCGCCGGGGTGCGGCCCGGCTATGCAGGTCATTCAACTTAGGATAGAAATTTAGTCGGATCGATTCGATCTCCAATGCTGCTTTTCCTTTTCTGGGCATCCCATGTCCGCGGATTTGAGAGACGTCGCGATCCTCAGTGTCGGCAAGGCCGGACCGCAGGCTGCGGCCCGTCTCGCCGAGGCGATCGCGGTGCCGATCGAGGCGATTGTCGAGGCGCTCTATCGGGCGCCGACGCGCATCGCGGCCGGGCTGTCGCCGGCGGCGGCGCAGCATCTGGCGCGCAGCCTGTCGGAGATCGGGATCGAAACGTCGGTTCTGCCCCCGGATGCCCCGCTGCCACGCCCGCCCCTGATCGACATCGCGGCCGAGATCGTGGATCCGGCCCGGGCCGATGCCGCGGCCGAGGCGCTCGGCGCCTTTCTCGGGGTGGCGCCCCCCGCGGCGCTTGAATTGATGCTGACGCCGCCGGGGCTGATCCTCGGCGGCGTCACGCCGGCCACGCTCGGCGCGCTCTCCGCAAGCCTCCCCGAGGGCGCGGTGCGCCTGACCTCGGCCCAGCCCGACGCCTCGCGCTTCGCGCTCTTCGCGGGCCCCCTCGTACCCGCGCAGCGCGCCGCGATCGCCGCGGCCCTGCCGGCCGGGGCTGGCTTCGCGCCGGACGGGTCGGTCACGGCCTTCGGCCTCAGCCGCGCGGAGGCCGAGGTCATCTGGCGCAGGCTGGGCGCGCACCAGACGATCCGCCTCGTGAACGAGGCTTTCCTGCGCTGCGACATCGTCCTCGATGCCGCCCCGCCCGATGCCGCGGCGGCGCTCGAAGCGCTCGCGGGCGTGCCCGGCGATGTCTTCGACGATCTGCGCGCGGCCCTGCCCCTGACGGTCGAGGAGGGGATCGCCCTTGCCGAGGCGCCCGCGCGGCTTGCGGCCTATGCGCAGGCGGGGCTGACGGCGCGCGCCGAACTGGCAAGCTTCGCGATGGAGGCGCTCGACATCCTCGCGGCGCCCGAGGGGGCGCTGGCGCGCGCTGGTCTGCCCGATGCGCGCGCACCGCTCCGCACCGCGCCCATGCCGCGCCCACGGGCGCGGCTGCTTCGGGCACGGCTCGAGGCGGCGGGCGCCGAGGTCATCGCGACATGACCGCGCCCCGGCACCCGTCCGAGGGGACCGGTGCCGGGGCGCTGCATTTCGGCATCGCCGAACAGGGCAAGGTGCTGGCCCTTGCCGGACGCCACCGCGAGGCGCTCGGGCACTATCGCGCGGCGCTGCACCTCGCCGCGCGCGCCGGCGCGCCGCAGGTGGTGGCGCGCCACTATTTCCACTGCGCGGTCGAAAGCCTCGAGCATCTCGGCGCATGGGCCGAGGTTGCCGATCTCTGCACCCGCGCGATCGAGGCGGCGCCACCCGCGGAGCGATCCGAGTTCCACAGGCGAGACCGCGCCTGGCTGCTGGAGCGGCGCGGGCTTGCCCGGCTCGCGGCCGCAGAGACCGGGGCCGCACAGACCGGGGCGGCAGAGACCGGGGCGGCCGAGGCGGACCTGCGCGCGGCGCTCGAACTTGCGGGCCCTGCGGGCGCGCCCCTCTCGGCCGAGGTCATCGGCTGGCTGCGCAGCCGCTACACCATCGCGCCCGCGCGCCTTGCAGAGGCCCGCCGCCGGCATGGCGCCCAGATCGTGCGGCGCGACAGCGTCGATCCGTCCCGCGCCATCCGCCTCCCGACATCCCCGCCCGGAGACCCGACATGAGCGATCTGCGAGAGAAGACCCCCGGAGAAATCCTGACCGACGCGAGCGTTGCGGAATTCATCAGCGCGATGGGCCTCTCGATCGCGCAGGCGCAGACCGAGCTCGACCGAAACTCGATCGCGCAGGTCGGCGAATACCTGAAGCCGCAGAAGGGGCTCGAGGGCAAGTCGCTGCTCCAGCTCGGCCTGTCGCCGCCCTTCTATCACTATCAGCACGCCGATCTGAACGTCTCGCTGCAACTGACCATGAAGGTCGGCGAGACGCAAGCCTTCGGGATCGGGGGCAGCGTGAAGTTCGGGCTCGACAGCGGGGGGAAGGGCGCCGCATCGGGCGCGGCGCGGATGGCCGAGGTGACACTCGCGTCCCTGCCTGCCAGCGTGACGGTCGACGGCAAGCAGACCGAGGCCCCCGCGGGCGCGAACGCGGGCCTCGATTCCGCGGCCGAAACCCTTGCCGACGCGTTGCGCAAGCCCGCCGGGCCGTTCGACCGCGTATTCATCGGCGGGGCGCGGCGCACGGTGAAGGCGGCGCTCGACCCCGCGACGGCAACAAATCCGATCATCACCGGCGGGGACGCGGCGGGCACCGCGGCCGCGATCGCCTTTCTGCCCACGACCGAGTCGAGCGTCGCCCTCCTCCGCATCAGTGAGACCCCCACGGCCGGGCAGTCCGAGACCTTCACCCTTGCCCCGAACAAGTCGGCGACCGTCCAGTCCGCCTCCGATGCCGATGCCTATGCCGCCGCTGTCGTCAGCGCCATCAGCGGCATCACGGGCTTCAGGGCGCGCCTCGTGCGCAACGCGGGCGGGTCGGACCCGAACGCCCCGGCGGCGCCGGGCGTCATCGGCATCGCGCTCTTCGATACGGACGACGATCGGCTGAAACCCGCCGCGATCGCGGAACTTCAGGGCGTCGCGAACACCTTGCGCGGCAAGCAGAGCAAGGTCAGGACCGACGGCTATGCCGACACGCGCGGCACGGTCGCCTATAATCAGGATCTGGGCGAGCGTCGCGCAAGGCGGGTGCAGGAGTTTCTGGTCAGGGCCGGGATCGAGGCAAGCCGGCTGACCGTCCGGGCTCCGGCCCCCGGCGAGACCCGCTGGGGCGCCACGACGGGCAATCCCGACAATCCGCAGTTCCGGCGCGTCGAGGTCGTGCTCGAAGGCGAGACCGCCCGATTCATCGTGGTCGAGAGCACCGGCGCCACCCAGCTTGACGACAAGCCCACACCGGACCTGACGGGCGGGAGTGCCGGAAACGGCTTCGTCTCGGTCTCGAAACTCGCGGCCAACCCGGTCGCGTCGGGAACCAAGATCAAGCTCGGCGACCCTGCCACCGATGTTGCGCTGAGCGGCGCGGCCGTGACGACAGGCGGCGCAACGCTCGCGGCCGACAGCCCCGAGGCCTTCGCCCAGAACCTGACCGCCGCGATCAACGCCCAGAGCACGGCCCACAAGGTGCGCGCCGTCCGCCGCGGCGCGATCGTCTATCTGGCGCATGCCGAGGACGCGGTCGTGCTCGACCTGCTCACGACGAAGTCGGGCGCGATCGCCCTTGCGGCGGCCGGCGGGGCGCGCATCACCAAGCCGCTTGACGCCGTCGCGTCGGGCGGATCGGGGGCGGACCAACCCGACGCCGCGGCGGGCGGGGGCACCAAGGTCTCGGTCGCCGTCGGGATGTCGGTCGACTACCGCACGAGCCGGATGTTCGAGACCTCGGTCAACGGCAACAGCGCGATCAGCGCGCGGCTCGTGGCGGTGCCCGCCCCGGTCGAGTTCCTCGAGGAAATCCGCTCCTACCTGCCAAAGCCCGGCCCCCTGCCATCCCCCGGCCCGGCTGACTAGCCATGACAACGATCCCCGCCGTCACGCGCGAGCTTCTCTCGGCCCCGCTGCCCGAAATCATCGAGCGGCTCGGCACCTCGATCGCCGATGCGCAGCGGGCGCTCGATCAGAATTCGATCCGCGAGGCCGCCGTGATGGCGACCGAGAAGGTCGAGGTCGGCGGCACGCAATACAGCCTCATGGCGCTCGGCTTCACCCCGACCTTCTACAGCTTCACCGAGGCCACCGTCGAGGCAAAGCTCAGCTTCTCGATGAGCGAGTCGACCGAGTTCGGGGTCAGCGCCGGCCTGAACGTGGGGGTGATGGCCAAGGTCGTGATGGTCGCGGCCTCGGTCAGCGTCTCCTACGCCCGCAAGTTTTCGGTCAGCGCCGAGGGGATGAGCTCTATCGCCGCCCGCCTCGTCTCGCTGCCGCCGCCCCAACCGCTTGAAACCGTGCTGCGCCGCCTCGCTGCGGCCGCAGACTGAACCCTGCACAGGAGGAACCCCATGTCGATCGGTCAGGAACTTCTCAATGTCCCGATGGGGGACATGATCCGGCAGATGGCCTTTGCCATCGCCGAAGGCCAGATGAAGCTCGATGCGACCTCGATCGAGATCGCCGAGATGATGGGCGGCCTGCGCGTCCTGCGCGACGACGACGGCAACGTGACGTTCGATGACAGCCGGGTCTTCTTCGGCGCCGAGTGGATGACGGTGCGCGAGGCGCAGGCCTTCATCGCGGCCGACAAGGCCCTGAGCGGGGGCAATACGAACGCGCTGAACGATCTGCTCGAACTCAACGGCATCGAAGAACCCGACGCAAGCGCCACGGCCGAGGAAAAGAAGAAATACCTTGAAACAAGGATCCGCGTCCCGATGCGGCTGTCGATGCTCGAACTCGGGTTTTCGCCGACCTTCTACCAGTTCGTCGACACGATCATCGAGGTCAAGATCGCGATCAAGATCAGCCGGACGCGCGAGACTTCGTCATCCTCCCGAAGCTCGGAGCGGACATCGGCGAGCAGGTCGCGCGGTGGCGGCCTCGTCGGCGCAATCCTGGGTGGTCGGCGGTCTTCGAACGAGACCGTCACCACCAGCCAGGTCGATGCGTCCTATTCGTCGAAATACAGCTATTCGGCCGAGGGCGCGAGCCTCTTGCGGACCAAGCTGGTCCCCATCCCCCCGCCCGCGGTCCTCGAGGAGCGGGTGCGCCGGCAGATGGACGAGGACACCGAACGCCGCCGCCGGCAAATCGAGGCGGAATTGAACAAGCCCTGAGCCTGACCCGCCCGCCAATCCCGACCAAGGAGACCCGAGATGACAGTTGGCCGCGAACTTCTGGGCGTGCCCTTTCCCGAGATGATCCAGCGCCTTGGCATGGGCGTGGCCGAGGCGCAGCTCCGGCTCGACATGGTCAGCGTGAAGATCGCACAGCTGATGGCGGGCTATGACGAGGAGGCCGCCAAGGAGGCCGGCGCAGCCGCCGATGCCGGCTGGAAGTCGGATCGCTACCGCGTCCGCCTCGGGCCGGGGACGGGGCAGGTGTTCAGCCTGCTCGAGCTCGGCTTCAGCCCGACCTTCTATCAGTTCGTCGACACGGTCATCGAACTCAAGATGTCGATCTCGGTCCAGTCGGAAGCGGGC
>Ga0172376_10008987_pt1 | contig 10364 bp, 8 predicted proteins | sample Lak35m_FD_121114 | JGI IMG/M metagenome (GOLD analysis project Ga0172376, IMG submission 121114) | Freshwater microbial communities from Kabuno Bay, South-Kivu, Congo - kab_092012_35m | ecosystem: Environmental > Aquatic > Freshwater > Lake | place: Democratic Republic of the Congo: South-Kivu... | reverse complement strand
TTCAGCGCCGCCGTGAGGAACTGGTCAAGGAGTTTGAACTGGAGGACGCCGTGCCTCCGGCTCCGGTGGCTCACGAACTCGCTTCGCCCCCGGTCGCGGCCACCGGTTCGGCTGCCGAAGCCATTGAGAGCCAGTCCGATGCAGCCTCAATAGATCCAGCTCCCCGGACTTCAGTGCCGGTTCCCGCCCCCCGGCCGGAGTAATCCCGTCACTGCAGCCGGAACATCAGTTTGAGGCGTCATCCGGTTGCTGAAGCCGGGACGCCAGGCGGTCACCGCGATCATTCAACGCCTGCATCGCGGCCTGCACGCGCTGCAGCTCGCTCTTCAGATCCGGACGATCAGCCGGGATCCGGAGTGGCTCGCCCGTCAGCAGATGCACTTTCGAGAACGGTTTGGGCACCAGCAGATCGGTCCATCCCGTGCCGAAGCGCCAGCCACGTTCGCAGGTGAATGCTGTCGGGACAATGGCCCGGCCGGAATGAGCGGCAAGGAACACGATGCCCATCGACAGTTCGCGGCGCGGGCCGCGCGGACCGTCGGGGGTCATCACGATATGTCGTCCTTCCGCTTCGCGGATCAACTGCCGCAGGGCCTGCGCTCCGCCCCGGCTGCTCGATCCGCGCACCGGCAGAATCCCCGCGCTTCTCAGCCCCGCCGCCACGAAGGAGCCATCCTGATTCTGGCTGACCAGCGCGGCGGTATGCCGGTGCCTGCCCCCGAAGATCGGGATCAGCAGTTGATCGTGCCAAACGCAGTAGATGAAACGGTCCGATCCGTCGATCGCATACGGATTGGTATTCTCCGCGGTGTGAAAACGCAGACGCAGCGTCAGAAACAGGCTCCGGAACACAATCACGGCCAGCGTGCCCAGCAGCCAGTCCACCAGCTTTCCTCGAATTCGCATGTCACTCGGCAGTCACTGAAAAGTGGAAGTGAGACGAGCGACGGGGCGGAACTCCATTCGCCTCCTGAACAAGCCGCAGACGGGACTAATCAGCGTCCCGCGACTCCCAGTTCCTGCCACAGACAGGCGCTGGCCAGAGTTCCGCGATGAAAGTCTTCCAGCGAAAAATGCTCATCGGGGCTGTGCAGGTTATCGGTATTCTGTCCCCATCCCAGCAGCAGCGTGTCTACTCCCAGCAGTTTCCTGAAAGTGGCCACGACGGGAATTGATCCGCCCTCACGGATGAGGACCGGGGCCTTTCCAAAGGCCGTTGTGATCGCCGCTTTCGCCGCCGCCATGAAGGGACTGTTCCGATCGGCCACCGTCGGAAAGCCTCCGTGGTACGCGGTGAAGGCCAGCCGGGTTCCCGTCGGCAGATGCGAACGCAGATGGGATTCCAGAGCCTCGGTCATCCGGACGGGATCCTGATCCGGCACCAGCCGGCAGGTGATCTTGGCCGTGGCCGCTGACGGAACGATCGTCTTCGGTCCTTCGCCCGTATAGCCGCCGTAGATGCCGTTCACATCGCAGGTCGGTCTGGCCCAGCGACGTTCCAGAGTTGTATAGCCGGCCTCACCCCAGACCGCGTCCACATCAAGCCCGCTCAGGTAATCGCGTTCGTCGAACGGCAGGCTGGCGAACTCGGCCCGCTCATCCGGCGACAGCGGACGCACATCGTCGTAAAAGCCGGCAATGCGGACGCGGCCGTGTTCATCGTGAAGAGACGCGATGAGTTGACACAGCCCGTTGACCGGATTCATCACCGACCCGCCGAAGACTCCACTGTGCAGGTCGCGATTCGGACCGGTCAGCGTGATCTCGACAGCGATGATCCCGCGCAGGCCGTAGGTGATCGCGGGAATGCCCGGCGCGTACTGACTGGTGTCGCTCACGACCGCCACATCGCACTTCAGACGTTCGCGGTGGTCGCTGAGGAACCGGTCGAGGTTGTTGCTGCCGACCTCTTCTTCGCCTTCGATCACGAACTTGACATTCACCGGCAGCCGTCCGCGGACTTTGAGCCAGGCGGCGACGGAAAGCAGGTGCGTCCAGACCTGGCCCTTATCATCCGTCGCGCCCCGCGCCCACACGCACAGATCGGAGCCACCAGGAGTTCGCGGACGGATGGCCGGCTCGAATGCCGGCGTCGTCCATTTGTCGAGCGGATCGGGGGGCTGCACGTCGTAATGACCGTAGATCATCACGGTCGGTGCGCCTGGAGCACCGAGCCATTCGCCGTACACGATGGCATGACCGTCCGTGGGAACGATCTCAGCGGTCAATCCGGCCTCGGACATGGCACGACGGACAAACTCCGCTCCGCGTTCCATATCCGGTTGATGACGCGAATCCGCGCTGACCGTGGGAATCCGCAGCAGATCACACAATTGAGCGACGGCGGCTTCGCGACCGGCATTCAGTGAATCGAGCACATCCTGCATCGAAGAACTCCTGGAGTCAGGCCGGCCATCAGCGTCCCGGCGCGGAACGGTGGAAATGAACGTGGCGCCACTGACCGTTCTGCTTCGCCCAGATCCGCGTTTCTTCGGTGGTGCTGACGCTGGCCGAACCATCCGCGTTGATCCGCTGCACGGCTCGCACATACGTCACGATGGCCGAGTCGCCGATGATGCGGACCTGCGGAGAACAGATCGTCGACAGCTTCGGCCGACCGGTTCCCGGCATGTCAAAATAGAACTTGTGGAAGTCGAGACCCTCCACAAGCTGCCCCTGAGCTTCCGGTTCGAAGCAGCTCAAACCCTCATCACACAGGCTGGCATACGCCGCCCAGTCACCGCTGTCGATGACCTGCAGCAGACGACGACTCAATGCCAGAACTTCAGCTTCCGCGGACATGACACACTCCTCATTCCGGACTCAGCCGGAAGGCCGATAAAACGAACTGTCTCTGCGACGTTCACGGATCGTGACTCGACCGTGAAGCGACGCAGGATATCGTTCCGTTACAACACTGCGAGCACACCTGCATCGACGATTCGGTCCTGAAGCGTGTTGCGTTTCCGATCCAGCCGCCCGTTGAAAAATGCTATCCAAAGCAACCCGCCGCGTGAGCAAGGGATCCTGCTCGACGAATTCACCAGTCTTTCGCCCTTGCTGACGCGGCCTTTCGCCCTTGCTGACGCTGCGGGTTACTTTTTCAACGGGCTGCCAGGCGGCCTGATCTGTGCTCCTGAGAAGCTCTGCCATGCAACCACAGCTCTTTTCCGCCGACGAACTGCTGGCGTTCCTTGATGAGCAGCTTCCCGTCGAGAAAGCGGCGGAGCTGGAGCAATGCCTGCGGGTCTCAGAGAGTCTGAGGCACCGGCTGGCGGCTCTGATTCGCGGACGGGACCAGGGGGAACACAGCCTGGGCGAAATCTGGCGGCAGGCCCGATTGAGCTGCCCCGATCGCGAAACGCTTGGGAGCTGGCTGCTGGGGGTCGTCGATGACGCGCTGACCGGCTACATCCAGTTTCACCTGCAGACAATCGGCTGCCGGTTCTGTAATGCCGAACTGGATGAACTGACCGCTGCTCAGACTGCCGCAGAATCTTCGCAGGCGGCACCGCGCCGACGGCGGTACTTCGAATCGTCGGCGGGGCTGCTGTCGAAGTCTGAGAGCGATCAGGCGCGTTCCGCATTCGGAACAGAAGACAGCGCGCCCGGCTCCAGTCTGTAGCCTGAGATGGCGGGATCGCTCCACGGATGGGAAACCACACAGCCATGCGGCCCGCTTGAAATTCTGGCCCAGGCCTGACCAATCAGCCAGGCGAGCTGCGCGGAAGACTCCACCTGGAAGAGATGCATGACTGCCGCGCGGCGCCGTTCCAGAGTGCGTTCACTGACTCCCATCGCCCTGGCCAGAGCCCTGTTGGAAACACCGTGAATCGCACCGGAGACCAGCGTCCGTTCGAATGGCTCCAGTTCCAGGACCATCTGCCAGACGCGCCGCTGTTCCATAGCCAGCAGCCACTGCCCGCTCGTCTTGACCAGGCAGTGTTCGATGGCCGCCGCGATGCTGGACGGGTGGCTGCACTTCGAGAGCACTCCGATCGCGCCCTGCTGCATGAACTGGACGGCGGTCTCCGCATCCGGATCATCCGCCAGAATGACTGTGGGCGGCAGGATGATGAATGGAACCAGAGACTGAAGAGCAGCCAGACAGTCCCTCCCGGCCAGGGCTGAATCCAGCAGCACGCAACTCGGATGAAAACCGGGACTCTCCGGCTGGGATGAATTGCGGTCAGGCTTCGGACCATCGGGCGGAATGAGATGCGGTACGTCCATCATGCCATGAAATGAGGACGGTCGATATCCACTCAGAATCCCGGCCAGTTCATCGAGCGAGCGGACCGGCCTCCATGCCAGAGGCAGACTGGACAGCGCCGGTTCAAGAGTCGACTGACGCCATGCCGCATCTGTCAGAACCAGAATGATCCCCTGCGACATCGGACTGGAATCAGAATCAGACACCTTCAGAATCCTCATGAAACAGACGTCACAGACGACGCCAGCTATTCGCCATCGGGCAGCGTCTGTGAACTATCGGGTGAGAGCTGGCCAGGCACAGTCACTGCGGTCTCAGGCAGAGGCCGTACGCGACGGTTCTGGCTCGCCGTGATTTCTGAACGGCACTCAACCACCCGGCGTACCAGTTCCGCCACAGAACTGACGCCGGTCTTCTGCAGAATCATCTGACGACGATGCTCGATCGTTCGCAGACTCACGCGGAGTTCGCTGGCCACGGCTTTGTTCGGCAGTCCATGCAGAACCCGTTCGAGAACCGCCTGTTCGGCGGCGGTCAGTCGCTGGAGTCGCTCGGCGAACAGCTTCCGGGGCCATCTTGAATTCAGGAACGAGCGGGCCTGAACGACAGACTGTTCCAGCGTTGAGACGACTTCCGGCAGCGGCGCTTCACGCTCCAGCACACACTGCACGCCGGACCGCATCGCCGCCACAGTGGTCCGCACGTCGTCATGCAGGCTGAACCCGATCCAGGAAACTTCCGGATGACAGGCCTGGATGCGACGCAGCCGGGCGTCATCCGCTTCCTCCCAGGAACTCAACGGAAAGAGAACCGCAGTCGAGCCAGGCAGAAGAGGCAATGCCAGCGATGTCCACGAACACGGCCAGTGGCAGATCGAATACCCGCAGCACTTCGTGCCTTTGAGCGCCAGCGTGCGCAGCTCATCCGTCAGTCCTGCCAGATGAATGATCGGTCGAAAATCCATTCCTGATGCCAGTCTCAAACATCGAGTTCAGAGAGCACCCTCAAGTTCAGAGAGCACACGGAGCTGATCGCGAAAGCAATCCCTTCGCCGCCGTAACTCGACCGGACTTCGTGTCACACCGGTCGAACACCTGCCTGGGCGGCCTCCCGAGGCGCGCCGCCGGGTGGAGTGGAAACGGATCAGTCGCAATTCAACTCCCGGACACGATCTCGTGAGCAACGACATCGTTGAGCGACCGATGTCCTGCGACTGTCATCTTCCCTCTACTTGTCCTAGTGCAATTCGGACCGTCTCTGAGGCGCGCAATCCGGGATGCCAGGCAATTTTTCTCAAGATTGTTGATCAGCCGATCGTGGCCGGCGATTTCCGGAGGCCTTCACCGTGCGCCAGTGCTCCTGGTTCCGTGCCGGCAGCACTTTGAACTCAGTGAATCCCGGCGTCGGTGATCTCCTCCCTGCGGATCTCGACTGGATATGCCCGCAACCCGGCGACTCTTAAGATCGTTTCCAGTGCGGGGAGTCACACCGGCAGATTCAAGCCTGACCTCGATCAGGTTTTCCCGTCAGTTCATGAATTTCTACGTCACACGGTCGTGATTGAGTTGTTTGACCGCCAGTCGCAGGCGTGCGAGTTGCCCGTTTGACCCGCAGCCGAAGGCGCAGGACCGAATCAGGATCGACCTGCGCCTTCGGCTGCGGGTCAAACGGGGCACTTCTCACCGCGTGAGGTCTATGAATGCCCGTTGAGGTCTATGAAGCCACTCGGTTTGAGTCGCTGTGGCGGCGGTTTGAACACACCGTCCGCGAGCCGCTGTCTTCGGTGCTGGCTCCCGAGATCATCGTCGTTCCCGCGCAGGGCTGGTCCGTGTGGTTTCAGCGCGAACTGATCAGAACGCGCAGGTGCCTGGCGCTGCTTCGCTTTCAACCGTTTGGACAGTGGATGGCCGAACTGCTCGCCGGAATTCTGGGGCCGGAACTGGCTCCATACCGCGAGCGGGACACGCTCGTCTGGGAAGTCGCCGCCTGTCTTCCAGGCTTGATTCCGGATGAAAGTTTCGGAGCGGTGCGCGCCTGGTTGTTTGCGGAGAGTTCCACTCTTGATCCGCTGCGATTGATCGACCTCAGCCGCTGCATCGCGGAGCTCTTCGATCGCTATCTGCTGCAGCGTCCGGAATTGATCGCCGCCTGGGAACAGGGACAGGACTGGTTCAACCCCCTTGAAGTCGCTCCAGCAGATGCGGTCTGGCAGAGAAAACTCTGGCAGAAGATCACTCAGCGCCGACCGTTCCGTTCGGTCCAGGCGATGACTGACGATCTGGCCCGATTGCTGGATGAAGGGACCGGATCGCTTCCGGAACGAGTCAGTATCTGGCATGCGGGTGCTCTGTCGCCGGTCCATCTGCGGTTTCTGGAAACCATCGGAAGGCACACGGTCGTGCGGCTGTTTCTGCTCGTTCCAGCCAGCACCTACTGGGGCGACATGCGCGGACGGCGACAACTGTTGAGGCAGTTGCGGGACAGTTCGCTGACGCTGCGGCAGTTCTGCGACCTCCATCATCTGGATGTGCTGCATCCGCTTCTGTCTTCAATGGGCAGCCTGTCCCGCCGGCAGCAGATGCTGCTGGTGGATTGCGACGGCGAACCCTGGCAGTTTCAGGAAGTCGTTGAAGACGAGTCGGCCGCCGATCTGGTCGGCAACCGACCGCTGGAATCATCCGGCTCTCCCCATCAGGAAGAGCCATCACCGGCATCACTCTTGCGCGAGCTGCAGAGCGATCTGCATGCGGCGTTCGAACCCGAGCGGAGACCTCTTCCGGATGACGGTTCGATCCGAGTTCACAGTTGTCATTCGGCGCTGCGTGAGATCGAAGTCCTGCACACGGAACTGAGGGCCGCGTTCGAATCGGATCTGACCCTGATGCCGGAAGACGTGGTGGTTCTGACCCCCGATCTGGAAGCCATCGCACCGCTGGTCCAGGCGGTCTTCGGCAGAAGCCGGCCGAATGAACCGGGACACATTCCGTTTCATCTGGCCGGTCGCTCGCCGCGCCACGTTCAACCACTGGTGGATGCCTGGAGCCGGCTGGTTGAACTGCTGCCCGGACGCCTGCCGGCCAGCGAAGTCCTGGACCTGCTCGCGCTGGAACCCGTCCGCTCGGCTGCGGGCATTTCCGCCGATGAGATCGACACCGCAATCGAATGGGTGCGCGACGCCGGCATCTGCTGGGGAATGGAGACAGCTCATCGAGTTCAGGAGGGACTGCCGAAGACCGATCTCAACACCTGGCAGTTCGGCCTCGACCGGTTGCTGCTGGGATACCTGATGCCACCCGGCGGCGGGCAGATGACGGGATCGGTGCTGGCGCTGGATCGAGCTTCGGGACTGCGGAGCGCGCTGCTGGGCCGGATCTGGGAATTCATCGCGCGGCTCCAGTCCTGGCGCACTCAGATTGAAACGCCGCGATCGTTGATCGACTGGCAGCTTCCGCTGTCCCGCATGCTGCCGCAGATGCTGGATGTGACTCTGGATGAAACATCAGCCCGGCAGATTCACGAAGCGATTGACCGCCTGGCGAAGTTCGCGCGCGACGCCGGATTCGATGCGCCGGCGCCCTTCGATCTGGTGGTGCGTGAAGTCGGAAATCTGATGGATGAGTCGGGGCAGAACCGACCGTTCCGAACTGGTGGAGTGCTGTTTTGCGCGATGGATGCCGTGCGAAGCCTGCCCGCGAAGGTCGTCGCCCTGGTCGGCATGAATGACGGCAGCTTCCCCGGCAGCGATCGTCCCCTGCGATTCGATCTGATGGCCCGGCAGCCACGGCCTGAAGACTTCTCCCGCCGCGATCTGGACCGGCACCTGTTTCTGGAGTCGATCCTGTCGGCCCGTCGGCAGTTGATCATCACATTCACAGGACAGGACATTCGCGATCAGCGGCATCGTCCGCCATCCGTGGTGATTGACGAACTGCTGGATGCGCTCGAGCGGACTCATCGGCCTGACCCGCATGCAACCGATGACGCTCTCCGCGATCCCGACAGTTTCCGGAGACATCTGCTGGTCCAGCATCCGCTGCACGCCTTCAGTCCAGCCTGCTTCGACGACTCGGACAACCGCCTTCGAAGCTTTGATCCTCAGGCACTGGTCGCCGCGCGCCGGCTGCAGTCTGTTCCGGATGAAATCACTCCGTTCATCACCGCTCCACTGCCAGCGGAGGAATTGACGGAAGTCACGGTTGAGGAATTGATTCGACTGGTCGAGAAACCCTGGCGGCTGCTGGTGGATCGTCTGGGACTGAGTTTGACCGAAGATGCAGCAGGTGAGTCGGACCGCGAACCCTTGCTGCTCAACAGTCTGGAAGAATGGAAGATCGGTGAGGCCTGGCTGGCTGAGCGTCTGAGTGACCGCAGCGTTCAGCAATTGCAGACAGACCTGCATCGCAGCGGAGCGTTGCCGGGCGGAAGCCTCGGGCAGGCTGTGCTCACATCGTTGAGCGGACAGGCCAGGGCGATCCTGGACGAAGCCGTGGCTGCGAACGCGAATCAGCCGCCGCAGCGCCTGACGGTGGATTGCGAACTCGGCGGAGTGCGTCTGCTGGGAACGCTCCGCAACTGGACGGAATCCGGCCTGAGACGCGTGACGTTCTCGCGAGTGGAACCGCGTCACGCGCCTCGCCTCTGGGTGGAACAACTCGTCGCTGCTGCCGCGCGCGGCCTGGAGTGTCCAGTCGCGAAAGCCATCGGGCGGAACAACACGAAACTGGCGATCGCCTCCATCGAACCGGCTCCTGCGAAAGCTCAGCTTCAGAAGTTGATTCAGCTCTGGCGCCTGGCCCGTCGCTTTCCTCTGGCGTTCTATCCGGCGAAGGTCATGTTCCAGTTGCTGGAGAAGGATCCCGCGCTGTCGCAACCGGAGTCGATCTCGAAGATTCAGCAGGAAGTCTGGAAAGAACTGTCCTCAGACCGTTCCGGACCTGGCCTCGATCCCGCATGGAACATGCTTTTTGAGAAGCACGATCCCGTGACGATGACGCTGCCGGAAGAGTTCGCTTCACAGGACGCTGGCGATCTGCCCGGCACATCGCGCGAGCCGGTTCTGATTCGCATGGCGCGGGCTGTCGCCGTCCCGGTCCAGGCGGCTCTTCAACGAACAAACGACTGAGCGGCTGTCTGACAGAATGGCATCTTCGGGCAGAATGGCTTCTCCGGGACACCTGCGTTGCGGAGCGTTCCGGGCGGCTCGTGATTGAGTCCTCAGCGCGGCAGGCGGGAGCTGTCTCAATTTCTTTCAATTTCTCAGTTCCCTTCAATTCCATTCAAGAAAATGAGGGAAGACTCTGCTGAAAGATCATATTGACCTGCAGAGAATGTCCGGCCTACCTTCCCGCCCCAACCTGCCAGCCGGAGTTTTCAGTTCCGGCTCAAGCCTCTCTGAGCTTCCTTCTCTGAAGCAGTTCTCCAGTCTTTCACTCGACCCTCCTGGCCGCAAACCTTGTGGCCCCCCGTCTCGACTCTCTCCCTCCGGAAAGGAATCCCATGAAACGTACCGCCCTGCTGGCTCTGAGTCTGTCCGCGATCCCGCTGCTGAGCGGCTGCTGCTTCCCCGGTTACAACTGGATGAATCCGTGGGGCTGCCAGACCGGGCAGTGTGCTCCCGGCGGCTACGGGGCTTATGGTGCTCCGCCGCAAGGCTACAACATGGGCTACGACTATTCGACCGCGTCTTATCCGGTCTACTCGACGATGGCCGCTCAGCCCGTGATTTCGCAGCCGGTCATCGCCACGCAGCCCGCGCCGGGATACCCGACCATTGCGGTTGATTCGCTGCCGACCTACCGCTGAACCACGCGAACGGAATCCCGCAGCTTCCGGCAGAGGCGTGCGCATTGATGCGCCCGCCTCTTCACTTTTCCGCCGTCGGATGGAACTGCTGTTTCCAATCAAACGTTCGGCCGCTGATGCGTTCAAACGCCTCGATGTACTTATCGCGCGTTCGCCGGACCACGTCTTCCGGCAGTACGGGCGGAGGACTGTTCTTGTCCCAGCTCGTGGTTTCCAGCCAGTCGCGAACGAACTGTTTGTCGAATGAGAACGGGCTTCCGCCGGGCGCGTATTGATCTGCCGGCCAGAAGCGCGAACTGTCGGGCGTCAGCACCTCATCAATCAGGATGACCTGCCCGTCCAGAAGACC
>Ga0172376_10008984_pt1 | contig 10369 bp, 8 predicted proteins | sample Lak35m_FD_121114 | JGI IMG/M metagenome (GOLD analysis project Ga0172376, IMG submission 121114) | Freshwater microbial communities from Kabuno Bay, South-Kivu, Congo - kab_092012_35m | ecosystem: Environmental > Aquatic > Freshwater > Lake | place: Democratic Republic of the Congo: South-Kivu... | reverse complement strand
TAAAAGTCAAGTCAATGAAAATTCAGGTGGATACGATAAAGCGTATAATTTAGGCAAGGAGCATGCATTAGCAGGCAAAAAGAGATCTGCACCATGGCCCAAGGAATATCCATATGATTTATTACTTAAAGCATATAACTTGGGGTATAAGGAGTGGCGGCAAAAACCAGCTAAACCATCACCAGTGGCCGAAGGTAAATTCACAGTAAATGCCAAAACTGGGGCAAAACTTGACCCACGCACTGGGGCAGAGTTACCTCCAAAGGAAAGACCAGCAAAGATTTGGACCAAAACACCACCTGCACAAAAATCATCAGTTCCATCAAGTGATGAAATTTGGCGCAAGGTAGAAAGTGTAGTTAGTCAAATTTATCCAGACGGTGACCCATATGATTATTTGCCCAAATGGTTAATGAGCAAGGGCGTTCAACGGGATAGAGTTAGTGATCTGTTATCCAAAGCCGCAAAAGCTAATGGGTTCAAAGATGTTTACGACTATTATGAACACTTCGGCGATGATCTTGGGTTAGGTGAATCAACCGATGTTACAAACTACAATCCAAAGAGCCAGGTGAAGTATGCTAAATCTAAAATGCACACCACAAACGATGGGGTGCAAGAATGGCGACTGCCAAATGGCAACTTTCATCGAGTCGATGGCCCTGCATATATCAACGGTAAACTCCAAGTATGGTACCTGAACGGAAAACTGCACCGTACTGATGGCCCTGCAATTATTGACGGTGACTTCCAAAGATGGTGGTTGAATGGGGATGAATATTCATTCAATGAATGGCTTGACAAACTTAAAGCTACCCCAGAAGAAAAAACCAATCTGAGGATGAAATGGGCAAAACATCGCCAGCAAACCGGCGATGATCTTGGGTTAGGTGAATCAACCGATGTTACAAACTACAATCCAAAGAGCCAAGGTGGCACCCGCAAGGAATTATTAGCAAAATATGCTAAATCTAAAAGTTCAGCCGACGCTACTGCCGCTCGCAAAGCTGGCGCAACACAGCGTGAATTACAAAATGCAGGTAAGGTAGCAGAAGACGCATCAGGTGGTGCATCATGCTCTGCATCTGTTGCTGCTGGTCCAGCTGGCAGTTTATTTGCCCCAACACAAAAACGAGCTAAAGATGTGGGCGAGGGTGTTGGGGATGCTATAAAGCGTGGGGTAAAGAGTGTGAAGCGTGGCATGCAAGGTTGGGGGCAGAATAACTTAGCTATTACAGGCGATGCCAATAAGCCACGCGATATTATTAATCGCACCAAAGGTTACGACGATGAAGCAATACGGCGGTTGCATAAGGGTATAACTGGCAAAGACAAGCATACTCCAGCTGGGCTACAAAAGCGTGTTGCAGACCGTGAAATGACGAAACGCGGGTTGAAGTGAGAAAATAAAATGGCAAACATAAAAAAATTATTGGAAAGTTTAGACAGTATCATTGACGGCAAAGAGTCAGACACTGACGAGCCGCCTATTTTGAAGCCAAAGACACAAAACAAATTTCTTGGCAAACCATACAAACGCGAAAAATCTGCCAACAAAATTGCAGAAGAATTACAAGCTCAGTATGAAGATTTTGTAAAAAACAAAGCAGTGCCTGATTCAAAGAAAAAACTCACTATCAGCAATGCTGACGGTAAATGTGTGGTTAAGAATGAGAAAGGTGTTGAAGTGTTCAGCGGGTCCAAGACTGATTGCGCCGATTATGTTGCCAAGAAAAATAAAGCGTTGAACGACAATAAAAAAGTAAACGAAGGTGCTAAATCTCCAAAATTTGTCTTGTATCGTAGCCCAACTGATTACAAGGTATATCCATCATATAAAGCCGCTGCGGCAGCACACGACAAAATGTATCGTGACATGGGGTATAAATGTGCCAGTGCTGAATGGTTCAACGATCATGTTAAAACTAGCAATGAAAGCGCAGGCGTAGCAAAAGACCCTGACACAGATCAAATTCTGTATTACTTAACAAACGCTATTCAATCTGTAAAAAGAAAACAATCAGCATATTCAAATGAATTGTATGTCGAAATGGTCAACATACATAATAGCTTGCGTAGATCTTTAATGAAAGGAAACCTCGACGAGTTCGTCGATGATTATCATTATGCTTTAGAAAAGCAACCTGACGCTGCTACAGAATTGTATGGCGAAATGTTTATAGATGCTGGGTTAAGCGATCAAGCGACTATTGAAGAATTTTTAGAAAAATGTGCAACACTCAATGAAGATTCCATGCCGCCCCTACCAGTTAAAAATATGAAGAGCAGCAAAATCGCCGAGATGCGCAAGAAAATTACCAAGCTGCAAAAAACAATTCAAGAAGCAAAAGCAGCAGTACAAAGTAAAAAATCTGTTATTGAAGCAGTGGCAGGAGATGTCAATGGCAAAGAGCGTTATCATTTCTTATACCCTCATGTACCATTGAACATGCATAGAGATCACGAGTTTAACAACTTGTCAGATCGGGAATTACGAGATATGCGAGCACATCAGCGAGAACTGGCGCAAAAATTGCAAAAACCAGGGGCACAAGAATTGGCTGATATAGCTACGTACATTCAAATTAATAGGGCACGAGATATTTACGATAGTAATGTAAAGGGCCGACGTAAAAAATCTGTTGCTGATGTCACTGAAAATGTAGATGGTAATGGAGTAAGAGCCACTCCAGGTAAAGTGTCAGTGAATCTCAAGCAGATGCCACGCTGGAAAGTAACTCAGGACAATGTCAAGTATTATGATCACATCATGAAGAATCACGGCAAGGTCGAGACACTGGATGTTAGACCTTACCTTGAGTTACTAACTGACTTCAACATCATGTTCACAACGAATCTGCCAGGACGAACAGGTGAAGTAGAGGAAGATTCCACGCAACCACCATCAGGTGTACCTACCACCATGCCGCCAGTGCCAGCTCAACCAGCCAAACCTGCGCAACCCGCAACCACTGCGCCTGCACCAACACAACCTGGTGCAGCACCAGCTAATAACGCTGCCGCACCTGCGCCTGGGACACCTACCCCACCTCAAGGTAGTGCTACTAATGCGGCTACTACCCCAGCAGAGCAGGTCAAGGCGTTGGTACAGACTCTCGCGTCTAACCCAGCAGCAGCCAAGCAGTTAGGGACTAAACTCAACTCGTTTAGGTGATCTATGTTTATAGCAGAATTGTTTGACAGTGTCAAGAAAAATGAGGGCCAGCTTATTGAAGCTAAAGCCCTCAATAAGCGTGTTCGAGTAGTCAAAGGGTCAGCTGCTGGGCAGGAAGGCTGGATAGGTGAAATCAGGCATGGGTTGTACGTTGGTGCTCCAAAAACCTATACAGTAGATCTTGATCGCGGCGGCAGTGTTCAAGTCCGTGGCGACGAAATTCGTCTTGTCAAAAAGTCTGATATTTCTGAAGAGCACGTAGCACTCAACGGGCAACCGTGTAATTTTCTCGTGAAGTATGATGTGCATGGGTCCAACCACGATGTTCCTCTCTATCGTGGTGCCAAGCGTGTGGCCGCGTCATCAGCAGCAGAGGCAGTTGCGTTCGTAAAGGAGCTCATAGGGGGTAGGAACCATCGTGTGTACGATACCGCTGGCAATGATGTCACTGAGTCCTTCGCTGGGCCAGTGGGCATGGAAGAGTTCACGATCACGTTCTACGACGATGCGCAAGATCGGGCATTCACCAAGAAACTTTTTGCTCATTCCCCCGAGGACGCTGTAGACCAGGCGAAAAAATTGCTGCATAATAGCAACCTTTCTGTCACAAAAATAGCGGGCGATGGGTGTCTTCACCCTGGCGACATAATGCGTCACCACCTTCTTGGCCCAGTCAAGGTGCTGGCAGTCAAAGGTGAACACGCTGAGGTTGTTGATCAGCGTTCAGGGCGTCACTTCAACGTAGACCCAGACAGTTTACTACAGCCATTCAACGATGATGATTAAATAATTTTATCACCTTAGGACCGCAACTTGTTGCGTAGGTGTGCCGGCTGCTGGCACGGGAGGAGTGATTCGCTACCATGATTCCCGAAAGTGAGCATTTATTTTTGGAGCAGTTGAAATGGCAATGGGCGACGATGGGGATATTGGGGATACTTGGAGAAAAGGGTTGTTTTATTCGTCGTATAATCAGCCATCCACTACTGTTACGTGGACTCCATCAGATTCTATAGAGCAGTATTTAAAAACTGTAGCACTTGTAAAAAGGCAAGGGTGTGAATTCCCCTGGAAACCTGAAGATTTCAATTATACGTTCAACAGATACGGTTTCAGAAGTGTTGAATTTGAACCATCAGATAAATTCAAGATCTTAGTAAGTGGTTGCAGTGTCACTGAAGGGATTGGCCTACCACTTGATCGGGTCTGGCCAACCCTTTTAGGTAATATGATTCCGAATTCAGTTGTCTATAATTTGGGGCAAGGTGGGCATTCAAATGCATATATAGCACGTTCTATATACAAAACTATTGATATATTGAAACCTGATTTAGTTGCGGTATTATTTACTTATGGCGATCGAATCGAAATTTTTGATAATTTAACTCCATGGGGTAAAAACAATAAAAGTATCAGACCATATTTAGGAGCAACCGACGCAGCAAACCCGTTGTATCCCAAACATTTACTATATCACGATAACCAGCAATATGAATCTCAAAAGAATAAATTGTTCACTGAACTAGTATGCAAAAATTATGGGTGCCCATATATATGGTTAGATTTAACTGACGATTTGCCAATATCAAAAGCAGAGTGCCGCCCACCGCAAATACAACACATTAAAAATTTTTCGTTAACCAATATTCCAGACGAGCTACGAAATACTCCGGAATATATAAAGTATTTTACTGCAAGAGACGGTATGCACTCAGGTTATGCATGGCAGCAATCAGTTGCATTATCAATGTTTCAGCAATATCAAAAATTATTTCACCAAGTTTGATTTGATATTTTTCAAGTTTGATTTTCCCCGATAACTAATGTAGAATACTACTTTAAAAGGAACTATACTATGGCGTCACGAATGTTTTCAGGCGAACAAAAGATCAAACTAACGCAATTATTCAATGAAGGCATGGCCGTTCTTCAAGAAGTTGAAGATTTAAATGCTGGACTATCTGACACTATTAAAGCAGTAGCAGAAGAACTTGAGGTCAAACCCGCTGTCTTAAAGAAGGCGTTAAAGACTGCGCAAAAAGCTAAATTTGGCGAAACTGACGCTGATCACGAAGTATTGCGCGATATCTTGGAAACTGTTAATCGCACGCTATGATTTATTCTTACTACGTCTAGCTTGCTGTGCTAACTTCATTTTTTCACGAGTTTCTGCTGAGTGATGTTTTCCTAACATCCCAAGGACTTTTGGCGTTTTAAGGTAAGTTAAAGCAAGAGATTGTTTGATATGTTCCTTGGTTTCGGGAGTTCGTAATTTTTTACTCCTGGAGTTTCCAATCAATGATCGGCTAATCTTTTCTTTAGTAACATCAGTACATATTTGCTGTGCTCTAGCATTACGAATTTTTTCTTTTGTACTGTCAGATAAACTTTTACCACTCTGCGCTTTACTAATACTTTGTTTATGTTTTTCACTTATTGCGACACATTTAAAACGCTGTTTACCATGAAAACAAGCGGCATTTATTAACAGCGGATTATTCCAATTTTCATAAATTAATTGTTGCTCATAATCATATGCATCATCACCGGTCATAAATTCAGCAACAATATGCCAACCGTAACTATTAAAATTTGGATTAACTACTTTGGAAGAGGTTTTATATCGAAAAAGATCCAAATGTGATGGTGTTTTATTTGCCTCGCGATAGCCGATGTAAATTTCACCTGTAATTTTATGTACACCCATGTATACATATGGACGCACTTGTTCCGACGTATAAATAATCATGCTGATTGCTCCTTAAAAGCGTTAGAGTAGTTGGTGCTAGTAACACGCGAACTACACTAGTATTTATCCATTTACGTTGCTATTATGAGAAATAAAATATACAATGAGCAAATATAGATTGTCAGATGTCATTGCTGGCATCCTTTCATATATACGAAACGATTATCAAACCTGGCCACTGCGATTTTATCTAGAAATCTTTGCTTGGTTTGGTAGCATCGCTTGCAGTGTAATAATGGCAGTCACAGTGCCAAATCCGCCATTCTTACTGCTATACCCGATGTTTATTTCACAATGCGCGATTTTTTGTTGGGCAGCGTGGACCCGAAAAAGTTTCGGCATGATGGCCAATTATATTTTACTCGTATCTATTGACTCAACAGCACTAATTCGTTTATTATTGCTCTAAATTATCACGGTTCTACGGCCAAAAGCGTAAAAGGAAATTATGTCATATATCGACGCTCTGCTCGACAAAAAGAAAGACACGGTTCATGTAGTTGAACGCGATGCCAATGGTGCAAGGGTATTCAAACAATACCCAACTGAATATGTATTGTATTACGACGATCCAAAAGGAAAGCATCAAACAATCTTTCGAACTCCAGTATCAAAGTTTAGTACTCAGTCAAATGCTCAATTTCGTAAAGAATTAAAAATCCACGGCGGAAAAACATTATGGGAAAGTGATGTCAATCCAATTTTCCGCTGTCTTGAAAAAAATTATCTCGGGTCAGACGCACCAAAATTACACACCTGTTTTTTCGACATTGAGGCAGACTTCAATTTAGAGATGGGCGGGTATGCCCCAATTGACGATCCGTTTAACATGATCACGGCAATCACAGTGTATCTAGATTGGCTTGACAGATTGATTACCATCGCAGTGCCGCCAAAGACACTATCGTGGGAGAAAGCGTTAGAGATCGCGTCCTTCTTCGAGGACACTTATCTGTTCAAGACTGAGGCGGAAATGTTAGACACGTTCTTATCACTCATTGAGGATGCTGATGTGCTGAGTGGTTGGAACAGTGAGGGCTACGATATTCCTTACACTGTGGGCCGCATTATGCGCGTGTTGGCAAAGGATGACCTGCGTCGCCTATGTCTGTGGGGGCAACTGCCCAAGCTCAGAGAATTTGAACGGTACGGTGCAAAAAGTATGACATACGATATCGTGGGTCGTGTCCACCTTGACTACATGCAACTGTATCGCAAATACACCTACGAAGAACGCCACAGCTACTCACTTGACGCTATTGGGGAGTATGAGCTCAATGAGCGTAAAGTTGCGTATGAAGGATCGTTGGACCAGTTATACAACCAAGATTTTAAGAAGTTCATCGACTATAACAGGCAGGATACACGGCTACTGGGACGGTTAGATGAGAAGCTAAAATTTCTTGACTTGGCTAATGAACTTGCTCACGACAATACTGTGTTGCTGGCAACTACTATGGGCGCAGTCGCAGTGACAGACCAGGCTATTATCAATGCTGCTCACAAGCAAGGGTTCGTTGTGCCGTCTAAGAAGCCATTCAAAGACTCACCATCCGTCACTACGAATGAGTATGGCGATGAGTACACTGATGATGACGATGACGGCGACGAGGCTGATGAGCGAGCAGCAGGTGCATACGTAGCGCATCCTAAAACAGGGATGCATCGCTATATTGGCGCCATTGACATCAACTCACTGTACCCATCAACCATCCGCGCTCTAAACATGGGGCCAGAAACTATCGTAGGGCAGCTACGCCCAGTGATGACTGAAAAGTATATTGCTGAGAAGATGGCAAGGAAAATTGTAGATGGTAAGAAGCGCAAAGGATGCTCATTCGCCGCTGCATGGGACGGATTGTTTGGCAGTCTTGAGTATGAAGCAGTCATGCACAAAGACAAGAACGTAGAAATCACGATTGATTGGGAGGGCAGTGAAGTCCCAACAGTGTTAGATGCCAGCCAAGTTTGGAGTCTTATATTTGAAGGTGGGCAAAAATGGATGCTGAGTGGTAATGGCACAATTTTTAGACACGATTTTGAAGGCATCATCCCAACATTGTTAGCTACTTGGTATAAAGAACGTAAAGCACTGCAAGCCAAGAAGAAAGAGGCCACCACAAAAGAAGATATTGCATTCTGGGATAAGAGACAGTTAGTTAAGAAGATTAACTTAAACTCATTGTATGGCGCATTGTTGAATCCAGGGTGTAGGTTTCACGATTTTAGAATTGGGCAATCCACCACGCTAACTGGTCGTGTAATTGCAAAGCACATGGACTCGTTTACCAACCAATGTATCACTGGAAAGTATGCGTATGACGGCGATGCAGTCATATATGGAGATAGTGTAACTGGAGACACTGTAATTCGAACCGACTCTGGGCAAATTACTATCGCTGATTTGTATAATCAATGCCCGCAGCATGAATCACATAATGGCAAGGAATATGGGTATAATGCCTCAGCCAAAGTAATAGGATTTGATAACACAAATAGCTCCCCAGTAATGGCAAATATATCATACGTAATGCGGCATAAGACAAAGAAAAAATTATACAAATTAACTCTAGATAATGGTAAAACAGTAACAGTAACTGAAGATCATAGTGTAATGATTGAGCGAGATGGCAAATTAGTTGAGGTCAAACCAACCGAAATACTAGCGACTGACGTGTTTATCTGTTTAAAAGTATAAATACTATGGAGATAGGAGTATCAGCGTATGGTAAAATGTTTAGAGTGTGGGTTTGAGGGTCCTAGGTTACAATGGACTCATTTTAAATATAAATGTACTGGAAGATTTGCCAACGGGCGAGAATATATGTTAGCGCACCCTGGGGCAAAGGTAGTAAGTGAAGATCTTGCAAAAACCACGGCTGTCACTTTATCAAATCTGATCAAAAAATATGGGGAAGTAGACGGTACTGCTAGATGGGAATCATATCGAGAAAAACAATCATACACAAATAGTTTTGAATATAAACGGTCTAAATATGGTTGGTCTGAATCTGACTTCGCAAAATATAATTCATCTAGATCGCAAACTTTATCAAAAATGATTGAAAGGCATGGTGAGAGTACAGGTGCCGCGATGTGGGAAAAATACTGTCTACGACAAGCATACACAAACACAAAAGATTATTTCATTTCAAAATATGGGGTTGATGATGGTACGAAAAAATATTTAGAAATAAATCGGAAGAAATTATTGCCGCACAATCCTGAATTACTAGCCGAACATTTATCTATATCAATCGATGATGCCGCTAGTATTATCATTTCGAGGCAAAAAAACTTTTTTATAAGCAAACTTGAAAAAGAATTTACCACACTATTATCAAATGTCATTGGCCCACTTGAGTGTACTAGCGATAAAAATCCATTTGGAAAATGGTCGCCATTACTTAACACGTATGTGGTATTTGATATAAAGCATAAAAACTGTATAATTGAGTTTAACGGTAACTACTGGCATGCTAACCCTAAAATTTATAAAGATACTGCACCTATTCGTGGAGTGACCGCCAATGACATTTGGCGGCGAGATCAGTTAAAGATGCAAACTGTTAAAAATTTGGGGTTTTCAGTACTTACAGTATGGGAAGACGAATTTACCGCGGATAAAATCGGAACTATAGAAAGAGTTAAAACATGGATATTACAAAATCAGTAATCAAAAATATAGAATGTCTCGGCGAAGTAGATGATTATGTTTATGACATAAGCATCGCAGATCAAGATCCATATTTTTTCGCAAATGATGTGCTAGTGCATAATACCGACTCCGTTTATTTTTCAGCTTGGCCTACCATTAAAAACGAAGTTGAAGCAGGAAACATTCCTTGGGACAAGGATATTTGCATACAGATGTATGACGCTATTGCCGACAAGGTAAATGACAGTTTCCCCATTATGATGGCGCGCTCGTGCAACTGCCCACTTGAGCGTGGTGCAATTATCAGAGGTGGGCGAGAATTGGTCGCATCTACTGGCATCTACATTAAAAAGAAACGCTATGCCGTGTTGATTTACGACGCTGAAGGCACACGATTAGACCAGTATGACGAGGAAACTGCCAAGAAGAAAGGGGTTCATTACAAACACGGTAAAGTCAAGGCTATGGGACTTGACCTGAAACGCTCTGATACCCCACGTATAGTACAAGATTTTTTGAGTGATCTACTATTTGACGTGTTAACTGGGGTTGATAAAAATCAAGTTATTGACAAAGTACGCGAGTTCAAAACTCAATTTGCCGAAATTCCAGCTTGGGAAAAAGGAACACCAAAACGAGTTAACAACTTGACTAAATACACCAAAGAGTTTGAACAAACTGGCGGGTGCCGTGTTGGCCATGTGATGGCCGCAATTAACTGGAACAGATTGAAAAAAATGTACAACGATAACTACAGTCCAAGCATTGTTGATGGGATGAAGGTTAT
>Ga0172376_10008982_pt1 | contig 10369 bp, 9 predicted proteins | sample Lak35m_FD_121114 | JGI IMG/M metagenome (GOLD analysis project Ga0172376, IMG submission 121114) | Freshwater microbial communities from Kabuno Bay, South-Kivu, Congo - kab_092012_35m | ecosystem: Environmental > Aquatic > Freshwater > Lake | place: Democratic Republic of the Congo: South-Kivu... | reverse complement strand
TGGTGAAGTCTTCACTTGTTTATAAGACCTTAGAACATCACAAAATTCAGTGGCCGAGTATAACCGGTTCCTCTGACAATACTCCAGTGCTTTTAAGGCAAGAGAAGTATCACTGATAACCAACTCCTTTTTAATCAGCATCATCTGATCCCGTACATAACGAGGTTTTTCCTTGCGGATATGCTGCAGAAAAATGGTGGCCAAGGATTGGTTTGTAAACAAAGCACTTACCTCTTCGATGAGGTGTTGCACTTTTTGAGACGTGTCCCGTTGGTTATTGGTATTACGAACCGTGCGTCCTTTGCCAAAAGCAATGATATGATTGGATAAAAGCCGGGAGTCCTGGCTATAGATCTCCAATGCGCGTTCTTTCACCTTGACAACCACCGTGGTGCCGGGCCCCTGATAGGTGCCAATGGGAACGTCATACTGATTGCCTTTAAAACTGATTACATTATCTTTTCGAACATGGTAAATGGTTTCAGATTCGGTCAATGGGATGAACCCTTTAAAGGGGCTCAAAAACGCTTTTTCGATCAGCCACTCCTGGCAAGGAATTCGCCTGATAGAGGCATGTTCTTTGGCATTTCCCGTGCGCCCAAGCCACCCAAGCGACTGCTCGTTCAACACCTGGAGGGTTGTAAACATCCGGCCCCGCAAAAAACACTGTTTAACATATTTGACTACGTTCTCGATCTTGCCTTTACTTTCAGGATCTGCTTTACGGCAAAAATGAAGCTTGAACTTTCGCTGCTGAACATATCGGCTAAACTCCTCTGTAAGTAAAAGATCTCCGTGGTTTTCATCCTTGAGCAACGTACAATCCTGGTCAAACACAACTTCTTCGGTAGTCCCTTCATAGAAATCAAATGCCAGGTCCATGGATTCAACTACAAACCGGGTGGTGATAGGATTAAGCGTAAAATGAACATATTTATGACGGCTGCGAGAAAGGACCATGGTCATAAAGTAAACCTTCTTACGACTTCCTTCACTAGTCATCATAATGTACTGCCCAAAATCAATTTGGGCTTGCTGACCATAAGGAAGCTGCTCAACCTGTTGATATTGTCTGATGCTTCCTCGCAGTTTAGGAATGTTATATCGTTTTCTGACATAACCAACAAAGTTGAAGACCGTTTTAGAGGCTACCTTGAAAATATCAGGATAATTCTCTTTCAACCAATCATCGATTTGAGCTGCAGAACAATCCGGACAACCTTCCAGTCTCTCTTTAATAAACAGCTCGTACGGTTTAAGTTTCTTTTGTCGGTGTTGCATTCGAAGAAGCAACTGTTGAAACGACTCTTCACTCATGTGAAGGTATTTTCTCACAGTTTTAGGGTCTTTGCCGGTTTCCCTGCTAATTTGGGATACCTTGTACTTTTTCTCGAAAAGTTCTCTAACTTTGTAATACATGGTTTGTCTTTTAAACTGTGTCGCCATAAGCCTTTTCTCTTTTGTGGTTTGCACTTTAAAGATAAAAAGGCTTTGGTGTTTTATGCGACAAACCAGGGAATCTTATTTACGAAAAAACGAGGAATGCTATTTACCGTTTACACGGTTTCCGCAAGCAGTCTGGTAGTTGACATATCTATTTTATTTATCTGGGCTAAACCAGTAATGCCTGGGCGGACGTTATAAACACCAAGTGAATCACGTTCAACAATCAACTCTTCCTGATTAAACAAATTGGGGCGAGGACCAACAAAACTCATATCACCCATTAAAACATTCCATAAATGAGCTAATTCATCAAGTTTTGTTTTTTTCTTAAAAAATGACCGAATGATGTTATATTTTTTGAGTTTGCCATATGCGTTGCAACTGACTCTGCGGTTACAACCATAGAGCGAAATTTCACAAGATTAAAAGGTTTTTTCAATTTTCCCATTCTTTCCTGACGAAATAAAGGATAGCCAGTATCGAAATACCCAATTATGAAAATTATAATTAATAGTGGACTTAGCAGTATCAATCCTAATAATGAAAAAATAAGATCAATTATACGGATCATGCTTTTGATTAAATGATCTGAATGTTTTCAATAACCCTTCCCTGCTGGAAACAGGTAACTTTTTACCAATAGCGTTCTTTAATTTTGCATTGCTGACCACATAAGACTCTGTTAACTTCTGTAACCGTTCCGTGTTTAGTGGTAACCTGAGAAAATCTCCGATTTTCGCAATAGTATTAATAAATTTAGCTGGAAAATGAAGGACCTTGCCTTTTTTGTTAACAGACAAAGCAATTAAACGTATGAGTTCATTGATAGAAATGGGATCATCATCGGCAACATTAAAAATACCTGAAGGAATATCTGTTCTGTTGATCAATTCTTCAATAATGAAACAAATATTTTCGATACTGCAAAACGAACGTTGATTCTCAAACGAACCCAACGGCCAGGGAATACCCTTGCTTACAAGGTTAAATAGCAGATTGAGATTCCCTTTATTTCCAGGTCCAAGGATCATGCAAGGGCGAAGTATGAAGATCTTTTTGCTTTCCTGCAAATCGAAATTGAGAATATATTTCTCAGCTTCCAGTTTTGATTTTCCATAGGCAGTGACAGGTGAAGGAGTAGCCTCCTCGGTAAGCATACCTGATATGATCCTGTCTGCCGCTGCTTTTACTGAACTGAAAAATATAAATTTGCTGGATTTTGATTGCCTAAAATAGTCAAATATTTTCTTAGTCAAACCAACATTAACATTAAAATAGTCCTGTTCATCTGAAACTCTTTTTAAATCATGTGCTATTCCTGCAAGGTGTATAATAATATCTGCAGGAGGTAGGTGATCTATTTCATCCCATCTATAAACATTAGATACCCCATCATGAAAAAGTGGAATGATGTCTAGCCCATTGATCTTATGATTTAAGTGAAAGGTACGAATCAGATTGGAGCCCACAAAACCATTGATCCCTGTTATAAGAATATTCATGAATGATTCTTAAAAAAAATCCTCATATTGCTTTACTATTTTATTCCATGCATAAGTTTCACATAATTCTGCCGGAGGAATATAATCATTAAGATCATTTTCATTCTGAATTAAATCTTGAACTTCTTTGAATGTTTTAAAGAAAAATCCAATATTAGAAAGAGTAAATCTGTTTTGTGGAATATCTATCGAAAAAATAGGCCTTCTGGCAATAACCATTTCAATTAGAGAAGGAGCCGTTCCACAAAGAGTATGGGTATGTATATATGCTTTACAATACTTTCTTATTAGGTCTAATTCGTTTTTTTTATAAAGTCCATTGATAAGATAAATATTCGTTTCCTTAAAATATTTTTCAAAAACCTTTGACCCATATGATGAACTAGAAAAATTTGAAATTAGAACTAAAATATGTTTAGAATTAGTAAAACTAGCGCATAATTCCTCCAAGGTATTATCCGCTAATGCACGACTAACAGAAAGAAAATATTCATGAGGTAAAAATGGATATTTCTTAATTAATTCATCAGAAAGTTCTAACGAATTATCAATCTCTCCTCCATAAGGTACAACTTCTATTTTAGCTTTGCTTTTTAAAGGAATAAATGTTGTGTAATATTGATTATCTAAAATAATTGTTTTTGAATATTTAAAACTTAAATTGAAACAGAGGCGCAAGTAATTCTTAGCCAGATATCCAAACTTTGGCCTTTCCCATTCAATTCCTCCAACATTTGCTACAACATTGATTTTTTTAAAAAAAAACAGCAATGGGATAATTGGAATTCCCTGAACTCCTAATAATAAGATAGTATCTACATTCCTAAAACATATTAGAATTGACCAAAAGTCATAAAATAATCCCTGGAATCCGGATGCCTTAAATAGCAATCTTTTTACGGTAACACCAGTTGGCACTGTAATGACTCTGGGGGAGTCTGCAGAGTTAAAAATTATATATTGGATACCGTCAGATTTTCTTTCAGTAAGGTTTTTAACAAGCTGATCCCACCCACCATAATTGGCATACAGCCCATGAGACCCTATAATTGCCACTCTTTTCATTAAACATCCAGATAATTTTTATAATAAGTATTAATATACTCTCGAAGTGCTATTCGCCAATCTCGCATAATATTAATGTTTCTAAGATTCAACTTCTTATTTACCAGTATTTCACTTGGTGGTCTCTCTGCAAAGTATTCCTTTGAAAAGAAATCTGAACTAACAGGAAGTAATCGAACCTTGTTCTTCAGATTCAATATAGAAATAAGTTCGGTTGCTACTTCAAATCTACTTGTTTGACCATTACAAACTATATTGTACAATCCCCAAAACTCATTTTCAAGAAGTAATTCTACATTCCTGGCAAAATCATGAGTATATGTTGGCGTTCCATCTTTATCATCTACAATGTATAATTCGGTAATCCCTTCTTTTAATTGCTTCATTATTTTTTGTATGAATTTTTTATCTTTCTTTGGACCTCCTCCCATCATCCAACCTGCCCTACATACAATGCTTTTTCTTGCATTCTCAATAACAAATCTTTCCCCGAAGAATTTTGAACGTGCGTATACTCCTAAAGGATTTGGAACATCCCAATCGCTGTAAAATTCTTTTTTGCCATCAAAAATCCCTGCTGTGCTAATATATAAAATTGGGATATGAAGATCATTTGCAATATAAACTGCATTTTCAACTGCTGTCGTGTTGGTTTTCAATGTATCATCCGCATTCATTTCACAATACTCAAGGTCAGTATATGCACCTAAATGAAATAAATAATCAGGATTAAATTCAAAAACATCTTTTTTATATGCTTGATAATCTCTAAAATCAAGAAATGAGATCCATTCCTCATTTACATCTTTATCTGTACATTTAAGCTCATAGCTGTCCTTAAATTTAAAATAAAAAGCTTCTCCTAACATTCCACCACATCCAGCAATGTAAATTTTTCTTTTCATTTTACTTTCTCAATTTTATTAATTTCGCAGGTACACCCCCATAAATACTCCATGAAGGCACATTTGAGTTCACGACACTTCCACCAGCAATTATACTATTCTCACCAATTGTAACACCATCCAGAATAATAGCACCACTCCCTATCCAGACTCCGTCTCCAATACAAACACCTTTTCTCGTCTCACCTTGCTGATTTATAAATACTTCTGTATTAGAATAATTATGATTCTCCGAGAAAATATTAACACCAGGACCTATTATTACGTTGTTCCCTATTTCAACTAACCCTCTGACCTGTATAAAGCAATTTTGAGCAATGCCCACGTTATTCCCAATAATTAAACCTTCGCCGAGATTTCTAATTACTCCAGTGCATTCTATAATTGAATTTCGACGAATTGTGAAATTATTACCGATTCTAATGCCTTGATTCGATAAAGCATTAATCTCAACATTATCCCCTATTGATATTGTTTTGCCCAAATGTATATGATTCTTATGCAAAATCTTACATCGTCTACCAATAAATATAATCCCATCAGAACTACCTAATAATGGTTTAATTAATAAACCTCGAATTATTTCAAAAGTTTTTTCGTAGAGAATTAGAATTAGCTCTCTCTCTCTTAACGAAATATCAAGTGAGTAACCTTCTCTTCCTAATTTACTTATTATTCTTGAACTGATTTCCTTTAACATTATTTATAATCTGTGAGTACAATTGCATTAATTTGCCATAATGATCTTTTGAACTAAAATATTTTTCCGAAAACTCTCTAGCAGCAAAACACATTTGTAAATAACTCTCTTCACTTAGATTCAAAGTCATTTGAAATAATTGTATAAGGTTATTGATATTTCTAGATTCGAAAAGATATCCCGTTTTTCCTTGTATGATAACTTCTGGAATTCCGCCAATCTGAGAACCTATCACGGGCTTAGACAAAGCATAGGACTCAACGATAGTCATAGGATTATTTTCATACCACTCTGAGGGAACCATGACAAAGTAGCAATTACTAATTATCTTGGATAATTTTTCATCATTTAATATACCTTCATATTCAATATTACAATATTTTCTGGAATATTCCATCACAGTATCTAAAAGTGGACCTGTTCCGGCCAGTTTTAATCTTATTCCAGTTGCAGCAGCGGCACTCAATAATGTAATTATACCTTTCTCTTTCGATAATCTGCCAAAAAAAAAAAATATTTTTCGTTAGGATAAGCTACTTTACTTTCACCAATCGAAGTAAAATTATAAAGATGCGTTGAATGATTTTCAAAATCCCTATTAAATTCAATATGCTTCTCTTTGGAAAATTTACTTACAAATATAAAATGATTTATATATTTTAATGGTTGATACTTATATTTTCTAAAGTATGCTTCCATTGTCAAAATTGAACTAAAAAAAACATTTCCTTCGAGGCATCTATTTACAGAACATTGATAATAAGATCTATTCATGCATTTTTCACAAATCTCATTGTTTTTGTTTAAAAAAGCATTTGCGGGGCAAAGTAACCTATAATCATGCACTGTCATTAGTACTGGAATCTTGAGCTTTTGTAAAGTTACTAGTACTGATGAAGTGAGTACGCCATAAAATAGATGTAAATGAGCAATATCAGGTGAATGTTCATTTATCAACTTTATTAACTTTTTCTGAACTTGTCTATTATAAAGATAACTGTAAACTCCAAAAGTTTTTCGCAATAAAGTTGAGTTTCTATTATCATGGATCCCAACAAAATATTTTGAATATTTTGTATCCGTATTTTCGATATTTTGAGAACTAAATCTTTGGACAACATGGCCGTTATCTTCTAATAATTTAATAGTATTAAAATAAACCCTGTCCGCCCCACCTTTAACGTAATGAAAGTTATTTATCTGTAATATTTTCATTTATATAGTTCTATTAATTTACGACTTTAAGATAATCTTTAGCTATTGTCTCAGCCATAAAATCCCAGGTTAGTTCATTTGCCTTTATTAGCGCCCCATGCTTCAATTTTTCTAAATAACACTTATCCGTTACCATCTTTTTAATTCCTAAGCTAAAGCTTTTGATGCTTATTTCAGGAGAAATTAACGGAACTTTTATACCACAAGTACTATCAATTGCAATCCCCATACCGCTTATATCATGACAAATTACAGGAAGACCTGCTGAAATTGCCTCCGGTATAACGTTCGATGTTGCTTCCCTGTAACTGGTATGTATAAAGAAGTCCGAATCACACATAATTTCAAATACTTCACTATGCTGCACCGATCCTAGCCAATCAATATTATGAACGTCTAATTCTTCTGCTTGTCTCTGAAGTGCACTTTTCAAAGGTCCTTCTCCAATTATTTTAATAAGAACCAGATCTTTGAGATGATCATCAAGTGCTAGAGCTTTTAATAAAATGATTAGTGCCTTACGTTCAATTAATTGCCCACACCAAACTCCAATGATTTTATTGGTCGGTGTTTTTTTTAAATTTTGTTTAGTTTTAAAGCTACCAGTTCCAGAATCTAACAATAATTTAATTTCTCCATTTGCATATTTCTGAAATTGTCTTTTATCATACTCAGAGAAAGTATATATTATTTTTGCTCTTCTCATAGCCTTTCTTATTCTATGTGAAAAAGTTATTTGATAAAAATTCGACAATGTTCTAACTCTTTCAATTATTGATTCTTTAAAGGACAATAGATTGTAAAATGGCTTTTTTAAAGTTTCTAAACCTCCAGTCGGTCCCCAAATAAACGGTATTTCGAGTTTCCATAAATATCCTGGCTCCCTGAAAGTAATTTGCGTGAGTTGATGAATTATATCGAAAGTCGAATTTTTGCAAAGATCTTGAGCTTTCCTATACACAGATCTCTGCCAATATTTATAGCCTATAAAATACAATAAGGGAAAACCAATACTTCCTAAAAACTTAAAATTAAAATTTAATTTTGCAATATATTTAGTAATTCCAGGTTGATCAATATTAATAAAAGTTAATCCCGTCACTTTACCATTTACGGCTTGATATTTGTTTATTGCATGATAATAATCAGCTTTACCAAACTGATTTTCTGATGCATACAAGACAGTAACATCATGATATTTCGCTAATCGAGTAACAATATTCCAACCTTCAGCGCATTCCGAACCCTGAGATGGAGAAAACTCATGTGCAATAATAATGACTTGTAATCTGATAGGATTCAATTTTTCATAATTCATGACTTAACAGTAGCTTAGCATTGTTTTTGTTAAAAGTTCTTTGAAAAGCTTGATATATCTTCGTTTGCTGAGTTTTTTATCGATCCGCGATTTGAACTTTGTTTTGCCGTCCTTTGTTCGAAAAACATACAATGAATCAAGGCAAGATGGTTTTCGGACAACTGATGGAGTTTGCACCGTGGGACATCTTCAATTATTGTGTGAGAAGGTATGACTGCTTGATAAAACACCCTTAAAAGTCTTATTAGCAAACCAAAACAACCAAGACTTCAAAGAACAAAACGATATACAGTTGAAAATCAATTTAGTTTAACAGGACACTAGTGAATCATTTTGCTTAATATACTGAATGAAGTCAGGTTTGCAAAAAATTATTGCTTGGATTAATTGAAAATTATCGGTTATTAAATACTGTAATTCGGTCTTGTATTTTTTAATATTTCTAAAAAATTTCAGGCAATATTTTCTGAACACAGCAAATTTTTCGTAATAGGTGTTGTAAATTATTTCTTCTTGAAAAATTTCCAAAATCGTTCAATAATATTGAGATTTGGACTATATGAAAGCAAAAATAACATACGGATTCTCTTATTTGTTTTTACAAATCTGTGGACAAACCCGGATCGGTAATATTTTGCATTATCAAGAATCACGTAAATTAATCCGGATGGCTGTTTTTGAATCATTTCCTTCAATAAATTCACCGTTGATTGGCTTTATCAGAAAATTTCAATCGAATTATTTTTGCACAGGTCATTGTTAATCATTTTGCATTCTCATTAAGCATCGGTATAATATCTTTATCAAATTGCACTTTTGTTTGTGAATTTTTCTTATAATATCTAATTATATGGTAATAACATAATCCTGAAATTCCAGAATGCAAGACTACAAATGAAGGTATTTCAGGGATATATAATGAAAAGCCATCATTTGTCATCAACAATATAACAAAGATTATATAAAAACAAAAGGCCCTTATCCTTGGATCTTTACATTTACGCAATATTTTAATTGGTATGAAAAGTGGGAATAACCAAAGATACAAGAATAAACAACTCCCTATAAAACCTAATTCACCAATAATATGCGGCCAATAAGTATCAAGGATTGTGAAATGACCAGTTGCAACATCATATTGGGAATTGTATCCTATCTGGGATATACCATATTTAATATAAATATCACTATAACCGTTAATAATACTTGCTAAACTTCCAAAAGTCCCTAGTCCACTACCTAATGGGAAATAGTCACTTGCAATATTAAATCCTGCAATATACATGCCCAATCTTACATGTTTGTTAAAGCCTACTTGATTTAAATATTCCATATTTAAATTAACATCAATAATAAATTTATTACCTATAAAGAAATATGCTATTATAAGAATTACTAATCCTGCAGTAAAAATTACAATTCGTTTATTTTTACTTGTTATAAAAATAAAATATCCTATCCATATTAGTAGGTTTCCTATTATCGATTTTTTTAATATTGTCAATAAAACACCTACACTAAAAAACATAGCAACAATAATAAAACGGCGCTTCGAAGTACTAATAAAAAGTGCAATACTTATAATTACACCGATATTCATGGCTGTCCCAAAGGCACCTGCTTCTCTAAATAAACCAAACTTATCTCTCAACGTTATATTTAAATATAATGCCTGAAAAATTGGAACTATAGACATTAAAACCAATAAAATTAAAATCGCATAAAAAATATTCATTACTGTATTCTCACTTGATCTTGTATTAGAACCAATAATAAACATTAATAAGAATAAAAATGTAAATCCAAAACCCAGAATATAATTATATGTCTTTACAATTAGAAATGAATATGAAATAAACAAATAAAAAATCATTAAGAATAATACTAAACTATAATACTTAGATAATTTAACACCTCTTCCAAAGATCATCCAATTCGTAAAAAAAACAATTAAAATAGCAGTATGTCTAAACCCTATAGGAATTAAAATAAATTTCATTGTATTTATCCACTCAGAAATAAATACAATAGCAACAACAAATGTAATACTACCAATTAGCCAATAATTTCTATAATTGCTTATCATATATAGTGTTATACCGATGCTGAATGAGAATGCAAAATGATTAACAATGACCTGTGCAAAAATAACTCGATTGAAATTTTCTGATAAAGTTATTGGATATTTCTTTGTAAGTGATGTCCGATTTTCTATCAC
>Ga0172376_10008980_pt1 | contig 10370 bp, 7 predicted proteins | sample Lak35m_FD_121114 | JGI IMG/M metagenome (GOLD analysis project Ga0172376, IMG submission 121114) | Freshwater microbial communities from Kabuno Bay, South-Kivu, Congo - kab_092012_35m | ecosystem: Environmental > Aquatic > Freshwater > Lake | place: Democratic Republic of the Congo: South-Kivu... | reverse complement strand
TTGGGAAGCTCGATGCGGAACATGGTTCCAGGTAGTACCTGGAGGATTTTGCCTTCGAGTTCGATTACGGGTTCTTCAGCCATTCGATGCTGCGAAGTAGGTCGGCAGTGTAGCGGGAGTCAATCACCCTTCGGTCGACCTGACCGCTCTTGCCAAGCACGTGAGCGCAGGGATTCTCCCCGTATGTCGGCAGGTGATGATAAAGACGGCTCAAAGGGGCTCCCCTGTCCCTTTGAGAAATTACGCCCCTCACAGCTCGTTCGGGACGACACCTTCTTCATGTCCCTGGCCTTCAACCTCGCCGTGGACGCCTGGCGCATCGACGAGGTGCCGATCGGGGCGGTGATCGTGAGGGCCGGAGAAGTCATCGCAGCCGCGCACAATGAGGTCGAGCGCGCCCAGGACCCGACGGCCCACGCGGAGATGCTGGCCATCACCCAGGCCGCCCGGAAGATCGGGGACTGGCGGCTTAACGAATGTGAACTCTACGTGACCAAGGAGCCCTGCCCCATGTGCGCCGGAGCCTCGGTCATGAGCCGGCTCGGAAGGGTCGTCTATGGCTGGGGCGACCCCAAGATGGGCTGCATGGGCGGCGCGTTCGCCCTCCATGAGCTGCCCCGCCTCAACCACCGCGTCACCGTGGTCGGAGGCGTGCTGGAAGGACCCTGCCGCGACATCCTTCGTGCCTATTTCGAGCTCAAGCGGGGCAACGATAACCTCGGCACGGCTTGACCCCGACTGCATTTCGGCATCGTTCATTCTCCATGCTTCGTCGTGACTTCATCACCGGCACCGCCGCCGCCGCGGCCCTCGCCATGACGTCACGCCTCGACGCCAAATCTTCCACCATGAGCTACACCCTCGCGCCCCTGCCCTACGCCCACAACGCCCTCGAGCCTCACATCGACCAGATGACGATGGAGATCCATCACGGCAAGCACCACAACGCCTACGTGACCAACCTCAACGCCGCGCTCGCCAAGGAAGCCGGCTTCGCCGCTCCGGCCGACGTCAACGCGCTCATCGCCGACCTCTCCAAGGTGCCCGAGTCCATCCGGACCGCCGTCCGCAACAACGCCGGCGGGCACGCCAACCACACCTTCTTCTGGAACATCCTCTCCCCGAACGGCGGCGGCGAACCCGTCGGCGCCCTCGGCGAAGCGATCCAGAAAGCCTTCGGTGGCCTCGAAGGCGAGAAAGGCCTCAAGGCCGCCTTCAAGACCGCGGCGACCGGTCGCTTCGGTTCCGGCTGGGCCTGGCTCATCGTCAAGGCCGACAAGACGATCGCCGTGACCTCCACGCCGAACCAGGACAGCCCCCTCATGAAGGGCGTCGCCGACGTGAACGGCACCCCGGTCCTCGCCCTCGACGTCTGGGAGCACGCCTACTACCTCAAGTATCAGAACCGCCGTCCCGACTACGTGGACGCCTTCTGGAAGGTCGTCGACTGGAAGAAGGCCAACGAGATCTACGTCAAGGCCATCGCCTAAGGCACCTCGCAAGCGCCTCCTCAGGAAGCGGCCCACCGGCCGCTTCTTTGTTTGGCACATCCGTCGAGGTGTGCTGTCCTAATCGCACCCCGATGCGACCCCTCGCGTTCCTCATCCTGGCTTTGACGACGACCGTCAGCGCCGCCGAAACCGTCATCCCGCTCTGGCCGGAAGGCGTTCCGGGCAAGCGTGTGGCGCCCTCCAAGACCACGCTGGACCGCATCGGACCCAAGGGTAACCAACCCGGACGCGAGACCTTCATCAACGAACCCAGCATCACGGTCTACCCCGCCGAAAAGCCCAACGGCGCCGCGGTGATCGTCTGCCCCGGAGGCGGCTACTGGTTCCTTTCCACGAACAACGAGGGGACCGGCGTCTGCCAGTGGCTCAACGGCATCGGCGTGACCGCCGTCCTGCTGCGCTACCGCACGCCGACTTCTGACGAGACCCTGCGTCACCAATATCCCGTGCAGGACCTGCAGCGCACGCTCGGCATCGTGCGCGGCAGGGCCGAAGAATGGGGAGTCGATCCTAAGCGGGTCGGCGTCATCGGGTTCTCCGCCGGCGCCAACCTCGTCGGCCACGCCTCCTGGGACCGAACCCCTCGCACCTACGGGCAGAAGGCGGGCGTCGACGACCCGCGCGGCCCCGACTTCACGATCTTCGTCTACGGCGGCGGATTCCTGGACAAGGAGGACAAGACCAAGTTCGCCGAAGGTTTCAGCGTACCCGCCGACGCCCCGCCCTGCTTCTTCGTGGTCGCCCACAATGACGGCGCCAACCCCGTCGAGGCCGCACGCCTCTATCTCGAATACAAACGCCTCAACATCCAGTCCGAGATCCACGTCTACTCCAAGGGCGGCCACGGCTTCGGCACCCGGCAGACGAAGTTCCCCGTCGACGGATGGACGAAGGCGGCCGCGGAATGGATGGGCGCCGAGGGCTTCCTCAAGACCTCCAAGTGAACATGCGAAGCCTGCTCGCCCTGCTGGTCCTCGCCTGCTCCCTGTCGGCCCAGAAGCTCATCGGAGACGGCAAGGCCGACGACACCGCCGCCTTGCAGTCGCTGGTCGACGCCGGCGGAAGCGTCCAGCTGCCCAAGGGACGTTACCGCCTGACGAAAACCGTCCTCGTCGACCTGGCGAAGCTGGGCGCGGCGGCGATCACGTCGGACGGCACCGCCACCCTCATCATGGAGGGGTCCGGCCCGGCCCTGAAGATCGTCGGCACGCACGGCGGCACCGCGGCGCCGAAGTCATTCAAGCCCGAGACCTGGGCGCAGCGCACACCCTTCGTGCAGGGGCTCGAGATCCTGGGCGCGCATCCGGAAGCGGACGGCGTCGAGGCGACCGGCACCATGCAGCTCACCCTTTCCCGCCTGACCGTGCGGGAATGCCGTCACGGCATCCACCTGACCGTGCGCAACCGCAACCTCATCGTCTCGGACTGCAACCTTTACCGCAACCGCGGCGTCGGCCTCTTCCTCGACCAGGTCAACCTGCACCAGACCAACGTCATCGGCTGCCACATCAGTTACAACCTCGGCGGGGGCGTAGTCGCCGTCGGCGGGGAGGTCCGCAACCTTCACATCGGGACCTGCGACATCGAGGCCAACCATGACGAGAACGGCCCGACTTCGGCCAACGTCTTTCTGGATTCGACGGGAGGCTCCATCGCCGAGGTCGCCGTGACCGGATGCACCATCCAGCACACCCACAAGGCGCCCGGTTCCGCCAACATCCGCATCCTCGGGGCCGGCAAGGACCCTTCCCTGCTCCGTCGCGAGGGACGCGAACACACCCGCGAGGGCCACGTCACCATCGTCGGAAACGTCTTCAGCGACGTCCAGGTCAACCTTGAGATACGGCAGTCGCGAGGCGTGACCGTGTCGGCCAACACCCTCTGGGAAGGATTCGATCACGACATGATCGTCGAGGACAGCCAGAACGTCGTCGTGACCGGCAACAATTTCGACCGCAACCCGCGCTACCTTGTGAACGGCAACAACCTGGCCGAGAGGAACGGCGTCGTCTTCCGCCGGACCGACGACTCATCCTTCTCCGACAACGTCGTCAACGGCGTCCGCCGGCAACCGGCCGCCGTGCGTTTCGAAGGAGGCCGTCGCCTGCGCGTGCAGGACAACAGCGTCCTGGATTCAGACGGAGACGGCATCGTCCTGCAGGAGGTCTCGGACAGCCTCATTTCCGGAAATCTCGTGCGTGACGACCGCAAGGACCGGCAGGGCCCGCCGCCCGGGGTGTCCGAGAAGGGGTGCTCCGGAAATCTCGTCCAAGGCAACCTCACCTCGCCCGGACGCTGACCGTCAGGAGCCGCCGCGACGGATTTCCGAACCTTCGAACCGGATCGAGACGCGCCAGACCTTCTTGACGCGGGTGATCACCTTGCCCGTGCCGGCGACGATGGTCTCGGGAATCTCGATGCGGTGCTGGTCGACCACGGCGTGGAAGCCGCGCTCGGAGAAGATGTCGATGAACATCGCGATCGCCAGAGGGTCGTCGAAGACCGTCGTCTCGACGTTCACGTGCGCCTGACCGGAGATCGCGTGGGCCTTGATGATGGGCAGGAACTTCGTCTGGATCAGATCGATGACCGCCCGGAAGATGTCCGTGTTGCGCTCGGCGTAGTCGTCGAGCCGGCGCACGAGGTCCTGGCGGGCGTGCTGGACGATCTGCGAGGCCAGCGGAATGGGCGAGATGAGGTCATGGCTCTCCTCGGACAGCTCGAGCGAGCTCTGATACTGGAGCTCCTTGATGATCCGGGCCTGCACCTCCGGCAGCGTCCCCTGGGCGTTGATGAAGTGGTAGTGGAAGATGTTCCGCAGCGACTGGAGCGGCTCGTAGGTGCGCTCCTTGAACACGCGGTAACGGTTGCGGGCCGCCTCCTCGCTGAGGTCGGTCTTGCGCACCTCGTGCGGCGGCGCCAGTCCCTCGCGGACGGCCTTTTCATTGGCCTCCAGGGCCTCGCGGCCGCGCTTGATCTGACGACGGATCGACTCGTTCTCGTCGACGAAGAGGACGAGGATGTGGAAGTGAGGCTTGGGAAACCGGGTGGACTCCGGCGTGCCGCGGAACTCCTGCCGCAGGTCGTTGAGACGGGCGAACAGATGCTTGAGGCACTCCACCTGGACCATCGAGCGCGGGAAGCCGTCGACGACGGCACCGCTGAAATACTGGGGCTCGAGCAGCTTGCGGAACAGCAGCTCGACCACCTCGCGGTCGCCGACCAGCATGCCGGCATCGATGCGCTTGCGGGCCTCGGGACTGGAGAGCAGGTCGCTGACCACGATCGGGCGGGCGTCGTAATCGCGATACTGCAGGATGAACTCCGTGTTCGTCCCCTTGCCCGCGCCCGGGGCGCCGTTGAGCCAGAAGATTTCCCGCGGGAAGGACAGCTTGGACCGGCCGAACTCCTTCTCCAGGCAGGACCAGACGGCGTCGAAGATGATCTGGCCGTCCTTGACCTCCAGGTCGCTCACCCCGTTGCCGGAGGGTCTGGATTGGGGTTCGCTCATGCGGGTCAAAAGGCGGAGGGATAACCCCACCCCTCCCCCCGTGCGAGGCGAAAAACCGCCTAACGCCGCTCAGAACCCGTCGTTTGTATGGTTTCTGACCCGGGTCTGACCGTCGGGATGCCCGGAGCGTCGGACCGGCTGCGTCGGAACTGGAAGCGGTTGATGTCCTGCATCGAAATCTGGTCGAGGGACTTCGCCGCACGGTCGGCGAGCTTGGGCGCGCGAGCGGTCGTGTCGATGGCCTCGGTCATGCGTGGGCTCTCGCGATTGTCGAATCCCGTGACCGTGGCCACGGCGCCGGACAACGGGGAGGCCTCCCTCTCATAGGCCTTGACGGTGATCGTGTTCCTCGGGCGCACTTCCGCGCCGAGGTCATCGCGCAGCTCGATCTCGGCCTTCGGGCGGCCGAAGGTGTCGAAACGACCGTGCCACGATTCGAGCGTCAGAAGTTCGGATCGGGAATAGCGGGGGTCCATGTCGATCGCGGCCTTCGAGGTGCCGAACTTGCGCGAGGTCAGGTCATTGGACTTGCCGACGGAGCGGAGCGCGGAGTCGGGATCGACGCCGGGGTCGACCTTCTTCACGCCTTGCCCCTGCATGGCGAAGGGCAGCTTGCGGCCGTCGGAAGTGACCATGCCGCGCGGACCCTCGAGCGGGGCGGGAGCGGGCGCGGCCACCTTGCCTCCGGACGGAGCCGCGGGGGCGGCGACAGGAGCCTGACCGTCACCGCGGAGTTTCATGGGAGGCGCCGGGACATTGCCGCCCACCGGCCGACCCTGGGCGTCGTAGTGAATCACCTGCTTGCCCTCCACCCCGCCCTCGGTCGTGACCGTGAAGCCGGAAGTGACCGGCTTGGCCGGCTCGGGCGCGCCCCGGACGGACGAGGCCGCCAGCAGGGCGATCATGAGGGCGTGACGAGTCACGCGCTCAGGTTGAGGAAATAAACCCCGGGGCTCAATACCGCGCTTCAGCCCCTCGGCGGCTCCGGCCTGACTTTCCAGATCTTCGAAGCGTAGTCACGGATCGAACGGTCGGAGGAGAACTTGGCGCAGCGGGCCACGTTGCGTATGGCCATGGCGGCCCAGCGGCGGCGGTCCAGGAAGGCGCGCTCCGCCCTGCCCTGAGCCTCGACGTAGCTGCGGAAGTCGGCGAGCACCAGGAAGGGGTCACCCCCGTCGGTCAGGGAATCCACGACCGGGGAGAGCAGTCCCGCCTTGCCAGGCGTGAAGGTGTCGGACTCCAGCCACTCGAGCAGAGAGGTCAGCTCAGGATCTCCCTTGAGCACCGCTCCCGGGTCATAGCCGCGGGCCCAGAGATCGGACACGTCCTCGACCTCGAGGCCGAAGATGAAGATGTTCTCGTCGCCCACCTCCTCACGGATCTCCACGTTGGCGCCGTCCAGCGTCCCGATCGTGACCGCTCCGTTCAGCGCCAGCTTCATGTTGCCCGTACCGGAGGCCTCCTTGCCGGCGGTGGAAATCTGTTCTGAAAGGTCCGCGGCGGGAATGATGCGCTCCGCAAGGGAGACGCGGTAGTCCGGCAGGAAGACGACCTTGAGCAGCCCGCGGACCCGGGGATCGGAATTGATGACGTCGCCCACGCGGTTGATGGCGTGGATGATCTCCTTGGCCAGGGCGTAACCCGGAGCGGCCTTGGCTCCGAAGACGCAGACGCGGGGCGTGAATGATCCCGAGGGATCGTTCAGGATCCTCCGGTACAGATGCAGGATGTGGAGCAGGTTGAGGTGCTGCCGCTTGTATTCGTGCAATCGCTTGATCTGGACGTCGAACATGGCCTCCGGGGAGGCCTCGACCCCGGTCAGGTTGCGGATGGTCTCGATCAGACGCAGCTTGTTGGCGCGCTTCACCGCCATGAACCGGTCCTGGAAGGAGGGCCTGTCGGCGAGCGCATCGAGCTTCGCCAGACGACCGAGGTCGGCCTCCCAGCCCGGCCCCACGGCCTCGTCGCAGAGCGCGGAAAGCCCGGGGTTGCAGCCTCGCATCCAACGGCGCGGCGTGACCCCGTTGGTCACGTTCACGAACTTGTCGGGCCAGAGGGCGTCGAAGCCGGGGAAGAGCGTGGCCCTCAGCAGGCGGGTGTGGAGCTCGGCCACGCCGTTGACCTTGTGCGAACCCACGACGGCGAGATGGGCCATGCGGACGCGCTTGGGGTGCCCCTCCTTGATGACGGAAAGCTCAGACAGAGCCTGCTCGTCGCCGGGCCAGCGGGCGGCGACGTCCTCGAGGTGACGCCGATTGACTTCGTAGATGATCTCGAGGTGCCGGGGGAGGACCTTCTCGAACAGTGGCACGCTCCAGGTCTCCAGCGCCTCGGGAAGCAAGGTGTGATTGGTGTAGCTGAAGACCCGGCGGCAGATGCCCCAGGCCTCGTCCCAGCCGAGACGTTCGACGTCGACCAGCAGCCGCATGAGTTCGGCGACCGCCACCGCGGGGTGGGTGTCGTTGAGCTGCACCGCGGCCTTGGCGGGCAGGGAGGAGAAGTCGGCGTTGGTGCGCCGATGACGACGCAGGACGTCCTGCAAGGAGCAGGACACGAAGAAGATCTGCTGGACGAGGCGCAGCTCCTTGCCGCTCTCCGTGCTGTCATTGGGATAGAGCACCTTGGAGACGGTCTCGCTGGAGGTGCGGTCGCGGACGGCCTCGACGTAGCCGCCCCGGTCGAAGGCGCGGAAATCGAACTCCGTCGCCGCCTTGGACTCCCAGAGGCGCAGGAAGTTGACCGTGCCGGCGCCGAAGCCCGCCACGGGGATGTCCCAAGGCACGCCCACGAGGTCGCGCGTGCCCAAGAGGGTGGCGCGATGGTTGCCGCGGTCGTCGACGCCGTGCTCGACCTTGCCGTAGAGCGGAACGGTCACGCGGAAGTTCGGGCGGCGGATCAGCCAGGGATTGTTGGTGGCGAGCCAGTTGTCCGCCACCTCGACCTGACGTCCGTGGTCGAAGGTCTGACGGAACAGGCCGAACTCATAATGGATGCCGTAGCCGATCGCGGGCAGGTCCAGCGACGCCATCGAATCCAGGAAGCATGCGGCCAGACGGCCAAGGCCTCCGTTGCCGAGGCCCATGTCAGCCTCCTCATCGGCCACCTGCTCCAGATCCTGTCCCAGCGCGGCCAGGGCCCGTGAGGCGACGTCCCTCAGGCCGGTGTTCACCAGATTGTTGGTGAGCACCCGGCCCATCAGGTATTCGAGCGAAAGATAGTAGACGCGGCGGACATTGCGCGACGCGTGCCGGGCCTGCGTGTCGATGTAGTCCTCCAGGATGTGGTCCCGAACCGCCATGCAGGTCGCCATCCACCAGTCGCTGCGGGTGGCCGTGCCCGGATCCCGCGCGAAGGTGCTCTTGAGATGACGCAGCACCGCCTCCTTGAACGCCCTGACCTCCGCCGTGCCGGCCGGCTGGGCGGGCCTGTCGACGGGCTTCACCTTGCGCGCCTTGGCGGCAGGCTTCTTGACTGGCTTGCGAGACGGTGAGGAGGACTTCCTGGCGGCCTTCTTGGTCTTGGGCATGGTCGTCATGGAAAAACACCCTATGCCAAGCCGCAAGCGAGCCAAAACGCTTCAGTCCTGCGCCAAGGCCCGGAGCCTGCTCAAATCCAGCTTGCCCGTGCCCAATACGGGCACCGCGGGCACTTTCTTGAACACCTTGGGAATCCAGAGGTTGGCCAGGCCCTCCCGACCGAGAGCCTCCCGGACCGCATCGACGTCCAGTTCGCAGGCATGGAGCACGACGAGCTGCTCGCCCTTGACGGGATCGGAAGAGGCGGAGACGGCGAACGCGGGGCCGGCCGACTCGTCCGGCTTCAGCACGCGTCGGAGGGCGTCCTCGACCGTGCCATGCGGGACCATCTCGCCGCCGATCTTGGAGAACCTCGAAAGGCGGCCGGCCAGGAAAAGGAACCCGTGCTCATCCATGCGGGCCAGGTCACCGGTGCGATACCATCCGTCGCTGAGGGCCTCGGCGGTCCGTCCAGGATCGCCCAGGTAGCCGCCGAACACGTTCGGTGCGCGCACTTCGAGCAGCCCCGTGCCGCCGGGTTCGACTTCGGAGCCGTCCTCGGGAGAGACGATGCGCACGGCCACGCCGATCACCGGCCGTCCGACCGACCCCGTGACGCAGCCCGTCCAGAGACCGCCGGGGGCGCCGGGGTCGGGACGGTCGGGCACGTTGACCGAGAGCACCGGGCTCGTCTCCGTGATGCCATACCCCTCCAGCATGCGCACATCGAGCTGGTCGCGGAAGGCGTCGACCAGGTCCTGGGGACACTTCTCCGCGCCGACCACGGCCCATTCGAGGCTGGCGAAGTCCTCCTTGGTGCCACGACGGAGGTAAGGCCTTAGGAAGGTGGGGGTACCCACGACGACGGTGACTTTCTCCTCCCTGATCGCGCGCACGGGCGCGGCGGAATCGAGGGGCGAGGGAAGCGTCACGAGCCGGACGGGACGGGACAGCGCGTACCAGACGCCCACGGTGAAACCGAAGCTGTGGAAGACGGGCAGGCTGCTCAGCAGCACGGCGTCTTCGGGAAGGATGTCGGCGTCCTCGATCTGACGCATGTTGGCCAGGAGGTTGCGGTGGGAAAGGGCCACGCCCTTGGGCTCTCCCGAGCTGCCGCTGGTGAACAGCAGCGCCGCCTCGTCGTCTCCGCCGCGCGAGGACACGCCCAGCAGCGCGGCAACCCACGCCGCCGGCGCCAGACGAATCACCGCGACCTTGAACGCAAGTCGCCAACGCGGGACCGACTTCAGCAGCTCACCCACGTCGCAGACCCGGTCTCCCCAAGGGAAGTCAGGCGACTTCTCAGCGACCTTCGCGCGGAAGGCCTCCGCCGTGACCAGCAGTTCGGCACCGGCCCGACGGAGGCAGGACGCGGCCTGCTCCCTGCCCAGCGTGAAGTTGAGGTTCACCGGCACCTTGCCCGCCATCAGGCAGCCGAGGTTGGCCACGGTGGCGCCGATTCCGGGCGGCAGCACGACGGCGACACGGTCCGAGGCCGTCGCGGACCTGAGGTGGCGCGCGGTCTCGGAGGCCAGCGCCAGCAGCAGCGCCCCGGAAAGCTCCCTGCGTTGCGCCGTGCGATCGACGACCACGATGCGTCCCGCGCGAGCGGCCAGGCCGCGCACGACCTCGCGGGCCAGGCTTCCGTCCAAGGAGGGTCGCAGCGCGAAGGCCTCGGATGAAAGTTCGAGCAGACGGAGGCGAGTCCGGAGGTGTTCCTCGACCGCGTAGGGGCGCCCGACCACCAGCGAGACCGGCCGCGGGAAATGCTTGGGTCGCTTCCAGAAGAACTTGCCGCCGCTGAAGCTGAAGATCGAGCCCCACAGCCCGTCG
>Ga0172376_10008978_pt1 | contig 10372 bp, 10 predicted proteins | sample Lak35m_FD_121114 | JGI IMG/M metagenome (GOLD analysis project Ga0172376, IMG submission 121114) | Freshwater microbial communities from Kabuno Bay, South-Kivu, Congo - kab_092012_35m | ecosystem: Environmental > Aquatic > Freshwater > Lake | place: Democratic Republic of the Congo: South-Kivu... | reverse complement strand
GGTCCAGGTGGTTGGTACATTGAGAATTCTCTCACAACTCTTGGCAAAACTGACCCTGTTTCTGAGTACAACACAGTTCTTTGGAATTCTGGCATTGAAGCCAACAAAGAAATTGCTCGTAAGCAGAAGCGCAAGTTGACCTACATTGCAAACGTTCTTGTTGTTTCTGACGCAAAACGTCCGCAAAACGAAGGCAAAGTTTTCCTCTACAAGTTCGGAAAGAAAATTTTCGATAAGATCAAGGAACAACTCGAGCCGCAGTTTGCTGATGAAACTCCAATGAATCCGTTTGATTTTTGGAAGGGTGCAAACTTCAAGATCAAGATTCGCAACGTCGAAGGCTATCGCAACTATGATAAGTCGGAGTTTGAATCTCCTGCTGCATTGTTCGCTGGTGAAGACGCGAAGATTGAACAAGTTTGGAAGTCTGCACACTCACTCAAGGATTTCTTGAAGCCAGAAAACTTCAAGTCATACGATGAGTTGAAGGCGAAGTTGGATAAGGTTCTTGGTGCTGGTGGAGTTCCTGCTGCTATAGCAAAGCGAATCGATGATGAAGAGACGAGCGCTCCAGTCATTAGATCTGCTCCTGCAAAGAAAACTGTTACTGCAGAAGATGTCACTGTCGAAGATGATGACAGCGATATGAAGTTTTTTGAGCGTTTAGCGCAAGAATAACTATTAGAAAACCGTAGATGTTTTCAGGGGAGCATTCGCTCCCCTTTTTTTATGCCACAGTCGAAGTAAATGCGCTTGGATGCGAAAAGTCTTTTGCCAATGCGCGACTGAAGGTGCTTTCGCTTGATCTTGAAGATGCTTTTGGCATTGGTGTTTTTGGTGGTGTGATTGGTTGCTGTTGACCGCCACCTGAATTATTATTAATCACAACTGGTGCTGGTGGTGCTGCAGCAGCAACCATCTTAGATGATTCGAGTTGTGATGATCCCTGAGCAACTTGAGTGCCAGTTGTATTCTCAACTGGTGTGAGTGACGCAGTTGGTGCTGTTTGAGCAACCATTGGTTTAGAATCATATGATGTTCCATCTGATTTTGTTGCTAATGGATCTGCAGCCGCAGGTGTCACGCTTTCACTTGCTGCGGGTGCCGAGGCTGCAGCCGAAGCAGTCATTGTTTGTTGTTCTTGTTTCTCTGCTCCAACTGCTGCTGGTGGTGGACCACCAGAATCAGAAACAGGTGGCAATGCAGATTGAGTTGCTTGCGCTGTCATTGGTGGTGCAGGTGGTACTGATTCTGCTTTACCAGTTTCTAGATTTACCATATTGCCTTTTGCATCAGCAACTAATGGCTTCGCATTTGGATCTGGATTGTCTGGAGTTGGTGCACCCTCAAGTGGTTGTAAGTGCCATGGTTCGTGAGCCAATGGACGCTTCAATCCAAACATAGAAAGGAATGAGTCAGTTGTGACTTTTTGACCATTAAAGGTCATACCATTAATTGCTTCAATACCTGCAGCACCTTTACTGTTAATATCAACAGCAGTTCCGCGATTGTGTGCACTTCCTTTACCACCTAATGCCATTGGGAGCGCAACCCACTTGCGAGTCATCTTCGTCAATTGCGCTTCAGTAGCATTTGGATTCGCTGCTTTGAGTTCATTATACTTTGCAGTCCACAATTTCATCTGCTTCTCATCAGAACGGAAGGCAGATGTGAGCATGAGTTTCTTTCCAGTCACTTCTTGGAATGCTTTCGCCATTCGAGCAAGACGTTCTTGCATTCCACCCTGAAGACCTGATGTATCCACACCAGCGTTTTGTTTTGTGGTTACTTGATCTAGTTTTGGTGATGGTCCAGAGAACAAATTTGAAACTGCACTAACGACCTGTTTTGCTCCAGAAACAACTCCTGCTCCGATTTCTTTCGCTTTTTCAACAGCAGTTTGCACAAATGTCTTTGGTTGAGCAGCAGGAGGTGTTGGTGCTGTTGGAGCCGCTGCACCACCAACGGCTGCTGGAATTGCTGCGGCTGTAGTTGTTGCTGCAGCGACCGTTGATCCTCCAGGTAATGCTGATGGTGTTGCTGCAGTAACTGGTGATGTTGATGGAGGTGAAGTTTCTTTTACTGCCGCAGGTTTAACTTCACCAGTGCTTTTTGTTTTTTCTGCTGCATCATCGTATAATGCTTTTTCAGCATCGCTTAATGCTGAGAACTCTTTCCATAATTGATAGAGATCGTAAGCCATCCACAAACTACCAACGATTGTGACTGCAGCACTCACCCAACCAATTCCAGGAACTGTAGCCATCCCACCAGCGAGAGCAAGTCTTGCGCCAATTTTGGCGAACAATTTTGGTGCCTTTTTCTTTACAAAGTTGACGAACAAATCCCATGCTTTTGATTTGACGTTCTTGACGACTGCTGTTTGACCAATTTTCTTTGCAGCAACAGCACCAGCAACTGCACCTGCGCCACCAGCACCTGTTGCTGCTGCTTGTAACTTAATATCTTTCTTTTGCGCAGTAATTTGATCACCGACTGCTTTCTTTTCTTCAGGTGTTTTGGCTTCCATTGCCTGCTGTTTCAAAACTTCTGGATCTTCGGCAACAAGGTTTGGATCTCTCAATGAATCAACTGCTTGATACGCAAGGAAACCTCCTGCAGCACCAGCAAGTAATCCACCCATACCAAGACCACCACCTTTGCGTAAACCACCACCCTTTCGACCTTTCGGACCTCTACGACCTCTACGATTTCCGCCAAGATCACCTAAACCACCTAATGCTGATTTTGCAAGAAGCATATTAAGTTTATCATGAACAGAAAGCAATCCAATGGTTGGCGTCATTCCATTTAAAGAAAATTTTGTGCTTTCTGTCGTTTCTTTTAATTTCTTCGCATCAAAGTCTTTAAACTTTTCTTCCATGAACTCACGAAGTTTGACTAATGGTTGTTCATCCGCATTAATTGCTGCAGTGAGTGCGTCAGTTCTCGATGATGTTGGTGCAGGACCACTAGCCATCGCTTCTTTTGATGAAACCATCTTCCCGTCAGCGTTCTTGAATTTACCACCACCAGCCATTCTCGGATCAAAAGTGTAGCCTGATTTAAGAGAAGGTTTAGTCAGCGCCTTCTCAATGCCACGAACCATCTTTTGAGTTTGAATTACATTACGAAGAATTAATGAAAGTGGTTTTGCGAGTTTACCTACACCACTGCTTCTATCACCTTTTTCTTTTTTATCTAATCCAAATTTTGTTCTGGCTTCTTTGATCTTTTCTGGAGATTCCATTTTCTCCAATCCAAGATCTTTCACCAAACTTCCTAAATCTCTGCCTAGCAATCCTTCGAAGAATGCAGTTCTTCTTCCCATTGTACCTTGCGTTGCAATTTTATATTCTTCAGCAACACGAGATTTGGCTTTTGCACCAGCAATGGCACCACCAATTAATCCTTTACCTTCTCTGGCTTTTGCAACTTCAGCAGCCGCGACTTTTTCAAATGCGCTCGAATCTTCTTTGCCCTTTCCAATTTCTTTGAGGACACCCTTTAGAACGCCTTTGAGTATTTTACCTTGATTTGCTACTGCCATTTATTTTATCTTCTACGCTGTAACTCGATCATCTTCATTTTTTCGGTCTGTTCTTTTATAAACTCTTGCAGCATCGTAACATAGATCTGCTTTTCCCACGGTATCAAATTCTCTAACTCTGTTAAAGAGTATTTGTGATGCTGCATCAATGAGAAATTAGTTGTATAGTAATTTTTCAGATTATCATAACCAAAGATTAGTCGAAAAAACTTAGAATGCCCTCCACGTTGACATTATGTACATAGCCACATTTTCCGCATGCGAGTTCTTGTTTAAGAACTACTCGTGGGCTTGTTAAGAAAAACTGTTTGATGTTCTGCACTTGATCAATCGTCAGATTATCAAAAAAAGCCATCAGTTCTTCTTTGGTAACTTCATCCTTCTTATAAATCTGATCTTGATCATAGATGTAATCAAGATATTCTGCAATCACTTCATAGCCACCATCTTCGAATTTGTCGTTCAATGCGGCTTCTGGGATTGTGATTGAAGGATAGTTAAACTTTGCTCCGATATTTTCGGTCAACTTCACAATACTCGAATGACCCTCTGTATCTTCGTAAGCAATATTCTTTAGAAGAAGATCAAACTCTGTTTTGTGTTCGCATGGTTTATCTTCAACAATATTATTGCAGGTATAGATCATCTGCGCTGTTTCGCCAACAGAGTTGATTCTTAGATGAAGAAAGAACATTTCGACATCGAATGTCGGAAGATTATCGACATCAATATCATCTAAGCAGCAATTTCTAATGATCTGTTTAATTGTTGCGGCAATTTCTTTCAGATCATCTGATTCTTTCGCCATTAACAGAAGTTTTTCTTCTTTGACGAGAAATGGGCGATAGCGAACTGTCTTTTCTAAAGACTTCAGATACACTTCAAATATAGGATGTTCAATTTTTGGTAAAGGCATAATCTACTCCATAGTTAAAAATTAATCCCAACCGCCAGTCGCACCACCACCAGCAAAGGTGCCACCCTTTCCTCTAAAATCTGATTTTCTTGGTGCTTTGTTTGTAGGCTGAGTTCCAATTGTTAGTGGTGTTGATCCAGATGCTGGAACAACTTTTCTTGTTCCAGTAGTTTTAACTTCTTCTAATGGTTGACCAGCACTTATTTCAAGATCACCAGTGATCCAATATTCATATCTAAATGTTACTGGAAGACGATGAATTCCATCGTCCGCCCAATTAACACTCATTGGAGCAATTGAAGTTGGGAAGGCTTCAAAAAACGAAACACTATAAATGACTGGTGCTGAATTGCTTTGATCAGCAACTTCAGAAAATTGATTGATAATAATTTTCGGAGAAGTGTATGTTTCTTTATAATTTGGATTGTAGTTATTAATTGGAATAACTAAATTCATCCAACGATCAAATAGTTTCTTTTCCCAAAAATCACCTGAACAAACGAATGTGAGTGTTAAGTCAGCAAAAGTTGGAAAAGAAGCAACTGGATTGGCGACGCCATAATAGCGACCATCAACAGTGTTAACTGTATAGCCTGGGAGTTCAGTCGCTTCGCATTGAAATCTTAAATCTGTTGCATCTAAACCAAGCCCTGGAGGAGCAGTGATTCTTACATCGAACTTTGAAGTTTTTGCGAAATCATTATGCTTTGCAAAGTGATCTCTAAATTGATTAACACTAAATGCCATTATTGATTATACACCATCTTTTGGAACGGAAGGAAAATCGCAGTTTCCCAGTTATTTGGCTCGACGTAAATGACAGAGGATCGAATTTGAGTAAATAGATATCGCTTGATGCATTGCTGAATCAGATTATAGCGACGAGATTTAGACAATAAAGCATAAGACAATCTAAATTTTGTCGTATCGTCGTATTTATCGTTGTTTATGAAATCGTGCAAACGATCTAGTAGTGCTAGACGAGAATATGGATCCAAGTAATGGAGATTCAATCCCAGAAATCCATCGTCGTACATTTCCATCGGAATGACAAGAGGAAACTTATCCCAAACTGGAAGTGTATCTTTATACTTCGGATCGTAGTGATAAAGATACATTCTACCAACAAAGGCTCTTGGAGAAATGCGATTCGCATCATTTAGAACATTTGATCTATTCGTTGGCATACGAAGTGACTGAAGATTACTCGCAAGCCATGAACGAGCCGCTGCTGTGCGAGGTTTAATTCCCGCAGAGTTGAGATCTTTTGAGACTTTATCAAATAGTGATGGCATTAGATTCCTAAATCTTTTTCTGTGATTATCACGAATTTCCATCCTCTCTCTTTACAGTATTTATTGGCTGCAGAAAACTTCGCTGAATTTGTTCCCCATTTAGCAACTTCTGTGAGATATCTTTTAGATTTATTCGGATTTTTTATGGGTTGTGGTGCCATTGTTTCTTTCAAGGGTTTTACTTCGATCACACTAGTTTCAATTAAACCCTCTTTATTTTTACTCTTTATAACAAAGTCTGGAAAATATCTACGCAATTTGTTAGATACTGGATCGAAATATGGTATTATTAATTCCTCAGAAGCCCATTGAATAATGTTTTCATTTTTGTCAAAATGACTCATGCACCTCAATTCCCAACTACTTCTATAGAAGATGTTGTCTGCATTTCCAGCATATTTTTCTGGATTTCTTGGTTTAAATTTTCCGTTCATATATTTCCCGCTGTTTCCAGATAATCCGTTGAGCATATTGGATAGTAATTGCTCACGACCAAGTCTATTTAATCTTTCGATTGTTTCTTGATCGCACTTGTAATATCTACTATAAACTTCTTTTCTGCCTTGTTCGTCGAGAGAGTTGGATAAATTGATTGCAGCGATTCGAGCATTCTCAGTAATTTGTAGTTTTTGTTTATAAGTTCGTTTAGACCATATATTGCGCACTGAATTTTTAGTTCTATTCACAAATGCCTCATATTTTTCTGAGTCTTTCTTCAATTTTCGTTTATTGTAAATTGCTTGACATCTATTTCCGCAAAAAAGATTATATCCAACCCCGACGCCTCTAAATTTGGGCTCTGATCCGCATTCAAGACACGCTCCCTCGTTTGATTTTTTAAGGTATTGATCATAATACGCTTTAGAGGTATAATCATGACTCTGGCAAAAATGTTTTGCCAAGGATCTATATGAATGGTATTTGTTGCCACAGATATGACAATCTGCGGGCTGATAAATAGAATTGCTGGACATGGTAGTCTCTCTTGATTGCTTCTTTATGGTCTAGAGTTCCTGGATATTGGTAGTATCGCGAGGAACACTTTTATTTATATTAATTCACCTAAATATTTATTGGTATTTTTAGGACTAAATTTACCACTATAAGCCATAGAACATATTTATAGGAACTTTAAATGGCGCAGCAATCTGTCGTAAGCCCACCTGTTGTCACAAAGGGAAAAACGCAGGCATCTGATCCGAGAAGCGGAAGTCAAAGACCACCAACTGGTCCTCAAAAGAAAACAGAGTCTTCGCCTTTCGAGTTTAATGATCTTCGTTTCCCTGAGAACGTGGGGCAAATTGGTAAATTGCGTCATTGGATTAAATTCATTCCAACATTACAGCAAAAATCTAGTTATAATATTAAGAAAGCAGGTGGCGCTGGTGGTATGTTGAGCACGACCGACACAAATAGAAGTGCAAAATTTGGTTTTGGTGGAGATCAACTTGGATCAACTACAGATCCATTTAATGACGCTGCAGCAATTGGTGGCATCGGAACGGTGCTTGGACTTATTAAAGGTGCAGAGGGATTTTTTGGTGGAGATAATTTGGGCGAAGCAGTTGCAGGCGCTGCTGGCAGTGCAGTGAGAGGATTTGTTGGTGGTGCGTTTGCAGGTGCAGTTATCGGTCAGATCGATCTTACTCGCAAAACTCGACGTGCTGCTGGTTCAATTGCTCTTTATATGCCAGATACTGTAAATCAAACAGTTGTGAACGATTATGATCAAGTGAGTTTAACTCAGGCTTTGGGGACTGCAGGCTTAATAATGCAGGCTGGAGGGTCGTTAGTTGAAGGAATCGCGCAGGCAGCAATTAGTGAGAACGTAAGCCTCGGGCAAACTCTTGGTTCTGCTGCAGGCGCAGAAGTTGCAGGTGCATTAGCAGAAAAAACTGGTGCATTTGGTCAAGGTATTACTGATGTTCTCTTATTCTCTGCTGGTTATGCGCAAAACCCTCAAGTTGAATTACTCTTCAAAACCATTCAAAATCGCGAGTTTCTTTTTGACTTTAAATTTGTTCCAAGAAATAAAAAAGAAGCAGAAGTGATCATCAAGATTATTCAAGCATTTCGTTTCTTCGCTGCTCCAGAAATTCCATCAGTGGGTCAAGGTCGATACTTTGTTCCACCGTCAGAATTTGATATACAATTTATGGTTGGAGAAAAACCTAATCCAAATCTTCCCAGACTCGCAACGTGTGTGCTTCAAGGAATTGATGTAAACTATGGAAGTGCAGGACAATGGACTGCATTTGAAGACGGCATGCCAGTTGAAATTTCAATGCAACTTCGATTTAAGGAAGTCGAAATTATGCACAAAGAACTCATTAATCAGGGCTTCTAATGAAATACTTCGAGAGTTTTCCGCAAACATCTTTCACTTTAAATTCAGATTCACCATTTGCAAATCAGCAATTGGTGACAAATATTCTTGCTCGCTCTACTTTTTTAAGAGAGATTGCGAATAATACTGCTATTGCATATGAGTATAATGTAAAAGAAAGTGACACTGCTGAGATTATCGCTCATAAAGTATATGGAGATGCTTATAGAGGATGGATTATTTTATTGTTTAATAATATCATTAATCCATTTTATGATTGGCCACTCAAAAATGACGCTCTAGATAATTATATCTCTAAAAAATATAATCAAAATATCGACGTTGCTCGTTCTACAATTCACCATTACGAAAAAGAAACAACCAAGAAGTCAGTGTATAATGGATTATTAATTGATGAAGAAGTTACAACTCAGATTATATCAGAATATCAATTAAATTATACAACTGGACAAATTACGCCAACTGCACTTCCAACAGTTGCTGATACTTCAGTTGCTGTAAGTTCAGAGACTATAAATTATTCAACATATACATTGTCAATTGATATTGTGAATAAAGCAGTATCAAACTACACTTACGAATTAAATGAAAACGAGAAGAAAAGAAAAATAAAAATTCTTGATGAGAAGTTTGTGCAGCGAGTTGAAGACGAATTTAGGAATTTAATGTTAAATGGCTGAAAATGGTGTTTATAATTCAAAAGATTATGAGATTAAACAACTAGAATTAATTAATTCTGGCGGACAAACCATTGATCTTCGTAATATCTTTTTAGAAATGCAGATTTTCCAAGATCTGTATTCTTCCGTCATGAACGGAAATATTCTTATTAATGAGGGTAATGATACCTTTGGCAATTTCTATTTGTGCGGCAACGAATATCTTAAAGTCAGTATTGATAAGCCAGGATTAAATCGTCCACTAGAACGATTGTTTAGAATATACAAAGCAACTGATAGAAGACCATCTTCTGATTCTGGTCAAGTTTATCTTCTCCACTTTTGCTCTGATGAAATGCTATCATCCGAATCATTAAGTGTCAGTAAAGCATATAAAACGACAAAAATTAAAGATGTGGTAAGCGATATTCTATTAAGAGAATTAAATGTTGATCCACAAAGAATTGCTAGTTTAGAGGACACATCAGGATCGTTTGATTTAGTCATTCCTGCGTATAGACCATTCGAGGCAATTCAGTGGGTAACTGCTCGTGGTTATGATCAAAAGAAGTTTTGTTATTTCTTTTTCGAAAACAAAAACGGATTCAATCTAACTTCTTTACAAACCTTACTTAAACAAAAGCCGTATAAGAAACTCAAGTATGAGTTGAAGAACACAGAAGGGAATGATCCTGCGCTTAATAAAGACTCAATCGACAACTTTGTCATCTTAAACGACTTTGATATGATCTCATCTATTTCAAATGGTTCGTTTTCATCACGCCTTCTTTCTATCGATATCTTCACGCAAAAGTTTGAAAATATTGATTATAGTCTCCAGACAGCGGAAGCCCAGGGAAATCTTTTAAATAAATTTAAACCAGTGAACTCGTTTAAAAATTCTAAAAATCAAACTTTGTTTAATTCTCCATATGCGTTCTTTAGAACATATTTGACAATTAATGACACTGCATCTGAGAAGAGTAATGACATTAAGTTTTGGATGCAGCCAAGAGCAATGCATATGTCATTACTCAATCATTTTAAAATTCAAATCACCATTCCAGGCGATGTCGAACTCAAAGCAGGGGATATCGTAGAATATGAATTCCCGTCTTTTGAGAGCGCCACCGCTGGTGGTAAAAAATTGGATAAAGCGAGAACTGGTAAATATCTCGTTGCATCAATCAATCATAAGTTCAGTGGTGATACGTTTGAATCGATCGTTGAATTGGTTTCGGATTCTTTCTCTGAGGCTCTACCTCAAGCGAAAGATGGATTGAATAAATTAACAAAGAAAGGTAAGTAATTATGAAAAAAGTATATAAATTTTCTGCAACTTGGTGTGGTCCTTGTAAGATGTTAGCAAAAACTTTATCAACTGTTGAATCTCCAATTCCGATTGAAGAAGTCGATATTGATGCAAATCCAACATTGACTCAACAGTTTAAAGTTCGTGGAGTTCCGACGCTGGTAATTGTTGATGATGATGTGGAAGTCAAAAGAAAAGTTGGTGTGATGAGTGGACCAGAATTCTTGGAGTGGGTTAACAGTTAATGCCAGGCGCCAAGAAAAATTTTATTGGACTCGAAGGGTTCATCTGGT
>Ga0172376_10008974_pt1 | contig 10375 bp, 5 predicted proteins | sample Lak35m_FD_121114 | JGI IMG/M metagenome (GOLD analysis project Ga0172376, IMG submission 121114) | Freshwater microbial communities from Kabuno Bay, South-Kivu, Congo - kab_092012_35m | ecosystem: Environmental > Aquatic > Freshwater > Lake | place: Democratic Republic of the Congo: South-Kivu... | reverse complement strand
GGACCAGCGGCGCCTCAGCCGTCCGCCCCTGGCGCAGGCCTGGCCCCGGGGACGACTGCCGCGCCTGGGGCTGACCAGCGTGCTGCTGAGCCCCCAGGGTCTGAGCGAAGCGATCCCCGGCAGCCGCTGGCTGCAGGACAACCTGGAGGGATTCCGCAGGCCCTGGCCACTGCCGCTGCCGTTCGCCGCCGCGGCGTTGCCGCCACCGCAGGCGCCGATGGCGATCGACTTCCCCGGCCCGGCCGGCACGATCGAGCGCATTCCCGCCTGGCGGCTGCCGCAGACAGCGCCGGGGAGCTGGCGGGGTCGGATCGTGATCATCGGCATCACGGCCGATGATCTGGGCGATCTGCAGGAGACGGCCTTCGGGCCGCAGAGCGGCACCGACGTGGAGGCGGCGGCCCTGGCCAGCGTGCTTTCGGGGACGGGCCGTCTGCCGCTCGCCGATGGCGCCGCCACCGGCCTGCTCACCGGTTGGGGCCTGCTCGGCTGGGCCCTGCTGCGCCGCAGCGGCGATTCACGCCGCAGCCTGGGCCTGGCTGTGATCCTCGCCCTGGCAGCTCTGCTGCTGGCGGCAACCGCCTGGGGGTTCGCCGGCCGGGAGCTGCCCGCCGCAGCCCTGCTGCTGGCACCACTGCTGGCGGGAGGCACGCGGGCCGCCGGCCAGGGCCTGCGCGAACAGCGGGAGCGCGCGTACCTGCATCAGCTGCTGGCTCGGCGCATCTCGCCATCGCTGCTGCAGGACATCCTGCGTGAACCGGGGCCGATCTGGACCCAGGTCGGCGGCAGCCGTTGCCGCTGCGTGGTGCTGTTCACCGATCTGGTGGGCTTCACCACGATGAGTTCACAGCTGGAACCAGCGGAGCTGTTCCGTCTGCTCAACCGCTACTTCGAGGCCATCGCTGCTGCCGTGATCGAGCAGCAGGGTCTGGTCGACAAGTTCATCGGCGATGCCCTGATGGCTGAGTTCGGGGTGCCCCGCAGTCGTGGCGATGCCAGCGAGGCCCTGGCCGCGGTCACGGCCGCCCTGGCGATGCAGCAACGCCTGCAGCAGCTCAACCGCAGCCTGGAGCACCAGGGGGTGACGCCGCTGCGCCACGGCATCGGCCTGCACATCGGTGAGGTGATCGCCGGCAACCTGGGCAGCAGTCAGCGGCTGGAGTTCACCGTGATCGGTGCGGCGGTGAACCTGGCCTGCCGGCTGGAATCGCTGACGCGGCGCTTTCCGGAGCACCCGATCCTGATCAGCGCTGCCCTGCGCGAGCTGTTGCCCGCCGATTGGCCCGTGGTGGATCTGGGCGAGCAGACCGTCAAGGGCTGGCCCGAACCGATCACGGTGTTCGCCCTCGGTGATCCCGGCCGCCCGGCCGCCGCCGGATCCGATCTGCCGCCGAGCTCTGCTGCCGGCGGCGCGGCAACCGCCTGAGGCCATGGGGTGGGCGCGGCGGCGGTGGCAGCGCTGCCAACGGCGGCCGCTGGTGCCGGCTTCGCTTGCCAAGCGGCAGGGCGGACCCACACGATGGCCGCACCTGCACCCATTGCTCCATGGCCACTGAACGCACCTTCCTCGCCATCAAGCCCGACGGGGTGCAGCGAGGCCTGGTGGGCGAGATCCTCGGCCGCTTCGAGCGCAAGGGTTTCAAGCTGGTGGGTCTCAAGCAGCTGGTTCCCAGCCGTGAGCTGGCCGAGAGCCACTACGGCGTGCATCGCGAGCGGCCGTTCTTCGCCGGCCTGGTGGAGTTCATCACCAGCGGCCCGGTGGTGGCGATGGTGTGGGAGGGCGATGGTGTGATCGCCAGCGCCCGCAGGCTGATCGGTGCCACCAAGCCGCTGGAGGCCGAACCCGGCACGATCCGCGGCGATCTGGCCGTGAACATCGGCCGCAATGTGATCCACGGCTCCGACGGCCCCGACACCGCTGAATTCGAGATCGGCCTCTGGTTCCAGCCCGCCGAGCTCAGCGACTGGACGCCGGCCGATCAGGAGTGGCGGGTGGAGGGCTGAGCGAGCCGCGAGCGATGTCCTCCCTGCTGACGCCGGCGGCACTGAGAACGATCCCTCTGTTCCGGCAGTTGTCTGACGATCAGGCCGAACTGCTGCTCAGGAATCAGATCGCGGCCGAGGTCGCGGCCGAGCAGGTGCTGCTGCATGAGCAGGACGAGGGCGAGGGCCTGGTGGTGATCCTCGAGGGTCTGGCCAAGGTGCGTTCCTATTCCGCCGATGGAGAGGAGGTGGTGATGGCACTGCTGGGCCCCGGCGATCTGCTCGGCGAGATGGCGGTGCTCACCGCCGGTGTGCGCAATGCCGATGTGGTGGCCCTGACGCGGTTGCTGACGGTGAAGCTGCGTGCCGGCGGCTACCGGCAGTTGCTGTTCCAGGACTGCAATCTGGCCCTGGAACTGGCGCGCCTGCTGGCCCAGCGCCTGACGGCCCTCAACCGGCGCTTTCTGCTGCGGGGAGCCGACGCCAGCACGCGCCTGCTGGCCACCCTGGTGGAGCTGGCTCTGACCGCCTCGCGCGGTCGGGATCCCCTGGCCCTGATCCCGCCCCTGGCCCAGCGCGAACTGGCCGTCATGGCCGGCCTGTCGCGGGAGACCACCTCCCGCACCCTGGGCCAGCTGCGTCAGCGCGGCACGGTGAGCGACGATCCACAGGGGATGCGGATCGTCGATCTGGCATCGCTGCGCAAGCGAGGTCTGCTGGGCTGAGGATCTGACCCCGCCCGGTCCGCCCGCACCACAGGTACCAGGGGCGGCCGGGAGCGTTTCTGCTGGCGCATCTGACCCCGGTCCGCCCGCACCACAGGCCGCCCGCACCACAGGCCGGTGCGGCTCAGGCGATCAGGGCGAAGTCGCCGGCCTGCAGGCTGAGCCCGGGATTGACCATGGCGAACACGCCCCCCTGGCCCGCTCCGGCGGCGGCTCCGTTCTGGTTGAACAGGATCGAGCCATCGCGCAGGTCGTGAACCAGCAGGGTGGTGCCGGCCAGGGCGCGATTCAGGTCGGCGTCATTGCTCACCGCCTGGACGCTGATGGTGGCAGCCGCGGCGAGACCGAAGGCAGCGCGGGAGAGTTCGATCCGATCGCCCTCGCTGCGGCTGAAGTCGGTGATGCGATCAGCCTGGGCCGTGCCGAAGCCGCCGGCGGTGCTGAAGCGGAACCGGTCGGCGCCCGTGCCGCCGGTGAGCTGGTCCCGGCCCGCGCCGCCATCGAGCCGGTCGTTGCCGGCCTTGCCATCCAGGGTGTCGTTGCCGCCCTCACCGCGGAGCTCATTGGCCGCGGCGTTGCCGTTGATCAGGTTGTCGAGAGCGTTGCCGCTGCCGTTGATCGCGGCCGCGCCGGTGAGGGTGAGGTTGCGAACGCCGCTCGCCAGCGTGGCGCTGATGCTGCTGGTCTGGTCGCTGGGGCTGTTCGGGGTCGCGGGCAGCGACGGCAGGGCAGGGGCCGGCGTATTGCCGCCGAGGGCCGCGGCGGGATCCTGCCTGAAGCGGGCATCACCGCTCGTGCTGGCGGCTTCATTGCCCGGATTGATCGCGCCGGCGCCGGTGCTGCCGCTGAAGCCGTTGCTGCCCTTGTTGCCGCCGCTGATGTTATCGATGGCGGGATTGACGGGCCGGCCGAACAGGTTCTGGCCCTGAACCGAGGCCTGATTGGCAGTGATGCTGCCATTGCGGACCACCGCATCGATGCCTGCGTTGGTCACGGGGGTGATATCACCGCCACCGCCCTGGCTGACGGGCTTGCCGGCCTTGGCGGCGTTGAGCTGATTGAGCAGTGATTGGCTGAGGATGTTGACGTTGCTGCCGGTGTTTTCGGGGTTGGGGATGGAAGGATCAGGCGTGGCAGAATGGCTTTCGGAAAGTCGGGCAGCCAGGTATGCGATTCCTGCACTTATGCCCATGCCAGTACCAATAGCACCCGCTACCGGCAATGCAAACAGGGTCGCTGCAGCGACGAGCAGCCCGCCACCAACCGCGACATCATTGGCAGTATCTTTCATCCAAGCATTTGCTATTTGATCCCTTTCATTATTGATATCGCTGGCGGCATCACTGACCAGGCCGCTGCCCGCGGCACCGCTGCCTGGCGTTGGTGCCTTCTGGCTGGCGGCGGCTGCGGTTCCCAGCGGGCCACCCACGGAGCCTCCCCTGAACGGATCCATCGGGTTGAAGACGGCGCTGGCGCCTGCGCTCTTGGTCAGGCTGGCCGACGAGCCGTTGGAACCACCGCTGCCGGCCGCTGTCAACGAGTTGCCCGATTCGCCGGACTGTCCCGCCTGGCTGGTCGCGCCTGAGGCGGGCCGGGAGGCCACCGGATTGCTGGCGAGGCTTGCCGGTTTGCTGCCGAAGCCCTGATCAAAGGCGGGCTGGTTGAAACGGTTGGTCGAACCCTGCAGATCCGTGAGCCTGTCGCGTTCCGATGCCACAGCGTTGCTGCCGCTGCCCACCCCGAACAGGGTCTGCACGGCCGTGTTGCGGTCGACCAGTCCCAGGGCCTGATTGATGGTCGCGGCCCTGTCGGCGGGGGTGCTGGGAGCGAGCGAATCGGCGCTGGGCTTGCTGGGGGTGGGAATGCTGGGGGAGGGGCCGGCGAAACCCTGGGGCGGGTTGCCGCTGCGCGGTTGACTGCCGGCGCTGCCCTGGTTCTGCACCGGGGTCGTGGCGTTGGTCCGGGTCTGCGTGCTCGCCAGGGCGGTGAGCGGCTGGTTGGCTACAACGCTGGTGGTCTGGGCGGCAACCGCGGTAACGGCGGTAACGGCGGTGGCCACGGGAGGCTCCGTTCGGGACCCCTTCACTGTCGGCGTGGTGCCCGGGGGAGCCGCGGAGCTGGATCACGCCGCGCTGTGAGATTGCTCACAGCCCTGCCGGGCTCAGCAGGGGGTTCGGCAGAGCCGCTGTTCACCCTGGTGTGCCGTCCTGCAACTACGCAGCAGCCGAAGTAGCTGGGAGTCCAAAGCTGCGCGCCACGGGCCGCCAGATCGGGGAACTGCTTGCGCAGCATCCGGCTGCTCACGCGCCTTTGAGGTGGTTCACCAGCTGTGGAGACAGAAAGCGTCGGCGGGTACTCCACCAGCAGCTGAACGTGGTCCGCTGTTGCGCCATTGCACCCCAGGTTTTGCATGGTGGTTTGTATAAAGCAACGCTACCGCTTCCGCCTCTACCCGCACCCGCATCAGCATCAGCACCCGCATCAGCATCAGCAGGTGGCGCAGGCAAAGGCGTTCGGCTGGGCGCAGGGCTGATTCAAACTCGATGCGAGGGCTGCGGCCGCCGCGCAGGAGGCAACCCGCTCGTTGCAGCGCCTGGGATTGATGCCCACCCACGGTGCCGGTGTCGTGCGCGACTGGCGCAACGCAACGCAACGCAACGCAACGCAACGCAACCGGCACTTTGAAGCGGCCCTGACCCTTGCGGTGGCAGCAGGCTGTGAAGCGCCAACCCAGCTGAACCTGGAGGCACAGCAATGCGCCGCCTCGTGTGCCGTCCTGCAACTACGCGGGGGAACGGAGGGATCATGCCGGCCCCTGGGTATCCAGTAGGGCAAGGCTTCCAAGCCCCATCAGCAGGTCCTGAATTGGGCCTAAACATGCGGGACAGCACAATAGGAATTTGCTGAAAAACCCGGACAACGCCTGATCCCAGGCACCCACCATGGCACTGGAACCAGGCTGTGCCTGGGTTCTCGACGCCTGCCCAAAGGCTGAATCGGGCCGCGAGCGGGTTTTCAGCGAACTCATGGAGCTCTGATGGCGCCGTCCTGTCTGACCCGGGCGGCAGGTCATGGAAGCGGCGGGCAAGCGGCCACTGCGGGTTCTTACCGCTTCTCAGCGCGGCCATCGATCGGCGTCTGGCATGGCGGTGCCGAGCCGATGCCGCAGCCAACGGGCGCAGAGCCGGTCGCTCCAGCAGCCGCTGGCGCTGTCGGCGCTGTCGGCGCTGTCGGCGCTGTCGGCGCTGCCGTGAAAGCCGTTGTGGCCGCCGTGGTCGGGCAGGCAGATCTCCAACCCGGCCGGCAGATCGGCCCCGGGCTGCCGCTGCAGCTGATGCAGTCTGCGGACGGCCTCGGCCGGCACCCAGGGATCATCGGCGGCATGCACAAGCAGCGTGGCGGGCAGCGGCAGCGCCGAGCCGAGCCAGCGCAGCGGGCTGGCAGCGGCGTAGTAGTCGTCCACCGATCCATAGCCCCAGCGCGGGGCCGTGATCAGGGCATCGAAGGCGCGGATCGAACGGGGCCGCTGCCGACCGCTCAGGTTCTGTCGCAACGCCGTGCTGAGGCCATGCGGATCGGCCAGCACCTGCTGGCGCAGGCGCCGCACCAGCCAGCGCTGGTAGAGATGGTTACGCGGACGCTCAAAGGCCAGGGCACAGGCGGCCAGATCCAGAGGGCTGCTGATGCAGACCAGGGCATCCAGCCCGGGCTGCCCCTGTCGCAGTGCCGTTGCGGTGGCGTTGAGCAGGATCGTGCCGCCCAGGGAGAGGCCGGCCCCGGCCAGGGGCAGGGGGCGTCCGGCGCTGCCGAGCTCGCCGGCCAGGATCCGGGCCTGGCGCAGTACCGGCAGCAGATCACGGCTGCAATCCGCCGCGTAGCTGCCCGGGGCGAGCGGGCGTCCGGCGCCGGCACCGCGCAGGTTGAGGCGCAGCACGGCCATGCCCTCCTGGCGCAGGGCCATCGCCAGCCGCCGCGGTCCCTCGCTCTGGCTGGATCCGCCCAGCCCATGGCAGATCAGCACCAGGGCCCGGCTCGGTCCCTGCAGCGCCAGGTCAAGCTGCGCCAGCAGCGCAGCATCGGGGCCGATGGCGATGGCGATCGCCTGGCCCTCAACCGGGCGGCGGCCAGGCCCGCTGGCGAGCGAAGGGCGGCGCCCATGGCGGCGCGCAGTACCGCCCGGACTGCCGCAGCCATCAGCGCCCGGGCCGCTGCCGCCCAGGCCTGCGCTCAGACCCCCCCGCAGGCCTCTGCGCGGACCGCTGCGCAGAGGCCCGCGCAGAATATCGGGCGAATTGTCCGTCGAATTGTCCGTCGAATCGTCGCGGAGATCGTCGCGGAGAGCGCCCGGCAGATTATGCGGCAGATTGCCCGGCAGAGGATTGAGGAGGATGCCCCGCAGGCTGTCGCGCAGAGTCTGCAGGTCGGGGCCCCACCAGGGCGACCGCGGGCGGAAGGGGGGAAGGGCCAGCTCCTGCAGCAGCGCATCGGGGCTCGAGGCGGTGGCCATCGGCAGCGACGGCCGGGCAGCACGGCCCGGGGTTGACAGTGGCGCCGATCATCGCCGCCCCGGCCCCGGGCTGGCGATCGCTGAGGCGGGGATGACGCGGTTGACATGACTCCGCGCCATCAATGGCGGGGAGTCTCGGATCTTCAGGCGCCCCCATGGCGCCTCTCCTCCCCGAGCTTCTGCAGCGCCCCGCCTGGACGCCGAGAGGGTTGCATGCGTCAGCCAGCCCTGGCTTCGGCCTGCGGAGCCGAGCGGCGCTCCGCAGCTGGCCGTCAGTCCTCCGCCCAGATGTATCGGGTGAGCTCACTGCCGGAGGGTTCCGGTGCCGCCAGGGCGAACTCGACGCAATCGGCGATCTCCGCCTCGATCTCCTTCTCGATCGCACGCAGATCGGCCTCCAGTGCGAGCCCATCGGCCAGCAGTCGCGTGCCCAGCTGCTTGATCGGATCCCGCCGGGCCCAGAACTCCTTCTCCTCGGCAGCCCGCAGCTCGTCGGGATCGGCCAGGGAATGGCCGCGGAAGCGATAGGTGAGGCATTCCAGCAAGGTGGGGCCCTCGCCGGCGCGGGCGCGTTCAATCGCCCGCTGGGCCGCTGCCCGCACCGCCAGCACATCCATGCCGTCGACCTCCTCTCCCGCCATGCCGAACGCCGCCGCCTTGCGCCAGATCTCCGGATCGCTGGTGGCCCGGTTGTGATCCATGCCGATCGCCCAGCGGTTGTTCTCGACCACGAACAGGATCGGCAGCTTCCACAGCGTCGCCATGTTGAGGCATTCGTAGAACTGGCCGATGTTGCAGGTGCCATCGCCGAAGAAGGCGGCGGTCACCGCATCGCTGTCGGCCTGGCCGAGGGCATCGCGCTTGTAGCGGCTGGTGAAGGCAGCCCCCAGAGCCACCGGGATGCCTTCACCGATGAAGGCATAGCCCCCCAGCAGGTGATGCTCGCGCGAGAACAGGTGCATGGAACCACCACGACCCTTGCTGCAGCCCGTCTCCTTGCCGAACAACTCGCTCATCACCTCGCGGGCCGGCACACCACAGCTGAGGGCATGAACGTGATCGCGATAGGTGCTGCAGAACCAGTCGTGCTGAGAGCGCATCGCCTTGATCACGCCGGTGCTGACGGCCTCCTGGCCGTTGTAGAGATGCACGAAACCGAACATCTTGCCGCGGTAGTACATCTCGGCGCATTTGTCCTCAAAGCGCCGACCCAGCACCATGTCGCGATAGAGCATCAGCCCCTCGTCGCGACTGACCGCCGTGCCCTCCGCGGGGTAGAGGCTCTGGTGGCGCAGGGCGTGGCTGCCCGCCTCGATCGGTACGCCGGTGCTGCTGGGGTTCGGCGCGGCGGCGGCGGTGGCCCTGCCAGCGGCGGCGGCGGTGGCCGTCAGGTCCTGGGTCATGTCGGAAGACCATGGGTCTATGGGGGCGACTGTACGGGGTCCGTCCCCGCAGAAAAGTCAGAACCGTTGCCTCTGCCTACAGTCACCTGCGAGAGAGACCACGCCGGTTGGACCTGCCGATCGACCATTTCCGGCTGCTCGGGGTGAGTCCGGCCAGCGATGCCCAGGCGGTGCTGCGCGCCCTGGTGCTGCGGCTGGAGCGGGTGCCGGACCAGGGCTTCACCACCGATACCCTGCAGGCCCGGGCGCTGCTGCTGCAGGAGAGTGCCGAGCTGCTCAGCGATGGTGAACGCCGCGGCGCCTATGAACAGGAGTTGATGGCGCTCGGTTCCGGCCCCACGGCGGTTCCGGCCCTGGAGATCGCCAGTTCGCGCGAGGTGGCCGGGCTGTTGTTGCTGCACGAGGCGGGCCAACCCCAGGAGGCCTTCGAACTGGCCCTCCGCGCCCTGCAGCCCCCGCAGGCCCCGGCCCTGGGCAGCAGCCGCGAGGCCGATCTGTCGCTGCTGGCCGGGCTGGCCTGCCTGGCGGCGGCGGAGGAGGCCCGCGGCCTGCGCCACTTCGAATCCGCCTGCAGGCAGTTGCAGCAGGGTCTGCAGCTGCTGCAACGGATGGGCCAGCTGCCGGAGCTGCGCCAGCGCATGGGGCGCGAGCTGGAACGGCTCACCCCCTATCTGGTGCTCGATCTGATCAGCCGCGAGCTCACGGCTGACGACAAGCGATCCGAGGGGCTGGCCCTGCTGGAGCAGTTGGTGCAGCGCCGCGGCGGTCTGGAAGGGGACGGCGATCCGGATTTCAGCAGCGAAGATTTCCAGTCCTTCATCAAGCAGATCCGCCAGTTCCTGACGGCGCAGGAGCAGGTGGAGCTGTTCAGCCGCTGGGGGGATGCCGGCTCGGAGGCCGCTGATTTCCTGGCCAGCATTGCGCTCACCGCCTCCGGTTTCGCCCAGCGCCGGCCGGAGTGCATCGCCGCCGCCCGCGATCGGCTGCTGGCCAGTGGTCGCAGCGGCATCGAACCGCTGCTGGCGAATCTGCATCTGCTTCTGGGGCAGGTCGATCTGGCCCTGGCCACCTTCAGCCAGGGCGCCAGTCGTGAGCTCAAGGCCTGGGCGGCGCGCCAGAGCGGCGATCCCCTCGCCCAGCTCTGCGCCTACTGCCGCGACTGGCTCGGCCGCGATGTGCTGCCCAGCCACCGCGGCATCGCGATCGACACCGACCTGGATACCTACTTCAGCCATCGCGAGGTGATCGGCTGGGTGGAGCGGGAGGATCGACGCCGCAACCGCGGCTACAGCCGGCCGGCGGCGCCCATGCCAGCGGCGGCCAGCGCGCGGGGGCGCTCCGCGGGCGATCGCACAGCGGCGGCGGCTGGCCCTGCCCCGGCTGAGGCCGCGGCTCCGTTCCGCTGGCCGCCTCCGTTCGGGTTCGACCCTGGCGCGCAGGGAGCCAGCGCTGCTCCACCGGAAGCGCCGGCGGAGCCAGCAGAGCCGCCGGAGCCGGCAGAGCCGTCCCGGCTGGCCGGGCTGCGCCAGCGCCTTGACGAGCTGATTGCGGATCGCCGCCGCGGACCGGTGGTGATCGGGGCCGCCGCGGTCGTGCTGCTGGCGCTGCTGGCGGTGGGAACCCATGCCCTGCGGCGCCCCCGGCCGTCGGCCGCCCCGGCCCGTGGCGTGGTCATCCTGCCGCCGCCGTCTGCGCTCGCCCCGGCAGCGGGCCGGGCCGGCCGGACCACCCCGGGCGGCCCGGCGCCCGGGCCGGCT
>Ga0172376_10008973_pt1 | contig 10376 bp, 14 predicted proteins | sample Lak35m_FD_121114 | JGI IMG/M metagenome (GOLD analysis project Ga0172376, IMG submission 121114) | Freshwater microbial communities from Kabuno Bay, South-Kivu, Congo - kab_092012_35m | ecosystem: Environmental > Aquatic > Freshwater > Lake | place: Democratic Republic of the Congo: South-Kivu... | reverse complement strand
TCCCGGCGGTCGCGCTCGACATGGATGCCGATATCGAGCCGAGCGGAACCACCGTCTCGTTGCTGGAGGACTTCGTGAAGGTCCACTGCGCCTGGGTGGTCGCATCATCGGCCAAAACGAACGACGCGGTCGTCGCCGTGTTTCGGACGATGGAGGCGGCGATAGTCGGCGCGGTCGCCACCGTAGGGGCCGTGTTCACCCTGGCCGTCCCCGTGTAGGTGATATTCCTCACCTGCTGGAGGTTGTTCAGCCCGCCGGTCGCGGCGGTGAAACCCCAGTAGACCTCCCCGCTGAAGTTGGCCTCGAGGTTGGCCGAGACGGCGTCGAACAACTTCTCGCCCGCGTCGTCCATGTCGCCGTCGTAGTTCTTGTCGAGCCAGACCGAGACCTTGTCGGTCGCCGAATCCCACAGGATCTTCGTCTTGCGCCACTGGCCGTCCTCGAGGTTCCCGACGTCGACCGGGTTCTGCCCCCACTGCGAAGCGGCGGAGTGATAGGTGCTCCCGTTCTTCATCAGCCCGACGTGGTCGTTGTACGGGTCGGCGACATCGCCGTTCCAGTAGGTGTCGTACTCGACCACGAAGGAAGGGGTCACGCCCATGTAGCCGAGGCCGCCGCCGGTGCTACCTGCCGCCGTCGAGTTCGGCTGCATCACGAACGCCATGCCGTCCGCTCCGTCCGATGCGCCGAGGTACACCTCAGCCGTGAGGCAGAAGTCGTTGGCGAGGTTGATTCGGGTCTTGTTCCAGATGGCGCCGAACTGCCCGTTTGTCGCAGGGGTCAGGCGGATCGTGCCGGCGTTGTCCTGCCCGACCCCGCCGAACACGAAGCTGGAGGCAGAGTAGGCGGTGTTGCAGTCGGCCGTCGCCATGGTGGGCGATGCCACCCCGAGGACGGACGCCAGGAGCAGGAGAATTGCGGGGGCGCCGACACGGACCGACCGCCGCCGGCGCGCTGTTAAGAGTTTCCTCAATTTGCCGCCTGCCGACCGACTGGATTTCATCGCCACCAGCCGAAGGAGGTGGCCTTGTCCCCGAAAAGGAGGATCACGCATGCGATGACAAGCAAACACAAAGAGATTTTCTTTACGGCCCGCATGGATGCCTCTCCGTCTAGATAGGTAACTACGATAAATTGTACCCGTTTCGTCCGTAGCCAAGGCGATAAACTAGAGTAAAATCAAGTAGACGACATGTGTCGCGACACGGAGCTTGACGGAGCACACGAATGACGATTCAGCAATTCTCGGCCGGCCAGACGCTGACCGCCGCGCAAATGAACACCCTGCAGGAGAGCGACTTCAACTACACGGTCAACACGCAGAGCGGAACCTCGTACACGCTGGTGGCGAGCGACCTCGGCAAGCTGGTCAGGTTCACCAACGCCGGGTCGGTGACGCTCACGGTGCCGACCGACGCGTCCGTCACCTACAGCGTGGGCGACACGATCGTGTTAATGCTTGACAGCACGGGCACCCTCACCGTCGCGGGCGCGGTGGGGGTCACCATAAACTCCGAGGGCGGGATACTCACCCTGAACTCCCGCTACTCGATGGCGAATCTGGTGAAGATGGCCGCCAACTCGTGGGTCCTGACCGGGGTGATGATGAACACCATCACCGACGGCGAGGTAACGGAGTCCAAGATAGCCGCGGGCGCCGTGACCTCAGCGAAACTTGCCTCAGACTCGGTTACCACAGCCAAGATCCTTGACTCAAACGTCACCACGGCAAAGGTTGCCGATAGCGCCATAACTTCGGCCAAAATTGCCGACGGCACAATCGTCAACGCCGACGTTAGCGCCGCCGCCGCGATTGACTTGGGCAAAATTGCCGACGCAACGATTAACACACAATCCACCAATTATCCGCTCGTCTTGACTGATAAAAACAAATTCATCAAAATGGATTCTGCAAGCAACAGAACAATTGGGGTTCCTCTGCACTCCACCGTCGATTTCCCTACGGGTTCGCAAATTCATCTCATTAGGTATGGGATAGGCACCTTGGAGGTCATAGGAGAATCTGGCGCCGTGAATATCTACGCGACACCAGGCAAATTCTTGAGGGCGCAATATTCGTCGGCGACTCTCCTCAAATGTGACACGAACACCTGGCTACTGATGGGCGACCTGAGTACGTCGTGATTCCGGGCAATACATCTAGTCAGGGCAAAAAGCCGACGACGCCGACTATCGGCGCTGCTTCTGCTGGCAATGCGCAGGCAACTGTTCCATTTACGGAATCCACGTATCGTGGAAAAAATAATGCTGGAACCTACAGAGCGACATCTAGCCCTAGTTCAATTGCGGGGACCTGTGTTGCGCCTTGCAATTCAATCACGGTTACCGGCTTAAGTAATGGAACTGCCTACACGTTCACCGTCCAACTTGAGACACCATACGGTGTTAATTCGGATAATTCGTCTTCATCTAATTCTGTAACCCCCGTTGCTCCGCCCCCGAGTTTTGGTCCCTTCTTCCCGTACTTCCCGCCGCCGTACTTCCCGTACTTCCCGTACTTCCCGTACTTCCCGCCGCCGCCATCGTGCGACGGAAATTGCGGCAATACGGCTGGCTATACATATAATGGCCAGGTCACGGTTTCGGGGAATCCGTTTGGGAATTGTCCAGCAAACTGTAGTGGAGTAGTTTACGACGAATACAGCAAGGCTGGATGCCCTGGTTTGGCTTGCTTCTTGTACTGCTATGAATGTTAGTAGGCGAAACGTACCCTCTTGGTATTTAGGATTGGATGGGATGGAATAGGATAGGATGAACACATGAGCGACATTCCACAACAATCAATAAACCCACTTGACAATCCAGACGAATTTAAGCACTTCGCTTTTATTGTCGACGGAGAAGTGGGACACATCAGCAGGATTCAAAACGCACAATACACAGAACGGTCAATCGCTTGCCTTTCCTCAAATCCGACAATTGTTGAAATAACGGGAGACCTGCGTACACAAGTAATGACTGTTGGATGGATGTATGACGGCGAAACATTTCATCAGGTAACAAACGAATAAACATGTCAGCATGGGACGATTACAAAAAAAAACTCGGGACAACCCGACCCTGGGATTTATTGAACCCGAACACGGCATACGCAACCGAAGAATTGGCACAAAATAGATGGTCTATTTGTGAGGAATGCCCCCGACTACTGAAAGCCACTAGCCAATGTAAAGAATGTGGTTGTTTTATGAAAATTAAAGTGAAACTCGAAGAAGCGGTTTGTCCACTAGGAAAATGGTGAAACGAACCACTGGCGACTCGATATGTGGTTAATCTCCAGGTAGTTCGCGTTCGTGTGTCTTAATAGTTCGGCGACTTAAGTCTGCGTAGTTGGAGTGCAATCTCAGCACCTTTATCTCGTGCGAGCCGATGGGTTCGTTCCTTTCGTCCACCGCGTCCCTGTACCAATCGGTGAATTTCCCCGACGAGTTGACTTTCTGGGCGGCCACGCTGTAGTTGATATTGGCTTGACGCCTTAGGTTGCCCGGATCCGAATACTTTACGACGTTGATTGAGGAGTCGTTCAGGGCGGTCAGCGATATCGGAATTATCGTAGCCAAGGGCGTTCCGGCCTTTATTCGGGTCTCCACGCCCGCTTTTTTCGCTTTTATGGCCAACGGAAGCGGATTGTCATAAAACGACGTGCTGATCAGGTTCGACATCGTCTCGAAATCGTCGTTGAAATAATTGACTGGATTGATCGTCCAAAGGCTCATTTCTCCCGTGGTTCTGAATATGAGTCCGGTGTCCAGGCTTATCGACGACTGACCCCTGCCGGCGTAAGCCCCGGCCGGGTTAGTGATTTCGACGTGGTTGGGCGTCTGGTCGTTGACGCCGTCCCAGGTAAAAACTATGTCCTGCGTGCAGGAGAGACTCCATCCGACCACGTTCGCCTGCGTAACTGGGAAACACCTGTAAGCGTGCCTTTCGGAGGTTTCGTCCATCCAATTCCTTTTCAGCGGCATCTGGGAAATTTCAAAAATGGAATGGTCGGTTTTTTCGACGGAAATTTCGATCACTATTCGTCGTTCCATTTCGGGTCGTACATGTCGGGAGTATGGTATTTTTTGCTGTAATCGAGCATGGTCACGATCGAGTATTTCGTGCCGCTCGTCACTGGCATCGCTTGATGCGGGCACATGTAATTCGACGGGAAAACGTACAAGTCCCCGGCGATAGCTTTGATTTTCAGGTTCTGTAGCCTGAAGAACAACTCTCCGCCCTCGTAATCGTCGTTGACGTATCCGACCAGCGAAACCGTGCAGTTGTAGGAGAATCCGTGGTCGTGGTGCTCCTGGAAGTGCTGGCCCGGAGCGTACTTGACGAAATTCATCGCCTCCCAGTACTTGAGCGGCATTATGTTGTGATCGGATCTGTAGTCCTCCACGGCGGGGAAGGCCGAGTCGTACACGTCCTGCCAAAGCGACTGTAGGTTGAGGCTGATCTGGCTTTTGTCGTGTTCGATGTCGGTTTTTTTGAATTTGAAATCCACGCAATCCCTGTAATCGGGCATCAATTGTTGGTATCCGACGTACGCCGGTTGCCAGCTGTAGCCCGTTCGATCGCCGAGCGGTTTAAGGTTGGATTCGAGTCTGCCGACGACGTCGAACTCGGGTTTGACCACGTTCCTGTAGCACTTTATGCCGTTTCCCAAGTCAATTTTTTCCGTCCATGTTTGCATCGGCGGCCCTACTTGTACTTTCTTCTCGACCAAACTTTACTCCTGTATACCCCGCCGTCCGGACGACGATAAAAGTTGGCGTTGTCCATGTATTTGGATTGCATCTCGGATTGCCCCAACATCTCTATTCTGTGCTCCCAGTCCTCCCTCTTGAACGGGAGAATTTGTAGGTACGGGGTGCCTGCGGGCACCACCCCCTCCCAGTCTTCGACGACGAAGAACGGGAAACTTCCGAGCAGGTGAACCTTGTCCGAGTCGACGATCCCCGTCGTGTTCATGAAGGGAAGATCGAACCTGTTCATCGGCGTCATGAACATGGCGCTGTATCCCTCCGGGAGCTCCAGGCCCCAGTCGGCGAACCATGCGAAATGATGTTGGTAGTAACCGCGCGGATGCTCAAATTGTGGCATGGGAGGCCTTGACGTGCAGAAATCCGCGTATTGGGTTTTTTCCGCCTTCACGTCGATTATTCCCTGACCGTTTTTGAAAAACGTCAGGTCGCACGGGGTCTTGAGCACGTATCCCGTCGAGAACGCGTCCAGTATGGCCGGGCACGCCTTCCACGTGGGAATTTTCCCGTAGTCGTCCGCCGTTCCGTCCTTCGGAAAGGGGCACACCTCTTTCGGCGCCTTGTAATACTCTCCGGTCGGAGTTTTCGCGAAGACGTCGGCGTCCTTGTACCACTGTGGAACGACGTCCTGCGCGGGCGACGGAGCCGACTTGCTTTCCTTGTTCAGCCACGGCCTGAACGGCCTGAACTTTGCGACGTTGAATCCATCGCTCATTGTTTGTGACCCAGCTCGTTTATGTCGGTCATGACCACCACACAATACTTTATTCCCGACTTCATCGGGAGCGATGCGTGCTCGTAGATGTAATTTGACGGGAAGATGGCCATGTCGCCGACTTTCGGCCTGTGGACGTATCCGTTTAGTCTCGGGAATTCTATGTCTCCGCCTTCGTAGTCGTCGTTGATGTAGATCACGGCGGAGACCGTGCAGTTGTAGGCCGGTCCGTGGTCGGCGTGTATGTTGAAGTGCCTGCCCTCGCCGTCGTATTTGACGAAATTGAACGCCTCGTAATAGACGACGTTGATACCCCAGTACCGAGCGTAATCGTCGACGCAAAATTTGAGTTTTTCGTATATTTCCCGATGGAGGTCCAATAGTTCTGAGTTCGACTCGTCCCTCGGTCCCAGATTTTCCGGCTTGTACTTGAAGTCCAGGCAGTCCCTGGCTCTTTTTATGGGGGTATTGGCGTTGGTAACCATGGCTTCGTTCCATTTGTATTTTTTGCCACCGGACAGATTTGATTCGAGGATGGCGATGTACCTCTTCGCATCCTCCGGCGAAAAGGTGTTTCTGTAGACGTTCAACCCCAGCCCCGGATTTTCCGCGACGATGGTTCCGTTGACGGACCTCGGAACCCTATTGGACGCGGTTTCCGACCTGTCCTTCGTGAACCACGGATTCTCATTTTCGTCGTAAATGCTCATCTCGGTGGCCTCAAACTCAAGCCAGGATACATTAAATCGTGACGTTTAACGATGAATCGTTGAAGCCGACTTGCCCTGTTGGGAAAGTGTTGAAGGCCAATGATATTCGCGGCAGGGCGGACCCGTGCCTCCCGATGTGGTGCCTGAGCGAACTTTCAAACAAAATCAGATGATTCGGGAAGGCGGAAACATAGACCTCGGTGCAGTTGTCCCAGGTGTAGGTTGATGGCTCGCAGGGCAGGATTGACGACTGTTTCGGCGATGAAAAGACGATATTCCCCACGCCGTCGGAACCGTTCGCGGCGTCGTAGAGAACACCGCTAATCGCGGAATTGTGGTGAAAATGGCTTTTGGAAAAACCACCCTGTTCGGTTTTTGTTAGCCAAGATGTCGTAATTTTGAGCTCGGATCCATGCCATTTCATTACTTCGTTTTTGTATAGGTTCACGCACTCCATCAACGCGCTTTTTTCGTTTTCGTAGCCGCTCAGAACATCCATTGATTCCGACGAATAGTTGTTCACGCAATGGTCGCTGCCGTTCTGGGCCCAGACCTGATTCGCGCGCTCCTTTTCGAAGAAGTCACCAAAGGCGTCCCCCAAGTTGAAGATCGCGACGGGATACGCGAAAAGCTGCTTTACCGCGATTTCCATACCCCCGCCTAGGACTGCCCGACTTTCGGCAGACGGAGTATTTCCCTGAAATTGCTACGCCCCACTTCTCCGTGCCAAAAGGTGTTGAAGGCCAGGCTCACCCTGTTCTCCGAGAGAATCTCCGGGACGGCATGGGGCAGATAGGAGGGGAACAGCAGGAGCGAGCCCTGCGTCGCGGGCATCCACCAACTTATTGAGTTGAAGGGCTGGAACTCCTCGTAGTCGAACGTGTGGGAAATTTGCGCCGACGGGTGGGAGAACAGGATCTTGTCCTCGCCGGAGGTCCTGACGTAGAAAACGCCACTGAAGACGCTGTTGGGGTGTGTGTGGGTTTTCGACTCCCCGCCGAACGTCGCCGCGTTCAGCCAGCTTTGGGTTATGTAGAACTCCGTCTTTGAGGTGATTCTCAAAACGGCGTAGGCAAAATGGTGGACCGCATCAAGGCAGAATTCTTTGATGTTCTGGAGTTCCGGCTTCTCGAGGATGTAGTTGTCGGTGGACCCGACGTCCCTGTAGTCGCTGTCCTTGTCGCCGAAGTTGTTCGACCCGTCAATGTCGATGTCGAGCTCCCTGTTCATGCACCCGACTTCCGTCGCGTTCAGTTCGTCCGGGTACCCGTAGCGGGCTACCGGTATCGGGAAGAGCCCGCCGATCTCGGGTGATGGGTTCACCGGGGACATGTGATGTTTATGTTGACGACCCTACGCAACGGCGCGTCGGTCGGCAACCCCCCTGAATGCTTTATGTTCGCGGAGAATATGAGCAGACTGTCTGCCGTTGACGGGTTCCTGAAGAAGGGGAGGCCTTTGTCGTCGTAGAGGGTCGTGCACCCGTTGGTGTCGTCCATGTAGTAGATCGCCGTGTATTGGCTGTGGTCCTTGTTCTCCGACGCCGGCACGTCCAGGTGGGGCTCGCCGACGTGCTCTATGTTGTGGTTGAAAATCATGTTCACGTGCAGGCCGTCAACCGAGATGATCGGTTTGGAGACTATTTCCGAAACCTTCCATGCGATGGGGAGGAACAGGTTGGTCCACGCGGATTGGTTGACGCCGTCGAAGATCAGCGTGTGCCTGAAGCCGCTGTTTTTGAACTCGCTGGGGACGACGCCCGTCTGCGTGTTCGCGTAAAAGAACCACGGGAACTGACCCGGCGCCTCGATCTTGTCCAGGAGGTAATTCAGGTAGTAATCACCGAAGACGTGGTCCACCTTCTTGTACACGGCGGCTACTTCCAGCGCGGGCCGAGAACCCACCCGACGAGCGACCTGCGGGTTCCCTTGGTCACCTTGCGCACCCTGTGACGGGAGCGAGAATCGAACAAAACGAGACAACCCTGTTTCGTGGGCGCCAGGTAGCTTTCACCCGTTTCATCTATGAGTTCAAGCTCGCCGCCCTCGTAGTCCCCCGGGTCGGAGAGTTGAAGCGAGAACGATAGTTTTCTCACGAGTTCCATGCCTTGGTTGGCGAAGTCGTCCCCGACGCCGTCGGTGGAGTTGCCAATGAATTGCGGTTTGTAGTGGGTGGTGAGGCCGCCGTCGCTGTGCCATTCGTAGTAGTCGCCCTCGTCGTAGATGGTGTACTGGATGGTCTCGTTGTCCAAGCATTTCAGGTCGTACAGGAAGTTCTCCCTGTTTGCCCGTTCGACGTAGTGCCACAGGAACCCGCCGATCCAATGGGAGCTCGACACCCATGCGTGTTTCGAGTTCCGCACCATGTCGAAACCCCTGCCCACGTCCTGGTGGTCCTCGCTCCTGGTGAACACCGGGGACGGGCCGGAGTTCCCGCCGAAGTCTCGTGCCAATTCCCTCACCATGATTGCGATGATTTCGTCGGGCAAATCCGTGAAATACCATATTGATTGGAACGCCGTATTTCTCCCGTCACTCATCGTCGTCCACCATACCCGCGACCACGCCCACGAACACTTGATACATGTCGTTCGCTTCCTTGAATAGTTCGTCTTTTTCGATTTCGTCGTAGAATCGCGTCTTGCCGCGGGTGTGTTCGTGGGGGTAGTGCAGCGGGTAGATCGTTTTCACGGATTCCTCGACTGGCGTCATGTCCACCCACCGGGGGTCCCCCAAGCCGTATTTTTGGGAGTACTCGAACATCGCCCGGTTGGGGTGCGCCCTGAGCTGGTCCAGTGTCGTACAGAAGACGTCTGACTCTATGGCCCTGTTGGCGAAACGAATGTAGAACTCGAGCCTCTCGCCTGCCGACCAGTACCTGGGGGGATTTGCCTCTTCCCTCAGGTCCGTCGTCATCCAGGAAGAAACGCACTCCAGCGGCCCCCTGAAAATGCAAATCACGTTCGGGCACCTCGTCATCGGGGTCATGCGATGCTGGGCGGTGGCAATTTCCAGTTCGGGAAAAGCAAAGGCCAAGGTTGCCTCCAGGGTCCTCGTCCCCGTTCTTGGATAGCCGAGAGGCGTTAGTCTTCCCACCTCTGTTGCTCTTCGTTCCATTCAAAATATCCTACAGACTCAGGCTTGGGGACCGGCGGCTCCCAATCGGCAGTTTCATCGTTGAGCGTCCAAGAAGGATAAGGTTTTGGTGGGACAAAAGCGTCTAATCTATCGTTGTAGGTGTGGCCAATGCCCGCGAAGCGTTTACGGATGTTCCCGTTATAGGAAGTTCGCTTGCACAGCAAACCTTCAAACCATGGGCGAGAAGCATAGAAAGCCTCCCATGCCTCCGAAGAGCCTCCAACAACCGTACCGTCTAAATCGACCTGTGTCTCATTTTCGTCTATTCCCGTGATTACTTCAACAACAGTGAAATGACGATTGATGAGTGCATAGTGCGCCATTACGAAAAACTTATCGTTCCGCTACCAGAAGTAAAACTGTGACGCTTGAAACCTCCGCTAGTCGTGCCTGCGCTACCACTCAATCCAGCGCCAACGGTGAGAACTAAACTGTCTGGATAGCGAATCATCACAATTCCTGAACCACCAGCGTTGCCAGTTTTGCTACCATATTGCCAAGAACCTCCACGACCAGCACCGCCACCGCCTCCTGTGTTGCCACCACCTGGTCCGCCTACGGGCGGACCATCATAAGTCGGGTCGTATAAACCTGCGCCACCACCGCCACCAGAACCACCACCGCCGACAGAACCACCGCATCCCCAACAAGGGTTGCCAGGTGCGCCACTGACTCCTCCTCCGCCACCACCAAAATATTCGTTACTTCCTCTAATCGAGGTAATTGTTCCGCTACCTCCCGTGTAACCCGAGTTTTGCGCGCCGCTTCCGCCACCCGCGCTACAACAGTTGGAACCATAATTTAATCCTGCATTGGCGGTTGCGGTACCACAACACGCTCCACCAGGTGCGGTGATTGTTGAAAACTGACTTGTGCCGCCTGTAGAACTACCTCCGCCGCCACCACCAACAGTGACTTGCAAAGTTGTACCACTTGCTACATCAAGTGCTCCTAGGTTTGCAGTTGCACCGCCAGAGTTTTCGGCGCCAACACCACCAGCCCTGAAACCACCGCCCTGACCAGCGGCACCGATGCCGTAGTT
>Ga0172376_10008971_pt1 | contig 10377 bp, 5 predicted proteins | sample Lak35m_FD_121114 | JGI IMG/M metagenome (GOLD analysis project Ga0172376, IMG submission 121114) | Freshwater microbial communities from Kabuno Bay, South-Kivu, Congo - kab_092012_35m | ecosystem: Environmental > Aquatic > Freshwater > Lake | place: Democratic Republic of the Congo: South-Kivu... | reverse complement strand
TAGCAACCCGCTTTTTTCTCAATAGCTAATTCAATACCTTAAGGAACGAAAGGATATAGCGAAAAGTGCGTTGTTTCCCCTTTCTGATCCATGAAATTCAAGAGCGAACAAAACCCCGTACATGTTGAAAATTTTTGAAAAGATCTTCGGCTCAAAGCACGACAAGGATATCAAAAAAATCCAGCCCGTTATCACCCGTATCAATGAACTCTATACCTCCTTGAACCCGCTGAGTGACGATCAGCTCAAAGAGAAGGGCCGGGAGCTGAAAAAGAGAGTGCGCGGGGTTCTTGAGCCGATCGAGCTTGAGAAAAAAAATCTCTTTCTGCAGCTTGACAATGGCGACATCACCCTTGAAGAGGCTGATGCAATCAATGACAAGCTTGACGCGCTTGATGAAGCGTATGAAAAAGCAACTGCAACCGTGCTTGATGAGGTGCTGCCGGAAACCTTTGCACTGGTCAAAGAGACATGCAGGCGACTGAAAGGCCATGTCTATTCGGTTGTCGGGCGGGAGTTCACCTGGGATATGGTGCCCTACGATGTGCAGCTGATCGGCGGAATGGTGCTCCATTCCGGCAAAATCTCCGAAATGGCTACCGGTGAAGGCAAAACCCTCGTCTCCACGCTTCCGGTCTTTCTCAATGCCCTTACCGGCCGTGGGGTCCATGTTGTTACGGTCAATGACTACCTTGCCCAGAGGGACAAGGAGTGGATGAACCCGGTTTTTGAATTTCACGGCATCACAGTAGGCGTTATTCTCAACACCATGTTCCCGGAACAGCGCAGGGAGCAGTACCACTGTGACATCACCTACGGCACGAACAACGAATTCGGTTTTGACTATCTGCGCGACAACATGGCCGGAACCCCGGACGAGATGGTGCAGCGGAAGTTCTACTTTGCCATTGTTGATGAGGTGGACAGCGTACTGATTGATGAGGCCAGAACACCGCTCATCATATCCGGTCCGGTTCCCAATGCCGACAACAGCAAGTTCCAGGAGATCAAGCCCTGGATTGAGCTTTTGGTTCGTGCCCAGCAGCAACTGGTGGGATCATACCTCTCGGAAGCCGAAAAGATATTGAAAACAAAACCCGGCGACAGTGATGCCGGCCTTTCGCTCCTGCGCGTAAAACGCGGACAGCCTAAAAACTCCCGATTCATCAAAATGCTCTCCCAGCAAGGCGTAGCCAAGCTGGTGCAGGGTACCGAAAACGAATATCTCAAGGACAATGCAAGCAGGATGCAGGAGGTTGACGACGAGCTCTATTTCGCTGTTGACGAAAAGGCCGGAACCATTGACCTTACTGACAAGGGTCGTGCATTTCTGAGCAAGCTGAGCCATCAGGACAGCGATATCTTTCTTCTGCCCGATGTCGGTACCGAGGTCGCTGCAGTTGAAGCTGATGCATCAGTCGGCACAGCAGAAAAGGTAGGCATAAAAGATGCCATCTACCGACTTTACGCCGACCGTTCCGAACGGCTGCACAATATCAGTCAGCTTCTGAAAGCCTACTCGCTCTTTGAGCGTGATGATGAATATGTTGTACAGAACGGTCAGGTGATGATTGTTGACGAGTTCACCGGTCGTATTCTTGCCGGCCGCCGTTACAGCGACGGACTGCACCAGGCAATTGAAGCCAAGGAGAATGTGAAGATTGAAGGTGAAACACAGACCATGGCGACCGTCACCATCCAGAACTTTTTCCGCCTCTACAAGAAGCTTGCCGGTATGACCGGTACGGCTGAGACCGAAGCCTCTGAGTTTTACGAAATCTACAAGCTTGATGTTGTTGTTATTCCGACCAACACCGCCATTGTCCGGAAGGATTCTGACGATCTGGTCTATAAAACCCGGCGTGAAAAGTACAACGCCGTGGTGCTGAAAGTTGAGGAGCTGCAGAAAAAGGGGCAGCCTGTACTGGTGGGTACCACGAGTGTGGAGGTGTCGGAGACCATCTCACGTATGCTTCGTGCAAAAAAAATCCCCCACAATGTCCTGAACGCCAAACAGAATGACCGCGAAGCCGATATTGTCGCCGAAGCCGGGCAGAGAGGTGCGGTAACCATTGCCACCAACATGGCCGGACGTGGTACCGATATCAAGCTCGGAACGGGCGTAAAGGAGCTTGGAGGGCTCTTCATTCTCGGTTCCGAACGCCATGAGTCACGACGCATTGACCGTCAGCTCCGTGGTCGTGCCGGCAGGCAGGGCGATCCGGGCGAATCGGTCTTTTTTGTCTCCCTTGAGGATGAACTGATGCGTCTCTTCGGTTCCGACCGGGTTATTTCGGTGATGGATCGCCTCGGCCACGAGGAGGGTGATGTAATTGAACACTCCATGATCACCAAATCGATTGAACGGGCCCAGAAGAAGGTTGAGGAGCAGAACTTTGCCATCCGCAAACGGTTGCTTGAGTATGATGATGTTCTCAACCAGCAGCGCGAGGTGATCTACTCCCGCCGCAGAAACGGACTTGTCAAGGAGCGTCTGACCAGTGACATCCTCGACCTCCTGAAGGATTACTGCGAGACGGTCATCAAAAATCATCACCGCCATTTTGATGTTGCTGCGCTTGAGGAGGAGGTGATGCGCGAACTCTCCATCGAGTTCAAGCCCGATCGTGACGAGTTTGAACGTGACGGTATTGAGATCACAGCCGGAAAGCTCTACGACACAGCCCTGGCTTTCTACCACCGAAAGGAGGAGGCAATGGAGGAGGAGATCATGCAGCAGATCGAGAAGTATGCGGTTCTGAGCGTTATCGACCTCAAGTGGAGAGAGCATCTGCGCGAGATTGACTCGCTGCGCGAGGGAATCAATCTTCGTGCCTATGGACAGAAAGACCCGCTGCTCGAGTACAAGCAGGAGGCTTACAAGCTCTTTATCGAGATGCTTCGTGAGATCGAACTTGAAACCCTCTCGCTTGCCTTCAAGCTCTTCCCCATCAATCCGGATGAGGCGCGGGAAATTGAAGAGCGCCAGCGGCAGGCCGCCGGAAATCTTGACCGGCTTGTGACACAGCATGATGAGGCCCAGAGCGTCTACACCGCATCATACGAGATTGAGCCGGGTACCGGCGTTGCAGGTGAAGAACCTCACGAAAGTCTTCAGCAGCCGGTTGTAGTCGATAAAAAACCGGGCAGAAATGACCTCTGCCCCTGCGGAAGCGGAAAGAAATATAAAAACTGTCACGGCCACCAGCCCTGACCCCCAGATAACGTTTACCGGTAACCATGAAACACACTGAACTGGACGTCACCCTTGCTCTTGCTGAAGAACATGGACTCAATGCTGAAGAGTACGGCAAAATATGCACCATTCTCGGAAGAACCCCTACCTTTACCGAACTGGGAATCTTCTCGGTCATGTGGTCGGAACACTGCAGTTATAAAAACTCCATAGCGGTTCTTAAAACCCTTCCAAGGGAGGGCGGTGCCCTGCTTACAAGCGCCGGCGAGGAGAATGCCGGTCTGGTCGATATCGGCGACAACCTTGCCGTTGCCTTTAAAATCGAGTCACACAACCACCCCTCCGCCGTGGAGCCCTACCAGGGTGCCGCTACCGGTGTCGGGGGTATTCACCGCGATATTTTCACCATGGGAGCCCGGCCGGTCGCCTCGCTCAACTCGCTCCGGTTCGGCTCGCCCAAAGACCCGCATGTCCGCTATCTGGTAGACGGCGTGGTGCGCGGTATCGGTGATTACGGTAACTCCTTCGGTGTACCGACGGTCGGCGGAGAGATCTATTTTGAAGAGGGATACACCGGCAATCCGCTGGTCAACGCCATGTCGGTCGGTATTGTCGAGCATCACAAAACCGTCAGTGCAACCGCTCTCGGAGAGGGCAATCCTGTGCTGATTGTAGGGTCATCAACCGGACGGGATGGCATCCACGGCGCAACCTTTGCATCGGAAGATCTGAGTGAAGCATCGGAAGACAAGCGTCCGAGCGTTCAGGTCGGCGATCCTTTTGCTGAAAAGCTGCTGCTTGAAGCCACTCTTGAAGCCATTGCCACCGGCTATGTAGTCGGCCTGCAGGATATGGGTGCGGCGGGCATCACCAGCTCCACCTCCGAGATGAGCGCACGGGGCATTGAAAAGACCGGTTCCGGCGGCATCGAGATCGATCTGGACCTGGTTCCGATCCGTGAGGCCGGAATGAGCGCCTACGAGATCATGCTCTCCGAGTCTCAGGAGCGGATGCTGATTGTGGCCGAAAAAGGGTTTGAAGAGAAGATTATCGAGGTCTACCGCAAATGGGATGTTCTGGCGATTGTAATCGGCCGCGTCACCAGTGACAACCTGCTTCGTGTCAGCCAGCATGGCAAGGTGGTAGCGGAAATTCCGGCTGAATCGCTCGTTCTGGGAGGCGGAGCACCGGTCTATATCCGTGAGGCCGTTGAAAAGAGGCCCGACACGGCGGCGGCAAAGTTTCAGGATGACAAAAATTTAGACTTCCGCGCGCTCACCCTTGAACTGCTTTCGCGCCCCAATATCGCAAGCAAACAGTGGGTCTACCATCAGTATGACTCCATGGTGCAGACCAATACCGTTACGCCGGTCGGCCATACCGATGCGGCAGTGATCCGCATCAAGGGCACAAAGAAGGCGCTGGCAATGAAAACAGACTGCAACGCCCGCTATGTCTACCTCAACCCCGCAAGAGGAGGCCGGATAGCTGTTGCCGAATGCGCCAGAAACATCGCCTGTTCGGGTGCCAAACCGCTGGCCATCACCAACTGCCTGAACTTCGGAAACCCCTACAAACCCGAAGTTTACTTCCAGTTCAAGACATCGGTTGAGGGGATGGGCGAAGCATGCCGGGTATTCAACACTCCGGTTACCGGAGGCAATGTGAGCTTCTATAACGAATCATCCATCGGCGGCGTACGTACAGCCATCTACCCGACTCCGACCATCGGCATGATCGGTCTGCTTGATGATATCGACAACCTTGTCGGCTCCACCTTCACCCATCAGGGCGATGCCATCCTTCTGCTTGGAGAGCCTGATCTCACGCTTGAGGGTTCAGAGTACCTGGTCATGCAGTACGGAACTCCCGGTGAGGATGCTCCCCCGGTTGATCTGCAGCATGAAAAAAAGGTGCAGGAGCTGCTTGTAGCGCTTGCTGCCCGAAAACTGGTGCACTCCGCACACGACATCTCCGACGGCGGTCTGTTTGTTGCCCTGGCTGAAAAAGCGATCATGAATGAAGAGGCGCCGCTCGGCTTCAGCGTAAATATTGAAGCGGCTGAAACAAGTCCTGTCCGGATTCAGAGGGCACTCTTCTCCGAAGCACAGGGTCGGGTTCTTTTAAGTATCGCGCCCGAGAAGGCCAAAGAGGTTATCAGTGAGGCGGTAAAACATCAGGTGCCGGTGCGCGTTATCGGAAAGGTAGTGCCCGGAACTGCAACCATAGCCGTGAACGGCCAGGAGATCCTGCACTTCAGCACCGCAGAACTTGCCGGAGCCTACTACCATTCGCTGGAGCATGCGCTGCACCTCGACGAACTTTAGGGTTACGGACAATCAAGAGAGCTGACCTTTAAACAAGAAAAGGAGACCTGTTATGCTGCCAGTTCTGACTGCTCTTGAGATGCAAAAAGCCGACAGGAAGGCAATCGAAGAGCTCCATATCGGCGAAACCCGTCTTATGGAGCTGGCCGGTCGGGAATGTCTCCGCATGATCTCCGAAACCCTCCAGAGAGACTCCCTTGCCGGAACATCCTTTCTGGTGGTGGCCGGCAAAGGCAACAACGGCGGGGACGGTTTTGTACTTGCCCGCCATCTGCTCAACCTTGACGCTTCGGTCGATCTCATCCTGCTCTACCCGGAATCCCTGCTGAACGGCGTCAACCGGGAAGGGCTTGCAATTCTCAAAGCCTACGAAACTTTCGATACTCCCCTGCGCATCTTTCACAGCCTTGAGGAGGCCCTGCCGTTTGCCGCAGAGGGGTCCTACGACGCCCTTGTTGACGCCATCACCGGAACCGGACTGCGCCTTGAGGCCGGGTCAATGGAGCTTGCTGCTCCCCTCTCTTCAGGTATAGAGCTTCTCAACGCACTCCGCATAGAGAGCGGGGCTCCTGTTATTGCCGTTGATATTCCTTCCGGGCTGGATGCAACGACAGGCATAGCGGCAACACCGGTGGTCGTGGCAGATGCGACCGTTACCATGGCATTTCTGAAAACCGGCTTTTTCCTGAACGAGGGGCCGGAGTGCTCGGGAGAGCTCCATGTTGCGGAGATCTCCATCCCCGGCTTTCTTGCTGAACGCGCCTGCGCACGGCTTACAGACAAGGAGTTCGCCGCCGAACAGTTCATACTCAGAGAGCCCTCAAGTGCCAAACACACCAATGGCCGGGTGCTGATCATTGCCGGTTCACAGAGTACGGAGAGCTCCATGCTCGGCGCGGCAATTCTGGCCGCCAGGGGTGCGCTTAAAACCGGGGCGGGATATGTCGCGGTCAGCATGCCGATTGCGCTTGCCGGAGCCATGCACACAGCTCTGCCTGAAGTGGTGGTCATCGGAAGGGATATGGACTCAATTGCCGAAAAAGCCCGCTGGGCGGACGCAATCCTTGTGGGTTGCGGAATCGGCCGGGACCGGGATGCGATCGAGTTGCTGGGAAAACTGCTCGAAGATGATGCACTCACTGCAAAGAAGCTCATTCTTGATGCAGACGCCCTCTATGCTCTCTCGGTAATCGGCACTGCGTCTCTCCTGAACCTCTCCGGTGAGGTGCTGCTGACACCGCACTACGGCGAACTCAGCCGTCTCTGTGGACTTTCCGCAGAAGAGATTGCCCGCAATCCCATTGAGACCGCAAAAGCCGTTGCCACAAGTTTCGGGGTAAACCTCCTGCTTAAAGGGAGTCCCACAGTCATTGCCAATCCGGAAGGTTCGGTACTCGTGAATACAAGCGGCACAGAAGCCCTTGCAACTGCGGGCACTGGAGATCTGCTTGCGGGCATTATTGCCGCCCTTGCAGCCAAAGGCGCTGATCTCTTCAATGCTGCGGCTGCCGGAGCATGGTTCCACGGTCGTGCCGGAGACCTTGCCGGAGATATTGCCAGCCTGGTCTCGGCGGGTATGGTCGCAGATGCGATTCAGCTCGCTATAGGAGAGATTTTCGAACTGGAGCGTGAAGAGTAACGCCCGGGCACCGCTATAAATCTGTTACCCGCTTCGATTTTATAGGAGGTGACCATCTGACGTTCACATTTCAGGCGTTCGAAGAAACTTCTTGATGTTGCGGGCGGCCTGACGGATGCGCTCTTCGTTCTCAATCATCGCCACACGTACATACTCATCACCATAGGCACCGAACCCGATGCCGGGACTGACGGCAACCTTGGCCTCCATCAACAGCTTCTTGCTGAATTCAAGGCTTCCAAGGTGACGGAAGGGCTCGGGAATGTGAGCCCAGACAAACATGCTCGCACGCGGAGAGACAACCAGCCAGCCCGCATTTTCAAGGCTTTTCACTAAAACGTCACGCCGCTTGCGATAGACTTCGCTGATCTCGTGCACACAGCTCTGGTCTCCGGTGAGGGCGATGGTTGAGGCGACCTGGATGGGGGTAAAGGTGCCATAGTCGAGCCAGCTCTTGATCTTTTCAAGCGCCCCGATCAGTTTGGCATTGCCGACCATAAAGCCGACACGCCACCCGGCCATATTATAGGTTTTCGACAGGGTATAGCTCTCGACCGCCACATCCTTGGCTCCCGGAACCTGCAGAATCGAAGGGGTGACATAACCGTCGTAGGTCAATTCAGCATAGGCAATATCACTGATAATGTAGAAACGCTCCTGGCGGGCAATATCGACCAGCTTTTCATAGAACGGTAGTTCTACGGTTGCCGTTGTCGGATTGTTCGGAAAATTAACCACAAGAAATTTCGGCTTCGGAGATGATTCGCGCAGCGCTTTTTCAATGTTGCGAAAAAAGCCCGCCTCATCAAGCGTCAGATCATCGTTCAGTTCAAGTTTCAGACGGTGCACGTTGCCGCCGGCAAGAATAAATGCCTGGGAGTGGATCGGATAACAGGGGTCAGGCACCATAGCCAGATCGCCGGGATTGGTGATTGCCTGGACAAGGTGGACATAACCCTCCTTGGAGCCCATCGTGGCAACAACTTCACGATCAAGATCGAGATCAACATTGTACTTCTGCTTGTACCAGGTTCCTACCGCTCCGCGGAGCTTGTAGATCCCTTTTGAGACCGAATAGCCGTGTGTCCGGGGTTTATTGATGCTCTCGACAAGCTTGTCCACAATATGTTGCGGAGTGGGGCCGTCAGGATTACCCATGGAAAAATCGATAACATCCTCACCCGCACGCCGTTCTGCCATCTTCAGCTCATTGACCGCAGCAAAAACATATTTGGGAAGTCGTTTGATCTTGTCAAACTCTATTTCGTCGAACATAGGCTTGTCAGAAAATAATTCATGATACAAAAAGGAAATATCACTGTTATCATAAGCAAAAAGAGTATCATATCAATGCGCTCTGAATATTTTTCACCCTTCACTTGTCTCTCTGCTCTCCATGCAGCAGTACGGATAAAAAAAATAGTCCCTTGACATGATTTATGGATTTTTTTTGTCCGCTTTGTTGTACTATAGAAGATATAACGGAAACTGTTATACTACGGATTCTGTTTTTAACAATTGTTACTCGCCCTTTACCAAAACCCGTTTACCGTAGTTCTTTTGCACATAGTGAAAAGTGATGGCTGCATGGAATAAAACAGGCATAAAAATTTGACATTATTGTATTTTTATGTAACATACCATGTTTGTGCCATTTAGCTCCCCGCTCCACGAAAAGCAACATATACCACGTGTCAAAAATCAACATGACAGAAACGGACGCGCTCAAGCATCAACTTGAGGAGTCCACCGGGAACGACTACAACTGCTGCTACCAGTGCGGAAAATGTACGGCTGGATGTCCGGCGGGCGGAGTTATGGATAATCCCCCTGCAAGGATCATGCGTCTGGTGCAGGCAGGCTACGTTCAGGATGCTCTGAGAAGCGATGCGCTCTGGTACTGTCTCGGGTGCATGACCTGTACATCCCGATGTCCGCAGAATCTTGATATCGCCGCCACAATGGACTCACTCAGGGCGATGGCTCTTGAGAAAAACATTGTCTCAGAGGAGCGATCAAAAAAACTGGTTACCGCATTTCATGTCTCATTCCTGAAAAACGTGCGCAAACACGGCCGTCTTCAGGAGCTTTCACTGGTCAACAGCTACAAACTCCGCACAAGAACCTTCCTCCAGGATGCCGTACCGGGTGTCAGGATGATCACCCAGGGGAAGATCAATCCGATGCATACGCTCACCGGAAAAGGGGGAATCAAGGGAAAGGATCAGATAGAGAAAATTTTCCTCGCTTCCGAAGAGGAGTCCCATTCACCGGCACCGAAACGACGCCCGAAAAAGAAGGAGTTTGTTGAGAATGCTCCCCTCTCGGTCAAACCCGGCATGACTATCGGCTACTACCCCGGCTGTTCGCTTGACGGTACCGCACAGGAGTACGGTATTTCGGTCAAAAAAATGTGCTCACTGCTCGGTCTTAACCTCAGGGAGATCGAGGACTGGAACTGCTGCGGAGCAACATCGGCACATGCAACCAACCACAAACTTTCCCTGCTTCTGCCTGCCCGCAATCAGGTACTCGCCGAGGCCCAGGGGCTTGATATTGTCCTTGCTCCCTGTGCTGCCTGCCAGAACCGGCAGGTCACCACGCGCAAGGCCCTGATGGAATCAGAGGCGCTGCGCCGTGAGGTACACTCCATCACCGGCATTGAACCGGCCTGCACCACGCAGTTCATCGGCGTTACCCAGCTGCTTGAAGCCATGGATCCGGAAGAGATTAAAAAACAGGTCAAAAAACCGCTTGCCGGCCTAAATCTTGCCTGTTATTACGGCTGCCTTCTGGTTCGTCCAATGGAGGATATGGGTTTTGACGATCCTGAAAATCCGGATAAAATGGAGGCAATTGTTTCGGCTCTTGGTGCCTCACCGGTTGAGTGGGCATTCAAAATCGAGTGCTGCGGAGCCGGCCTTACGCTTGCCCAGCAGGATCTGGTTGAGGATCTCACGCATAAAATCGCCAGAAATGCAGCGGCAAACGGTGCTGAAGCATTTGTTGTTGCCTGTCCTCTCTGTCAGGCCAACCTTGATATGCGTCAGGAGAGCATGATCAAGCGATTCGGTGATGTGAAGCCGATGCCTGTTTACTATATTTCGGAGCTGGTAGCTATCGCCTGCGGTGCTGCACCTTCCGAAGTTGCCGTCGGCAAACATTTTGTGCCTGCTCTTGAGCTTGTATCGAAATTCTGAACGGATAACAGCAAG
>Ga0172376_10008968_pt1 | contig 10380 bp, 9 predicted proteins | sample Lak35m_FD_121114 | JGI IMG/M metagenome (GOLD analysis project Ga0172376, IMG submission 121114) | Freshwater microbial communities from Kabuno Bay, South-Kivu, Congo - kab_092012_35m | ecosystem: Environmental > Aquatic > Freshwater > Lake | place: Democratic Republic of the Congo: South-Kivu... | reverse complement strand
GACCGGCCATCAGGATCAGGATGCTGCACACCGTGCTCAGCACGGGGCGGCGGATGAAGGTATCCGAAAGACTCATGGCGCCTTCGCTGAGGGCGGCGCGGTCCGCGGTGCAGAGGAGCCCGGTCTGGGGGCGGCCCCGCCCATCGGCATTCCAGGGCCTCCAGCGGGCTGCAGCATCGCGGTGGCCGGCTGCACCGAGAGGCCGCTGCGAAGCTGGGCCAGGTTGCCCAGCACCACCGTGTCGGCCGGGCTGATCCCTGCCAGCACCGGGTAGGCGCCGTTCTCCAGGGTGCCGAGGCTCACGGGCACCTGGATCGCCACCGGAAGGCCAGGCAACGGCTCGGGCTCGATGGCGCGGCCGAGGCGGCGGCGGGCTTCCTCCACGCTCACCGCCAGGAACACGAAGGTCTTGCCGGCCTGCAGCAGCACGGCCTGCTGGGGAATGGCCAGCACCCGGCGCTGGTCAAACACCAGGGTGGCGTTGACACGCTCGTTGTTGCGCAGGGAGCCATCGGGGTTGTTGAACTCCGCCTTCACCAGCAGCGTCTGGCGGTCCTTGTCGAGAGCGGGCGCCACGAAGATCACCCGTCCCATCGCCTTCGGACGGCGAGGATCCGGACCCTTGAGAATCACCGGCAGGCCAGGCCGCACCCGATCGCTCAGCTCGCCCGGCACATCGATACGAACCCAGAGGCGGCTGTTGTCGACCACGCTGGTGACGACCTCGCCAGGCTTGATCACATCGCCGATCTTGAAATTGAGGCTGCCCACATAGCCGGGGATCGGCGCCACCACATTCTTGTAGGCCAGGGTGGCCAGCGAGGCATTGAGCTTGTCGCGGCTCTGGATCGCCTCGGTCACGTAGTAGTCGCGGTCCTTGCTGGAAACGGCGCCCTGCTGATTGAGGAAGATGTAGCGCTCAGCATTCAGCCGGTTCTTGCGCGCCTCGGCCGCATCGGCATTCACGGCGGCGCGCTGCTGGAGCTGATCGAGGGTGAACAGCAGCTGGCCCGGCTTCACCAGCTGGCCCTCATACACCGGCATCGCGGTGATGCGGCCGGAGATCTCGGAGGCGAGCCGGATCTCCCGGATCGCCTCCAGGGTGCTCTGGTAGTCGGCGGAGTCGAGGCTCAGCATCGGCCTCGGATTCAACAGCTGCACCTGAGGCGGCGTCGCCGCGGGTGGCTTGCTGCCGCTGCAGCCGGCCAGGCCGGCCGAAGCCAACGCCAGCCCCAGCGCCAGGGAGAGGGAGCGTCGAGGGCGCACGGAGTAGGCAGAACTGCTGCGAACCATAGGGGATGCCGGCCGCGATCTCAACGCTGCGGGGGCCAGCCCGGCAGCCGCGCCAGGATTGGCGGATCCGCATCTCAGTGTGAGTGATCTGTTCAGCCATCGCCGCGAGCAGGAGCTGCGCCGCATCGCGCCACTGGCGGAACGGATGCGGCCCCGCAGCCTCGATGATTTCGTGGGGCAGGAAGCGATCCTCGGGCCCGAGCGGCTGCTGCGCCGCGCCATCGCCGCCGACCGGGTGGGCAACCTGATCCTGCACGGTCCCCCCGGTACCGGCAAGACCACCCTGGCGCGGATCATCGCCGGCAGCACCCGCGCCCACTTCAGCAGCCTCAATGCCGTGCTGGCGGGCGTGAAGGATCTGCGCGCCGAGGTGGAGGCGGCCCGGGAGCGGCTGGCCCGTCATGGGCTGCGCACCATCCTGTTCATCGATGAGGTGCACCGCTTCAACACGGCCCAGCAGGACGCCCTGCTGCCCTGGGTGGAGAACGGCACCGTGAGCTTGATCGGCGCCACCACCGAGAATCCCTTCTTTGAGGTCAACAAGGCGCTGGTCAGCCGCTCACGCCTGTTCCGGCTGCAGCCGCTGGAGGCGGAGGAGCTGCGCCGGCTGCTCACGCGGGCCCTGGCGGATCCCGAGCACGGCTACGGCGGGCGCGCGGTGGAGCTCAGCCCCGAGGCCGCCGACCATCTGCTCCAGGTCGCCGGTGGCGATGCCCGCAGCCTGCTCAATGCCCTGGAGCTGGCGGTCGAGACCACCCCGCCGGATGAGGCCGGCGTGATCCGCGTCGATCTGGCGATCGCCGAGGAATCGATCCAGCAGCGGGCCGTGCTCTACGACAAGCAGGGCGATGCCCACTTCGACACGATCAGCGCCTTCATCAAATCGATCCGCGGCTCCGATCCGGATGCGGCCCTGTTCTGGCTGGCGCGGATGGTGGAGGCCGGCGAGAACCCACGCTTCCTGTTCCGCCGCCTGCTGATCTCCGCCGGCGAAGACGTCGGCCTGGCCGATCCGATGGCGATCGTGGTGGTGCAGGCCTGCGCGGCGGCCTTCGAGCAGGTGGGCCTGCCGGAGGGGCTCTACCCGCTCACCGAGGCCACCCTGTATCTGGCCGGTGCCGAGAAGAGCAACAGCGCCCTGGGCTTCTTCGATGCCGTGAAAACGGTTCGCGAGGCGCAGAAGCAGCAGGTGCCGGCCCATCTGCGCGATGCCAGCCGCGACGGCAAGGCCTTCGGCGATGGGGTGGGCTACCGCTATCCGCACGCCTTCGCCGAACACTGGGTGGCCCAGCAGTACCTGCCCGATTCGCTGCAGGGGGAGGTGTTCTGGCAGCCGGGATCCCTGGGCTGGGAGGGGCGGCTGCGGGGCCGCCTGCAGCAGCGCCGGGCGGCCCAGCTGGCCGCCGCAGCCGAGCTGGCGATCGATCAGCCGGAGCTGCTCAGCAGCGCTCCGGACGACCCGGTGCTGGAGCGCTGGCTGCGGCGCCAGGCTGCCGCCGAAGGCGAGCGGCTCGATCGCCTCCGCCTGCGCCTCTGGCAGGACGCACCGATCGGCCGGCTCGACCGGGTGCTCGTGCTCGAGGCCCAGTCGCTGCTCTGGAGCCTCGATCCGCTCCAGGCCGCCGGCGAGGGGGAGGTGGTGATCAGCGTGAGCGAAGCGCCGGTGCTGGCGCGGCTGGAGGCGCAGCTGCAGCTGCTCGATGAACTGCGCCGCCCCCGGCTGCTGCTGGTGCCCCCGCAGCAGCCGGGAGCCCTGGCAGACCAGCTGCAGAGCGGCGAGCGCTTCGAATGGATCGCCGCCCGCCAGCCGTTCCGCGGCCTGGACGCCCCGGCGCTGGAGGAGTGGCTGGATCGGCTGGGTGAGCTGGTGGCCCCGGGGGGCCGGGCCCGCCTGCTGTTCAGCAGGCCCCTGCTGGGGCCGGCCGCAGGTCTGGCGGAGCTGCTGGGCCGCAGGCCGAAAGGCATGGCAGAGCGGGAACGGCAGCTGCTGGAGGCAACCCGGCAAGCGGAGGCCGCCTGGCTCGATGAGCAGGCCAGCCAGGGCGACAGCGTGCGGCAGGGGCTGGAGCGGCGCGGCTGGCAGGTGCGCCAGGAAAGCTGGCGCGAGGAGCTGGGGCTGGCCCTGGGCGACGGGCTGCTGCAGCGGTGGTTCGGCGCTGACGCGGCCTTCCGCCGACGGCTGGAGCCGCAGCTGAGCCCGGCCCGTTGCAGGGCTCTGGAGACCCTCTTCCGCAGCCAGGCGGGCGCCATGCTGCCGCAGCGCCTGTGCCACACCCTCCTGCAGGCCGGGAGCCCATGAAAAAGCCCCGGACGGAGCCGGGGCAGATGGAGAGCAGGGGGAGGGCTGCAGGGCAGACCGCCGCCCCGATCACCAGAGGCCGCGGATGGGCTCGGGGGCAGGAGCCGGAGCCGCAGACGTTCTCACCGCGGCGACGGGATCGAGAATCTGGTTGGCCTGGATGCAGGCGGGGAGGAACACATACCAGGAAAACAGCGAGGTGCACTGGGCGGTGCCGGCCTGGCAACGGCCCTCGGCGCAGATGTTCTGAGCGCCGGTGTAGGTGTTGCAGAAATCCGCCAGCCGGAAGTCCACCGGCAGGGCGCGCATGATGCCCACCGCCGAGATGGATCCATCGCCGGCATCCTTGAGGATCGCCGAACGCAGCGCCTGCACGGCGTAGGTGTTCATCGAGTAGTAGGGGAAGTAGCTGGCGGTGGCGTTCTTGAGAAACTTGACGCCATCATCGGAGTAGAGGAAGCGGCTCACACCCACCAGATCCACGTTATAGCTCTTGCTCAGGCCGGCACGCACCTCCTCCTGGCTCCAGCCCGACTGGTTGAGGCCGCCCCGGAGACCGCGATCGGTCACCTCACCGGAATCCACGAAGGTGTCCACGGCGCCCTGGTTGGTCGACCAGACGGCCCCGCCGGTGTTCCAGCGGACCGGATTGGTGGCGGCGCCGGCAGGCAGCCCGGAGGCGAGCAGCGTGCTGGCGGCCGAACCCGCCAGCAGAACGGCAATCAGTTGCTTGGTCACGACAGAAAAAAGGATGACTCCAATGAAAGGTAGTCAGAGTCTGCGAAACCGACCATGCCGCCGGCTGCGGCGATTCCGCGGCCAGCACCGCAGCGGCCAGGGAACCGCCGGCCAGTCCTGTCGATAGACCTGGGGCCAGGCCGGCGGACGGAGCTGACGTCCCGCCAGGGCTGCCTCCACGCCAGGGCCGGCGGCTGCGGCGCGATCCCTGGCACGGCGCGGAAAACCCTGCTGCCGGAGCGGCAGCCAAGCCGGCGGCCCTAGGCTGAGCCTTGCGCAGCTGAGCTCCCAGAGATGACCCTCGCGATCGGCGATCCAGCCCCCGACTTCACCCTTCCCGATCAGGAGGGCAACCCCGTGAGCCTCGCCGGCCTGAAGGGCCAACGGGTGGTGCTGTATTTCTATCCGAAGGACGACACCCCGGGCTGCACCAAGGAGGCCTGCAATTTCCGCGATCGCTGGAGCGATCTCGAGACCCGCGGCATCCGGGTGCTGGGCATCAGCAAGGACGGCGCCGCCAGCCACGCGAAGTTCATCGCCAAGTACAGCCTGCCCTTCACCCTGCTCAGCGACGCCGAACCCTGCCCGGTGGCGGACTCCTACGGCAGCTACGGCCTCAAGAAGTTCATGGGCAAGGAGTACATGGGCATGATGCGCCACACCTTCGTGATCGACCCCGAGGGCCGGCTGGAGCTGATCTACCGCCAGGTGAAGGCCGAGACCATGGCCGATCATATCCTCACCGACCTCGGCCTGGCCTGAGGGCAGGGCCGCAGTTCCGCCAGGGCGCGCAGGGCCAGATCGGGCTCGAGCGCGGCCACGTCCCCGGGTGTGCAGGCGTGGCTGAGCCGCTCCATCAGGGCCGGCCCGTCGCCGCCCGTGAGCATCAGGGCGCAGGGCCCCTCCCGCCGGCGCAGATCCTGCCAGGCCTCCAGCACCGCAGCCGCAACACCCTGCACCACGCCGATGCGCATCGCCGCCTCGGTACCCCGGGGCCAGGGAAGATCGGGATCCGGACCGGCCGCTTCGCGGGGGTCCGCCAGCGCAGGCAGAGCCAGGGTGCCGGCAGCCATCGCCCGCAGCTGCAGCGCCACACCGGCCATCAGGCGGCCACCCCGGAACACACCCGCTCCGTCCACCCAGGTGAGGCTCAGCACCGTGCCCGCATCCGCCACCAGCACGGGGCCGCCAGCCAGCCGCCAGGCCAGCCAGCCGGCAAGAGCCCGGTCGATCCCCAGCCAGGGCGGCTGATCCTGCAGGGGAACCGCCGCCGGGCCCAGCCGCAGAGCGAGGGGCAGCACCCCCTCCGGCACGGCACCGGCCGCGGCCCAGGCGAGAAGCGCGCCCGCCTCCGGCTGGTGAGCGCCCAGCGGGTGATGCTCCACCCGCACACCCCCCGACCCTGGATCGGGCCAGGCCCAGTGCCAGCGGCTGTTGCCGATCAGCAGCCAGCGCGGCGGATCAGATGCCTTCACCCATCAGGCCGGGCAGGTGGATGCCGCACTCCTGCTTGAGGCCGCCGAAACGGGTGGCGCGGCCTGAGGCTGTGCCGTCGTCGGGAGCGCTGGTGTGCCAGTCGCCCACCGTGGAGTAGCCCTGCTCGAACAGTGGATGCTGGGGCAGGGCATGCCGGTCCATGTAATAGAAGACATCGCGGCGACTCCAGGCCAGGAGCGGGCGCAGCGACCAGCGGCCGCGCACCGCCTGCAGCACCGCCATCGTGCGGCGGTGGTCGGTCTGGCGGCCGCGAACGCCGCTGGCCCAGCAGGAGACGCCCAGGTCTGCGAAGGCACGGTCGAGTGGTTCGACCTTGCGCAGGCGGTTGTAGAGCTCCAGGTCCTCCACCCGGCCGCTCTCCCAGAGTCGGCCGTGCAGGGCCTCCATCCGGGCCGGGCTGAGCGTGGCCTGAGCGACCTTCAGATCAAAGCCCAGCCGCTCCTGCAGCTGTTCGGCGTAGTGGTAGGTCTCGGGAGGCAGATAGCCCGTGTCGACCCAGATCACCGGCACCCCGGAGCTTCCGCCCGCCAGCTCGCTGAGCATGTGCAGCAGCACCGCAGACTGAATGCCGAAACTGGTGGTGAGAGCCAGGCCGGGGCCGAAACGCTCAAGCGCCCAGGCGAGGCGCTGGATGGGCTCCAGGGGTTCGAGAACGCTCAGGACCTCCGCCAGATCGATGGCGTTTCCATGGCGATCGGGTGGATGGGAGGCAGCAGCCTGGGCGGATCCCCCTGCAACCGCGGGCAGAGGCTCGGAAGCGGGCAAGGGGGGCTGCGTTGACACGGCGCTGGGCATCGCACCATCATCACCCCTCACCGCCGGGGATGGGTAGGGTCGTGCCATGGAAGCCCGATCCTCCGCTCCCCAGTCCGGTGCCGACGGTGTGGTCGTGGTGGGAGGGGGCTTCGGCGGGCTCTACACCGCCCAGGCCCTGGCCCGCGAGCGCCGCCACCCGCCACTGCTGCTCGTGGAGCCCCGCGAGCGCTTCCTGTTTCTGCCCCTTCTCTACGAGCTGCTCAGCGGCGAACTGCGCAGCTGGGAGATTGCCCCCCGCTACGACAGCCTCCTGGCCGGTCTCGGGGTGGGCTGGCTGCAGGACAGGGTCGAGCGGATCGACCTGGCGAACCGGAGGCTGCACACCAGCACAGGGCGCACGCTCTCCTGGAAACGGCTGGTGCTCGCCACCGGAGCCTCCACGGATACCTTCGGGGTTCCCGGGGCCGAGCACCACAGCCTCTCCTTCCGCAGCCTCGAGGATGTGCGGCGGCTGCAGCAGCTGATCAGCCAGCTCAGCCGCAGCGGCCGGCCGCTGCAGCGGCTGGCGGTGGTGGGGGGCGGCCCCACCGGCGTGGAACTCGCCTGCAAGCTGGCGGACCTGGCCGGCACCGCCGCCGTGGTGGAGTTGATCGAGCAGGGCGAGACCGTGCTGCCCCTGTCGCGCGCCTTCAACCGCGAGCAGGCGCTGCTCAGCCTGCAGCGGAAGGATGTGCGGGTGCGAACCGGCACGCGGGTGGTGGAGGTCTGCGCCGATCGGGTACAGCTGCGCCAGCTGCCGGGGGGCGAACCGGAGACCCTCGCGGTAGACGGGGTGATCTGGACCGCCGGCCAGCGCTGCCGCCCGCCGCTGATCAGCCCCGCGCCTCCGGTCGATCCGATCGGCCGGCTGCTCTGCGACCAGGAGCTGCGCCTGCAGGGGAGCAGCGATGTCTATGTGGTGGGCGATCTCGCCGCCGTGCCGCACAGCGCCGCCGAGCAGGGTGTGGCGCTGCCGACCACAGCCCAGGTGGCCTTCCAGCAGGCGCCGGTGGTGGCGGCCAATCTGCTCGGCTCACTGGAGGGCCGGGAACCCCAGCCCTTTCGCTGGAGCGATCTCGGCGAAATGATCAGCCTTGGCCGGGGCGAGGCGGCCCTCACCAGCGGCGGCCTCACCCTGGCGGGCCCGGCGGCCTTCCAGATCCGTCGCCTCGCCTATCTCACCCGCCTGCCGGGCCTGCATCAGCAGCTGCGGGTGGCCGCCGGCTGGCTCACCGACTGGGCCGCATGACCACGACCAGCGGCGCGGACGGCGACCGGGCGGCTAGGGCCGCATGAAGCAGGGCGTGCTGGCCGGGCGCACCGACGGGCTGCGGTCGGCGGAGCGGCGCCGGCTCGATCAGCTCTGCCACCGCCGTCATCCCGCCGATGCGGTGGCCGATCGCCTCACGCTGCAACGGCTGGCGGAGGAGGCCCGGAGGCTCGAACAGCCGCTCACCCTGGTGGTGGATGGGCGGGGGCTGTGCCGGCTGCTCTGGATCGGTGACCTGGAGACCTCAGGGCGCCTGCTCGAGCGTCTCAGCGGGCCGGCACGTCGCCAGGGCAGCGGACTGCGCCTGCTCACCTGCGCCGGCAACGCACGCCAGCCCCAGCTTCGGCCGGGCCCCCAGGAGGGGATCGTGGGGCTCGACCTGGACCCTCTCCTCTGGCTCCGCTTTCCCTGCCAGCCGGGAGCCGGGGGCCAGTGGAACGCGGCCCTGCTGCAGCCCACCCCCGCTTCTGAGCAGGCCTGGGGGGTGCAGCACCAGGGAGACCTGGTGGATCTCTGCGCCCTCGACCCGGCCGGACTTCCGGCGCCGGAGATGCCGGAAGGGGCATCGCGTCGCCGCGGCCCGCCCAGCAGCGACCAGCCGCCTTCGCCCGCCCCTGCCCGGGGGCGCGAGGGGGTGCTGCTGCTGGTGCGCAGCGGCGGTGATCCCGGCGTGGAGCGGCGGCGCATCGCCGAACTCGAGGGCCTCGTGCGCAGCGCCGGGGCCGAACCGCTGGGGTTGGTGGCCCAGCGCTCAGGCGGCGGTGCTGCCGCCACCCTCTGGGGGGAGGGAAAACTCCGCGAGGCGGCTCTGGAGGCCCGGCGCCTGGGCGCCTCGCTGGTGGTCACCGACCGCGAACTCACCCCGGTGCAGGCCAGAAACCTGGAGCGGCTGCTCGATCTGCCGGTGAGCGACCGGAGCGAGCTGATTCTCGATATTTTCGCCCAGCGTGCCGCCAGTGCCGCAGGCCGGCTCCAGGTGGAGCTCGCCCAGCTGCGCTATAGACTTCCCCGGCTCAGCGGCCGCGGTCTCAGCCTCTCGCGCCAGGGCGGCGGCATCGGCACCCGTGGCCCGGGGGAAACGCAGCTGGAGAAGGATCGCCGCGCCATCGCCCGGCGGATCGAACGACTCCAGCGCGACGTGCGCGCCCTCGGGGAACACCGGGCCCGCCTGCGCCAGGGCCGGCGCGGCGAGCGTCGGATGGCGCTGGTGGGCTACACCAATGCCGGCAAGAGCTCGCTGCTCAATGCCCTCACCGGCGCGGCGGCCGGCGAAGGGGTGCTGGCCGAGAACCGGCTGTTCGCCACCCTGGATCCCACCACCCGACGGGTGAGCCTGGGGGTCAGCGCCGCAACGGCGGCGACCTCCGGCGGCGACCGGGCGCTGCTGGTCACCGACACGGTGGGATTCATCGAGGATCTGCCGCCACCGCTGGTGGAGGCTTTCCGCTCCACCCTCGAGGAGGCCCTCGATGCCGATGCGCTGCTGCTGGTGGTGGATCTGAGCGATCCGGCCTGGCCGGAGCAGCTGCAGAGTGTGCACCGCTTGCTGGATCAGCTCGGAGCCGCTCTGCCACGCCTGGTGATCGGCAATCAGATCGACCGCTGCCATGCCGGCGAGCTGGAGCGGGCCGGCGCGCTGGTGCCGGGCATGGTGTTCATATCGGCCACGGCCCGGCTGGGCCTGCGCCACCTCTGTGAGCTCCTGAGCCGCTGGCCCGCCCCCGATGCAGGCGGGGAAGACAGCCCTGTGCCAGCATCGGAGGGTTGATCCTTCCCGTGCCATGGCACTGCAGCTCGGCGACACCGTTCCCGATTTCACCCAGGACTCGCAGCTCGGTCCCATCAACCTCTACGACTTCGCCGGCGACAGCTGGGTGGTGCTGTTCTCCCACCCGGCCGACTACACACCGGTGTGCACCACCGAACTGGGTGAAGTGGCGCGCCTGCGGCCCGAGTGGGAGAAGCGCAACGTGAAGACGATCGCCCTGAGCGTGGATTCCGCCGAAAGCCACAAAGGCTGGATCGGCGACATCAATGAAACCCAGTGCACGGTGGTGGATTATCCGATCCTCGCCGACGCCGACAAGACGGTGAGCGACCTTTACGGCATGATCCACCCCAACGCCCTCAACAACCTCACGGTGCGTTCGGTGTTCATCATCGATCCCAACAAGAAGCTGCGGCTGCAGATCACCTATCCCGCCAGCACCGGCCGCAACTTTGATGAGATCCTGCGCGTGATCGATTCACTGCAGCTCACCGACCATCACTCCGTCGCCACCCCGGTGAACTGGAAGGACGGCGACGACTGCGTGGTGGTGCCCTCGATCTCCACCGAGGATGCCCGCAGCCGCTTCCCCAAGGGCGTCACCGAGATCCGCCCCTACCTGCGCACCACCCCCCAGCCGAACCGCTGAGGCATGACGCAGTGGTGGCCCTGGCGGCCGGACATCCGGCCTGGAAGCTTCGCCGTGATCGGCATCGGCCG
>Ga0172376_10008967_pt1 | contig 10380 bp, 9 predicted proteins | sample Lak35m_FD_121114 | JGI IMG/M metagenome (GOLD analysis project Ga0172376, IMG submission 121114) | Freshwater microbial communities from Kabuno Bay, South-Kivu, Congo - kab_092012_35m | ecosystem: Environmental > Aquatic > Freshwater > Lake | place: Democratic Republic of the Congo: South-Kivu... | reverse complement strand
GCCACCATCGGCAGCACGGTGGGCGTGAAGTAGGCCATGCGCAGGAAGGCGCGGCCGGCGATGCGCTCGTTCACCCACAGCGCCATCAGCAGCGCCAGCGCGATCGACGCGGGGATCGTGGCCAGCGCGAACCAGGCGTTGTTGCGCAGCGCCTTCCAGAACACCGGGTCGTCGAGCATGACCTGGTAGTTCTCCAGCCCCACCCACACCGCCGGGCGGTTGCCCTTGGGCGTGGAGTGGAAGCTGTCGATCAGCGTGGCCACCGCCGGGTAGTGCGTGAAGGCCACCAGCAGCACGAAAGCCGGCAGCAGCAGCAGCCAGGCGTGGACGGCCGTGGGGCCGGCGCCGCGCGGCAGAGGCACCGAAGTGCTCATCGCCTGCTGCCTTCCATGCCTGGCCCTGCCCGGTGCCGCGCTGCGCCGGCGGTGCTCAACGGTAGCCGCGCAGCAGGCGGTTGGCCTCGGCCTGGGCGTCACGCATGGCCTGGGCCGGCGTCTTGGTGCCCAGCAACGCGGCCTGCAGGCCGTCGTTCAGCGCCTTCGTCACGCGCTGGTTGTCGTGGGTGGAGAACTCGGCCAGCGCGTTCGGGAGCTGGTCGCGCGCCACCAGCGCCGGCGGGAACTCCGCGCCGTAGCGCTTGAGCGACGCGGTCTCGTAGGCGGCCGCGCTGACCGCCACGTAGCCGGTGTCGATGCTCCAGCGCGCCGCGCGCTCGGGCTGGGTGATCCACTTGATGAAGCGGAACGCCGCCTCCTGCTGCGCCGCGGTGGCCTTCTTCGAGATGTAGAAGTTGCCGCCGCCGGTGGGCGAGCCACGGCGCTTGCCGGACGGCAGCATGGCCACGCCGAAGTCGAACTTGGCGTTCGCGCGCACGTTGGTGAGGTTGCCGGTGGTCGTCCACATCATCGCGACCTTGCGCTCGAAGAAGTCCTTCGGCGTCGTGCCCCACTCGACGATGCCCGGCGGGTGCACGCCGGCCTTGACGAGGTCGATCCAGTACTGCAGCGCCTCCACCGTGCCCGGGTCGTCGAAGCGCACCGCGTTGCCGGCGTCGTTGGCGAGCGTGACGCCGTTCTGGATCGCCAGGCCCTGGAACAGCCAGTAGGGGAAGCCCGAGGACGGGATCTGCACGCCCCACTGCGTGACCTTGCCGCTGGCGTCCTTCAGCGTCAGCTTCGCGGCCATGTCGCGCATCTCGGCCCAGGAGGCCGGCGCCTTGCTCGGGTCCAGCCCGGCGGCCTTGAAGGCCTCCTTGTTCCAGTACAGCACGACGGTCGAGCGCTGGAAGGGCACGCCCCAGGTCTTGCCGCCGGTCTGGCTGTTCTGAATGAAGGCCGGGTAGAAGCTCCCGAGCCAGGCGCGGTCGTCGGCGGTCTTGACGAAGTTGTCGATCGGCACGATCGCGTCCTCGTCGATGAGGGTGAACATGTCGGTGGACAGCAGCACCGAGGTCACCGGCGGGTTGCCGGCCTTGTGCGCCGTCAGCGCCTTGACGATGGTGTCCTGGTAGCTGCCGGCGTAGATGGGCGTGACCTTGATCGACGGGTTCTCCTTCGTGAAGTCCGCGGCGTAGGCGTCGATCAGCTTGGTGATCGGGCCGCCGACGGCCACCGGGTAGTAGAAGGAGATCTCGGTGGCGGCCTGGGCGTGCGCCAGCGGCGCGGTGCCGGCCATCGCCAGCGCCGCGGCGCCGGCCAGGGTCTGCAGGAAGGCTTTTCTCTTCAGCGTCTTCATCGTCGTGTCTCCTCGAGGGGCTGTGGGGGAAGCAAGGTCCGTGATCGGGGTGGGCGGCTCGGGGCGGTCGTGGACGTTCACGCCAGGCGCCGGCCCTGGGCGTCGAAGCGGTGCTCGTCGGCGGCGTCCCAGCCCAGGCTCACGCGCGCGCCGGCCGCCGCGTCGGTGCGGCCGGCCGCGCGCACGGTCAGCGTCTCGGTGCCCACCGCGCAGCGCAGCACGAGGTCGGCACCCAGGTACTCGAGGCCCTGGACGACGGCCTCGACCGGCCCGCCCAGGCGCACGTCCTCCGGGCGCAGGCCGAGCATCGCGGCGCCGCCGCCCGCGGCCACCGCGCTGCCGGCGATGCAGGCGCCGTCCAGGCGCAGCAGGTTCATCGGCGGCGTGCCGATGAAGCGCGCGGCGAAGGTGGAGGCCGGGCGCGCGTAGAGCACGCGCGGCGCGTCGTCCTGCTCGACGCGGCCCTGGTTCAGCAGCACCACCTGGTCGGCCATGCTCATGGCCTCGGCCTGGTCGTGCGTGACGTAGACCACGGTCAGGCCGAGCCGGCGCTGCAGCTCGCGCAGCTCCTGGCGCATCTCCTGGCGCAGTTGGGCGTCGAGGTTGGACAAGGGCTCGTCCATCAGGCAGACCTGGGTCTGCGCCACCAGTGCCCGGCCCAGGGCCACACGCTGCTGCTGCCCGCCCGAGAGCTGCGAGGGCTTGCGCTGCAGCAGGGCCTGCAGGCCCAGCAGCTCGGCCGCGTGCTCGAGCCGCCGCCGGGCCTCGGCCTTGTCGACCTTGCGCACCTGGAGCCCGAAGCAGATGTTGTCAGCCACCGTCAGGTGCGGGAACAGCGCGTAGTTCTGGAACACCATCGAGATGCCGCGCTGCGCCGGCGGCAGCGCGGTCACCTCGCGCCCGCCGATGAAGACCTGGCCCGCGCTGGCCGCCTCGAGCCCGGCGACGATGCGCAGCGTGGTCGACTTGCCGCAGCCCGAAGGGCCCAGCAGCACGCAGAAGCTGGACGGCGCGATCTCCAGATCGATGCCGGCCAGCGCGACCGTGTCACCCCATTGCTTGCGGATCTGGACGAGGCGGATCGCGGACATGCGGTGGGTGCGGGGCTGTGGGACGGAGGGCGCTGCTGCAGGTGCTGGACGGCGGTCTTCAGGCGCCCGGCGTCCCATGCGGGGGCGCGGAGGGCGCGACCTGCGGGCCGCCGGCGGCGGGCGAAAGTATGCGGCACAAGGCCGCGTGCAACCCGGGCCCGGCAGCCAGGGTTTCCCTGATGGACAAGACGTCCTCGCCGCCCTCCAGCGTCGTCACCCGGCCCCCGGCCTCACGCACCAGCAGGGTGCCCGCGGCGACGTCCCAGGGGGCGAGGCCGAGGTCGTAGGCGGCGTCGTGGCGGCCCGCTGCCACCCAGGCCAGGTCGAGCGCGGCCGAGCCGCCGCGGCGCACGGCGCTCGCCGCGCGCATCACCTCCGCGAAGCGCGCCCAGGCCACGGGGTCGTCCGGGTCGGCGGTGCGCGGGGCGCTGGTGGCCACGACGGCCGAGCCCAGATCGGCGCAGGCGCTGACCGCGAGACGCTGCCAGACTCCCCCGCGGCCCAGCCAGGCCCCCTGCCCGCGCGCTGCGGCAAAGACCTCCCCGCGCTGCACGTCGAGCACCACCCCCACCTCGAGCCGGCCGCCCACCGCCAGCGCGATGCTCACCGCGTAGGCCGGGATGCCATGGATCAGGTTGACCGTGCCGTCCACCGGGTCCACGATCCAGACGTGGTCGGCCTGCGGGTTGCCGTGCAGCGCCGCCTGCTCCTCGCCCATGACGGCGTGGCCGGGTTCGGCGCCGAGCAGGGTCTGCACGATCAGGCGCTCGCTCGCGACATCGACCCGGGTGACGAAGTCGTTCGGGCGCTTGAGCCGCACCTCCAGTGCCGCCGGGTCGGCGGCGGCCTCGCGGATCAGCGCGGCGGCCGCATGCGCCGCGCGTAGCGCCAACGCCAGCCAGGGACTCGTCGGGGGGAAGGGAGGATCGTCCATGCGCCCATCATGGCAGACCGGACAGGCCTGCCGGGTCGTCGCCACTCTTCAACGTCCCGCCCGCGTCACCAGCGCCAGCCCGGCGAAGATGGCGAGCATCGCGCCCCAGACCCAGGCGCTGTGGGTCTCGCCGAACAGCAGCCAGCCCCAGAACACGCCCCACAGGGTGACGAGGAAGCCGGTCTGGCTGAAGAAGACCGGGCCGGCCAGGCGCATGACCTCGAAGAACAGCAGCGAGCCGATCCAGCTCAGCGCGGCGTGCAGCAGCAGCGCCCAGTCGCCGGCGTGCGCCGGCGGCAGCGGCAGGTGCACCCCCTGCCACAGTGCCAGCGGCAGCAGGCAGGCGAAGGAGCCGAGCTGCATCGCGCCGGCCAGGGCGATGGAGTCCACGCCCGCCGGGCGGTGGCGCGCGATGTAGATGTTGGAGGCCGCGTACGACAGCGGCACCAGCAGGCACAGCGCGACCCAGGGCCCCATGGCCGGGTCGGGCAGGCTCGCGCGCGGCCCGAGCACCATCCAGGCCCCCGCCAGACCGCAGGCCAGGCCGGCGACGCGCAGCCGGTGCACCGCCGCCATGCCGAAGGCGAGCGCCAGCGCATAGGTCATCAGCGGCGACAAGGTGTTCAGCACCGCCGCCAGCCCGGCCGGCACGTGGGCCATGACCAAAACCACAAGTGTGTTGGGCAGCGCCACCGCGCTGAAGCCGGCCCACAGCGAATAGCGCAGGTGCGGCCGCAACCGGCCCGGCGGGCTGCCGCGCCAGGCGGCGATGGCCAGCAGCACCGGCGCGCCCACGCCGTTGACGAACAGCATCCAGGCCGCCGGCGCGATGCCATGCTGCGCCCCGGTCTTGGACAGCGAGAATTGCAGCCCCCACAGCGCGCCCATCACCATCATGTAGCCGATGGCCAGCGGCAGGCGGGAGGACGTGTGGGGCATGACGATGCGGGGCGGCGACGGGGCGCGCCCCATCATCGCACCGGGCGCCGCCCGTGGCAGGCCTTCAGCCGCGATGCCGCTGCAGTTCCCAGCGGGCGATCTGGTCGCGGTGGACTTCGTCCGGCCCGTCGGCCAGGCGCAGCACGCGGCTCATCGCATAGGCGCTGGCCAGGCCGAAGTCGTTGCTCGTGCCGCCACCGCCATGGGCCTGGATGGCCCAGTCGATGACCTTGCAGGCCATCTCGGGCACGGCCACCTTGATCATCGCGATCTCGGTGCGCGCCACCTTGTTGCCCACGGTGTCCATGCGCCAGGCGGCCTGCAGGGTCAGCAGCCGCGCCTGCTCGATCAGGATGCGCGACTGCGCGATGCGCTCGCGCGTCACCCCCTGCTCGGCCACCGTCTTGCCGAAGGCCACGCGCCCGAGGGTGCGGCGGCACATGCGCTCCAGCGCGCGCTCGGCCAGGCCGATCAGACGCATGCAATGGTGGATGCGGCCCGGCCCCAGGCGCCCCTGCGCGATCTCGAACCCGCGGCCCTCGCCGAGCAGCATGTGGGAGGCCGGCACCCGCACGTTCTCGAACACGACCTCCGAGGCGCGGTCGGGCACGCCGTAGAAGCCGAACACCGGCAGCGGCCTGAGCACCCGGACCCCCGGCGTGTCCATCGGCACCAGGATCATCGACTGCTGCCGGTGGCGGTCCGGGTTCGCGGGATCGGACTTGCCCATGAAGATCGCGATGCGGCAGCGCGGGTGGGTGGCGTTCGTCGTGTACCACTTGTGCCCGTTGATCACGTAGTGGTCGCCGTCCCGCACGATCGAGCTCTCGATGTTGGTGGCGTCGCTGGAGGCCACCTGCGGCTCGGTCATCGCAAAGCACGAACGGATCTCCCCGGCCAGCAGCGGCACCAGCCACTGCTGCTGCTGCTCGGGGGTGCCGTAGCGCGCCAGGACTTCCATGTTGCCGGTGTCCGGCGCCGAGCAGTTGAACACCTCGGGCGCCAGCAGCGAGCGGCCCATGATCTCGCACAGCGGCGCGTAGTCCAGGTTGCACAGGCCTGCGCCGTGCTCCGACTCCGGCAGGAACAGGTTCCACAGGCCCAGCGCGCGCGCCTTGGGCTTGAGTTCCTCGACGAGCGGCAGCACGGCCCAGGGACCGTACTGCTCGGCCTCCTGGAAGAAGCGCGTCTCGTTCGGGTAGATGTGCGCCTCCATGAAATCCTGCAGTTGCTGCTGCAGCGCACGGACGCGGGCCGAGGGTTCGAAAGGCATGGTCAGGATCCTCGAGGGTGGGCCGGTCGGCGCCGGGCGCTCAGCGGGCGTCCAGGGCGCGCGCTCGCGCCCAGCCGATGTCGGCGATGCGGGCGGCGCGCGCGCCGGTCAGCGCGGCCTGCGGGTCGTTCGCGCTGCCGTCCAGCGCGCGCCGGGCGATGCCCTGCAGGATGGCGGCGAGCCGGAACAGGCTGTAGACGATGTAGACACCCCAGTCCCGGGCCGACGGCTCGGGCAGGCCGCGCCGCTGCGCGTACCGGGCCACGTAATCCGGGGCATCGGGAATGCCGAGCTCGCGCAGGGACTGCCCGGCCATGCCGCGGAAATCGTCGGCGCCCAGCTCCCAGCCCAGCACGTGGTAGGCCAGGTCGGCCAGGGGATCGCCGATCGTGGCCAGTTCCCAGTCGATGAGGGCCAGCACGCGCGGCTCGGTGGGATGGACGATCATGTTGTCCACGCGCAGGTCGCCGTGCACCAAGGCGGGCGCCGGCTCGGGCGGCAAGCGGGCAGGCAGCCACTCGATCAGCCGGTCCATCGCGTCGATGACGCCGGTCTCGCTGGCGCGGTACTGCCGCGTCCAGCGCGCGACCTGCCGCTCCAGGTAATGCCCGGGCCGCCCGAAGTCACCGAGGCCGAGCACCTGCGCGTCGAGCCCGTGCAGCCGCGCGATCACGCGGTTGATGTCGTCGTACAGCGCGGCGCGGTCGCCCGGGGCGAGGCCGGGCAGCGCCGGGTCGAGGAAGATGCGCCCCTCGACGAACTCCATCACGTAGAACGGCGTGCCGATCAGCCCGGCGTCCTCGCACAGCCACAGCGCGCGCGGCACCGGGACGCCGCTGCCGGCCAGCGCCCGGATGACCCGGAACTCGCGCTCCACGGCGTGGGCCGAGGGCAGCACCGAGCCCTGCGGCTTCTTGCGCAGCAGCCACTGGCGCGCGCCGCTGGCGATGCGGTAGCTGGGATTGGACTGCCCGCCGCCGCAGCGCGCCACCTGCAGCGGGCCCTGCAGCGGCCCGAGCACCGGCTCGAGGGCCCGCGCCAGGGCCTCGACGCAGTCGCCGCACCAGGACTCCAGGGTCGGGTCCGCGCTCACCGCGCGCCCTCCTGCCGAGTCCTGGAAAGAGGCCGGCGCCTCATCGCGTCAAGGCCAGCGAGAGCGCGGGCACCGCGCTGACGATGGCCAGGCCCACGAGCATGACGACGACGAAGGGCAGCGCCGCGCGGCACACTTCGGCGAAGCCGGCCTTGAACGCGGCCATGGCGACGAAGAGGTTGAGCCCCACGGGGGGGTGATGTAGCCGATCTCCAGGTTGACCGTCATGATGATGCCGAAGTGCACCGGGTCCACCCCGTAGACCTTGGCCATGGGCATCAGCAGCGGCGCCAGGATCACGATGGCCGAGCCGACCTCCATGAAGGCCCCGGCGACGAGCAGCAGCACGTTGGCCGCCAGCAGGAAGGAGGCCCGGTCGTCGATCCAGGTCTGGACCCAGGCCACCAGGTCCTGGGGCACGCGCTCGTAGTCGAGGATCACGCTCAGGCTGGTGGCGAAGGCCACCAGCGGCAGCAGCGTGCCCAGCGTCACCACGGTCTCGCCGACCATGCGGTAGAAGTCCTTGACCCCGACCTCGCGGTAGACCAGCCCCTCCACGACGAGGGCATAGACCAGGGCGGCGACCGCCGCCTCGGTGGGCGTGAAGTGGCCCGAGTAGATGCCGCCCAGCAGCAGCACCGGCAGCGCCAGCGCCGGCAGCCCGTCTCGGAAGGCGCGCAGGATCTCGCGTCCGTCCCAGCGCCCCCCGCCAAGCCCGCGATTACGCCACCATGCGTACAGGCCGAGCAGGCCGGCGAGCAGCAGGCCGGGCAGCACGCCGGCGATGAACAGCCGCGTGATCGAGGTCTCGGTCATGATCCCGAACAGGATCATCGGGATCGACGGCGGGATGATGATGCCCAGGGTGCCGCCGGCGCAGATGAGACCGATCGAGAAGGTTCTCGGGTAGCCGGCCGCCAGCAGGGCCGGGAACATGACGGTACCCACCGCCAGCATGGTCACGATGCTCGACCCCGAGATGGCGGCGAAGACAGCGCAGCTGAGGACCGTGGCCACCCCCAGGCCCCCGGGGATGGGTGCGGTCAAAGCCACCATGATGCGCACCAGACGGCGCGCGATCGTGCCGCGCGTCATGACCGCGCCGGCCAGCAGGAACATCGGGATGGACAGCAGGATCTCGCGATCGAGCGCCGACCAGATGTCCTGGATCATGTACTCGACCTCTCCGCGCGCCAGCACGACGTGGACGAAGGCCGTGCCGGCCGCCAACAGCAGCAGCAGCGGCTGCCGCAGCAGCATCAGCAGGAACAGCAGCGCCGCGCCGAGCAGGGCCTTCATGCCGCCTCCGCCTCGCGCGGGCGCGCCGCGGGCGACCAGGCATAAGCCAGGTAGCGCAGGCCCGCCGACACGAAGGCATAGACCATGACCACCTGCATCGGCCAGATCGGCAGGCCCAGCGTCACCGAGCGCTCGCCCACGGCGTGGGTCTGCAGCGTGAAGCGCGCGGCATGCCAGGCCAGCCCGAAGAGCAGCAGGGCCGAGACGAGGCTGCTGGCGCGCTCGATCCAGGGTGTCCAGCGCGCGGGCAGCAGCACGTCGGTGGCCTTCACGCGCAGGTGCGCGCCGCTGCCTGCGGCGAGCACGAAGCCGAGCATGCCCGCCAGGAACACGAAGTGGACCGCGGCGCGCTGGGCGCCGAAGATGCCCTGGCCGAAGACCTCGCGCCCCAGCAGGTCGGCCACGAGCGCGGCGGCGGCGGCCAGCAGCGCCGCGACCGCCACCGCCATCTCCACCGCCTGCGCCAGGCGCAGCCCGCGCTGCAGCTTCATGCCGCCCCCTAGCGCCTCAGCCTGCCACGTTCAGAGGCTGCGGCGCGCGGCCTGGATGTCGCGGTAAAGCGCCTGGGCCGAAGGCCCAATCTTCTCGACGTAGGCGGCCTGTCCCGGGGCCACGACATCGAACCAGGCCTTGCGCTGGGCATCGCTGATCCGGTGCACCTTGCCGCCCTCGGACTCGAACTTCTGCATCAGCGGCCCTTCGGAGGCGCGCACCTCGGCGCGCAGGGAGGCGTAGGTGGGGATGGCCGCGCGAATGGCCTGCTGCTGCGCCGCGCCGAGCTTGCCCCAGGCCGCCTTGTTGACGAAGACGGCGTTGAACAGATGGGTGTGACGCGTCAGCGTGACATGGGGCGCGCTCTTGGCCGCCGGCGTGGTGACGTAGTAGACGAAGGGCAGGTCCGCCCCCTCGACGAGACCCTGCTCCAGCCCCGGGAACATCTCGCCCAGCGGCAGTTGCACGCCGTTGGCGGCCAGCGCGCCCCAGAAGAACTGCGACGACGGCGCCGGAGACACCCGGATCTTGCGCCCCTTGACGTCGGCCGGGCTCAGCAGCGGCGTCTTGCCGACCACGTCGTTGAAGCCCGTCTCGGTCATGCCGAGCATCACCAGGCCCTTGGCGTCGAGGATGGGGGCGACCAGACGCATGCCGTGGCGGTCGAGCACGGCATCGCCCTCGGCCGGGCTGGCCCAGAGGTAGGGGGTGGCGAAGACCGCCATCTCCGGCGCGATGGAGGCCAGGCCCAGCACCGAGATGACGCCCACCTGCAGCCGCCCGCGCACCACCTGCTGCAGCGCCTCCTGCTCGTTGGCCACGAACTGGAACTCGGCCTTCACCGCGCCGGCGCCGGCGCGGGTGATGGCGTCGGTGATGCGCACGTGATGGTCGCGCAGCAGGCCGGGCTGGGCGGACGAAGTCACGCGCCAGGCCTCCTCGGCGCGCGCCGGGCCGGCGCCCAGCAGCCCGGCGACGGCGGCCGAGGCGGCGCCCGTCAGCACGGTGCGGCGGCGCAGGGTGCGGGCGCCGGCCAGAGGGAAGGTGTCGTTGCGGTTCATGGTGTCTCCTGGTGCAGGGTCGAGGGGCGGGGAAAACGGGGTGGGGAAAACGGGGCGGGGATGGGGGTCGGCAACAGGCGGTGGGCCGGCAGCTTCGATCAGTTCACCGCGCGGACGCGGTCGTGCCAGTAGGGCTCGCGCAGCAGGCGCTTGAGCAGCTTGCCGCTGGGGTTGCGCGGCAGCGCCTCGTGGAAGTCGACGCTGCGCGGGCACTTGTAGTGGGCCAGCCGCGCGCGCAGGTAGGCGATCAGCTCGTCCGCGCCCGCCGATGCCCCCGGTCGCAGCACGACGCAGGCCTTCACCGCCTCGCCCCAGGTGTCGTCGGGCACGCCGATGACGGCGCCGTCGGCGACGTCGGGGTGGGCCATCAGCACGTTCTCGATTTCTGTGTTGTAGATGTTCTCGCCCCCCGAGATGATCATGTCCTTGATGCGGTCGTGGATGTACAGCAGGCCATCCTGCAG
>Ga0172376_10008966_pt1 | contig 10381 bp, 6 predicted proteins | sample Lak35m_FD_121114 | JGI IMG/M metagenome (GOLD analysis project Ga0172376, IMG submission 121114) | Freshwater microbial communities from Kabuno Bay, South-Kivu, Congo - kab_092012_35m | ecosystem: Environmental > Aquatic > Freshwater > Lake | place: Democratic Republic of the Congo: South-Kivu... | reverse complement strand
TGCCCGATTCATGGGCGAAGGCGTTGGCACCCACGATCGCCTTGTTGGGCTGCACCGCCATGCCGGTGAGGTTGCTGACCAGACGCGAGGTCTTGGTGATCTCCTCGGTGCGCACGCCGGTCAGGGGCTCGCAGCTATCGGCCGGTCGTCCCAGGAAGGGATTGAAGTAACTGCGGCGCACGTGCAGGGCCATCACCAGCTCTTCAAGCGAGGCGTTGCCAGCCCGTTCGCCGATGCCGTTGATCGTGCACTCGAGCTGGCGGGCGCCGTTTTTGACCGCTTCCAGGAAGTTGGCCACCGCCAGGCCCAGGTCGTTGTGGCCGTGGACTGAGATCACGGCCCGGTCGATGTTGGGCACGTGGGCGTTGATGCCGGCGATCAGCTCGCCGAATTCGGCCGGTGTGGCGTAGCCCACGGTGTCGGGAATGTTGACCGTGGTGGCGCCGGCGTTGATGGCGGCCTCGATCACCTCGACCATGAACTCAGGATCGCTGCGGCCGGCGTCCTCGCAGCTGAATTCCACATCGTCCACCAGCGAGCGGGCGTACGCGACCATCTCGGCGGTGATGGCCAGCACCTCGGCGCGGGTTTTGCGCAGTTTGTGCTCGAGGTGAATGTCGCTGGTGGCGATGAAGGTGTGGATGCGGCGGTTGGCAGCTGGGGCCACCGCATCGGCACAGGCCTTGATGTCGCCGCTGGCGGCCCGGGCCAGGCCGCAGATGGTCGGCCCCTCGGGGGTGCCGACGCTGGCAGCGATGCGTTGCACGGCGTTGAAGTCGCCGGGGCTGGCAAAGGGGAACCCGGCCTCGATCACATCCACCCCGAGGCGGGCCAACTGCTCGGCGATCTCGACCTTCTCGCCCTGGTCGAGCGAGATGCCCGGCGACTGCTCACCGTCGCGCAGGGTGGTGTCAAAGATCAGTACGCGGCCGGGATCGCGGGCCATGGCTGGATTCAGGCGCCCTTATGCGGAGCAAGTATGAGTTAGCCCCATTCTAGGCCTGTGTTGGTTGGCCGTCGTGGGGTCGCCTGTGCATTGCCTCTACACTGAGTGAACCGCGCGAAGCCCATGGCCGCTGGTGATCTGGCCCTGGTGCTTCATGCCCACCTCCCCTATGTGCGCTCGAGCGAGCCGGGCTCACTGGAGGAGGACTGGTATTTCCAGGCGCTGCAGGAGTGCTACCTGCCCCTGCTGGCAGTCCTTGAAGCAGCAGCGGCCGACCCTGATCAGGCCCCCAGCCTGACCCTGGGACTCTCACCCACGCTGTTGTCGCTGCTCAGCGACCAGGCGCTGAATCGTCGTTTCGCTCCCTGGCTTGACGTTCGGATTGCCCTTCTTGATCAGGCGCCGCCTGCTCAGAGCCAGGCCGCGAACGCCCTGGCCAGCCAGCTTCAACGCATCAAGACCCAGTGGCGCCAGCTGGACGGCGATCTGATCGCACGCTTCAGCCGGCTGCAGCAACTTGGGGTCCTCGATCTGATCACCTGCTGCGCCACCCACGGCTACCTGCCTTTGTTGCGCCACACCCCTGAAGCGGTGCGGGCCCAGTTGCTGACGGCCGTGCGCGAGCACGAACGGCTGCTTGGCGAACGCCCCCTGGGCATCTGGCTGCCCGAATGCGCCTATTTCGAAGGGTTGGATCAGGAGTTGCTGAACTGCGGACTCCGCTATTCGATTCTTGATGGTCACGGCCTGCTTCATGCCCTGCCCAGGCCTCGTTACGGGGTTTATGCACCGATCTGTTCGTCAGCCGGGGTGGCTTTTTTCGGTCGCGACAGCACCTCCACCCTGCCGGTCTGGAGTGCGCGCGATGGCTACCCAGGCCATGGCTCCTACCGGGAATTCCACCGGGATCTGGGTTGGGATCTTCCTGACGGGCTGCTGGCCGAAGCCGGGATCGCCAGCCGTCGCCCCCTGGGGCTGAAGCTGCACCGGGTCACCAGTCAGGCCGCCTCTCTCGATCAGAAGCAGCCCTATGACCCAGCGGCTGCCCAGGCCAGCGTGGTCGCCGATGCCCAGCACTACCTTCAGGGCCGTTCGGCTGAGCTGGACGGTCTCAGCGGGGTGATGGAGCGTCCGCCGCTGCTGGTGGCGCCCTTTGATGCCGAACTGTTCGGTCACTGGTGGTTCGAGGGACCATCGTTTTTGGCAGAGCTCTTCCGCCAGGGGCCAACACAGGGCGTTCGCTTCACCCATCTGCGGGCCGTTCTGGCCGAAGACCAGCCGTTGCAGGTGTGCCGCCCCTCCCCAAGCAGCTGGGGGCAGGGCGGCTACCACGACTATTGGCTTAACGACACCAACGCCTGGGTGGTGATCGAATGGCAGCGGGCTTCAGCGGCGTTGGTGCGTCGCGTCAACCGGGGTGTTGGCAGCAGTGAGCACCGTCAGCTTCTTACCCAGGCAGGACGCGAATTGCTGCTGGCCCAGAGTTCCGACTGGAGTTTCATCCTGCGGGCCGGCACCACCACCGATCTGGCCAGAGAGCGGATCGAGCGCCATCTCGATCGGTTCTGGCGCCTGATGGATGCGATCAACAACAACACGCCCTTGCCCGAAGGCTGGTTGCAGGCGATTCAACGCGATGATGGTCTCTTCCCCACCCTCAATGCGGCCGACTGGGTCAGCAGACCTGGCGGTCTTTGAGAGCCAGGAGAAACATGAAGCAACGCGATCCTCATCCAGGAGTTGAGCTGATCAGCTTTTCAACAAAATCCAGTAGTTGAAGAGTTCCTGAATGCGGCCCAGTGAGATCTCCCGCGTCAGCCAGCCATTGAGATAACGGCGAAAGCTGGCATCCTGACCGCCGACCATCAGCACCAGTTCGGAGCTGAGTTCGCGACCAAAGGGGGTGATCAGGGTTGTTCTGGGGTGAATCACCGCCAGGCCGGCACCGGCTTCGGCCGGGACCAGCAGACCGTCGAAACGTTGTTGTCCCTCAGCACTGAAAAAGGCTTCATTGGAGGTGATCGGAACAAGGGCCACCCGCGCCCGTCGGTGGGCATCACCGAGGCTTTTGCCGATCTGCGCCTCCAGGCCGTAGCTGATCAGGTGCTCATCGGTCACCGCCAAAGTGATGGCACGCCTGGGTGCTGCCCGCGCTCCCCCCTGGAGCTCGCGCACCTTGGCATCGGCAACGACCAAGGCGAGGTTGAGGGGCTGGTAGCTGCGGCTCAGTTCATGCTTAATGGCCCTGTTTGGTGTGTTCTGAATACCGCCGGCCACAAGGTCGAGTTGGCCGCGTTTGAGCTCGGTCTCGAGCTGCTTGATCGATGCTTCACGCACCTCAAGCCTGACCCCCAGATTCTTCGCCAGGCTTTTGAACAGGTCGACGTCAAACCCCACCAGGTCTCCCTTGGCGTTGCGATAGGCCCAGGGCAAGGCGTCCTGCTGTACGGCCGCACGCAGCACTCCCCGTCGCTGGATCGCCTGCAGGGTGACGGCTGCCGGCGGCCAGGGTGTCTGGCGCTCGATTGGACTGCTGCCGGTCCGGGTGCTGCTGAGGGCAAGCAGGCGATCGTCATTGCGATAGCTGTCCTTGAGTGCATCAGCCAGCACGTTCCTGCTGGCTCCGCCCAGACCCAGGGTCAGCGCAACGGCAGCCCCCAGTCCCGCCAGGGCTGGTACCGGCTTGGGCCTGAGCGATCCCGCCCCTTGGGCATAGACCAGCACGGCAAGCACCACCAGCCCCTCGAGGCTGAGCACTTTTTCATAGCGATAAAGCCATTCGCCGTTGACATAGACCAGCTGCAGCAGATCGATCGGCAGGCCCAGGTTGAGCAGTTCCTGCCGCACCACGGCCTTGACTCCCGAAACCGTCGCTGGAATCGCGCTCAACAGCATTTGGAGGGTGGTCAATGGTTCAAGGTTGCGGTCCACATACCAGGCGCTGAACGGCACGAAGATCAGCGTGGCCACCTGACCGAGCGTTGGTAACGAAAATCCGAGTGAGATCAAAGGTGCTAGTTCCTCACCGATCTCCTGGCTGTGCCGATCCTTGGCGTCGATGCCCAGGGCTGCCGGTAACTGCTCCTGAAGATTGCTCACCAGCATCGGCAAGGCAATCAGCAGGTTGGCACTGCTGGCCGTGAGGGCCAATGGTCCTTTGACGATCTGCCAGAGCTGAACTGGCTGCAATGGTGTCAGGCTGATGATGGTGATGCTACACAACAAAGTGAGAACAATAAAATTGATCAGACACAGCACAAAGAAACCCTGAATGCGAATCAGCTGACTGCTCTCAAGGCGTGACACGTTGAGCGAGATGAGCGCAAAAATGCCAAAGGGGATTAGGCGCACAACCAATTTGTTGAGTTTCTGGAAGACACTGCGAATGACCATCAGTGGCTTCAGTAGGTCGTCCCGTTCTGCAGCCCCTTGCAGCAGAATTCCAAGCGCACAACTGAATAGCACCACGGCTGGAAAGTTGTCGCTGGCTAGCGCGGTGAAAATGTTATCGGGGAGATAAGTTGTTAGTAGATCTTCGCGTTCCTGAACGGCGAATAGACCGGTATGATAGAACTCAGATGTCACCAGGGGTGGCAAAAAGAGTGGAAGAATTACTACCATGGCTGCTGCAGTCAGCCATAGTCCGATCAGTGCCAACCCTCCCCGCTTGGCCAGTTGTTTCAATGATCCGGGGCTGAGTTTGCCGAAGCCGACGATCAGTTCGCTGATTAGAAACGGCATCACCACGATCTGTGAGGCCTGCAGAAACACCGTGGCGATCGGTTGGACCAGTTGCGTCTTGGTAGGTGCCAACAAGCCAAACCCGGCACCCAGGGCGAGCATCAGCAGGCATTGGTTGCCGATCTGTTGAGGCCACAGACGTTGCAGTCCTGTCATCACGGTGTGACTTCGGTCAGGATGCGACTGGGTTGCACTCCCGGCTGTGTCAATGGGTCCGGGGCCGCCAGTGGGTTGTCAGGACCGTGGTGGGCGCTGAGGTAGGCGCCTAGGGCGTCGCGGTAGGAGCCAAAACCCAATTCCCGCTGCGCCGCGTTGGTACTGATCCTCGGGTTGGCCTCGGCCGCCAGCAGCAGCTGCGGGGATCGTTGACCCAGGTTGCGCCAGGTCGTGACATCGCCGGGGGTGCCGATCCAGTGCACGTTGCGCAGGTGTTGGGTCAATTGGGCTCCACCCTGGCCATCGCCACCCTCGGCCAGATAGGTGATCGTGACCAGTCCCAGCTGCTCGTCGGGGTTGAGCACCCGGCCTTGACGCACCAGCGGTCGCACCAGCTCCTGCCGTTGGCTGCGGCCATCGATTCTTCCGTCAGCGCGTCGCACGGGGCGCATGAGGTCCATGGTCATCACCCGTTGGCCTTTGGCCTTGTTGGGGTCATAACGAAAACGAAAGCCCGAAATCTGCCCGAATCCACCATGGCGAGATTCAGCCACCATGGCTTCGGCGCTGCGTTTGAGCTGGGCGGCGGTAATCGTGCCGATTGTCAGCGTGTTGTCAAAGCGCAGGCTGTTGAGGATATCAAGCTTGGAGATTTCACCGTTTTGTTTACCCAGTTCTGGGTTGGCTTCAGGGGGCTCGCGATGCACCGCTTCATCAGGCATCACCTGCTCGGTGCCGATCATGTCACGAATGCCGCCGCCGTTGATGAAGGCCACATCGACGGCGGGAATATCCTTTAATCCCTGTCCGCCTTGATGCAGTTGCTGTCCGTACCACAGCAACGCGTCGGCCAGCAGGTTGCCGAGATTGGTTTCGCGGGAGCGAACGTCAGCGTTGTTACCATTCAACCAGACTGTGCTTCTGCCGTATTGAAGTCGATCAAGGCTGTTGATATAATTTTCTACTGCATCTAAGGTCGCAATGGCATTGCGGTAATCACCATTCTTGGTGGTATTTAGTATGTGCTGCTTGATGCGCTTATTCTGCTCGAAAGCTGACAAATTTAGCCATTCCGGTTTGCCTAGCATGCGGCTTACGCCGGCGCCGTCAGTTCGCCACGGGCGGCTGTTGATTGGATCATGAGAGATCAATTTGCCATTCCCGTCAAAGCGCACAACAAGTTGGCCCAGGTACTCATAATTGGCGCCGGCGTTAACATAGGCAAGACTGGAGCGCTGATCCTTGCTGACGAAGATCTGGGGGTAGGGGATCAGGGCTGGCACAACCTGCTGTTTGGCTTTGGCGGTCGCATCAATTACCGAGCTTTGATTGAGGCCGCGCAATAGCCCTCGCGTGGATCCGTCTGCTGGACCCATCACCTTGTGGGATCCGCCTCCAATGACGACATCAATTCCGATGTGGTTGTCCACCAATTGCTGACTCAGTTCTTGTTCAACTGCTGAATCTTGTAGGTGAGTGAGTAAAATAATCTTGTTGATACCTAGCCTTTGCAAGGCCTCCACCTCGCGGCTGATTAGCGGTTTCAGGACCATCGCCTGCTCGCTGATGGGTGTCTCCTTGGATCGGTAGCTGCCTGGCAGCATGTTTGCCGCAGTGAGCCCACCCACAATGTCGGGCAAAAATGGCGTCGTTGCGCCAATCACTCCGATCTGGCTGTCGCCTACCTTGAGTACGGTCGAACGAGCCAGGGTTGTGGGGCTGGCTGGTTGGGGAGCTCCCGTGGCGTCTTTGAGACCATAGGCCTTGAAAATCGATTGTCCCTGCCGATTGGCTTTGAACGAGGTGAAGTCGAGATTGACCGAGAGATAGGGAAAGGCTGCACCCTGATAGCCCTTGCTGCCAATCCCAGCCCCTGGCTGTTTGAACGCCTTGGCATCCTTGCCGATTCCGTGACCGTCGTAATTGCGCAGTGTCGGGTCGGCGGCGATTAGTTCAAAGAAATTGCCTTGATTGAGAATCCCGTCGCTCTGGCTGACGCCGTCAAACTCATGGTTGCCGATCACGGCGGCCTGCCAGCCTAGGTTGCTGTTGATGATGATGTCTGCAATGCCTGGCCGCATGGCCAGCGGCTCTAGAGTGCGCTGATGGAGTTTAAGTTTTTGATACCGGTTTGGTTGGCTGTAAAGCACCTGGCTGGCATTCATGAATGGGCCAGCGATGAAGAGATCTCCTGACGTCAGCTTGAGGGTGTTGGCATAGGGGAGGCGCTCCAGCTTCTCCATCACGGCCACCATGCCGGCGATATCAAGAAGGGCTTTTTTTCCAGCTTCCTGATCCGAGGCGTGAAGAATTCGCAGCTCCCAGGGCCCTGCAACAGGCTGCGCCTGCATTGGTGGGCCCATGAGTAGAGCGGCACCCAACGTCAAGAGGATCGAGGTGGCGAACCTGGGCTTGACGTCGGTGACGGTCGGTCTATGCGATCGCATCGGGCTCGGGGATCGGTGTGCTGCTTGGTCTGAACATCTGCTGCGCTCTGGAGTGAGACGACGTTTGCAGTCCAATGTCATCGCAAGGTGTAGCTCCTGTTTCACCCTAAAACCAGGGATGTATCTCCGCCAGTCGCATGATAGATTTGAACTAAATCTTCGCTTGATTTTCTCTGACTGTGATCTCTGCTCGTGCTGATGCGATCAAGCCCCGAGCGCTCACAGCGGCACTGCTCTTGGCCCTTTCCCCACTGTCCCCGTTTGTTGTTCGGCCCTCATTGGGGGAGGAGGCGCGTCCCCTTGTCGGCTCGCTGACGGGGCCACTCTTGGAGCAGTTGGCCCAGCAGGTTCTTGAGGGGCGCGGTTGTGCGGCGCCCGAGCAGGCCCAAGGGGTTAGCCCGTCGATCGCACGCCGCTATACCCTCGCCGTTGCGCTGCGCTCCTGTCTTGAACGCACTGCTGGCGCTCCCACCGACCATCAGCGCCGTCTTGAGGCCGAGTTGAGCGAGGAACTGAGTCTCCTTCCCAAGCGCAGCGATGCGTTGGATCAGCGCATCGCTGCGCTTGAAGCGACTCGTTTTGCGCCAACCACCCGTTTGCGTGGCCTGGCCCGTTGGTATCTCGGCGGTCTCGGTTATTACGGCAATCAGATTGGCCCCGGGAACACGTACCGGCCTGGCGGCCAGGCTCAGCCGCTGCCGCTGCAGGATGCGATCACCCTGACGTATGACCTGCAATTCAATGTCGATACCTCCTTCAATAGCAAGGATTTGTTGCGTGTACGCCTGCGCGCTGGTGACGGGGCCTTCTCCGGTTTGCGAGGCAACATGGTCACCCCCATGGTGCGGCTTGACGGCGTCTCCCCTTTTTGTTCGGTGCGCAATCAGCTGCGGGGCGACTGCCGCAACGATCGAGTTCAGATCGACAAGCTGTTTTACCGCACGCCTCTGGGCTCAGGCTTGACGCTGACGGTCGGCCCTTTGCTCACGCAAAAGGACATGCTCGGCTTGTGGCCATCGCGCTATGGCAGCAGTGAGCGCATCGTCAGTGCGTTTGATTACGCCGGTGCTGTCGGCGCCTACAGCGATGTCAAAGGTGCCGGGCTGGGGATCCACTGGCGCCAGCCGGGCCGTAAGCGCCAGTACTGGGTGATCAGTGCGGTCTATGCAGCCCGCCATGCCGCTAACGGTGATCCGGCCAAGGGCGGTTTGTTGAGTGATGCGACCGAGGGATCAGCCACATTGCAGCTGGGGTATGTGGGCCGCAACTGGAGTGTCGCCGGGGTCTACACCTATAACCAGGCAGGGGCTCGCCAGGATGAAATCATCACTCCGCTTGCTGCACAGACCTGGCCAGCCTGGCGGGCGGGTCTCAACGGTTCGGTCAATGCCTTTGGTCTCAGTGGTTACTGGGACCCGACCACACCCGTTGACTGGTTGCCCGCGATCTCACTGGGTTGGGGTTTTAACCAGAACGTCTACAACGTCTCTGGTCCCAATGCGGCTTCTCCCATGCTGGCTGTTCAGTCTCAGTCCTGGATGGTTGGTCTTGAGTGGAAGGACGTTCTTGATGATGGCAACAATCTCGGACTGGCTGTCGGGCAGCCCAAATTTCTTACCAGTTTTGTCAACAACAACGGTCAGAGCGGAGCATTTGATTCCAGTTGGCTGTTGGAAGCCTGGTACAAGGTTCAGCTGACTGACGCGTTGGCACTGACACCGGCCATCTTCTGGTTACCCAGGCCCCGTGGTCAGCTCACCCAGGCCGGTACTGCTTGGAGCGATGCCTTGTTGCCGACGGGGGCTGGGGCCACCCTGGGGGTTTTCGGCATGGTGCTCAAAGCCACCTTCCGATTCTGAATTATGTCGGACATGCCAAAGAGCCTGTTCCGCATTGCTCGCTGCTCGCGCTGGGGTCTGCGTGCGTTGCTGTTCGGCCTGGTTCTGGGTACAGCAGCTGTTGCTGGACCAACCTCCGAGCGGGGTATCAAGGGGCTGCCCTCACAGGCTTGGTCTCTGCCTTATTCGCAGAGCAATGCTGATGCAGGTGCATCATCCCGCTATGGACTGCGGTTTCCGCTGCAACCAGCACCACCTCATGCTGAGGGTGAGTCGTGGATCCTACGATTTGATGCGGAGCTCGATGTCGATGCATTTCAACGGCTGCTGAGGTTCTGTTACGCAAACGATCGTTCGGGACTGTTGCCGTCCCATCAGCACTGCGTCCAGGAGATACCAGCCGCGTTCCAAGTCCAGATGGGACAGGGAGAGGACAGCGTCAGCATCACTCCGCAGCAGGTCATCGATGAGCACCGCGTGCTCATGGTCTGGGTTGATCTCATCAATCCGATTGATCCCGGAACCTATGTCGTGCAGCTGTTCAAGCAGGATCCATCGATGCTCACTTCCCTGCATCGACCGCTGGGTCGCTGGCTCATCCGCATTGAACATCCCAGTTTTGACGGTGCAGATGCAGGTGAATGAAACACAAGGATGCTTTTTATGGGAGAACCTATACTCATCTTGATGGAAGGTTCTTTGGTGCTTTGGTACATCTTGATCCACAGGGCCAGGGCGAACATTCCTGCGTTCTGTACGTCTTGGGCAGCGGTCACTAGCCACAAGGGCATGGTTTTAGAGATGTTAAATGGTCTCTCTGTCCTCCTGTTCAGGCTGTTTCGCCTGTTTTTCTTATTGGCCGTTCTCTTTTGGCTTCGTCCAGGATGGTGCATCGCGAGCGGGTAGTAGTAAGCCGGCACGCACCTCCCAGGGGGCCAGGTTGAATAACTGTGCCATCGCCAGAGCCAGCTCTCCCAGGCTAAGGCTGTTGGTCAGAAAGCCATACCACTGACGAGAAGGAAGTTGAAAAAAAGTGTGAAAATGTTGGCGTAAACGCTTTTCGTTGAAGCCCATCAGTTTGCTTAGGCCGAAACAGTAGAATGCATGTTTGAGCCGAAGTTCCTGGGGCCAAAGTGTGGTCCAGGCTGCTTGGGCCACAGCAGCACCATGGTTGCTGCTGTCGGCCATGGCGTTGCCAATGGCATTAGCCAGATCAGGTGCGCGCCGCAGCACGCTGCCGATCATGTATCCCG
>Ga0172376_10008965_pt1 | contig 10381 bp, 7 predicted proteins | sample Lak35m_FD_121114 | JGI IMG/M metagenome (GOLD analysis project Ga0172376, IMG submission 121114) | Freshwater microbial communities from Kabuno Bay, South-Kivu, Congo - kab_092012_35m | ecosystem: Environmental > Aquatic > Freshwater > Lake | place: Democratic Republic of the Congo: South-Kivu... | reverse complement strand
CCGAGGAAGAAGTGCCACGCGCGCTCGGCGGGCGTGGTCGCGCTGCCGGGATTCAGGACCTGCGCCGTGCGCACGGGGCTGCCTGCTGCAGCGCTCAGGTCATCGGCGGTGCTCACCCAGTTCTGCGCGGCGGTGATGACGGCCCAGTTGCGTACGTCCTCGGCCCATCCGTTGGCGATGTCGACCTGGCCCTGCGCGTTGACCGGCGGCCAGTTCCAGTTCAGGAACTGCGGCGCACCGAAGTCACCTTCGGCGTTCACCCACGCGCCGTCTTCCACATGCACGAGATCGCCCGCGGGCACTGGATGCGCATCGAGGTACTTTTGCACGACGCTTGGCACGAAACCCGCGCCGACGGCCTGCCCCACGAAGTTCGGCACGGCCTCGTTGTAGTAGGAGTAGCCGCCGCCCCACGCATTGTCGCCGTCGTGCGCGAGCACCACGAGCATCGGACGCGACGGGTCGTTCGACGAGGACAGCTGCTGCAGCCGCTGCACGCTCAGCGGCGCGTAGCCATCTTCCCAGCCAAGGCTCTGGCTGCAGGGCACCACGATGATCGAGCTCGTGGCACCGGTGTCGGGGTTCACCCACTGCGCGCGGTGCGGAACATAGGAGCCAGGAAGGGCCTCGGCGGGACCGCAGCCACGGCTGATCGAGATGCGATTGAAGGCCGGTGACGAACCGTTCACTTGGTCGGCCTTGTTCGGTGGATCGCAGTTCACGCCGCCCGATCCGAATTGAACGGGGAAGTTTGCGTACGCACGCGAGATCTTCTCGCCGCTCACGAGCGACCACTCGATGCCCTCCTGCTGCAGGATCGGGATGAGCCGCTCGCTGAATGCCATCTCGCTGGGAAAGAAGCCCTTGCTGATGCCGGGATTCGCGCCCCACACACCCGCGTAGGCCTCCTTGTAGAGCCGGATGTCCATGCGCACCGCGTCGTCATCGCACAGCGGTAGCAGCGCGTGGTGATAGGAGAACTGCACGATGTCCATGCGCGGCCGCGCGGGTGCGCCGGCGTTGGTGAAGGTGTTGCGGGCCTGCCGCCACGGGTCGACCCAGAACGGGCTGTACCCAAGCTGGCCGCCCGCTTCGGCGAACGACTGGATGTTGGCGATGAGTCCGCCGCTGAAGCTGACCTGGGCGCCGCCTTCGGCCGTCCACGCGATCGAGTTCACCGTGTCGCGCGGGCGGTACTGATACGCGGCCACGCGATCATCGAGGCCGAAGATCGAACGCAGGTCGTTCGCGGGATTGGCGGCGCCGCCGTCGCGGCGAAGGATCGACTGCCACGCGCGTTCGTAGCGATCGGCACCGCCGGCCTGCTGGTCGGGCCAGTAGATCGGCTGCTCAAGATGCCAGAGGTAGGTGAAGTGCACGCCTTCGGCGATCGCGGCAGACGCGATGAGCAAGGTCGCGGCGAGTGCGGTCGTGCAGAGGGCGGCAGTCGTTCGGCGAGGCATAGGCAAAGGGTAGACCGGGGACAGCAAGATGCGAAGCCATACTTTGCGCCTTCTGCGCCAAGATGGCTGGACGCGGCACCCGCGTGGTGTTCATTCCGAGCAACCGAAGGCAGCTCTCGGCGGCGGACGTCGAAACCGCATGAAATGCCGCAAAAGACAACGCGAGGCCATTGCTGACCTCGCGTGTCTGAAATCGGGCTGGCGGGATTTGAACCCACGACCTTTTGACCCCCAGTCAAACGCGCTAGCCAAGCTGCGCTACAGCCCGTGTTGAGCATCGGAGTGTAGCGGGGCGGCGGTCAATCGAGTGGTGGACTGATGCGCATTGCGAGGGGCGTTCATCTGCTTGGGAATGTGGTGATTGCCGATATAGTTGATGAATGCGGACCTCGTTCTTGCCGTTCTGCCGCCCCTCGATCAGCGAGGAGGACATTGCCGCGGTGGGCGATGTGCTGCGCAGCGGCTGGATCACAACGGGTCCGAAGGTGGCGGAGCTCGAGGCACTGGTCGCGCGGCGAACGGGGGCGGCAGAGGCGATCGCGGCCACTTCGGGGACGGCGCTGATGCAGTTGGCGATCGAGGCGATGGGGATTGGTCCTGGCGATGAGGTGGTCGGACCGTCGCTGACTTGGGTGTCGACGCCGAATGTGGTGGAGCTGCGCGGCGCGACCAATGTTTTTGTGGATGTTGATCCGGACACGCTGCTGGCGGGGGCGGATGCAATAGATGCAGCGATCACGCCGAGAACGAGGCTGGTCATCCCCGTGCACTACGCCGGTGCGCCCGTCGATCTCGATGGCGTGCGGGCCGTGTGCAGGAGGCGGGGCGTTCCCATGCTCGAGGATGCGGCGCATGCGATCGGCACCCAGTACCGCGGAGTGGAGGTCGGCGGCAGCGACACGGCGATCTTCTCGCTGCATCCCATCAAGAACATCACTTCGGGTGAGGGCGGCGTGCTGACCACGAATGACCGCGCACTCGCCGCGCGCATCCGTAGTCTGCGCTTCCACGGGCTCGCGGTGGATGCGCATGACCGCACGCAGCAGGGGCGGTCGCCGCAGGCGCAGGTGCAGTCGCCTGGCTACAAGCAGAACATGGCGGACATGAACGCGGTCCTGGCGGTCAGGCAGATGCCGCGTCTGGATGCGTTCATCGCGCGGCGCGAAGTGATCGCGGCGCAGTATCGGCGTCTGCTTGCGGAGGTCGACGGCATCGAGTTGTTGCGGGATCCGCCGTGGCCGCACCGTCACGCGCGGCATCTCGTTGTCGTGCGAGTCGATGAGACGCGCTGTGGCGTCGATCGGGCGGCGTTCATGGATGGCCTGAAGGCGCGCAACATTGGGACGGGCATTCACTTTCTCGCCGCGCACACGCACACCTGGTACCGCGAGAACCGCCCGCAGTGGATGGGGCGGCTGCCCGTCACCGAGTGGAACTCCGCGCGCATCTGCACGCTGCCGTGCTTCCCCGACATGCACGAGAGCGATGTATGCGATGTGGTCGCAGCGATCAAGGATGTATTGGCGGGCGCACGGACCGCCGTTGCTGGAGGGCGTTCATGAGCGACGCATCGGTGACGGTGGTGATTCCTGTCTACAACGAGCGCGAGAACATCGCGGAGCTCGTGGACCGCACGATCACCGCATGTCGCTCGCTGCAGCGTCCGTGGGAGGTGATCTTTGTCGACGATGGCAGCCGCGATGGTTCCACCGAAATACTCGTGCAAGCCGCTGCGGCGCACGCGGGCAGCGTGAAGGCGCTGCTGCTGAACCGCAACTATGGGCAGCACAACGCGATCCTGTGCGGCTTCGGCGCGGCGCAGGGCGACATTCTTGTGACGCTTGATGCAGACCTGCAGAATCCGCCCGAGGAGATTCCTGCGCTCGTGCGCAAGATCGATGAAGGCTTCGATGTTGTCGGCTCGGTGCGGCAGGATCGGCAGGACGCGCTCTTTCGCAAGGTCTTCAGTGGCGTGATCAATCTGATGGTGCGCCGCACGACGGGCGTGCGACTGCACGACTACGGATGCATGCTGCGCGCCTATCGCCGTCGCGTGGTGGAGGCGATGCTCAGTTGCCGTGAACGCCATACGTTCATCCCCGTGCTGGCCAATCTCTTTGCGCGGCGCGTGACGGAGATTCCCGTTGGGCACTCCGAACGCGCGCGCGGCACGAGCAAGTACACGCTGCTGAAGTTGGTGAACCTGCAGTTCGATCTGCTGACCTGCATGACCACCGCACCGCTGCGTCTGCTGTCATGGCTCGGCGTCGCCGTGTCGATGCTGTCCATCGGCTTCGGCGCACTGCTGCTCGTGCTTCGATTCATCTATGGCGCGGAGTGGGCGGGCCAGGGTGTGTTCACGCTGTTTGCCGTCGCGTTCTTCTTCATCGGCGCGCAGTTCGTGGCGCTTGGACTGATGGGCGAGTACATCGGGCGCATTCATGCGGATGTGCGTGAACGCCCGCGTTACATCGTTGACCGCGTGGTCGGCGAAACGCTTGGCGAAACTGCGACTGGTGCAGTCGATGCTGCGCATGGAGCGCGCGTGGCGGGGCGTGATCGCCCGCAGGTTCGGAACTGAGGGGTACGAGATCCCCCCTAAAAGGAGTGCATGATGCGGACAGTCGTCTTGGCGTATCACGAGATCGGTGCTGCGGCGCTGCGGCAGTCGATCGCGAGCGGGCTGCAGGTGGTGGCCGTCTTCACGCACCGCGACGATCCGAAGGAAGGCGGCTGGTACGCGAGCGTTGCGCGGCTCGCTGCCGAGCACGGTATTCCCGTTCATGCGCCGGCAAAGATCGATCATCCGATTTGGATCGAGCGCATTCGCGCCCTGAAGCCGGAACTGCTGCTGTCGTTCCACTACCGAAACATGGTGGGGCCAGCCGTGCGCGCGCTGTTTCCCAAGGGCTGCATCAATCTGCACTCCGCGCTGCTGCCGAAGTACCGAGGTCGATGCCCGATCAACTGGGTACTCGTGCATGGTGAACGCGAAACTGGCGTGACGCTGCACCACATGGTGGACAAAGCGGATGCAGGCGACATCATTGCGCAGCGTTCCGTCGCCATCGGTGTGGACGAGACGGCGTGGGAACTCACGCAGCGCATGTGCGCGGAGTCTGCGCAGCTGCTGGCGGAGACGATTCCGCTGCTCGTCGCAGGGGCCGCGCCGCGGCGCGCGCAGGATGAATCGCAGGCGACCGTGATGGGGCCGCGCACGCCCGCCGACGGCGAGATCAACTGGACGCGCAGCACCGACGAGATCTGCAATCTGGTTCGCGCCGTTTCGCATCCGTGGCCGGGTGCGTTCACCGCCGCTGGCACACGCAAGATGATGGTGTGGAAGGTGCGCCGCGTGCAGACGCCTGCGGGCGCCGCCGCAGCGCCTGGCGAAGTGATCTCCGCTGCGCCGCTGGTGGTCGCGGCGGGCGACGGCGCGATCGAGATCGTGGAGGCGCAAGGGCCGGATGGCGTCTGGACAACAGGGCCGCAACTGGCGAGCGAGATGAACCTTCGTCCGCGCATGCGGCTGGGCAAGAAGCCCGCCGCGCGTCGGCGCCGCCGAACATCGGTGCTCATTCTCGGCGTGAACGGTTTCATTGGCAGCCATCTGTCAGAACGCCTGCTGCGCGATGACGAGTTCGAGGTGTTCGGGATGGATCTCAACTCCGAGAATCTCGGCGCGCTCACGGAGCATCCGCACTTCCACTTCCTCGAAGGGGATATCGCCATCAACCGCGAGTGGGTTGAGTACCACGTGCGCAAGTGCGATGTGGTGCTGCCGCTCGTGGCGATCGCCACGCCGATCGAGTACGTGCGCAATCCGCTGCGCGTTTTTGAGCTGGACTTCGAGGAGAACCTGCGCGTGGTCCGCGATGTCGTGCGCTACAACAAGCGGTTGGTGTTCCCGAGTACTTCCGAGGTGTACGGCATGTGCACTGACGAGTTGTTCGATGAGGAGACCAGTCCGCTCGTGACCGGGCCGATTCACCGACAGCGGTGGATCTACTCCGCGAGCAAGCAATTACTCGACCGCGTCATTTGGGCGTACGGCGCGCAGCGCGGGCTGCGCTTCAGTCTCTTCCGTCCCTTCAACTGGATCGGGCCGCGGCTGGATTCGCTCGACTCGGCGCGCATCGGCAGTTCGCGCGCCATCACGCAACTCATTCTGAACCTGGTGGAGGGAACGCCGATCCTCTTGGTGGACGGTGGTGCGCAGCGCCGCTGCTTCACCGATGTCGATGAGGGAATCGAGTGTCTCTTCCGCATCATCGCCAACGAGAAGAGCACCTGCGATGGGCGCATCTTCAATGTGGGCAACCCCGACAATGAGGCGAGCATCCGCGAACTTGCGGAGATGCTGGTGGCGGCATTCGATCGGCATCCGCTGCGCTCGCTCTATCCGCCGTTCGCGGGCTTTCAGCAGATCGAGAGTGCGTCGTACTACGGGCAGGGCTACGAAGATGTGCAGCATCGCCGCCCCAACATCCGCAACGCGCGCACGCTCATCGACTGGTCGCCGCGCATTGCGACGGCGGCAAGCGTGGAACGCACCCTCGACTGGTTCCTGCAGCAGCATGCGCGCGAGAACGGGCTGCTGCGGCTTGGCGCGAAGGATGCGCCGCGGCGCGGCGGCGCGCCCGTCGGTGCGTGACGCGAACCGTGGCGGCGGGACTTCGCATCGATGTCGATACTTGGCGTGGAACGCACGGCGGCGTTCCCATGCTGCTGCGCACGCTGCGCAAGCACGGCATCCGTGCGACTTGGTTTGTGACGCTCGGGCCCGACAACATGGGTCGTCACGCGTGGCGGATGCTGCGACCTTCCTTTGCGCTGAAGATGCTTCGCTCGCGTGCGGCGAGCCTGTACGGTTGGGACATTCTGCTGCGTGGCACGCTCTGGCCGGGTCCGCGCATCGGTGCGGGGCTGGCCGCGCAGCTGCGCGACATCGAGGCGGATGGGCACGAAGTGGGTGTGCACGCGTGGGATCACCACCGTTGGCAGGTCGGCATCGATCGCTTGCCCGACGAGGCGCTCGACGCCGAGATACGCCGCGCGTGCGAGGCGTTTCACACCGTCTACGCGCGCGCGCCCGAGTGCGCAGCTGCACCAGGCTGGCGCTGCAGTGAACGCGTGCTGTCGCTGCCCGCCTCGCGCGCGTTCCGCTGGCGCAGCGATTGCCGCGGTCGCGCGCGGCCGTTCCTGCCGATGGTGGGGGGCGTTCCGCTGCAACAGCCGCAGATTCCTGTGGACCTGCCGACCTTCGATGAATGTGCGCAGCCTGGCGCGCGCGGAGACAAGGAGTGGAACGCGAAGCTCCTCATGCGGATGAGCGATGGTCAGCCGCATGTGCTGACCGTTCATGCGGAGTCCGAAGGCGGGGCGAAGGCGCAGCTCTTCGACGACTTTCTTGCGCAAGCAGCTGCGCAGGGGATCACATTTGGCACGCTCGGGTCGTGGCTCGCGGCGCAGTCGCTTGATGAGCCGCGCGCGGTCGCTGCGGGCCAGGTGACGGGGCGCGAGGGTTGGGTGTGCGTCCCGCGTTCGGCGGCGGGTTAGGATCGCGCCGATGTCGCTGCGCATGCGCGTGTGGTGGGTTCTTGGGATCTTCGCGGCGGTGGGTCTGGTTGGGCTCGGCGTGCGCCCGATGGTGCAGCCGGACGAACCGCGCTACGCGATCATGGCTGCAGAGATGCTCGATACGGGGGCGTGGACGAACCTGCGCATGGCGGGCTTCCACTACTACGAGAAGCCGCCGATGGGAATGTGGTGCACCGCGCTGTCGCTTGAGGTCTTCGGCAGGAACGCCTTCGCGGCGCGGCTGCCAAGCGCTGTCGCTGCGTTCGCGATGGCTGCGCTCGCGGGTGTGATGGCTGCACGGATCAGTGGGCGCCGCGAGACAGGTGTGGCTGCGTTCGCCGTGCAGGCCACGACGGTTGGCCCCATGGTGATTGGCGGCGTGGTCACGCTCGATGCGATGTTCGCAGCGTGGGTGACGGGCAGTCTGGTGGCGCTGCATGGAGCGCTGTCATCGCTCGGCGCCGCACGCGCGCGCTGGCTGCTGATGGCCGGTGTGTGCTGCGGCATGGCGGTACTGACCAAGGGGTTCCTCGGCTGGGCGATACCGGCACTCGCGACTGGCGCGTTCGTGGTGTGGGAACGCCGCTGGCGTGAACTGCTGTGGATGCCACTGCCCGTGCTCGCGCAGAGTTTGATCGTTGTGCTGCCCGTGGCGTGGCTGATCCACCGCGCAGAGCCGCGCTTCTGGGAGTACTTCATCACTGTGGAGCACCTGCGGCGCTTTTCCGATCCAGACTCGAACCAGCACCGCGAGCCTTGGTGGTGGCTGATCGCGCTGCTGCCTGTGGGGGGGATAGTGTGGTCGCTTGTCTGGTGGCAGGCGCTGCAAGGCGTGCGCAGTGCAGTGGCGTGGGCATCGGGTGCGCGCTTCGCGTTCGCCTGGATTGTGGCGCCGCTGCTGCTGCTCTCGCTCAGTGCGGGCAAGTTGCCGACCTACATTCTCCCGCTTTACCCCGCAGTGTCGGTGCTTGTGGCGCTCGGTCTCGTGAGGGCGTTTGAGGGTGGGATTCGCCAGTCTGCCGCGGGCCGAGCAACCGGCCAAGCTCTGCTGCTGATCGCTGCCGCTGCGGTCGTTGTTGCGATGTTGACGGGTACTGCGTGGGTCGGTCTGCCAGCGCAGTTGTGGTCCGAAGGAACAACCCTACGGCTTCTTGCACTCGCTGCCGCGCTTGTGGTGTGGGCATTGGTGGACCGCTGGAGCTGGCGGGCGCGCTGTGGAACCGACTGGGTGCTTCGGAGCGCCAGTGCGCCAGTCGCACTGTTGGCGCTCGTACCGTTCTTGTTCCCGGATGCGGCGGTGCGCGCTTCGCAGATTCCACTGGCTGCGCTGCGAGCGAGTGAGGCCGTGATTCGCGGCAGCGAAGTGATTGCGAGCGATCATCAAATGGCGCACTGCGTCACATGGATATCTGGACGCCGCGATCAGCTTGTGATGGGGCGTGCAGGCGAGTTCGACAACGAACTTGATCTACCGCAGGATCAGGCGCGCCTTGTTTCAGTGGCGCAGGTGATTGAACGCCTGCGCGCTGGCGGGTGGAAGTCGTTCTGCATCGTGACGATCCCCTCGGATGCGCAGGTCATTCTTGCTGCTTCAGGCGTGGCGAAGCCCTCGCACCATCAGGTGCGCGGCGATATCGTTGTTCTTGGCTGGTCGAGCGGGTGAGTGACCAACCACGGGGGCCTACACTCGCCGCGCGCGGGTGGTTCGCCGATCCCGCACGACTGCATGGAACGCCCGTTCATCACCATCGTGTCAGGACTGCCGCGCTCGGGCACGAGCATGGCGATGCAGATGCTTGTGGCGGGTGGTGTTCAGGCGCTGACCGATGCTGCCCGTGCGGCGGACGTCGACAATCCCCGCGGCTACTTGGAGTTTGAGCGCGTGAAGGCGCTGCGCGAGGACAAAGTGTGGGTGGCGGATGCTGTGGGCAAGTGCGTGAAGGTGATCCATCTGCTGCTGCCCGAGCTGCCGTTGCCATTTTCGTATCGCGTGATTTTCCTGCGGCGCAGCCTCGATGAGGTGGTTCGTTCGCAGGCAAAGATGCTTGAGCGAAGTGGCAGGTCTGGTGGCGGACTGTCGGCGGATCGGCTGAAGGCGATGTACGAGACACAACTCAAGAGTGTGGATGCGTGGCTTGCTGTGCAGCCCAACTTTGCGGTGCTACGCGTGGATCACGCGGATTTCATTCGTGTTCCGCGCGCTGTTGCGTCGGCGGTGGATGCGTTTGTCGGCGGTGGGCTCGATGTTGCCGCCATGGCAGCAGCAGTCGATCCATCGCTGCATCGAAACCGCTGCGGAGAATGAATGGGCAGTCACCCGAAGGGCCGGAGTGGCACGCGGGGCGACTGGTGATTCGACTAGGACGGTCGTTCTGACTCAGTCAACGTCGTCGTCGGCCACGGAGGCCTGCGGCGAGTGCGATGAGTCCAGCCGCGGGGGCTGGGACTGGAATGGTTGTGACCGTGATGGCAGTGTTTGCAGTGGTCTCGTAGCCAAAGCCGATGATCGTTCGGTCGGTGGCATTTGCACCGATTCGCATTTCTACGAACCCGTAGTGGGTCGCACTTGTCGCCTCGTTTATGAACTTGAGTCCGAAGTAGCCAATGGAGTTTGCTGTCCACTGACCCACCGAAGTTCCAATCGCGGCGGCAGAGTTCCCGTAGAAGAAGGCCGATGCGCCGACCGCTGTTCCAAGAGCAAGATTGGTACGGAAGGTGTTTGTGCCTGCGGCTGGGTTTCGCATGATCCCAGTGCCAGCTCCTGCCAGCAGAGCCACATTGGTACCGCTCGTGCCGTAGGGATTGACATCCCACCCGGGGACACCGCTCACACTCCCATTCAGCACAGTACCAGTCACGAAGTTGATGACTGTGCCCTGCGCCGTCACGGGCACCTGATGGTTCAGGATTCCGCTGTAGACAACGGCAGCCGATGCAGTTTGACTCTGGAGAATCACCGCAGCGCTAGCGAAAATCGATAGGCACCAGTGATTCCCTCGCAGGGCCAAGCCGACAATGGTGGTCGGTTCCTGACGGCGCACGCAGCTCTTCAAGATCGTCTTCATCCCTTCTCCATTCTCGGGCGCTGTGCGTCCCGATTTCCTTCAAGCGCGTCGTCGTCGTTCGCGAGACCTCATCCCTCCGCGACCGCCGGTGCCAAGCCCGGCAAAGAGCCGAACTAGGCGTGATGCGCCTTTGTCTCTATGTCCCTGTCCCTATCCCTGTTCCCTTGTCCATCTGTTGGCTGCCAAGACACTTTGGCAGAACCTCCAGCAGACTTCCTTCCCTCTGAACCTCCGTGATCGGTGGTTCCCTTATCTCGCAGATCAAGAAAAAGT
>Ga0172376_10008963_pt1 | contig 10382 bp, 6 predicted proteins | sample Lak35m_FD_121114 | JGI IMG/M metagenome (GOLD analysis project Ga0172376, IMG submission 121114) | Freshwater microbial communities from Kabuno Bay, South-Kivu, Congo - kab_092012_35m | ecosystem: Environmental > Aquatic > Freshwater > Lake | place: Democratic Republic of the Congo: South-Kivu... | reverse complement strand
GTTCCCTCGCCGCGGAGCGCAGCGAAGCGGCGCCTGTTCCCTCCGCCGCGAAGCGGCGCCTGTTCCCTTCGCCGCGAAGCGGCGCCTCACCGCACCACCGCCACCGTGCCCGCCCGCGTTTCGGAGCGAACTCCGGCGTTGTCCGCCTCGCCCCAACTCCATTCCAGGACGTACCCGAAAAATCCCGGCTCCACATAATGCGTATCGACCCCGCCGATCCACATCGCCTCCGGATCGAAGGACTCGAACAGCGGGCGGCCCCAGCGGTCAAAAATCCGCAGGTGGAAATCGGTGATGGGGCACGACGCAGCGACGACGAGGGCGTCGTTGAGGCCGTCGTTGTTGGGCGAAATGGCGGCCGGGACGTAGAGCGCACACGGGCAATCGTCGCCGATGACCGCATAGTCGTAGCCGAGCGAGACGGTGCTGGCGAAGGTGCAGCCGGCGGCGTCGGCGACCTGCAAGGTGTAGCTGCCGGGGGCCAAACCGCCGAACAGTCCGTCCGAAGTTTGGGCCGCGAAGGCGGCCGCATCCGCAGCCAATACATATACATACGGCTCGTCCCCGCCGGAAGCCCGCGCCGTGATGGAACCGTTGTCGAACCAGTCACAGCTTACGCCCCGCGCATCCACCGCGACCGAGAGGTCACTTTCGTTGAGCACCGTTGCGGTCACAGACCCGCTGCAGCCCGTGGCGTTCGAGGCGGTCACCACGTAGGTGCCGGCAGACAGGCCTTCGAACAGGCCAAACGTCACCGCCGGGGCCCCGTTGAGGCTGAAGGTGAAGGGGGACGGTTCGGAAGTTGAAACCGCGATGCTGCCCGCGCCGTCGCTGCAATACTCGTGGACCACGGCGGCCGGGGAGAGCGCCGGCCCCTCGCGGTCCAACGTGGCCGCCGCCGAAAACGTGCACCCGGCCCCGTCGCTCACCTCCACCGTGTAATCGCCGGCTGCCAGTCCCGTGAACGATCCCGTGCCGGAGTTCGTCGCCGGAATCCCCGGCCCGTCGAGGACAAAACTGAGCGGCGCCGTCCCGCCGATCGCGGTCAGGAGGACCGCCCCGTCGCCGCCCGAGCACGACTCGTCCACCGCAGCGACCGCCACGTCGAAGCCGATGCAGGCGGCCTCTTGGCACGCAGTGACGGCGTGCGTCAAGAGGTTGTTCAGGTTTTGCTCGACGTAGGTTTCCATGCGCGCGATTTGGCCTGCACTGAACATAAACAAGCATGCATCGTCGCAGTAATCCATGTAGCTGGGCCAAAGGATGGGCGCGGTACACGTGACCACCGACCCGCTGGGACAGCCGAACTGCGGGTTGTCCGTCACCGGCGTATCTGCCACAAAATCCGTGCTTCCGCAGCCGCCATTGCCCCACGGATGTTCGAGGAGCAGGTAGTGCCCGACCTCGTGCGTCATCGTCCGGCCCAAGTTGTACGGGGGCGTCACCGTATTGCCGCCGCACGAAACCGAGCCGAAGTACGCCGGATCGACCGTGACCCCGTCGCCGCTGCCGGTTCCGCCGAGCGGCGAATACCCCAACGTCCCGCCGCCGATGGTGCGGACAAAGAAGTTCAGATAGCCCGACCACGCGGCGTCAAAATCCCCGGTGGTGGCGTCGACGGTCACCGCGTAATCGCCGTCTTGCAGCCCGAACCCGGCGGGGTGGTCCAGCGTGGCGAGGCAGAACTGGATGCCACTCTCGGCATTCGAGATGGTGGGCCAAATCGCAGGCTGGAGCGCATTCCACGTCGCGATGTCGGTGTTTGTGGCGGCGAAGTCGGCGTTGAGCGTGGCAATTTGGGAAAGGGCCATGTCGATTGCGCAGGCGACAGGGATGCCGGTATTTTGGAAGTGCGCGGCCACCGGAATGATGAGCGGATTCGCGCATTCTGTGCGATTCTCCGCCGCGGCATTCACCGCGTCCACCCGCGCACGAAACGCCGCCTCGTAGCCCGGCAACCCCATCATGTGCACGTGGACCGAATCCGTGCCGCAGGTGCGCTGCGCGCGCGCGGGAATCAAATAAAGTACGCAGAGCGCTGCGAGCAAGAGGACGCGCATGGCGGTTCAGGCGGGTTGGTTTCGCACAAGGGACGGCAAAGGTCGGCAAGAGGTTGCACGGTTGCATTTGTTATGCATGCATAGGGAATGTGTGCTACCTTGCGGGCATGCGGCCGCAGGAGACCATCGACTTCCACCTGCGCTGGGGTTGGGCCCGGCTCGCCCGCTTGTACACGGCAGAGGCCGAACGGCGCGGCATCCCGTTCAGCTATGTGTTCATCCTGCTCCACGTGGACCGCGAAGGCACGCCCAGCACCCGGTTGGGCCCGCGCATGGGCATGGAAGCCACGAGCCTTTCCCGAAGCCTCAAAGGCATGGAGGACATGGGCCTCATCGTGCGGCGGAAGGATGCCGCGGACCGGCGGAGCGTGCGCGTCTTCCTCACCCCGGAAGGCATCTCGGCCCGCCGCCAAGCCCGCGACCTGGTGGTCCAGGTGAACGAAGAACTGCGCACCTTGCTCGGCCCCGCCGAGGTCGATGCGCTCCTGGCCTCGCTCCGCCGGTTGAACGATGTGCTCGACCGGCCCGAATCCTTGTTGAATCCCCCCTCGAATCCTACTGCTGCATGATTCCCTTCCACCGCGTTCAACGCGTCGCCGTGCTCGGCTCAGGCGTGATGGGCTCGCGCATCGCGTGCCATTGTGCCCAAACAGGTGCCCACGTCCTGCTGCTCGACCTCCCCGCAGCCGAGGGGCCGCGCAACGGCATCGCCGCGAAGCACCTCGACGATGCCCTGAAGTCGAATCCGTCTCCGATCTATGCGAAGCAATTCGCCCGCCGCATCGAAACGGGCAACTTCGAAGACGACCTCGCGCGCATCGCTTCCTGCGATTGGATCATCGAAGTGGTCGTCGAACGGCTCGACATCAAGCAGCAACTCTTCGAAAAAGTCGAGCAGCACCGCACGCCCGGAACCCTCATCACCACGAACACCAGCGGCATCCCCATTGCGCTGCTCGCGGCCGGTCGCAGCGACGACTTCCGCCGCCATTTCCTCGGCACGCACTTCTTCAACCCGCCGCGCTACCTGCCGCTGCTCGAGCTCATTCCCGGCCCGGAAACGGCTCCGGAGGTGCTCGACTTTTTCACGCGGTACGGCGAAACGGTGCTGGGCAAACAAGTGGTCCTGTGCAAAGACACCCCGGCGTTCATCGCAAACCGGGTCGGCGTTTTTGCCATCCAAGCCCTGTTTCACACGGTAGAAGCCCTCGGACTGAGCGTGGAAGCCGTGGACAAGCTCACCGGACCGGCGATGGGGCGGCCGAAGAGCGCAACATTCCGCACGTGCGACGTGGTCGGCCTCGACACGCTCGCGCACGTGGCGAAGGGCGTGGCCGAGCATTGCCCGCACGACGAGCGGCGTGAAGTCTTCGGGCTGCCGCGCTACGTGCAGCACCTGCTCGATGCCGGCGCGCTCGGCGCCAAATCAGGCGCAGGCTTTTACAAAAAAGTCAAAGCCGCCGACGGCAGTTCCGAAATCCAAGCCCTCGACCTGAAAACCCTGGAATACCGCCCGCAACAGAAGGTCAAGTTCGCCACCCTCGAAGCGGCAAAGCAGGTGGACGACCTCGTCGCGCGGACCCGGTTGCTGTTCGATGGAACGGACGAGGCCGGGGAGTTTTACCGCCGCGTCTTCACGGACGTGTTCGCCTACGTGTCCCACCGGGTGCCGGAGATTGCGGACGAGCCGTACCGGATCGACGATGCCATGCGGGCGGGGTTTGGGTGGGAGCTCGGCCCGTTCGAAATGTGGGATGCGGTGGGGCTTGAGCGCGGCTGTGCCGAAGCGCAGGCCCGCGGCCTGACGCTCGCTCCGTGGATCGAAGCGATGCGCGCTGCCGGGGCGACGGCGTTTTACCGGAACCGGGAAGGCGTGCGCGAATGCTGGAACCCGGCGGCCGGCGGCTACGCTCCGGTGGCCGGTCAGGAGGGGCGGATTTCGCTGGCGTGGCTGCCGGATTCGGCCACCGTTTGGAAAAATGCGGGCACCACCTTGCAAGATTTGGGCGACGGCATCCTCAACGTGGCGTTCCACACGAAGATGAACAGCATCAGCGCAGAGGTCATCGAAGGGCTCAACAAAGCCATCGACCTCGCGGAAGGCGATCCCGCCCGGTGGAAGGGCGTCGTGGTTTCGAACGAAGGGGCCCAATTCAGCGCCGGAGCGAACGTGGGCATGATCTTCATGCTCGCTGTCGAACAGGAATGGGACGACTTGGATCATGCGGTGCGCACCTTCCAACGGACCATGATGCGCATGCGGTACAGCGGCATTCCCGTGGTGGCCGCGCCGCACAACCTCGCCCTCGGCGGCGGCTGTGAACTGTGCCTGCACGCGGACAAAGTCGTCGCGCACGCCGAGACCTACATCGGGCTCGTCGAGTTCGGGATCGGCGTCATTCCGGCCGGCGGAGGCACGAAGGAGTTCGCCCTGAGGCTCAGCGACGAATTGCGCGAAGGCGACATCCGCACGAACCGCATGCGCGACCGCTTCCTCACCATCGGGCAAGCGAAGGTGGCGACCAGCGCGTACGAAGCGTTCGAACTCGGATACTTGCGTCCGGGCGTGGACGAGGTGGTGGTGAACCGCAAGGAGGTACTTGCACGGGCCAAACGCGCCGCACTCGAACTCGCCGACGCCGGCTACACCCGCCCCCTCGAGCGCCGCGACATCCAGGTCATGGGCGCCGAAGGCATGGGCCTCGTCCTCGTGGGCGCGCACAGCATGCTCAGCGGCGGCTACATCAGCGAACACGACCGGCTCATCAGCGAAAAGCTGGGCTACGTCCTTTGCGGCGGCGACCTCTCCGTGCCGACCGCGGTGAGCGAGCAGTACCTCCTCGACCTCGAGCGCAAGGCCTTCGTCGAACTCTGCATGCAGCGCAAAACCCTCGAGCGCATGCAGTCCCTCATCCAGGCAGGAAAAATCCTCCGCAACTGATTCCCAGCCATGAACGCATACATCATCGGCGGTTACCGCAGCGCCGTCGGCCGCAGTGGCCGCGGGGCCTTCCGCACGTTGCGCCCAGACGACCTCGGCGAACAGGTCCTCCGGCGCCTGCTCGCGGACTTCCCCACCCTCGATCCCGCGCGCATCGACGACGTCATCGTGGGCAACGCAACGCCTGAAGCCGAGCAAGGGCTCAACCTCGGCCGGATGGTGAGCCTCATGGGGCTCGACACGGACAAAGTCCCGGGCATGACGGTCAACCGCTATTGCGCTTCCGGGCTCGAGACGATTGCCATCGCCTCGGCCAAAATCACCGCCGGACTGGCCGACTGCATCGTCGCCGGCGGCATCGAAAGCATGACCCCCATTCCGTTTGGGGGGTGGCGCATCACGCCCAACGCCCGTGTGGCCCGCAGCAACCCGGACTACTTTTGGGGCATGGGCCTGACGGCCGAAGCGGTCGCCGACGAGTTCCGCATCTCCCGCGAGGACCAAGACGCGTTCGCCCTCGAAAGCCACCGGCGCGCCGCCGCGGCCATCGATGCCGGCTACTTCGCACCGGGCATCGCACCGGTCACGGTCCGCGAAGTCTACCTCGACGCCGCCGAGCGCCGCGCCGAACGGACCACGGTCGTCGACACGGACGAGGGCGTCCGGCGCGACACGTCCGCCGAAGGCCTCGCCCGGCTCAAGCCCGCCTTCGCGGCGCGCGGCTCGGTCACCGCCGGCAACAGCTCCCAAACCTCCGACGGGGCCGCCTTCGTCCTCATCGTCTCGGAGCGCTTCCTCAAAGAACTGAACGTCCAGCCCCTCGCGCGCCTCGCCTCCTACCACGTCAGCGGCCTCGCCCCGCGGATCATGGGCGTAGGCCCCATTCACGCTCTTCCCGAGGCCATCCGCCGCGCCGGCATCTCCCTCAACGACCTCGCAACCATCGAGCTCAACGAGGCTTTCGCCTCCCAATCGGTAGCCATCTTGCGCGAACTCGCCCTCGACCCCGCCCGCGTCAACCCCCACGGAGGCGCCATCGCACTCGGCCACCCGCTGGGCTGCACCGGCACGAAATTGACCGTCCAGCTCCTCCACGAACTCCGCCGCACGGGCGGCCGCTACGGCGCGGTCACCATGTGCGTCGGGACGGGCCAAGGCGCTGCCGGCATCTTTGAGTGGTTGGGGGAGTAGGTTGAGATTGAGGTCGAGGTTGAGATTGAGATTGAGGTCGAGTTTGAGATTGAGATTGAGATTGAGCAATCCTGGCCACCTGAACCCAACACGCCCCGTCCTCGTACACCCCGCAACCCCAACCCCAACCCTCCGGCGCGAAGCGCCGCCTCAACCCTCAACACTCAACCCTCCGGCGCAAAGCGCCGGCCCAACCCTCCGGCGCAAAGCGCCGGCCCAACCCTCCGGCGCGCAGCGCCGCCTCACCCCCACCCCCATGTCAAAAGCCATTTCCGGCGGAGAATTTTTGATCCGCGATGTCGCCAGTTCAGACGTGTTCATTCCCGAAGAATGGACCGAGGAACAGCTCATGATGAAGCAGATGACCCTCGAGTTTGTCGAGAAAAAAGTCGTGCCCTTGCTCGACCGGATCGACGCACAGGAGGAGGGTCTTGTGCCGCGGTTGATGGAGGAGGCCGGCGAGTTGGGGTTGTTGGGAAGCTCGGTGCCAGAGGAATACGGCGGGATGGGCCTCGATTTTAAGACGACCATGCTCATCACCGAGGCCATCGGCGGGGCGCATTCGTACAGCGTAAGCTTCAGTGCGCACACCGGCATCGGGACGTTGCCCATTTTGTATTACGGAAATGAAGCGCAGAAGGCGCGTTGGATTCCAGGTTTGGCCAGCGGCGCGCTGAAGGGCTGCTATTGCCTGACCGAGCCGGGGGCAGGGTCGGACGCGAACAGTGGCAAGACGCGCGCGACGCTGAACGCCGAAGGCACTCATTACGTGCTGAATGGCCAAAAGATGTGGATCACGAACGGCGGTTTTGCGGACGTCATGATTGTATTTGCAAAAATTGACGACGACGAAAACCTGACCGCATTCATCGTAGATGGCCACAGCCCAGGCATTTCGAAGAATCCGGAGGAGAAGAAAATGGGCATCAAAGGCTCTTCGACGCGGCAGATTTTTTTCAATGACGTGCTGGTGCCGGTCGAAAACCTGCTGTATGAGCGTCAGAAAGGGTTCAAAATCGCGGTCAACATCCTCAACATCGGGCGGATCAAGCTCGGCGGGGCGGTGCTGGGTGCGGGCAAGGAGGCGCTGAGTGCAGCCGTTCAGTATGCGAACGCGCGCGAGCAGTTTGGGCGGTCGATTTCGAAGTACGGCGCCATCCGCTACAAGCTCGCGGAGGGGGCGATTCGCCTGTACACTTGTGAATCAGCGATTTACCGGGCGACCCAAAACATTGAAGATGCCATCACGGCCCTGAAGGCGGCCGGGGTGCCCCACGGCGAAGCGACATTGCAAGGCATCGCCGACTTCGCGCCGGAGTGCGCGATGATGAAGGTGCTCGGCTCAGAAGTGCTCGATTACGTCGTCGACGAGGCGGTCCAAATCCACGGCGGGATGGGCTACAGCGCTGAAACCCGCGCCGAACGCGCCTTCCGCGACGCCCGCATCAACCGCATCTTCGAAGGCACGAACGAAATCAACCGCATGCTCACGGTCGACATGATCCTGCGCAAAGCGATGAAGGGCGAGATGGACCTGATGACCCCGGCGATGGCGGTTGCACAGGAAATTACCGGCATCCCGGAGTTTGGGAACGCCCCCGCAGACGTCTTTGAGGAGCATTTCGCCTACGTGCGCAACTTCAAAAAAGCCGTACTCCTCGTCGCGGGTGCGGCGGCACAAAAACTCATGATGACGCTCGCAAAGGAGCAAGAAGTCCTGATGGGCATCGCGGACATGGCCATCTTCACCTACACGGCAGAAAGCACCGCGTTGCGCGTGGCCAAACTCGCGGGCATGCGCGGCTCCGCCGACGCAGTCGCCCACGAGCTCGACCTCCTGCGCGTCTACACCTACGAAGCAGCCGAGTGGATCCACAGCGCCGGCAAGGAATCCCTCCTCGCCTTTGCGACCGGCGACGAACTGAAAATGATGTTGATGGGCCTGAAGCGCTTCACAAAAACCGCCGACTTCAACACGAAGGAAGCGCGCCAACGCATCGCCCTCCACCTCATCGAATCGAACGGCTACTGTTTCTGAACACTTCACAACTGGAGGGGTCTGCTTCACGGGTGTAAGCGGAATTGCGCGCAGTCTGCGCGAACTTGCAATTCCCATTTCACCCCATGCACACCTACTCCACCGTGGACGATGTCCTTGCCCGCTGCCGCGAGCTTCAGGGACTGGACTTGAGGCAACTTGCGCTCAATGAGGGCTGGTCGGTGGATTCCATGAACAAAGGTTCGGTCGGGCACCTCATCGAAGAGGCCGGGTTCGGGGTGGCGAAGAATTCCTCGCCCCATCCAGACCTCGAAGCGGCGGGGGTTGAAGTGAAAGCAGTGCCCTTGAAAATCGGACGCAGCCACGTGCAGGTGAAAGAACGCACGAAGGTGTGTTCGTTGGATTATCACAGCGTGGTGAAGGAATCTTGGACGACTTCCCATTGCTATCGGAAAATCAACCGGATGGTGCTGATTTTCTTCGAACACCGCGGAGAGGACCGCTTGTCCGGTCGGATTTTGGGCCACCTGTTGTTTGACCTCAACCGCGCGGACCGCACGCCAGACTCCCGCTTGCTCGAACAGGACTGGCTGCACATCCAACGCACGGTGGCCGAGGGCCGCGCACACGAACTGTCGGAGGGCTTGACAGGCATCCTCGCAGCGAGTACCACGGGGCAAGGTGGCGGCCGGGATTTGGTCGTTCAGCCCTACAGCAGCGAACCTGCAAAACGGCGCGCGTTCAGCCTCAAACCCAGCTATACCGGCGTCCTCTGGCGCGAAATCCGCCAACCTTCGGCCTTTGACACGCTGGCTTCGGCGCCGGCATATGATGCGTCGCTCCATCCCCGCGAGTTTTTGTTGGCTCGGATGCAACCGTACATCGGTCGGACGCTCGCAGAAATTTCCGCCGCATGCGGCGTGGCCCTCAAATCGGGCAAGGCGGCAAGCTCCGGGTTTGTTCGTTCCATCCTCGGAATGGCCGAGGGCACAAAGGCCATTCGCGAGTTTGAAGCGCTCGGAATCCGCATCCGTGTGTTCCCCGTTGAACCTGTGACACATCGGGTCAAAGAGTCCATCAGCTTCCCCCATCAACCCTTGGCAGAAATCCTCGAGGAGGGCCGGTTTGAGCGCAGCATGCTCGCCGAATGGGTATCAGAAATTCTCTTTATTCCGGTGTACCGCGCAGGGCGGGAAGGTTACGAGCAGGCCACGCTCGGTGCGCCCTTCTTTTGGTCACCCGATGACAGCGATTGCGCCGCCATGCAGGCCGAGTTTGCACGTGCATGCGACCGCATTTCTGCAATCCAGAAAGCCCATCAAGCCACCGAGGCGAGCGGCCCCTTCAAGCTGCTGCCCGCTTCTGAAACTTCACGAATTCACCTCCGTCCCCACGGGCGCGACGCGCGGGACACGGACGCGAGCATCGGCCCGGCGCTGACGAAGCAGAGTTTCTGGCTCAACGCGCGGTTCATCGGTCAGCTCGTCGGCAGGCAGGTCAGCAATCCGAGCAAGTAGCGCCGTACCCATGCGTTCAATGGCTCCGACCACCAGCGCATTGCCCATGAAAAAGGCCCGCTTGCTGTCGGTGACGTCCTGCGCGTGGGTGTGGTGGTCCGGAAACATGTTGAGCCGCTCGAGTTCGACCGGAAGGAGGCGGCGGAACACCCCGTCTTGAAGAATGACATGCTTCGTGCGGGAAGGCGACGCTCCCCCTTCTCCCGTAATCACGGTCCGAGAGGGACGGTCCAGCGGGTCAGGAAATGCCAACGCACCTTCCGAAAAGGTGTAGGAGTAGCCTTGTGCGGCATTCGTCCTGGATTCACGCTTTGCGCCTTTGAGGTACTGCCAGCCCGCCATGTGCTCTTCGGGAATGCGGTACCCATCGGGCACTTCTTGCAACGGAACCAGCACATCCCGCAGCACCTTCCTTGAACCTTCAAACACCGGCTGGACCCGGGCCGTGTAGTAAGTGGTTCCGACCAGCACCCCCGCTTCTAAAAAGGACGGGGTTTGCTCGGAGTCCTTTGCTTTGCCGAAGGTGTTGGAAATTTGGACCAAATCGCCCGTCAACGCCCCTTCGCGCACGGCACTGGGCGGTACCGCTGCCACGGGAAACGCCTCCGCAAGCACGCCTTCTTCGAGGATGCCCTCGCCCGAGCGAAGGGCTGCGTCGTACAGCGCAGTGCCAC
>Ga0172376_10008958_pt1 | contig 10383 bp, 4 predicted proteins | sample Lak35m_FD_121114 | JGI IMG/M metagenome (GOLD analysis project Ga0172376, IMG submission 121114) | Freshwater microbial communities from Kabuno Bay, South-Kivu, Congo - kab_092012_35m | ecosystem: Environmental > Aquatic > Freshwater > Lake | place: Democratic Republic of the Congo: South-Kivu... | reverse complement strand
CGAAGGCGACTGGCTGCGCTTGTTCGACGGTGACGAACCGATCCTCATCCTCCTCGACGAGTTGCCCCCTTATTTCCACTACTACAGCACGCAGGCCTCCGGCATGGGCACCGTGGCAGATCGGGTCACCAGCGTTTTTTCCTGCCTTCTTACCGCAGCTCAAAAGAAAAAGAATGTCTGCGTGGTCGTCTCCGATCTTGATGCGGCCTACGATACAGGCGGAAAGCTGATTCAGAAAGCCTTGGACGATGCCGCTCAGGAAATAGGACGAGCCGAGGTGAACATCACCCCGGTGAATCTCGAATCGAACGAGATTTACGAAATCCTTCGCAAGCGACTTTTCGTCTCCCTGCCAGATCGCAGCGAGATCGCCGAAGTCGCCTCTGTCTATGGCGAGCGGCTTGCCGAAGCCGCCAAGGCAAAATCCATTGAGCGCAGCGCTGAGTCCATCGCCACGCAAATCGAAGAGACCTACCCCTTCCACCCAAGCTTCAAAAGCCTAGTGGCGCTCTTCAAGGAGAACGAAAAATTCAAACAGACTCGCGGGCTTATGGAGCTTGTCTCCCGGTTGCTCAAGTCGGTTTGGAACAGTTCGGAGGATGTCTATCTGATCGGTGCCCAGCACTTCGATATTTCGATCCCGGATGTCATGGAAAAATTGGCCGAGATTTCCGAAATGCGCGATGTCATGGCGCGCGACCTCTGGGCTTCCTCCGGTGACGCCCACGCCCAATTACTCGACCTTAACAAAGGCAATTCCTGTGCCACCAAAACCGCGACACTTCTGCTCGCCTCCAGCCTCTCGACTGCCGTCAACGCCGTGAAGGGCCTCACCGAGCCGGAGTTGATCCAATGCCTCATCGACCCCACCCACAAGGCGAGCGATTTCAAGGCCGCCTTGGCGGAACTCCAGAACAATGCCTGGTATCTCCACAAGTCCAGCGAGGGCCGCCACTACTTCGACCATGCCGAGAACCTCACCAAGAAACTCCAAGGCTACGCTGACAAGGCTCCGCAGAATAAAGTCGATGACCTGATCCGTTCGCGCCTCAGCGAAATGTATGCCCCCACGACCAAGGAGGCTTATGACAAAGTTCTGGCCCTGCCCGAAATGGACGAGGCAGAGGCAGTTCTCAAAACCACACGGGCTCTCCTCATCATCAATCCCGATGGTAAAGCGCCGCCCGAGGTCGTGACTCGGTTTTTTGAAGGGCTGGTCAACAAAAACAACCTCCTCGTCCTCACGGGTGATAAATCCACCATCGCCAGCGTGGACAAGGCCGCCCGCCATGTCTATGCCGCCGCCAAGGCCGATACGGAACTGCCAGCGAGCCACCCGCAGCGGCCGGATTTGGAGGACAAGAAAACCCAATACGCCACCGATTTCCAATCCACCGTCCTGAATGTCTTCGACAAGCTGCTTTTCCCCGGGCGGCAAGGTTCCGATGACATACTCCGTTCTAAGGCGCTCGATACCACCTATCCCTCCGGCGAGCGCTATAATGGTGAGCGGCAGGTGGTGAGAACGCTCACTTCCGATCCCATCAAGCTCTACACCGAGATTCCCGCGAATTTCGATGCTCTCAAAGCACGGGCTGAATCGCTCCTCTTCGGTAGCAACGACGAGGCCCGCCGCACTGACCTCATCGATAAACTCCGCCAAGCCACCGCCATGCCCTGGCTGCCGCCGAAAGGCTTCGATCTCTTGGTGCAGGAGGCCTGCAAACGCGGAGTGTGGGAAGACCTCGGCAATGGATACATCTCGAAAAAACCGAAGCCCAAATCCACCGCCGTGCTGGTCTATGAGGAAACCTCGCCGGACGACACCGGCGCAGTGCGCTTGAAAGTCGAGTCGCAGAATGCCGGCCATGCCCCGCGCATCCATTTCCAAGAAGATGGAGCCGTCACCGAGTCCAGCCCGGTGCTCTCCGAGAACACGCTTGTCACCTCGGCTCTCCGTGTTCAGTTCCTCGCTATCGATCCCTCGGGCACAAGCCAGACCGGCACGCCCTACACTTGGACCAACAAACTCACGCTGCGCAGCAAGCTCGATGACGCCAAGCGCACTGTGGAACTACTCGTCGCCCCGCGCGGCACGATCCGATTCACGCTGGACGGCTCCGAGCCGCGCAATGGCGAGACCTACTCGGCTCCTATTCCAATTGGTGACAAGGCCACCACCATCCAAGTCTTCGCGGAGTGCGAAGGCGTGGAAGAAAAGCGCTCGTTCCAATTCCAAGCCAGCGGCTCCACCGAGCTTTTGATCATGCGCGAGGAGCCAGCTTATTTGGTGAGCACCACACCCAAGAAGCTCGACACATCCTCGAAGGCCTACGAGGGCCTCCGCATCGCCAAGGAGCGCGGCATCCGCTTCGAGAATGTCATCCTCATGCTCGGATCGGCTCCGCGTGTCGTCCACCTCTCGCTCGGCGAATTCGAGGTCGATTCGGAGTTCATTGAAAAAACCCTCAACCACCTGCAGGAACTCCTGCCGCCGGATGCCCCGCTCGTCCTGCAATTCAAAAAGGCCCACTGCCCCACCGGCCACGATCTGGAGCAGTTCGCGAAATCCCTCGGCATCCAGTTGGTCAACTCCGAGATCGTCCAAAAATGAGCGACCATGTCGATTTCGGCGCTCCCACGGCCTTCGGAGCCCACCACTTTGTGGTCGAGATTCCCGTCGCGGCCAAGGACGCCGTGCTCATCCACGAGGATTTTGGGTTCGGGGGTGGCGAGGCACGGCGCGAAACCACCGAGTGCCGCGTGGTCCTCGCCCGCGAACTCTGGGCGCGTATCCGCGACGAAGCCCGGCGCGATTTCAATGCTCGCCTGAAGACCAACAAGCTCAAGCCGGGCAGCTGGACGACTGGACGCGTGAAGCTCGACCGCTTCCTCGGTCGCGAGCTCTGCATTCTGGCTTGGGCAGCCGAACTCGCCTCGCCGGATGAGTGCCCCGTGATTTGCCGCAAATGGCTTGCTCTTCGCCCCGAGGAACGCTGGTGGCTGTATGCCAAAACCGCCTCGGAAGCCGGCCTATCCGATCAATCCGACCGGGGATGGCGCAAGGCTCTCTACTGCGCCCTTTCCGATGCCTCGTCCATGGCGGCCTCGCCAAAGGTCGCCCCTCGCCGCAAACAAGACACTTCCGACCTCGAACTTTTCCGCCTTCTCAACTCCGAAACCCCTGCCTGATTCACTATGTCCCTTAAACCCTTTTCATGGCGTGACCGCCCAGCCCTCATTGAACACCTTTTTCCCGTTCAGAAACTCTCGGCGGAGAGTTTCAAGGAGCAGATGGCTGGTTCTGGAAAAACGCTGACCGCCCTTGGAAGCTATTGGAAAGGGCGCAAACCACTCATCTTGAATAAAGCGTGTATTTTGGGATGTTTGCTTCCGGCATCAGAAGACCGCCTCGGCGATCTTCATGTTTTTGAACTGCTCATGGGAATGGATGATTCTTCCATGCAAGTCCGGTTGGGAATGCCTGCCTCGCCAAAGGCCTCAGAGGAAGAAGTCATCGAACAGGCAATCAAGCGACTGAGTAAAAAACAGAAGGAGGCGCTTCTGGATGAAAGTGGGAGGCCATCCGCTATCTACGCAACGAAGGTTGCCGCCGCCGACAGGCCTGAAGAAATTGGCGATAAATTGCATTTGCATATTTGGAAAAAAGTTAACGATTACCTTGGAACCTCTGCGCGCTCTTTTCCTGAATTAGTTGAACAAATGGGGGTTGCCAGATTTGGACACAGGCCCAAAGTCGCAGATGTTTTTTGTGGCAGCGGGCAGATCCCTTTTGAAGCCGCGCGACTTGGCTGCGATGTCTATGCGTCTGACCTTAACCCAATTGCGTGCTTGCTTACCTGGGGAGCATTCAATTTAGTGGGCGCATCTGCAAAGAAACATGCTATCATTGAGGCCGAACAAAAAAAAGTAAGCCGAGCAATCCAACTCGAAATTGACGACTTAGGAATTGAAGAAGATGGAAAAGGTTGGAGAGGGAAAGCGTATCTTTACTGCCTTGAGGTAAAATGTCCGGAAAGCGGATGGATAGTTCCTGTGATTCCATCTTTATATATATCAAAACACTATCGTGTTATAGCAAAATTAGTCACTAAACCTGCAAGCAAGAGCTATGATATCCAGATTTGCTCCAATCCCACTGAAGAAGAATATCAGGCAGCAGCGAATGGCACATATCAAAAAGGAGATGTTGTGCATAGTCCGGATGGATTAACAGTCTATCGCACTAGTATTGAAACAATACGCGGGGATTACACCGAAAATGGAAAAAATAAGAACCGATTACGGCTCTGGGGGAAACAGGACTTTACTCCCCGAAAAGAGGATGTTTTTCAAGAGCGGCTTTATTGCATCCAGTGGGTAAAGGGCAAAGAGAATGAATTTCGTGCTATAACTACTGCCGACTCAAAGAGCGAACAAAAGGCTATTAGTCTTCTTCAAGAAAATCTAGAGGAATGGCAAAAAAGCGGTCTGGTTCCAGATATGGTCATTGAGCCGGGCGATGAGACAGAACGACTCTACCGTGAGCGTGGTTGGACTCATTGGCATCATCTATTCAATCCCAGACAGTTGCTCACGATGGCTTTGGTTTGTAAACATACAAAACATACACCTGAGTTTGCGGCAATGATCCCTGCCATGCTGAATCTCCAATCTAAACTCTGCGGTTGGCACAATGATGGTCGCAAGGGGGGATGTCAAAATGCATTTGCCAATCAAGCTCTTAATACATTATTCAACTATGGAACTCGCGGCATGGTTGATGTCATTCCATATTTACACATAAAGCCAAGGCGATCAGAAAAAATAGTAGGGGGCAAAGTTGAGTCCCATCCGGCACACTTAATTGATTCTCCTTCCGATATCTTCATTACAGATCCCCCTTACGGTGATGCTGTAAAATACGAGGAGATTACTGAATTCTTCATTGCCTGGCTTCGCAAAAACCCTCCACAAGAATTTGCAAACTGGACATGGGATAGTCGCCGGGCATTGGCAATCAAGGGCGAGGACGATGATTTCCGTCGCGGAATGATCCGCGCTTACCGTCGTATGGGCGAACTCATGCCGGACAACGGCATGCAGGTGCTGATGTTCACGCACAAGAGCGGCAACATCTGGGCCGATCTGGCCAACATCATTTGGGCCAGCGGACTCAAGGTTACAGCGGCTTGGTATGTGGTTACCGAAACGGATTCCGCGCTGCGTGATGGAGCGAATGTCACCGGCACAGTCTTGCTGATCCTGCGCAAACGCCTCGGCAATGAAGCCAGCTTCCGCGACGATCTTGCGTGGGAAATCGAGGCGGCGGTCAAAGAGCAAATCGAAGGGTTGGTCGGCTTGGACAACCGCGTCCGCCAGCAAGGGTCCGAGGGCCTCTACCGCGATGCCGACCTTCAAATGGCCGGCTACGCTGCCGCGCTCAAGGTGCTCACGGGCTATTCGCAGATCGACGGAAAGAACATGGTCACCGAGGCGGAAGCGCCTCGCGTGAAGGGCCGCAAGTCCTTCGTGGATGAGTTGATCGATTTCGCAGTTCAAACCGCCGTCCAATTCCTCGTGCCGGTCGGCTTTGAAAAAGACGAGTGGCAGAAACTGGAGCCCGTCGAGCGGTTCTACCTCAAGATGGTCGATATCGAGCATCAGGGCCAAAAAACGCTGGATAACTACATCAACTTCTCCAAGGCATTCCGGGTCAAGCACCACGACCAGCTCCTGGCGGACAACGCCAAAGCCAACTCTGCCCGGCTAAAGCTCTCCACGGAATTCAAATCCGCGCTCATGTCCGGCGACGCCGAAATCGCAGGCACACCCCTCCGTGCTCTCCTGTATGCGTTGTTCGAACTCTCCAAGGAAACCGACATCGAGGATGTGCTCCTGCACCTCATGGAGAACTGCCCGAACTACAATCAGAACAAGGGCATCCTCGTCAAAATGGCCGACTACCTCGCCGCCAAGCGCGAGACCTTGGCGGAAACCAAAGCCTTCCACCCCCAAGCCGAAGCCTCCCGGGCCCGCATCCTGGCCGAAGCGCTGCGCAATCAACGGCTGTAAGTCGCCCTATGCCCATCAGCCGGTTTTCATCTCGAACAGAGTCGCTTGACCGGGATTTTTTGGCCAAAACCCTGAACGGTGCCAGCCGCTATCTTCGGATCGCGGGCTATTTCCGTAGCTCGATCTTCGAACTCGTTGGCGAGGAAATCGCCAAGATTCCCGAAGTGAAGATTGTCTGCAACTCGGAGCTGGATTTGGTGGATTTTCAAGTCGCATCGCGCCGCGACATGGAAATCAAAGAACTCTGGAATGGCGTGGATGTGGCGTCGGAGGCCCTGCTTCAGAAAGAACGCTATCAGCGACTCGATGCCCTTTTGCGGGCTGGAAATGTGGAAATCCGCGTGGTGCCCCGCGAGCGTCTTTTTCTCCACGGCAAGGCGGGCTCGATCCACTACCCTGATGGAAAGCGGAGGTCGTTCATCGGATCGGTGAACGAGTCCAAAAGTGCCTTTGCGCATAATTACGAATTGGTCTGGCAGGATGACGCAGCTGAAGCCGCAGACTGGGTGGAGGAGGAATTCTGGGCCCTCTGGAAGGACGGCGTTCCACTGCCCGAAGCGATCCTCGACGAAATCCATCGCGTGGCCCATCGATCCGAGGTGACTGTTGAAGTCCTCAAGCCCGAGGAGGTCCCGGCAGCGGCATTGGCCGAGTCGCCAATTTATCGTGGTGGCGAGCAACTCCAACCCTGGCAGCGCTCGTTTGTGGCCTTGTTTCTGGAACACCGTGAGCGCTATGACAAAGCTCGCTTGCTCCTCGCTGATGAAGTGGGCGTCGGCAAAACCCTTTCGATGGCGGCCAGCGCCATGGTCGGCGCGCTTCTGGGCGACGGCCCCGTTCTAATTCTCACGCCATCCACCCTTACGCTGCAGTGGCAAACCGAGTTGCTCGACAAGCTCGGAATTCCAAGTGCCGTGTGGTCATCCCAACGCAAGGTCTGGCTCGGCACGGAGGGCCAGATTCTCTCGCCTCGCAACGAGAGTGGATCGATCAAAAAGTGTCCTCACGCGATTGCAATTGTTTCGACCGGCCTGATCACACACCAACGGAAAAACGGAGTGTTTATCAAGGAGGCGGACGCGTTGTTAAAAAACCGCTATGGCACCGTAATCCTCGATGAGGCCCACAAAGCCCGCATGGGTGGAGGCATCGCGGTAGCCGACCGCGAACCGAACAACCTTCTGTTTTTTATGCGGCAGATGGGAAGACGCACCAAGCACCTCATTCTGGGAACAGCCACCCCCATTCAAACTTCCGTCTCCGAGTTGTGGGATTTGCTGGGCATCTTGGGAGGCGAGGCGGACTTCGTGATTGGCGATGCTCTGTCGCCGTGGCGCATCTTGCCGGATGCCGTGGAAATCGTCACTGGTCGCCTGCCTGTGGAGGATGCGGCCACCGCTTGGAAGTGGATTTCCAATCCGTTGCCGCCCGGTTCCGAAAATACTCTCTTCGGTCAAATCCGGGACAATCTTCTGATCAGGCCGGAGCAGCATTCTTGCAGCCATGGATTCGAGGACCTGGACTATTTGGTGAAGGAAGTGTGGCTGCCTACCGCAACGGAATCCGGTTTTTTCACCCGCAACAACCCGCTCCTCCGCCATGTCGTTCTGCGCAAGCGTGCTGAACTTGAAAATGCGGGACTGCTCGAAAAAGTCGGCGTCCACACGCACCCGATTCTTTCCAAGAGCCAGCTTTATCAAGCGCGGTTCACCGATTTGGGAATTCCGACCAACAGGCCCTTTGAGGTGGCATACGAGAAAGCCGAGGAGTTCTGCCGACTTCTTCAGCAACGAACCAAAATCGGGGGCTTCATGAAGACGCTGGTCCTGCAGCGGATTTGCTCCAGTTTCGCTGCCGGGCTTGCGACCGCCCGCACAATGCTGGGCCGTGTATTGCCGGAAGATGTGGATGAGGAACAGCGCGACCAGATCGGCGACCATATCCTCTCGGAAATGGGGCCCGGCGAAATGACATGCCTCAAGGAAATCGTCTCCCAACTCAGCCGCCCGGAGGCCATCGATTCCAAGCTTGAAACTGCAAAATGGTTCCTCTCGGAGTTCAAGTCCGACGGCAAACCGTGGATTGAGCACGGCTGCATTCTTTTTAGCCAATACTACGACACAGCCCATTGGGTGGGCAGGGAGCTGGCGCGGCTTTTCCCCGGCGATGTCGTGGCGGTTTACGCCGGACTCGGAAAAAGCGGGCTTTTTTCCGGAGAGCAATTCAACAGTGTCGAACGCGAAGTCATCAAAACCGCCGTCAAGCGCCGTGAGATTCGGCTTGTCGTGGCCACAGATGCCGCCTGCGAAGGGTTGAATCTCCAAACCCTCGGCACCCTCATCAACATCGACCTGCCTTGGAATCCCTCCCGGTTGGAACAGCGCCTCGGCCGCATCCGGCGCTTCGGCCAAGCCCGCAAGACAGTCGATATGCTGAACTTGGTTTACAGCGAGACCCAGGATCAAAAAGTCTATCGGGTGCTCTCCGAGCGATTGAAAGATGCTTACGACATTTTCGGCAGCATCCCCGACACAATCGAGGACGATTGGATTCAAGACGAAGAAGAAATCCGACGCCGCATGGACGCCTATATGCATGAAAGGCAAAATGCCCAAAACGCATTTTCGATCCGCTACCAGTCCGCTGTGAATCCCGAAGAAAATCGCTGGGAACTCTGCGCCAAGGTCCTGTCACGCCAAGATGTCGTCTCTCGCCTTTCAGAGCCATGGTGATTAGGCTACCTTGGTTACTATAAATCCTTAAAAACTATTCCTAAAACAGATGCGTTTTTTAAAAACCGAAAGAAATACTCCATGAGCGAAACACGAACAAAATATCCGGAAAATGTTCCCGGCATTTACTATGTGAACGACGAGTGTATCAGTTGCGACTTGTGTCTTGAAATTGCTCCCAAGAATTTCCGCCGCAAAGAACCTGAGGGCTACTTTTATGTTTTCAAGCAACCAGAAACTCCAGCGGAGGAAGCTCTCTGTCGTGAGTCAATGAGCGGTTGCCCGGTGGATGCAATTTGGAATAACGGAGATGGGGTGGATCGCAGCGAAGAAAGGAATAATGACATCAAAAATCGATTCTGCGCCGACGAGTCAGCCCATGCCGAAATGGCTGAAGCCCACGCTTGCCGAATGAAAGAGTTTGAAGAGATCGCAGTCGATCCCGCCGATGACGAGGACCGGATCGATTGTCCCTTCTGCAACAAATTGCACTACCCGGGATCAGGAACGGCCGAGGCCACGGATTGGACTTGGGATTCTAAAAGCGCCTGCGAGCACCTCCTCTTTCTGGCACACGAATCCGACTTCTCGGGTTTTTATTACCGATCGAAGCTTTTCAACGAGTATCTTAGTTTGCCCGATTCCGATGAAGCTGAAGTGAGGATCCCTTCCGAACACGAGCCAGAAGAGTTTCTGTCAATTGCCGAAATTATCCAAAAAATTCGGCTGCCGGGACTTGAATCAAGGATTTTCGGGGACTGCCGTAGCGATATCACCTTCGGCTTCGTGCCCCAAAAAGCGAATTAACCCGAATCCGGCTTTTGAACTGAAATCCCCGTCCTGATTCCCCCGTCAAATCGCACACCCCCCGCACGCCAAGTCCTCCAAATCCTCCCGCTCGCCCAGCGGTCTGGCGAAAAGCGGCGCGATTGGATTTACGGCCTTCAACGCATCCCTGATCAACGGGATGTGCTTTTTGAGCCCACCCCAACTTTCCGAGAACCTCAGCACCACATCCCGCCCCTTTCTTCCCAGGATCGCCCCGCCCACGAACACCGCCGTCCGCAGCGTCGAGGGCTTGCGATACCCGCTCTCCCGCGTCACCCCCGCTTGGTAAAGCGACAGCAAGTTGAAGCTCAACACCACCCCCAGGAACGCAGCCTCCGTCGCAAAAAAACTCTTCGTGCAAAACCCATCGGCATGCAGATCGTTCTTCATCTCCTCGATCCGCTGCTCCACCGTCGCCCGCCCGTTGTAGTCCCTCCAAATCCCCAACGCAGCCTCCGTCCGATTCGTCACCCACACCCGGTAGGTATACCCCGGCACATCGAGGAGCCTGCGCCCCACCGCCTCCTTGTCCTCCCGAATCCTCTCCCTCAACACCACAAACCTCCGCTCCACATCCCAACCCGCCAACTTCATCCGGAACGAACTCACCTCGTAATTTCCACCCTCCACCGACACCCAATCCCCGATCCCGCACAGCTTCCGCTTCATCGACCTCCCCAACTTCGCCACCACGATATACGACAACCCCCGCTCCTCCAAAAACCCCAGAAGCTTCTGATCAAAAAAT
>Ga0172376_10008957_pt1 | contig 10384 bp, 5 predicted proteins | sample Lak35m_FD_121114 | JGI IMG/M metagenome (GOLD analysis project Ga0172376, IMG submission 121114) | Freshwater microbial communities from Kabuno Bay, South-Kivu, Congo - kab_092012_35m | ecosystem: Environmental > Aquatic > Freshwater > Lake | place: Democratic Republic of the Congo: South-Kivu... | reverse complement strand
TTTAAAGCATTTATTAACTTTATTGCTAAGATACTATTTCCTCCTAATTTAAAGAAGTCATCATTGATACCAACTTTATCTGCAGAAAGTCCTAGTACTTCTGCCCAAATATGACAAATTTTAATCTCCAGTTCATTACGAGGAGCTACATAACTGTTACTAATAGTACTAAATTTGAGTTCAGGTAATGCTTTTCTGTCTAGTTTACCGTTAATCGTTAATGGCAACTTTTCTAAATATATAAGAACTCTAGGAACCATATATTCTGGTAGTTTTGTTTCTAAATAAGATAATATCTTCTCTTCATCTAATTTCGAATCAGACACATAATAACCAACTAAATTACTACCCATCTCAACTGAATCTGCAGCTCTATTTCTCTGTTCTTTTGCAAGTACTACACTTTGTCTTACCCCTTCATAATTCGATAAAGCTCTCTCTATCTCTCCAAGCTCTATTCTAAATCCTCTGATTTTTACCTGAAAGTCATTGCGTCCTATATATTCTAAATTACCATCAGGAAGCCACCGAACTAAATCTCCTGTCTTATAGAGTCTTTTGTTTTTACCTAATCTCTTTTCTTCAGCTGTTTGAAATGGATTTGCTATAAACTTCTCCCGGGTTAAATCAGGACGGTTCAAGTATCCACGTGCTAAACCAACTCCTCCTATATATAACTCTCCTATAACCCCTATCGGTAAAAGATTTTTGCATTCATCCAACACATACACTTTAGTATTAAATATAGGACGTCCGATATACACTTGCTTGAGTTCTTTAGCATTACAATCATAATATAACACATCTACTGAAGTTTCAGTAGGACCATATAGATTATAAATTTTGGTATGAGACAATAATTTTTGACAATCTGTTACTTGGGCTAATTCTAGGACTTCTCCACTACAAAAGATATATCTAAGGCTAAATAACCTGACTTTATTCACTTTAATGGCTTCTAAAAAGGCATTAAACATTGAAGGTACAAAATGTACTATGGTTACTGCTTCTTTATTTATTAAATCAATAAGATAATTAGAATCTTTATGACCATCAGGCTTAGCAAATACTATAGCTGCACCATAACAGTTAGCCCATATTAATTCCCAGACGGAAACGTCAAATATAAAAGGAGTTTTTTGGAGAATTCTATCACTCTCTTTCAGAGAGTATATTGAGTTCATCCACTTTATTCTGTTAACTATACCTCTATGTTCAATCATTACTCCCTTAGGTTGTCCTGTACTACCCGAAGTGTATATTACATAAGCTAAATTACTATACTGTGTAGTAGTTTGTATATTGTTTTTAGGAAACCTTGCTAGCTGTCTTTGAAACAGATTATTATCTACAGAAATTAGATATAGGAAAGATGAAATAGTGCTTTTTGTTAAAATGTTTGACAATCTCTTATGATAAATTCCATTTGTAATAAGTACTTTAGTATTTGTATCCTTGACTATATAAATTGTTCTTTCATCAGGATAACTAGGATCTATTGGTACGTAAGCACCACCTGCTTTAAGCACAGCCAGAATACTAATTAACATATGTTCATTTCTATCTAGATATAATGTAACTAAACTATCAGCTTTAATATTGCACTCTACTCTTAGATAATGAGCTAGCTGATTTACTTTCTCATTTAGTGCAATATAAGTTAGTTCTATACCTTCATATATTACTGCAATATTATAAGGAGTTTTTTCTACTTGTTTTTCAAATAAATGAGATAATGTTTTGGAACTTTCAGAAGAGCTTTGAGGCCCATTTCCTTGCTCTAGTATTTTATATTTTTCAATGGTACTGAGAAAACAAAAGTTATCAAGAGAGTCATTTGGAAACTGTACTATTTGATAGAATAGATTTTTAATATGCTCAGAAAAATTATGTATCATTAATTTTATTACAGCATCTTTTGTATCTACTTTAACGTAAATAGAATATGATTTACTATCCTCATCTATGTTAAGTAAAATTTCTCCTAACATTAAGAATGGTATATAACTACTGGCTTTTCCCAGATTAATAATAACTTTATCGCTTGAATTAAGAATACTTTTTAACTCAGGATATCGCGCTATAATATCATAACAATAAGTCTTATGGTTGTTTGCATCAAATATTTGAGATTTTATATATTTTACTATATTAATAGCTGATTTATCAAAAGAAATATTAAATTCCACTGGAATGTGATTTGCAAAAAAACTGTTATATTTTTCTATAAATTTATTAGCATAATAACTCGAGCAATATACACTAAAAGGAATTTTGTTACCTAAACGATTTAAATATACAATAAAAGCAGTAATCAAAATATCCGTAAAAGTAATGTCTAATATTTTTGATTGTTTTTCTGTAAAGTTAGAAATTTTCTTACTAGAACTAAATATTTCTATATCTTTTGCTTGCACTAAATTTCCTTTTAAGCTAGATAATGTTAGCATATTAGGGAAAATATAAAAACTATTTATAGAACTTAATCGCATCTTCCAGAAACCTTCTAAAGGAGCAATATCTTCTAAAATGCTGCGTAATTCTTTCAACATACATTGAGAAGGGGTGCTTAAAATATCTTGCTCTTTAATACCTGTCTTATCCAGTAATTCCTCAATACTGATTGGATTGCCAAATAAAGTAGAAAACTCAGACAATTGAATATCATAAGTAGAGGTAGCAATATTAATGCTATTATCAGTGATTTTTGCAATACAACCTGGATATAGCAAGGACCTATAGGGCATAATCTCTAATTTATTAATCAAATATACAACATCTTCTATTAATATTTTATTGCTAGCAAGGGTATTGTTATAACTACCAAATTGTAAAGATCTATATCCTCTTGCAATTTCTTCTGCATTTTGTGACCATTCTATAAAGCCACAATTGTATGGTTTACGCCATGCTGCAAAATAACTTCTAAAATTTAATATTTGTTTCTGTTCAAATAACGAATTATATTCAATGTCACTTATCAGTTCTTTAAAAGCTTCTATGGCGTACATATAACATTTTATATTTAAGCTTAAAGCTGTTTCATTTTTATCAACAGGAAAAGTAACCTGCTTTAATATATTACCAGCATCTATGCGCTCATTCATAACATGCCAGCTTATTCCATGCATGATTTCATTATTACTAATTGCCCAAGACGTTGCATGTATTCCTGCATATTTTGGTAAGGCTGAATCATGGTAATTTATGGCTAAAAAACGTGGGATTTGCAAAATATGAGTTGGTAATATCCTATTATTTACTATACTAAAAAGATAGTCTACTGAATGCTCTTTAGCATATTCTACAAATTTTTTAATTGATGGAATACAAAGAATATTATTCTTATACGCCCATAAAACCACTGCTTCTTCATTAGAAACAATTGCCTTAATTTGATGTTTTTTTTTAAGAATTAATTCTGCACATTCAATACCAAGACTAGATTCACTGATAATATAACAATCAAAAATTTTAGCAATTTTTGCTTCTGCATTAGACATAATTTTAAAATAATTTTTGTTTATATTTTAACACTGCAAGAGTTAGCACAGTATTTCCTCTCTTCTCTATACGATGATCTTGAAATTCTGCTAACTCGCTTTTATTCCTCTCAGCTTCTATAATCACCTTTATTATTTTTATTCCTATAACACCTGTTATATCACTAATCATATGACGTAATTGGATGTTCATTTCAGTTAAGTACTGATTACCGTACACTACCAGTTTTTTTACATTATCATACAATGCACAATATTTTATTCGGTAATTTTTATAAATAACTACAAAAAGCAAAGTTGTTATTATTATACCTAAGATCATACATATTTCTTACCCCCTTGATTCATCTATATTTCTCCATGAAATAATTTCTCCAGCTAAATCTTCATAATCCAGTATATTAAAATGATGCATGTTATTTACTTTAACTAATTTAATAGTTGAATTATCTCCTAAGATTCTATTTATATTATTGTATGTATGGGGAAAACTATGAATGCGATATTCTCCATGAGCATTGCTTTGTGACACATCACAACTAAGCATTGCTTTAAATAGCAATACATCTGTGTTAGATATCTTTATAGGTATTCTACTCTTTCGTATTTCATGCACGACCTCCATATTAGCTATTACTTGCCTTATATAAGAAGTAGTGTATCCTCGAGAAATAGCATAGTTTCTATAGTCTTGTTGTTTTTTTTTTAAATATTGTGCATCCATTTGCTTTAATAAATCATTGTCTGCGATTATAGAATCTAATATATAAGTTTTTATTTTATTATTTCCTCTTTGTCCTAAGATATGCGCAATTTCTAATGCTATTTCTCCACCTAAAGACCAACCAAGTAAATGATAAGTACTTTGTCCAGTTTTAGTCATTATTTCATCAATATGAATCAGGTAACGTTTAGATATTTCATGCAAATTTTTTATTTTATTTCTATGATACAAGTTATAAGAATCTATACCATAGCAACTAAAATTATCAGATAAAGCCTCAGCCAAGGATGCATATACTTCACATCCTCCAGTTCCTGAATGTATCATAAACATATTTGTTTTGTGATAAGTATTATTTAATTTAACAATATCTTGATAATTACATTTTGATTGAGAAATTAGTATAGCTAATGATTCCACGGTTTTATATACAAATAAATCTGAAAGCTTTAGTTTAGCTCTGTAGTATTCATTTATCTTTGTTATGAATTTAATTGCTATAATACTATTACCACCTAAACTAAAAAAATCTTCATCTGTACTAATATTTTCTTTAGCTAAGTCCAAAACTTCTGATAATATCTTGCATAACACATGCTCTACTTCATTTTTTGGTGTAACATGATGATTATTGATGACCAATTCAGGATTAGGCAATAACTCTCTGTTTAATTTTCCACTATCGGTAAGAGGAAATCTTTCTAATCTCACTAATTTAGTAGGAACCATATATTCTGGAAGCTTAGTTCGTAAGTAAGTTAAAATACTTTTTTCATTTATCCTCTGGCTTTCTGAGACATAATAACCTATTAAATATTTATTTTCAGTACTTAATCCCTCTTTATTTATATATCCCTTAGCCACTACTACATTTTCCTTAATTCCTTTATAGCTGTATAACGCAGTCTCTATTTCTCCTAACTCCACTCTATGGCCTCTAATTTTTACTTGAAAATCATTACGTCCTATATATTCCAAATCACCATCAGGAAGCCACCGAACTAAATCTCCAGTTTTATATATTCTCTTCTCAACATTTTCTGCAAATGGATTGTGTATAAAACTCTCTGCCGTAAGTTCTGATAAATTCAGATATTTTCTGGCAAGCCCTACACCACCTATATATAATTCTCCTATTGCTCCAATTGGTACGTGGTTCATATCTCTATCTAATACATAAATTCTTTCATTATTGAATGGTTTACCCAAACTAACATATGATAAATTCATATCTTCTGTTGGAGAATATAATTTAGATGTAGACCATATTGTGGTCTCTGTAGGACCATAAAAATTCACTACAGTAATTGATTTACTCAACATTTTTTGTAATAAATCAAGCTTTAGATTTTCTCCCCCAACAAATAATTTTATATTATGTGTATTTACTAAACAATTCAGGTTTAATCTACAAAGACTAGGCGTCATTTGAATAAAATCGTATGCTGCGCAGTCTAATATAGAAAATTCATATTCTCCTATAGATATCATACCTCCAGACATTAAAGGTAGAGCATATTCTAAACCAAATATATCAAATACATAATCTGTCAAACTATATGTGCTAATCGTTTTAGTACTAAAATAAAGATCTTTTATACTATATATAGTATTTATAAATGACTTATGTTCAATCATTACCCCTTTTGGTTTACCAGTTGTACCAGATGTATACATTACATAAATAAGATCAGAACCTATTACCTTAGCAGATCTAATAATTTTAGATTCGTATTTCAATTTTTGCTGTACTTTTTTGTTGTCAATTGGTAAAATATTTACGGTGCTTGCTTTATCTTTTCTAATTAAGTATTTTAATTTTGATGTGTATAATTTGTTTGTCAAAATAAGACGAGTATTAGTATTACCTACTATATACTGAATTCTGGGATATGGATGATTTGGTGCTATTGGTACATATGCTCCTCCAGCTTTTAACACAGCAAGAATAGCAATTATTATACTTTCATTTCTGTTAAAGTATAATCCAACTAACTCGTTACGCTGAATATTGTAAGTATACTTCAACATATTAGCAAGTTGATTAGATTTTTCATTAAGTTCTCTATAAGTCGATGTAATATTCTTACATGTGACTGCTATATTATCAGGTGTTTTTTCTGCTTGTTCTTCAAATAATTCATGTATTGGCTTATGAAAAACAGTAACTTTTTCTCCAATCCCAGTATTTACGATTTTTTTATACTCTTCAGAAGTTAAATACTTTAAATTAGCAACTTTCATAAACATTTGTTTTTTTTGATTGCTGAGCAAATAGGAAAATTGCTTTAATATATAAGTATAAGTTGCTATAAACCTCATAATTGTATCTTCATTATACAAGTTTACCGCATAATTAAATTTTCCTTTTAAACAGGATTGACTATCATCTATAAAGGTGCTAAAGTCAAATTGGCTTGTATCGTCTGAAATGCCTTTTTCTTTATACTTCTGTAATAATTTAATTAAGTTGTTTGAAGTAAGAGAATGATTAGTCTTAACATTAGAACTGCTTCCAAAACTTTGAAACCCAAATAATACCTGGAATATAGGGTGTCTAGTTATATCTCTATCAACATTTAAGCTTTCTATTAGTTTTTCAAATGGTAGATCTTGATTATCATGGGCTTCTATTATTATTTTACTAGTATCGGATATAAATCGCGTGATCAAGTCATTTGATTCTATTTTTAATCTTATAACTAAAGAATTTATAAACACCCCAATTAAATTATCTACTTGTCCATAATGTCTATTGGATATTGGTGTACCTATTACTATATCGTTCTGATTACTATATACCCTTAGCATCAAATAGTAACCACTTAGTAATAGACTATACAAACTCACTTTTAATTCCTTAGCCAGCGCTCTCAAATCTCTAGATGTCACTTCTTCTATTTCAAACCTAACAGTTGCTCCTTTATAATCTATAGTTCTTAATCTTGGTTTATCTGTAATTAAGTGTAACGTTTGATAATCTATTAATTTATTTTTCCAATAATGGATTTGTGCTGTGATACGCTTTTCTGTTAAATAGCATCTTTGCCATAAGGCAAAATCTTTATACTGAATACTCAGGTGTGGTAAATCAAGAGCTCGTTCTATGCCTTTTGCTTTAGATAAGTAATAATCATAATATACTTGCAATTCTTTTAAAAATATATCAATAGACCATCCATCAAAAGCTATATGGTGTATAATTACACTTAAGTAATATTTTAGATTGTTTTGTACATCATTATTACTGACTTCATAAATATATACTTTGATTGGATATTCCTCACTTAAATTATAAACATATCCAAGAGGTTTTGCTAACTCTATTTCTAACTCTGATAAAACAATACTTTTTTTATCAATAAAGAATCTACTTTCCCAGTTCCCTGCTACTAATTGGTAACCATCACCTTCCTCATCTTGTTTTATTAGTGTTCTAAGTATCTCATGCCTATTTATTATACTTTTAATACTGGCTTCAAGAATTTCAATGTTAATATCGTCAACTAGTTTAAATGCTAAAGGAATAGTATGAGAACTACTTCTATGCATATATTGCTCAGTAAACCACAAACGTTCCTGAGAAAAAGATAATGGTATCTTATTTACCTCACTTTTAAAGATAAGAAAGTCATAGTTCTTCGAATAAACTTCACTATTTTTTAAATAATCAAAAATTTGGGCTTTATTCAGCTTTATAAACTTTCTTTGTTGCTTAGTAAGAGAACAACCATTCGGGATAAATAATTTTATATTCTGGTTTTGAAGCCAGAGTTTTACTCCACTATCAATCAACTTATATAAAGTCAGTAATACAGGACACAAAAATTTTTTTCCTTTTCTACTAAATTTCAAAATCAAAATTACCTATAAGATTTAAAGATTAGAATCTCAAAAAATTCCTAACAATTAGGATATTGCTTTATTGTCCTTGTCTACATACACTACTGTGGGCTTAAAGCTTTCTGCTTCATATAAAGATAGTTCTGCAAAGGTTGCTATTATTACTATATCTCGTGGATTCATTAAATGAGCACCAGCACCATTAATACATATAGTTCCACTATTTTCTTTACCTACTAATGCATAAGTAATTAAACGATTTCCATTTGTCACATTCCAGATATGTACTTGTTCGTATGGCAAAATATTTGCTGCATCCATTAAATCCTTGCTAATTGTTACACTTCCTTCATAGTGAAGATCTGCATCAGTAACAACTGCTCTGTGTATTTTTGATTTAAACATAACCAAGTTCATTCTAAACCTCCTAATCAATAACTTAATTTATAATTAAATATATTTTCTTCTTTAAATTATTACAACACCTTTCTCTCAATCTACTCCACCAATAAATAAAACGTACCGCAATTTTCTCTGTTGTTATATCTAAAAAAACTAATAAACATATTTTTGTAAATGTTTTTGCTAATATGTGATGATAAATACCTAATATATCGCAATGTAAAGCCCCTCAAAAGTTCTTAATATTTTTGATATGCACTTCCTTTTCTAACACAAGTTCCCAGTATTAAAGTGTATATAACTAACCTCAACTATTACTTAAGAATCTATCGAAAGCTTATGAGATGTAATAAATGATTAGCGAATATTAAAACTAACGCTATTAATTATTTATTTTTTTAATTAAATAATTAATTAAATGTACTATCACTATTTATTGGTTCTTCAGAGACTACCTCCAAATATCCTTCTCCTTTTCTAGATACCAAATCAATATCTGCTATAAGCCTGACAACATTGTAATTCAGATTAGTAGTACCTTCAATATGTAACAAACCTTCTCCTTTATTAAAATCTAAATCTTTTACATTTGTACTCTTTAAATCCACATTGATCCCAAGTTCAGTACCACCCCTGGTTTGCGTAAATTTGATATGTACATAACCATCTTCAATACGCCCTTTTATTTCCTTATAAGGTTCATCTCTATGTCCTATTGCTACCTCATGTTTACCTTCACTTAATCTTTTTACCAATTCATTTATCATACTTACTACCTTCTCGTTACTTTTTGTTTGATTTTTCTTGATCTTAGAGAATAAAATGGGCTACTTTTATTCAATTAGATAAATTTCTTTTAACCCCTTCTTCAATTAGCTTCTTTGCTATTTCAATATCACCCCACTCTAAAACTTTTACCCACTTATCTTTATCCAGATCTTTATAATGTTCAAAGAAATGCTTTATTCTGTCCTTCACAATACCGACAACATCAATAATATTTCGTATATTATCAAAAGATATGTCAACCTTAGATACTAGAACAGCAATAATCTTTTCATCTAGACCTGACTCATCTTCCATTATTAATACTCCAATAGGCCTGCATTTTACTATCGCACTTGGTATAATCGGATAGTGAGATAAAACCAGCAGGTTGACTGGATCTCCATCACCAGATAGAGTATTAGGAATAAATCCATAATTACATGGATAAAACATTGATACCTGCATAAACCGATCAACAAATATAGTACCGGATTCTTTATCAAGTTTATATTTAACAGGATTATCATTCATAGGGATTTCAATAATTACAATGATGCTCCTCGGAGCATAGCTCCGAGGTATCTGATGGAATTGCTTAGCAGCAATAAATCAGTTTATGCTATCGCGAAGCTAGGCCTCGGAGAATTTTACCCGAAGAGATTAAATTCATCCGGTATTTTCCCCGGTTGAATCTTGTCTACCTGCATCTATAAGTTCTTTCTTTAATTTATATAAATAATAATCTCATACATGAATTATTATTGACAAAGGTAAAGCCTTTTTCAAATAATACTCACTATAACTAACGTCTATAAGGAATTATAATGTAGTATTTATGTTACTTGTAACTCCTTATCTTAAACACACTTAACTGTACCCTACATATAGGTACTTGTTATCTTATAAGTAAGTATTACTTAGGAATTTTTTGACTTAGTTGATTTCTGCCTAGTAGAAGTGCTTTTAGATTTATTGGATTCGATAGCTTCTACTATAGGCATGTTATTATCTGCTCCTGTAACAGATAGAACTTTTTCCATAATATTATTAATTCTCCTTGAAAACTCTACTACATTAGATGGAAGTTGACCTTCAATAATACATGCTTCATCAAATATAAGCTTGACCAGCTCTTCATTATTGA
>Ga0172376_10008952_pt1 | contig 10387 bp, 9 predicted proteins | sample Lak35m_FD_121114 | JGI IMG/M metagenome (GOLD analysis project Ga0172376, IMG submission 121114) | Freshwater microbial communities from Kabuno Bay, South-Kivu, Congo - kab_092012_35m | ecosystem: Environmental > Aquatic > Freshwater > Lake | place: Democratic Republic of the Congo: South-Kivu... | reverse complement strand
GAATCAGCACGAATATCCACGAATAGTCGCATAGGATCTGTTTCACTTGATTTCAGGTCAGCTGCTGTGCTTATTCGTGTTGATTCGTGTGAATTCGTGGTTTCAAACCCAGCGTACGCTGCAGGTGTTCAGAACCACGAATCAACACGAATATCCACGAATAGTCGCATAGGATCTGTTTCACTTGATTTCAGGTCAGCTGCTGTGCTTATTCGTGTTGATTCGTGTGAATTCGTGGTTTCAAACCCAGCGAGCACTGCAGCGATTCAGAACCACGAATCAACACGAATATCCACGAATTGTTGCAAAGGACACTTCAGTTCAATTGCACAGTTCATGCTGTGCTTATTCGTGTTGATTTGTCGAAATTCGTGGTTTCAAGTGCCCAGCCAGCGCTGCTGAGACGTGCTGCAAACTGCTCAGTCAATCTGGTCCTCGTTGTTGCCGTGTTTCGTGGTCGAGGAGTGTTCGGCGGCGACAAGCAGTTCCAGCAGTGGTTGCAGGGCGTCTTCGCAGGTGGTCGTCCAGGGGATGCTCGGCAGGTGGCTGCGGGTTTGGCGGGGGGCAAGGTCAAGGGTTTGCAGGGATTCGAAGTCGGTTTCAAGGACTCGCGGAGCGGCCGTGCTGCGGGCGTAGGGGGCGACGCCTGACATGCAGGGGGGGTACCAGACGTCAAGGCCGCAGAGCAGGTATTCAAAAAGCTTGTTGGTGGCGTTCCAGACAAAGTTGACCGTGTGGCAGCGATAGAGAATCAGGCCGACGTCGAAGGCTTGCAGGATCCGGGGAAGCTCGGCGTAAGGTACTCCACCGGGGTGATATCGCAGACGGTCGCCGATTTGATGTCTTAACCATGCTTCGGTTTCGGCATCGATACTGTTGGCGTAGATATCAAGAGTACAGGCGGTTTGTCGCTCGGAGTTGATCCATTCGGCCAGCGGTCCGATACAGGTATCGCGAAGTGATACGGCACCAGCGATGACCAGCCGCAGAGGGCCGGTCGGGTTGACGGGCCATTGCCGTTCTGGCAGGGGAAGCCAGGATTTTGGCGGATAGTTTGGCCAGACGCTCAGTTGATCTGCCCGCAGCTGCGGGTTGTCGGCCAGAAACAAACGAAGCCGATCGGGGTTCGTTTGAGTCACCCGGTCGGCTTGTTTCAGAAGTGAGCGTTCGAAGAGGCGGTTCAATCGCAGCAGGCGATTTCCCGGGCGGCGATAGTCGTCTTCAGAATAATATTCATAGTGCTGAATCACCAGGCGTGCACGGCCGCGACAGATGTTGCGATGCAGCCAGACGGCAACAGCGGAATGGGGCTCGACGGACAGGACCACGTGGGGCCGAAATCGATGAAGTTCCCAGGCTGTCCTGCAGTGCCAGAGCAGTGTGCGCAGCCAGCGAAGAGCCATCCATCGGCTGTGGCAGCTCAGGCGACGGACGTTTGACTGAACTCGGCCGGATCCGAGTTGTTCCTTGAAGCTGTCGTCGTGTCGGGGGCTGCTGAGAACCAGCACCTCGATGTCGTGTTTCTCATCAAGACACTCCAGCAGATTCCCTACGGGCGGATAACGCTCCAGCGGCAGCTGGTGAACAACAGCCAGACGAGCTAGCTTCACGGTTGCTCTCCCAGTACCTCCTGAACGACGGTGGCCATGCGGCGGCCGATTTCGTCCCACGTTGGGCGTTGTATTGCTCGTTCGCGAGCCTCCTGTCGCAGCTGCAAATATTTTCTGGGGTTGAGGATCAGGCTTTCGATGGCAGCAGCCAGCGAGTCCGGTGTGACAGGTCGCGTAAGCAGCAGCCCGGTTTTTCCATGCTCGACAAGCTCCGGAATCGCGAAGTCATCCACGGTAATCGCCGGGCAGCCGTAGCCTGCGGCTTCCAGCAGTACGAGCGGATTCATGTCTTCGCGAGTGGGATGCAGCAGCAGACTGGAGCTGGCCAGCAGTGACGAATAGCGCTGCATATCGATAACCGATTCGGGGTTGAGTGGCCCTTCGTAGACAATTCCGGGAGACCAGACCACTCCATAATCCGGTCGATCACCGACGATGTGCCATTTCAGCTGTGGATAACGGGGCTGCAGCAGTTTGAAGGCGTCATAGATAATGTCGCCGCCCTTCTGGCGGAAGCGGTTGGCGATGCTGAGCAATCGCACGACAGAATCGGTCCCCCCGGCCACAGTGGGCGCTTCAAGTCCGCCGGCCACACCGACGCAGTGATAATGCCGGCCCCGCAAGCCGTACGCGGCAACCGCGCGTTCCATCGCCCAGCGGGATTCGAAGAATACGCCCTGTGCAGCTTCCAGAAATGCGGCCTCTTCGTCCCAGATTCGCTGTAAATCCTCTTTCCGGTATTGCGATTCAGCGTTCTTGTTGCAGCAGTAGGTGTGAAAGCAGGCGTCTGTATGGACAAAATACGGGATTGCGGGCCTGCAGCGAATCCAGCGGGTGCTGGAACGAAAAAGCACAGCATCCGCCGTCTCGGGCAGGCAGGCTTCAACGCGTTTGCTGGTTTCTGACAACACGCCCGGCGCGAACGGGAAGAAGTCGCCAGGACGCCCAAGGATTTTTCTCAGGAAGCGACTCTTCAACATTCCAGAGAAATTGTCGGGAGGCGTTACATGCAGGAAGCTGGAACCGGGAAACCGCTTCAGGATCTGCTGCCAGACATGCCATGTCACGGCGTACATTCCTCCACCTGACAGGCGACAGGGCAGATGGGACACGACCGCCACGTGTCTCCGGACTGGGTCACTCGCCATCAACGATTCATCAGGTGCCGGTCGTGGTCTGCCGGGTTGTGCCGCAGGTCCCTGAGGGAACCGTCGGCTACCGGGGACGCCAACGATCCGTTCCGGGATCGGCTCTGATGAGCGTCCTTTGCGGATCAGCCACATGGCGTGGTTCCCAGCAGAGCCTGTTGCAGGGGCTGGAGAGCATCCTGACAGGTCAGCTGCCATTCGCGAGACGGCTGTCGACGGGGCTGTTGCAGAAGCGAATCGAGCAGCTGCGGCTGGTCAAAGTCAACTTCCACGACTTGCTGCTGTTTGAGTTCGGCGCTCACGGGGCGGATACCGAGCATTTGTTTGGGGTACCACACATCGAGCCCGCAGACCAGGTATTCGAAGAGCTTGTTGGGAGCGTTGTAGATGTAGTTTCGAGTGGTTCCGCGGTAGAGAACAAGGCCGACGTCGTAATTTGCAAGAATCTCGGGAAGGTTCTGATAGGGTACACCCGAGGGAAAGAATTCGACTGCCGGCGACTGAAGATTCAGCAGATACTCTCGTGCAGAGGACGATGTATTGCCGGCGTAAATATCCAGCCGCACTCGCTGCTCGCCGTGGTTTGCGACCCAGTCAGCGACTTCTTGAATGAAGGTATCATGCAGCGACACGGCGCCGACGTAGACGAATCGTAAGACGTCAGTGGTACTGCAGGACTGTGCACTGCGCCGCGATACCCAGTCCACAGGCGGATAATTGGGCAGTACCTGCATCAAATTCGCTGGTATTTCGGGATGATCTTCCAGAAACATCCGCACTCGTTCGGCATTCGTGTGCGAGATCCATTCGCAGCGGCGAAACAGCCAGCGCGTTTCCAGCCAGTGACCAAGGCGGGCGATTGCATTTCCCCGGTCTCGATAGTGCGAGAGTTCGCGGTATTCATGGTAGTGAATGAACAGTCGCGCGGAGCGATTCCAGAGCAGGTACAAAAAAACGGCCGGAGCCGAGTGGGGTTCAAAGTACAGGACGACATCAGCTCGGGAACGCAGCAGGCCGAAAAGCACTGTCAGAAAGAGCTTTGCAAGTGACAGCAGGCGGATAAGGCGGGAACGGCCCGCTCCGGGAAACGCTGAACGGTACAATCGAACCGAGCCAGATGCCCATGGCTGCGGTTCACCAGCTCGAACAGAACTGCAGGCCGTGACCAGGAAAGCAGCATTCGTCCCAAACAGATCCAGCAGATTTTTGGCTGGTGGAAACTGTTCCAGCGGCAACCAGTGGACCACTGCCAGACGTACAGGGCGCTCGTGTGCTTGAAACCGGGACGTCACGACACACCTGCAGAAGCGGAATCCTGCTGGCTCATGGGAATCAAATCGCCTCTCCAGCGGATCGAAACCGGCTGTCTGACCGCCGCACGCAGCAGGATCAATTTGACGGCATCGAGGTATGACGCCATGTTCAGGGATTGCACCATCTGCGCAGATCGCCTGCGGAATTCGGCAGTGATCTCAGGCAGGCACTTGAGGCTGGCTTCGATGCGAGCCGCCAGTGCCACGGCATTTCCTGCAGGGAACGATTCGCCGACACCATACAGGCGACAGATTTCTCCGAGCCCACCGGAATCCGCCGCGATGATCGGGACGCCGAAATGCGCGGCGTCGTAGAGGACTCTGCCGAGCGGCTCCGCGAGTGAGGGAATCAACAGCAGTTGCATCTGAGAAAACTCGGCCTGAAGATCGCGGCAGTAGCCCCGGAAGTCGAAGGAGCCAGACAGTCCAGCCGAGTTTACGGCCGCGCCAAATCTCTGCGTATCTTCAGGTGTCAGTCCGTCCCCGATCACACGAATCTGCACCTGGACGCCCCGTTGCCTGAGGATCGCCACGGCCTGCAGAGTCAGGTAATGGCCTTTTGATTCTGAGATTCGTCCGATGATCCCCAGCGTTGGACATGCCACCCTGCTGAAATCCTGCGGAGCATAGACGGGCTGCGAACCAATGCCCTGGTACAGTACACATTTCCGATCATCAGGGACTGCAGTACGGTCGGCGATGAAATCAGAATTACAGATGAACGCTCGCATATTGCCGGTCCCGATTCCGGAACGACTGATCCAGAGCGCATCTTCAAGAGTTTGAACCTGGCAGACGCCGGGAACGTTGAGCAGTCGGCAGATGAGATTGCCTGCTTTGAGCATACCGGCTTGATTAACATACAACAGTTGGGGGCGTTGATGGCGAACTTCCCAAAGCAATCGAGCATAGACGGCGAACTTCCGGAAACGACTGCGTCGATGTAAATCGGCCGGAATCGCAGATCGACAGGGAATCCCCTGTTCAGTCAGCAGTCTGCAGAAGCCTCCTTCCCGCGGAGTGATTACGTTCCACGACAGACTATTCCCATCAGTTCCACGAATGATATCCAGCAGGCAATACTCAGATCCGTAGAGCCTCCCTGAAGGCTCGACGGCCGTCACGGCAAAGGGACGGCAAGGCGTTGCTGAATTTTTCTGATCGAGCGACATCTGGGAACGGGGCTGCATCATTCCGTAGTCAATGGTTCGCAGAGCCAGTGCTCTTCATGGTCAACAGCAAGTACTTTCCAACCATACCCCGCCCGCTGCAGCAACTGTCGGATTTTGTCACAATCACTGTTGAAGCGAGGAAGATAGCCGGGATGTACGCTGAGCAGGAGTGTTGGGCGCAGGGTGGCGAGCGTCTTTGCCGCGCCTTCCAGAACAATTGTCTCGGCCCCCTCAACGTCCACTTTGATCAACAGAGGACATTGCGCTGGCAGGCAGGCCGATGCCAGACTATCGAGGGAAATGCGAGGCAGTTCGTGAGGAGGAATCGCAGTGTCTGCATTGACATAGTTAATTTTCTGGGGATCACAGGTGAGTCGTCCGCCACTGATGAGCTGTGCTGTCTGGCTGCGAATCGCGGAGATGCAATCGGCAGACGCTTCCTGATCAGTGATTAGGCAGTTCAGCAGGGTCAGTCTGCGGTCTGTCCTGGGGGCGAAACAACAAAGTCGCTGAGTGATTCCGAGGCTCTCCTGATCGGCGTCCACGCCGACGACCCCGGAAACCGCGGGCTGGAAGAGTGAGGCGCAGGTGAAGTACCCCAGCGAGCAGCCGACATCAATAATCCAGCCCCCGGGATTGCTGTCAATCCAGCACTTCAACGCAGCATAGTTTTCAGCCTCGTAGAACTCCTGCTCTTTTGCGAGATACCGTGCAGGTAACCGCACCGGGAGCACACCGCCAATGTTCAGTGGCAGCCCACCGGCGAAGGAGAGAATCCAGTGGTATGGCTTTCTGAGAAATCCTCGAAGCCGTTTCATCGGTGGCAGCCGACGATTTCGCCTGAGCAGTAGATCGACAGTATTCCAGAAACCTGTCACAGCGTACGTTCTCCAGCTTGTTTGCGTCAGCGCAACCAGCGTTCTCGGAAACGGCGTTTCAGACTCCGTACCGTCTGCAATCCCCAACCGTCCGCCGACTGCTGCAGCCGTCGCACTGTCTTCCATCCCAGCACAGCAGCCAATCCCCTGCCGACAACTCCCCCAGGAAACGGCAACACCGCACCTCCCAGTTCCTGCGCTCGTTTCTCAGCGATTACAGTAAGATCGGGAAACCTCGGATAGAAATCAAATGCCCATCGCTGAAAGCGGATGGCACACAGGTGCCTGATTCGCGCGGAGTTTTCCCGTTTGAGCAGCAGGTCACAGCCGAGTTCCGTCGTGAGCAATGCTGACTCCATGGCCTTCCTCGATACTGAACCGCTCAAACTCCCTCCCTGCCCCTTTCGATAGCTGTACACAGCATCCGGGGCAAATCGAACGCCGGAGGAGGCCAGCAGGATTGCGATGCTGGCGTGAAAGTCGTTGTTCAGACTGAGCCGCTCGTCGTAGCCACCAGCGCGGTCCCAGACCGTGCGGGGAATCAACCAGCGCCAGCCGCCCATCATGCCTTCGTCGCGTGAGAGTGAATCGACGATCCATTCGAGGGGATCGTCGTAGTGCTGGTCCGTGGATTCCGGTCTGACATGTGGTGAATCTGCCTGCTGCGCGAAGTAGCCCCAGCGACAGGCCGAAACAGCCTGCTCAGAGTCGGACAGGGAAGAGAACTGGGATTCGAGGTGTCGAGGGTTGAGCCAGTCATCAGCGTCGACGATCTTGATAAAGCGACCACGACTCTCGACAACTCCTCGGTTGATGGCCACTGACTGGCCACGATTTTCCTGCGTCATCACTCGCAGCCTGTGATCCTGAAAGCCAGAGACAACAGACAGCGACTGGTCCGTGGAACCGTCGTTAACAACGATCAGTTCGAAGTCTGCAAAAGTCTGCCCCAGAACACTTTTGATGGCCGCCTGAAGGAATCCTTCAGCGTTGTAGACCGGCATGACCAAAGAAATCGCAGGTTGCGGGGCCATGTTATTCGTCGGGCCACATCAGACGGTGAATTCGCGTGGCCACAAGATCTTCTCCTCGCCACGCAAGGCGAAAGTCCTCTTTCGCAAGGGCCGCACACAATGCTCTGGCACCGCCGGGGGCGATTTCCTGGTGCAATTCAATGATCAAAGTATTCACCCGATGGATCCAGCCGTCAATATTTCTGGAAAGAACCTCAACTTCAGATCCTTCAATGTCCATCTTGAGCACATCGACATGACGCCAAGAAAACGCGTCCAGGATCGAATCCACACTTTCGGCCTGAATGCCGCCGCTCTCACATTCCTCGACGCGCAGCGCATACTTCCACGCATCCGGATTCGAAATCCTGAGGCGTGATCGACGGCTCCATAAACCCGCCTGCAAAACACTGACATCGGGCAACCCCGAAACATTCCGCAGGGCCATCGAGTGATTGTCGGGGTCCGGCTCAAGCGCCACAATCTTCGCCGTGGGATACAGCGACTTCCAGTACACCGAGGCGCAGCCTATATTGGCCCCGGCGTCGATAATCGTCCGCGGAGCCGACGAGATGAACCCTCGATATTCTTCACAGGCGATCACGGTGTTCAGAACCCAAAGATCGCTGGTGCGCCCGCGAACACAGATCGAACGCTTCAGACGCCTGACAGGAATCTGGTGCAGTCCATCTTTGACGCTGGCAACCACGAACCGCAATGATCCACGCAGCCCGAGGGTCTTCAGAAGTCGAAAAACGCTTGCAAGCCTGATGATGAATCGCATGTGCGCCCGCAGAGCCAGTAAAATGGCAAAATTATCGGCGTAGTCGGCGAAGACCGTATGACGCCGCTTTACCAGTAAAATTCACCAGTGGACGACAAAGCTTTCCAGATGACGTATGAAGCAGGAGATTGACAAGCCGTCCCCACCCGACAAAATTTCTATTGATCTGCTGATGGTAAACATCGTACATCCACGCATCAGAGTGATGTGCGATTTTTTCTGGATCGGTGTACTTCTCTGTTACTGCAGCAAACCACTTGAAATGAGCGACCGTGAGCAGTTCAGGGAATTCGACGATTTCACGATCGCTGTCCCCGACATAGTTGTGGTGCCCCGGAGCAGTCAACACATGCTTGCGATGCAGCATCACCTTTCCAGGATTACCGGGAAAGCGGAAAAAGGGATCGGCACGAACCGGACACTGTTCAAAGAGGCTTATTCCCGGCCTCGGTGGATGCAATCTCCAGTCTTTCGCCACAAAGTCAACCAAACGCCCCTGAACCACACTAACCTGCTGCTGCTCGAGCGCCCTGACAAAATCCGGCAGCACCGCCGGATAGACGTGGAACTCATCCGCGTCTGCTGACAGGACCCAGGCATCATCCTGAAGATCTGCAACGAGATCGCGGTGTCGAGCGGCATTTTCACCGGTATTCCATTTGTCTGTGATCCAGATCGCGGCAGGCCTGAGTCCGTGCGCGGCGAGCAGCTCCTTCGCCGTATCCAGTTGTGCCGAGTCTGGAACGGGTGAATGCAGAATGATCCGAAAGTCAGACACCCCCAATTTCAGATAGTGATCCAGAAACGGTGGAAGCAGAAACAAATCCCTTTGCACACCGAAAGTACACCGAAGAGTCACCATGGGAAGGCTTCACGGGTCCTTGCGACGTGGTTTGCGAATTGAGAAAAGTCCTGTGCACCAGCCCAGCACACCCTGCCTGAACTCTTTTTCATACAGATCGACAAGAAACAGTCCATTTGCGGCCAGAAACTGCAGTATCTCAGTGGCAGCTGCCTGCCCCGTGTACATTTCAAGGAAGTTCAGCTCTACCAGAACGTTCAGGATCCTGCCATTCCTGAACGAGTCCTGTGCTCCTTTCAGAACATGCAGATCAAATCCCTGGGTGTCAGTTTTAAGCAAGTGCACGGCTGGTATCTGGTGTGACGTAAGAAAATCATCGACTGTCGTCACTGGTACCTGAACTGTCGCTTCGGGTGCTAAGTCGTTGTAGGGGTTCGCGACGTCGTGTGAAAGCGGCAGAAACGAGTTCAATGTCGAGTGCGAATACTGGTTCAGTTGCAGAACTCCTGGGGACTCCCCCATGGCCAGTTGGTGCAGTTGAATGTGATCCTGCTGAAACTGGTGAGACAGACTTCGAAAACAACCCGGTGTCGGTTCAAGGGCGTGAATGAGTGGCTGCTCGAAAACTCTTGAAAGCAGCCGAATCGTCTGCCCCTCGTTGGCGCCGATATCCAGACACACGGGGTTTGGAAGATCGACCACGCGGCGCAGATCATATTCAAAGACGAATCCGGTCGTTGTTCGACACGGGTTCACCCAGACAAGGTGGTAGCCGCGTGATTTCAGGTAATTCCGGATGAGTCGCTTCAGGAAGTTAATCATGTCAAGTGAGTTTGCGACAAGCGGCTTCAAAAATCAGAAGAGGCGACTATTGCGCCGGCAGATCGTCGATTCCTGCGAAACAAATTCATACTTCGATGAGGGATTCTGTAACCTTTTTTAGCAGCAAGCAACGTCTTTCTCAGGCTCCAGTTACTCTGCAGGAACCTCACCGTTGATACGGCAGGAATCCTCGGAAAAGCTCAAACAGACTCAATCGTGACTCCCGAAACGCTGCCCATGCCAAACCAGGGCGGCGTTTACGCAAGGCAAGAGCCAGCAGTCTGCGGGCATGATGCTGCCGGGCTTTGTTCATCGCCAAACTGGACTCCTCCTGCGTGAGCGGACACGCCGCATCCTGCAGCGACTCCATGGCAAGCCGGAATCCATCAGTCAGATAGCTCCACTCAGCCCCGCCTGCCCGAAACTCCTGTCCCTCATGTTTCCGCCACCACACCAGGCCCGGAGGAAGCAGCACAACCGGCCAGCGGGCGGACAGCCTGAGCCAAAGGTCGATGTCGCTGAGGACTCCCCATTCGGGACGAAATCCACCCACCTGCAGAAAGGCCTCACGGGAAAAGATGGCTCCAGTTGGCCCACAGGCCAAAACGCCCCGGCCCACGAAATGCTTCGTCCATGCTTCCCGTGGCGACAGGAAAATCGGATAGGGGCTCTCCGCTTCCGGTTCGCGATGCGACAGGCCCAGTGCTGCGGTTGGGTGAGTCAGCATTGAATCCACCATCACGTTCAGTGTGTGCGGGTAGATCAGATCGTCTGAGTCAACGTATTTCAGGAAACGGCCTCGGGCAAGGGATGCAGCCCGCAGGCGATTGCCGTAATCTCCAAGG
>Ga0172376_10008949_pt1 | contig 10391 bp, 5 predicted proteins | sample Lak35m_FD_121114 | JGI IMG/M metagenome (GOLD analysis project Ga0172376, IMG submission 121114) | Freshwater microbial communities from Kabuno Bay, South-Kivu, Congo - kab_092012_35m | ecosystem: Environmental > Aquatic > Freshwater > Lake | place: Democratic Republic of the Congo: South-Kivu... | reverse complement strand
GGCTGAAAATAGTGCTCCACGTCCAGCACCCGGCTCGTTTTGTCGGCCCGCTCGACGAGCCGGCCCAGGCGGGCGAAGTGCCAGGCCTCGCCGTGCGACATCGTCGCATCCGACACGCCGGTGATGAGCTGGCTGGCCCGCTTCACCTCGTCGAGGAAGTCGCGCGGGTTGTGCAGGTCGGCGCGCCCCGCCGCCGAGCGCACGAAGAGGTGGGCCTTGTTGACCTCCTCCCACATCGGCGCGGAGATCATGTCGCGCACGGTCCGCGCGTTCTCGCGGGCCGCCTGCAGGCAGCTCGCGATGGAGTTCGGATTGCCGGGATCGAAGGCGAGAAACGTGATGACATGATCCTGATCGGCGAGCCCGTGCCGCGCCCAGAAGTCCGCCTGGTCGCCGAACGTGCAGACGAGCGCGTTCCAGAGCCGCCCGTGGCTGATCGTGCCGTCGAGCACGAGATCGAGCGTGGTCTCGACCGCCCGGGCGACGTTCTCCGCCCGCTCGATCTGCCGGTTCATCCAGTAGAGGCTGTCGGCCACCCGTGAAAGCATGTCAGGCCGTCCCCCCGGGGCCGGCGGTCTGGCGGGCCACGGCCCCGAGACCGTCGCCCGACGCGTTCGCCTGGGAGGCCGAATCGGCATTCACCACCCAGGTGTCCTTGCTGCCGCCTCCCTGCGACGAGTTCACCACGAGCGATCCCTTCACGAGCGCCACGCGGGTGAGTCCGCCGGGCAGCACGTGGATCTCCTCGCCGTAGAGGATGAAGGGCCGCAGGTCGACGTGCCTGCCCTCGAGCGCGTTGCCCACGACGGTCGGTACCCGCGACAGCGACAGCATCGGCTGGGCCACGTAGTTCCGCGGGTTCGCCCGAATTCGGTCGCGGCAGTCGGCGAGCTGCTCCCGCGTGGCACGGGGGCCGAGGACGATGCCGTAGCCGCCCGACTCGTTCGCCGGTTTCACGACGAGGTGCTCGAGGTTCGCGAGCACGTGGCCGCACTGATCCTCCTCCCCACAGACGAACGTCGGCACATTCGGGATGATCGCGTCCTCACCGAGGTAGTAGCGGATGATCTGCGGGACGTAGGCGTAGACGGCCTTGTCGTCGGCGATGCCGGTGCCGGGGGCGTTGACGAGCGACACGTTGCCCGCCCGATAGGCGGCCATGATGCCCGGCACGCCCACGAGCGAGTCGGGGCGAAATGCCTGCGGATCGAGGAAGTCGTCGTCGATCCGCCGGTAGATCACGTCCACCCGCTCGAGTCCCCGCGTCGTGCGCATGAAGACCACGTCGTGCTCGACCACGAGGTCAGAGCCCTGCACGAGCTCCACGCCCATCTGCCGCGCGAGGAAGCTGTGCTCGAAGTAGGCGGAGTTGTAGATCCCCGGTGTCAGCACCACGACGGTCGGATCGCGACGGTGCGGCGGTGCGATCGAGTGGAGCATCGCGAGGAGCTTCTCGGGATAGTCCTCGACCGGGCGAATCCGCTGCCCGGCGAAGAGCTGCGGGAAGGTGCGCTTCATCACCTCGCGATTCTCGAGCACGTACGACACGCCCGACGGGGTCCGCAGGTTGTCCTCGAGCACGTACATCACGCCGTCCCCGCCACGCACGAGATCGGTGCCCGTGATGTGGTTCCAGATCCCGCGCGGCGGCCGCAGCCCGGCGCACGGCCCGCGGAAGCAGGCGCCCGAGTCGACGAGCCAGTCGGGGACCACCCGATCGGCGACGATCCGCCGCCCGTTGTAGACGTCGTCGATGAAGAGATTGAGCGCGCGAATCCGCTGGATGAGGCCGCGCTCGATCCCCGACCACTCGGCGGCCTCGATCACCCGGGGCACGATGTCGAAGGGCCAGATCTTCTCCGTCCCGGCCTCGTGGCCGTAGACGTTGAACGTGATCCCCATCGTGAGGAGCGCCTTGTCGGCTGCCCGCTGCCGCTCGGCCAGTTCCCCGGTGGAGAATCCCGCCAGCCGCCGCACGAGCAGGTCGGCCCCCGGGCGGGGACGCAGGGCCTCGTCGAAGAGTTCGTCGTGGAACCCCTCGGTCTGATACGCCGTCAGGTCCATGGCGGAGACGTGTGCCGGGAGGGCCGGGGCGTCGTCCGCCACTCCGAGCGCACCGGTGGTTGCAGGATACCCAGCGCGCTCCGTCCGCAAAATACCCCCGATGTCACGGCTGGCTGGAGGCGGCAAAAGTCTCCTCGCTCCGGCCGCAGCCGATCGCTCGCGCGGGAAGCGTTCGCCGACCCCCCTCGCCTCGTCGTGGTGGGGTGCCGCGTGAACCTGCGCGCGAACCTGCGTTGGAAGCCCGAGGCGATCTACGAGGTCACCAGTTCGTCGAGAATCGGGCCGATCTCCTCGGCACGCGGCGGCAGCGTGGCGTGCTTGCGGCGAGCGTCGAACGTCGCCTCGGCGAGGAGATCCCGCTGCTGCTGATCGACGAGCAGGATGGCCGGCACGGCCGACAGGAACGGGTCGGAGGAGATCGTGTTGAAGGCTTCGACCGCCTCGGAGCCGAGCGAGCGGGCGCTCATCACGATGCAATCGGCGGGCAACGGATGGGAGGAGAATCGCGCGAGCGCGCGGGCCGGGTTGGACGTGAGCAGCACGCGGCAGCCGAGCTTCGTGAAGAAGTCTCGCAGGGTCTCCTGATCGGTCTGCGACGACTCGACGATCATGACCCGTCCGCGGGCCGGTGCCGTCGGGGCCGCGCCTTCGGGCACCGGCGCCCTCGCGCGGGCGGGGGCGACGGCATCGCTCGTCGGAATCGCCGACCCGCATCCCGACTGGAGCCTCTCGAGGGCCTGCTTCACCTCCCCGATGGTCTGCCATCGCTCGAGCGGCTCGAGGTGCATCATGCGGCCGACCACGTCGCAGACCTCCCGGGGGATGCCGGGCGCCCGCTGGGCCAACGGCTCCACCCCCTGGAATCGCTGTGGATCGCCCCGCTCTCCCCGGTCCCGCGTCTCCCGGAGCGCCGGCGTTCCGGAGAACACGAGGTAGGCGATCGTCCCGAGAAAATAGATGTCGCTGCGAAAGTCGTCGTCACGCATGCCGGTGAGCTTCTCGAGCGCGGCGTAATCGAGCGTGCGCGGCGGCTGGTCTCCGCTGCCGAGCACCTTGTCGCCGCTGGCATCGACGCGGGCCAGCCCGAAGTCGACGAGCTTCGCGACACCCGCCGACGAGATAAGGACGTTGGAGGCCTTGAGGTCGCGGTGCGCGACGCCGCGACGGTGCGCGTACTCGAGGCCGGCGGCCATCTGGATCACGAGATCGATTCCCTTCGGCACGTCGATCGCGCCGCGGATGCGCACGAGCTCGCGCAGCGTCTGTCCCTCGACGAACTCCATCACCAGGTAGACGGCACCCTGCTCCTGCCCGACCTCCTCGATCGAGACGATGTTGGGATGCCGGAGCAGGCGGCCCATCTCGCCCTCGCGCAGAAAAGCATCCCGCTTCTCGGGGCTGTCGCTGTGTCGCCGCCGCAGCACCTTCACGGCAAGGACGGCGCCGGTCTCGCGGTGGATCGCCCGGTAAACACGAGCGAACGACCCGGAACCTGCCCGGTACTGGATTCGCGCGGGACCGAAATACAGACCGCTACGACTGCCGGCGAGCAGCTTCTCGATCTGGTAGCCGGTGAGCAGCTCGCGACGCACGAGGACGCGGCCGAGGCTGGCCGCGTCGGCGTTGTGCCCGCCCGCTTCGCGAAACGCCGCCTGCAGATCCGGCCCCGGTGCGAGCTCGAGCTCGACCACGGCGTGCAGCAGTTGTTCCGCGGTGAGGATGCTCACGGGACCGTTCCGCCCAGGGATGCGTTTCCGCACTTATCCCCCGGTCACGCCGCCCTCGCAAGCCCTCGGGACCGCCCATCGGAAGGATGAACCGGTCTACACCCGGTCGGCCCGGCCTGCTACCTCTCCCCGCCGTGTTCCCGCCCTTGTGCACGGGTTGCCCGACCCACCCGGCTGACGCCATGTCTCCAGTTTTGCCACGGTGGCCCCTGGTCGCGGTCATCCTCTGCGGGGCGGCCGCGGTCGAGCGCCCTGTCACGGCCACGGATCTCGTCGAGGGCTTCGACGACGCCAGCGCGAGTGCCGCGGCGTGGCGGATCGCGGAATCGGATGCCTCCCCGCGCCTCCTGCTCCAGGAACGGTCGCGGGTGTCGCCCCACGGCGGGACGGCGTGCGAACGGCTGCTCGTCGAGGCCGGCCACGGCACCGTGCTGCGGCTCGACTTCCCCTGCGGCCCGGTGGCCGTGATCGACGAGCTGCGCGGCGGGCTGTGGGTGCGATCGAACCGGCCCGACGTGCGGCTCGCCGTGCGTGTGGTGCTGCCCGGCTACGTCTCCCGCGCCACCGGTCGTCCAGTCGAGACGCTCCTCGTCTGCGGGTCGACGCGAGGTGTCGACCGGTGGGAGCACCTCGAGATCCAATCGCTGCCTGCCGCGCTCGCCAGGCAGGTGCCGGCCCTGCGACTCGAGCACGGGCCGCAGGGCGATCTCGCCGGCGCGGTGGCGACGCATCTCGTGCTCGACGTCTACGGCGGTCCCGGCCGTCACGAGATCGAGATCGACGAACTGCGGCTGACCGGATGTGTGACGGCGGCGGGTGGACCCGCGCGAAGTCCGGGAGGATCGCCGACGGTCGATGCCGCCGTCCGGCCCGCCTCGAATCAGTCGCTCGAGGCCGCCGACCCGCCCGCCGGGCTCACGCGGGGCGTCATCGAGGTCGGCGGCCTGCCCTTCTTTCCGCGGGCCGTCGAGCACAACGGCGAGCCGCTCGTCGCGCTCAAGGCGCTCGGCTTCAACTGTGTGCACCTGACCGTTCCCGCCACGGCCGAACTGCTCGCCGAGGCGCGGCGGGCCGACGTCTGGGTGATCTGTCCGCCCCCGCCGATTCCGGACGTCGACGTGCGCGACCCCGACGCGCTGCCTTCACTGCGCAACTGGGACCGCGTCTTGATGTGGGATCTCGGCACGGGACTCGCGGCTGGCGACCTCGAACACGTGGCCGAACGGGGGCGACGCGTCCGCGCGTGCGATCCGCGAGCCGGACGTCCGCTCATCGCGACGGCCGACGCGGCCCTCCGCGACCTGTCGCGGCATGTCGATCTGCTCGTAGCGCGGCGCACCGTGCTCGGGACGAGCCTCGAGTTCGTCGATTACGTGCAGTGGCTGAGGCAGCGTCCGCTGCTGGCGCGGCCCGGCACGCCATTCCTCGCGTGCCTCGCCACCGAGATCGATCCGCGGGCGGCCGGGCAGGCGGCGGCGATCGCGGGCGTGGGCGCGCGGGGCGTCGCGATCGACCCGGAGAGCCTGCTCCTCGCCGCACAGGCCACCGTCGCCGCGGGCGCCCGAGGCATCCTCTTCACGTCGTCAGCACGTCTCGATGCCGACGATCGCTCCGCGACCCGGCGGGCCGCCGCCGTGCGTTCGATGAACCTCCGCATGGGACTGTTGGAACCCTGGGGGGCCGCGGGCCGCTTCGCCGCCAATGCAACGACGAGCGACCCCGAGGTGCAGGCCGTGGTCATCGAGGCGTCGCGGGCCCGCGTCGTGCTGGCCTGGCGCGGCGTGCAGGGCGCGCAGATCTCGGCGCGGCGGTACGGCGGCGGAGACCTGCCGCGCGAAGACGCGCCGCTGACGCTCCTCGTGCCGGGAGTACCGGAGGCGCACCAGGCCTGGGAACTCGCCCCGGGGGGCCTGCGCCCCCTGCGGCAGCGGCGTGTCACCGGCGGTGTCTCGGTGACGCTCGACTCCTTTCTCGCGTCCACCGCGGTGCTCTTCAGCGGTGACGCAGGGATCACCGGACACATGCAGGAGCGCGTGCGGCAGATCACGCCCCTCGAAGTGGAATCGTCTCGCGTCCTCGCCTCGCTCGGCCTCGCGGATTCGGCCGACCTGCTCGGCCGCCTGCCGCCGGCCGCGTTCAGCGGCCCGCCACCGGTGGCCGCGGCGCAGATGCTCAGCGCGGCCAACGCACTGGCCGCCGAGGGTGAGTCGCTCGCCGCCTCGCACCCGCCCGCCGCGATCGACCGCTACCGGCAGGCCGCCGCGATCGCGGGGCAGTTTCAGCGGCGGATCTGGGAAAACGGCGTCCGCGCGGACGGCTCGATGGTCGCCAGCCCGCTCGCAGCGTCGGCGTCGACCGCGGCGGAACAGTGGGCCTTTGTCGGGGCCCGCGCGGCGGCGACCCCCGGTCCGGAACTGCTTCCCGGGGGCGGCATGGAGCGCATCGAGGAACTCGCCTCCAACGGCTGGCGGCACTTCTCCCACGGAACGACCGGCGTCGAGACCACGGTCGAGATCTCGTACACGCGTCCCGCCGAGGGCGCGGGCTGCCTGCGCGTGGCGGCCAACCCCGTGGACCCGGCTGCGGCACCCGCGGCAATCGAGACCCCGCCGGTGTGGGTCACCACGCCGCCCCTTCCCGTTCCGACGGGCAAACTCGTCGAGATCACGGCCCGGATTCGCGTCGCCTCACCGATCACGGCGAGCGTCGACGGCCTGCTCGTCTTTGATTCCCTCGGCGGTCCCGCCCTCGCCGAGCGTGTCGGACCGACGGGCGACTGGCGCCGGCTCGTCCTCCAGCGGGTCGCGACGGCCGATGCCGAGCCGCTCGTCGTCACCTTCGCGCTCTCCGGCCTCGGGGCCGCCGAGATCGATGCCGTGTCGGTGCGCGTCCTCGAGCGTCCGGGCGCGACGGCGCTCGTCGCCGCACCTTCCGGCCCGGGCGAATCCCCTCCATCCGCGAGTGCGAGCTTTCCCGGTCCGGCCGATCTGATCGCCCAGCCGCAGCCACCTGCTCCGCCCCCCACCCGACCCGCGCCCGGTGTGGCGAACGCACCCGCGTCGTCGCCGTGGCCGGGCCGCACGCTCGAGTGGCCGCGGCTCGTGCCCTGGACCTCGCCCAACGCGCCGCCCCCCGGTCCGGGCGGTGGCACGATCGATCCCTTCAAGCGGGCCCGCTCGGCGCCGACCGACTGACCGTCTCCGCCGGACGCCCCGCGCGGGTCGCCCGTGCCAGCGCGTCGAGCCGCTCGAGTCGCTCGACACAGACCTCTGTCAACGCCCGGTCATCGAGGGCCGCGACCTCCTCGACGGTCACGATCGGACCGTATTCCAGCCGGATGCGGCCCGGGCGGGGGAGGAGTGCGGTCCGCGGCCAGCATTCGAACGCGCCGACGATCGCGACCGGCAGGATGGGCACCGCGGACCGCTTGGCGAGCACGGCGAAGCCCGGCTTGATCACACCGAGCCGCCCGGTCGCAGTGCGCGTCCCCTCCGGAAACACGATCACCGCCGCCCCCGCCTTGAGCCGCGCGATCACCGCCTTCATTGCGGCCACGGCGGATCCCTCGCGGTCGATCGGGATGGCATCGAGCGCGGTGATGACGCGACCGAAGGGGCCGAAGGCGAAAAGCGAGGCCCTCGCGAGACTCGAGATCCGGCGGTCGAGTGACAGGCCGAGCAGCAGCGGATCGAGGTGGCTCTGGTGGGTGGAGAGGACGAGAACCCCACCCTCGCGTGGCGGCCGCTCGGCGAATCGCACCCGAAAGCCGAGCAGGGAAACCGCGAACGTGCGGCAGAGGACCCAGAGCAACGTGTAGAGCCACCGGCCGAAGGCCGTGTGACGACCGCCATCGTGGGGCGCCGGGGGCCGCGTCGGTCCCGCACCCTCCGGTGCATCGGTCGCGCGCGTCATGGCACACGACACTCCGGTCGTCGCGCCGTGACGAGCGCGGCGAGCCGCTCCACGACCTCGTCCCGCGAGAGTCCGTCGGTGTCGAGCACCACCGCGTCGGCCGCCGGACGCATCGCCCCGACGGGCCGGGAGCGGTCCCCCTCGTCGCGGGCGACGAGGGCCCGCCGGACGCTCTCCAGATTCGACGCGGCGCCCCGATCGGCCTCCTCCCGATGACGCCGCCGCGCCCGCTCCTCGGGCGAGGCGGTGAGGAAGACCTTCACCTCCGCGTGGGGGAAGACCTCCGTGCCCTGATCCCGCCCCTCGGTGACGACATCCACGTCCTCGGCGAGCCGCCGCTGGATCCGCTTCATCGCCTCGCGCACCGGCGGCGCGTCCGCGACGAAGCGCGTGGCCTGGGTGACCCGCTCCGTGCGGATCTCCGCCGACACGTCGCGCCCGTCGGCGAGCACACGGCCGTCGCGAAACTCGATCGCGATCCGCTCGGTCAGGGCGGCCAGCCGCGGCGCGTCGTCGAGCGGCACACCGCGCTCGAGCGCCACGAGGGCGACGGTGCGGTACATCGCGCCGGTGTCGAGATGGCACCAGCCGAGCCGCTCCGCGAGCGCCCGTGCGGCGGAGCTCTTGCCTGCACCGGCGGGTCCGTCGAGTGTGACGATCATGACGCGAACTCGACCTCCTTGGCCTCGACGTCCCTGAACTCGACTTCCATGTGGAGCCACTCGAAGGCCCGCAGGAAGACCACGGTCGCGCGCCCGTCGATCGCCACGTGGGCCGACGCCGTGTCGCCGGATCCGCGGGGCCTCCCGCGCAGGTCGCAGGCGACCACCTCCCGCGGCTCGGCGGCCCACTCCAGCCGCACGTCACCCGAACGGCCTGCCGATTCGAGCAGGCCGACCCGCACCCGGCGCGGCATCCCCTCGGCCGTCGACACCGCCTCGAGCGTGACGCGCACCGTCGGGTGCCGGGGAACCACGTGCAGATCGGCCACGCAGCCCGCCGCGAGCGCGAGGGCCGCTTCGCCGACGCCGCGCAGGCCGACGCCGATCCCGAGTCGGCGGGTGAATCTCCCGGGGCTGGCCGCCCCGGCTCCGCCGCCCGTGAAGAGCACCGCGTCGAGGATGTGCGGGCTGGCGAGCGTGTGCCACGGCACGCCGCCGGTGAGGATCGTCACCGCCTCGCCGTCCCCGGCGCGGGGGCCGGCCGGACGAAGCTCGATGAAGTGCGGTGCCGTGAACACCTCCCGCTCCGTCTTCACCGACTGCGTGTGCAGGCTGCGGCGGACCTCGAGGTCGTCGTTCTCGCTCCACGCGAAGCGGCTCGCGGCGTAGCACTCGAGCGCGTCCCCGGCGAGGGGCCGGGAGATCGTCAGCTCGATGTCGATGACCGCGAGCGGGGCACCGGGGACGAGGGCCACCCCCTGGGTGAACCGTCCGATCTCGCCACCGCCCCCGTCGACCAATCGACCCGTCGCGACGAGGCCAGGCTCACCGCATGCGGTCACGCCCTTCTCGATGCGGTCGGCGTGCATGCGGGTGTAGGCAGGCTCGCCGTCGCGGTCGGCGCGCCGTGTCGCCAGCTGCTGCGACAGTCGGTTGGCCCGGTCGCCGGGGCGCCGGAGCGACAGGATCCCGCCCGTGTCGCTGTGGAGAGAGACGCACAGGAGCCCGTTGTCGATGCTCGGATGCGGGGCCCCCTGTCGACGCCACGGCGGCCACGCCCGCGGCGGTTCCGCAAGCTCGACCCGCGCCGGCGTCCGGCCAGGGGCGGGTGGCGAGGAGAGGAGCGACGCCACGCCGGCGCTTTCACGACGCGCCGTCCCTGCCGCCACCGCAGCGCGCCCGACGGCGGCTCCGACCGCATCCCCTTCGGACGACGCGGTCTCGGGCAGCGTCACGGGAAATGCGTCCGCGTCGAGGCGGACGTACGACCCTCCGTCGGCCGTCCGACGGAAGAGCTCGTCCGGGGTGACGAACGTCCCGAGCACCGTGCTCCACGAGCCGATGCGTCGGATGAGGCGATGCCATTCACCGGTCGTCCCGGCGAAGTGCGCGAACGTGAGCACGGCCACGTGGTCATGGTCGAGCGCGTCGCCAAGCCGCGACGGGAGCCCCGTCACGGAGACGGCTCGCCGCGCATCGAGCGGTGGCCGCGCGACCGCCTCGATCGTCCCGCCGGCCCCTTCCCAGCGGATCCGGCCCGCGTGCGGGTCCGGCAGCGGCGTGCCATCGAAGAGCGACCAGACCATCCCGGAGAATCCGAACCCTGAGAGGACGGGTGGCAGGAGCGGGGTCGCCCCTCCGCTGAACCGCGCGAAGACGGCCGGTGTGAAGCCCAGGGCCTCCCATGCATCGAGGCCCGCGGAGAACGAGGCGACGACCTCCTCGGGCGTGCACAGGTCGAGTGGCTTCGCATCCTGTCGTCCGCCGAGCAGCGCGAGCGTGCCGTCTGCGAGGCGCGTCCGGATCCGCTCCACGGCAGCCGGCGCCTTCGCCACGAGGGGACCCAGGGCGTCGGCCTCGAACACGAGACCGATCGGCACCGGGGCCTCGACGGCCGCTTCGAGTGCGGCCGGAGCCGAGTTCCTGGCGACGAGCACGAGATCGACGAGCCAGAGATCGGCCGGGTAGTACCGTGCCCGACAACACTCGAGGAAGCCCCAGCATTCACGGAGCCGCTCGCGCACGG
>Ga0172376_10008948_pt1 | contig 10391 bp, 8 predicted proteins | sample Lak35m_FD_121114 | JGI IMG/M metagenome (GOLD analysis project Ga0172376, IMG submission 121114) | Freshwater microbial communities from Kabuno Bay, South-Kivu, Congo - kab_092012_35m | ecosystem: Environmental > Aquatic > Freshwater > Lake | place: Democratic Republic of the Congo: South-Kivu... | reverse complement strand
GGTGATCCGGGCCTTGCCGACGGATGCCGACGCGCTGGCATCGGCCTTTGCTTATTCCACGAACGCGCCCGCCGGATTGGCTGCGCGGTATTGGGTGGGAGGCCGGATCGGGGTGCGCTCGCTGGAACTGGAGGGCAGGACGACGACGGTGGATGAAGCCGGTTGGGTTCCGGTGCCACGATTCTCGGGTTCGGCCGACCTGACCTTTGACGCGTCCGGCAGCCAGTTGGCCGTGGCGGATACGGCCAACGGAGTCCGGGTGTACGGGGTGGAGCCGCTGGCGTTGAAGCATCGGTTCGAGATGCCGTTGGCGCGGTCCGTGGTGTTCTCGGGGGACGGACGGCGGTTGGCCGCGGTGGGCGATGGCCGTCTGGCGGTGTGGGATCTCAGCCGCCCGGAGCCCATGGCTCAGGAATACCTCCTCGCGCAGGTGCAGGCGGTGGCGTTCTCGCCCGCCGGCGACCGGGTGCAGGCGGTCACGCTGGATGGACGGGTTTCGATCTTTCCGGTGGGCGGAGGCAAGGACGCAGGCACGACGCTGGCTTCCGTGCCGCGGGCGTTCCTGAGCGTCGGCATGTCGGTGGATGGGTCCCGGGTGGCGGCGGGTTCCGTGGATGGCGGGGTGGTGTTGTGGGATGCGAAGACGCGGCGGGAGCTGGGCGTGTTGCGGGTGGGTTCCACCCCGGTCTATGCGGTGCGCTTCACCGACGGACGCACGCTGGTGGTGGCGTCGGGAGATGGAGTGCGGGTTTTGTCTTACTGAGATTTCAGTTTCAAGTTCCCCAGTGGCCCGTTTCCAGATGCCAGATGCCCGTTTGTTACGCCGAAGGCGTTGAAGCGGGTAGCTCGGGGTCGCGAAGCGCACCCCGGGAAACGGCGGGAAAGGTCATCAACCCCGGAGGGGTTGCAGGAGGGAGCGGGGATCTTCGCACCACCTTCGGGGTGCGTACCCATCAACACGCAACAACCCCGGGTAGGCGCGTTCGCGCCAACCCGGGGCTACCGGCTGCAACGCCTCCGGCGTATGGGAACTGGGAACTCTTTCTGCCCAGCCTCCGGACGTCGGCTGCTACGGTTGGGAGGGTAGCTGTCGAGTGGATTGACGGCTGGGGTGGAATCTGGAGGCTACGGCGGTGCGTTCGCTGCCTGAAACGCCGCACGGCCGCGCGCGCTCGGGGGCGTTGGCCGCCGGCACCTGTTATCTCCTCTGGGGATTGGTTCCCCTGTACTGGAAACCGCTTTCGGCGGTCGATCCGGTGGAGTTGATCGCGCACCGGCACCTGTGGTCGTTGGTACTGCTGCTCCTTCTGTTGCTGGGCATGAAGGATGGCTTCGCGGAGGTGAAGCGGGCGCTCGGAACGATGCGGTCGGCCGGGCGGATGCTGCTCGGGGCGCTGCTGCTGACCACGAACTGGATGGTGTACGTCTGGGGGGTGAACAGCGGCCACATCATCGAGACGAGCCTCGGGTATTTCCTGGTCCCGCTGTTCAGCGTCCTTGCCGGACGATTCCTGCTGCATGAGTCGTTGCGTCGGGTGCAGTGGATGGCGGTGGGGATGGCCGCGGTCGGGGTTGGGATCCTGGTGCCTCAGGCCGCGCGGGTCCCGTGGATCGCGCTGGCGTTGGCCGGGAGTTGGGGGTGCTACGGGGTGTTGCGGAAGCGGGCGACCGTGGGGGCAATCCCGGGCTTGGCGGTGGAGACGCTGCTGCTGTCGCCGGTGGCGATCGGGTTCCTGTGGTGGCGGCACGCAGACGGGACGGGAGCGTTGGGCCGTGTGGACCTGCGGACGCACCTCCTGATCCTGAGTTCCGGGGTGGTGACCGCGGTGCCGTTGCTCCTGTTCGCGTACGCCGCGAAGCAGATCCGGCTCTCGACGCTGGGCCTGCTCCAGTACATCGCCCCGACGGTGCAATTGATCCTCGGGGTGTGGGTCTATCGGGAGTCGTTCGCGAGCTCACGTCTGGTGAGCTTCGGGTTCATCTGGGTGGCGCTGGTGATCTACACCGCCGACAACCTGCTGGCTCAGCGCCGGGCGCAGGCCGCCCGGGCACCGACGGTGCCAGCTGCCAAGGAATGACCGGGGTTGGCCGGGATCAGGGTTTCGGGGCGTCGCTGCGCTTCTTGCGTTGTTCGGCGAGGACCTCCTGGAGTCGGTCCACGGAGACCCGGTCGCCGTTGTTCTTCCCGACATGACGGAAGACTTCCTTGCCGTCGGGATCGAGCAGCAGAAGGGCGGGATAGTGGACCACCTGGCCGTGGAAGGCGTAGCCGTCGGGGATGCCGTAGGCCTTCGCCAGGGCGGCGTCGGCATCGCGGAAGAGAGGGAGTTTCTGTTCCTTCAGCGATTCCGACCACTTCCGGATCTCCTCGGCAGAATCGGGCTTCAGGAAGACGTGGGTGACATCGGAGGTTTCGGTGGCGCGGCGTTGGTGGTCGCGGGTGTGGCGCAGGCAGACGGGGCACTCGGTCTTGAGGAGGAAGTGCAGGACCACCCAGCGGCCGCGCGCCTCGGAGAGCGTGAATTTCTGGTCGTCGATGGGCGACTGGACGGTGAAGTCCGCGGGAGGTTTGGGAGATTCCGCCGCGAGGCCAAGGATGGGGGACGCGGAGGCGAACGCGGCGAGGGCGACAACGGAGGCAAAGCTTCGGCGTGTCATGAGGGGACCATCGCGGGCAAGGGGGCTGCGTTGAAGTTTGAAGTTTCAAGAACTCTCCGTCCTGGGACTGGAGAGTGAGATCATCGAACTCCCTCAACCACTGCCTCGTTACCTCGTCAGCTACCAGGCCCATTGTAGCCAACGACGTCAGGAGGCTGTGCTCAGGTTCCAGTTTCCTGAAAGTTGTGGAACAGTGACTTGATTTGGAGCGGGGTTCGGTGTGTCTGGGGGCATGACACTCCCACAGGACAAGGCAGATGGTGGCATGCCGCGGCGTCGGTTCATCGCGGGCACCGGGCTGATCGGATTGATGCTGGCTTCGGGCGTTGCGCCGGCCTTTGCCCAAGGGGTGCCGGCGTCGCAGCGGGTGCGTGTCGGGGTGATCGGATTGGGACGTGGGATGGACCATGTCACGGCGTTGTTGCAGGTGCCCGGAGCCGAGGTGGCGGCCGTGTGCGACGTGGATGTGCGGCGTCGGGATGCGGCAGCGAAGAAAGTGGAGGAAAAGTCAGGGAAACGGCCGGCGGGATTCACCGATCTGCGCCGGATGCTGGAGGATCGGGAGTTGGACGCGGTGAGCATCGCGACGCCGAACTTCTGGCATGCGCCGGCGGCGATCCTGGCGTGTCGCGCAGGAAAACATGTCTACGTGGAGAAGCCAGGCAGCCACAACGCGCGGGAGGGTGAGAAGATGGTGGAGGTGGCGGCCAGCACGCGGCGCATCGTCCAGATGGGCACGCAGCGTCGGAGCACGGAAACGGTGAGGGAAGCGATGCAGGCCTTGCGGGAGGGGATCATCGGGCCGCTGCGGATGGCGCGGTGCCGGTATGACAACGCACGGGCGACGATTGGGCGCGGGAAACCGGCGCCTGTGCCCGAGTGGCTGGACTATGACCTCTGGCAGGGGCCGGTGCCCGAGCGTCCGTACGTGGACAACCTGGTGCATTACAACTGGCACTGGCGCTGGCATTGGGGTGGCGGGGAGTTGGCGAACAACGGCCCGCATGCCCTGGACATCGCGCGATGGGGCCTGGGCGTGGAGTATCCGCAACGCGTCGCGGCCAACGGCGGCCGGTACCATTTCCAGGATGACCAGGAGACACCCGACACGATGACGGCCCATTTCGATTTCGGGTCGGTGGGGATCGGGTGGGATGGGTCAAGCTGTCACCCGCGCAAGGCGGACGGTCCGGTGTTCGTGACGTTCTACGGGGACGGGGGAACGCTGGCGGTGGATGCGGGCGGCGGGTATCGCGTGGTGGATCCGGCGGGGAAGGAGTTGCGGAAGGTTCCTGGGAAGACGAGCGACGCGCCGCACTTCGAGAACTTCATCGCGGCGATCCGGGGTGAGGCGACGCTCAATGCGCCCATCGCCGAAGGCGTGAAGAGCGTGCATCTCTGCCATCTGGGAAACATCGCGTGGCGCAGCGGAGGGACCGTTGCGGTGGATCCGGCGAGGGGAAGTCTGAAGGGGGCGGATCGTTCGACCCGGGCCATGTGGGGACGGGAGTATCGGCGGGGGTGGAATGTGGTGTGAACGGGGGGAGTTCCAAGATTTCAGTTTCAAGTTTCAAGACGGACGGCTGCCGGGCTGCAAACTTGAATCTTCAAACTTCAAACTCACCCACAGCCTCCTGACGTCGTCTGCTACGATCGGGAGGTAGCTGACGAGGTCACGAGGCAGTGGTGGATGGGAGCTCGAAGAATTCAGGTTCGAGTTTCAAGACGGCTTCGAACTTGAGTCTTCAAACTTGGAAACTCATCCACAGCCTCCTGACGTCGTCTGCTACGATCGGGAGGTAGCTGACGAGGTCACGAGGCAGTGGTTGAGGGGGAGTTCGAAGAATTCAGGTTCACGGTTTGGGATTGGCGGGTTTTCGGTTTGCGGATGGGCGGGGAGGGTGGGCGATGGTTGGTGCCGATGAAGATCGTGCGTTCACCGAAGGCGATGCAGCGGTTGGCGAAGGAGTGGCGTGCAGCAGGAGTGCGGGTGGGGTTCGTGCCCACGATGGGATTCCTGCACGACGGGCATGTCTCGCTCATGGAGGTGGCCCGGCGCCGGGTGGGGCCGAAGGGCATCGTCGTGGTGAGCATCTATGTGAACCCGACGCAGTTCGGGCCGACGGAGGATCTCAGCAAGTATCCACGGGATTTTGCGCGGGACCGGCAGTTGTGCGCAGAGGCCGGGGTGGATGTGATCTTCGCACCGCTGGACAGCGACATGTACGCGGGACGGGCGGAGGGCCGGTATTCGACGTATGTGGTGGAGGAGTCGCTGGGGCGGCCGATGGAGGGGGCTTCGCGTCCGACGCATTTCCGCGGGGTCACGACGGTGGTGGCGAAGTTGTTCAACGTGGTGTTGCCGGACGTGGCGGTGTTCGGGGCGAAGGACTGGCAACAGGCGGCCGTGATCCGTCGGATGGTGCAGGATCTGAACTTCCCGTTGCAGATGGTGGTGGCCCCGACCCGAAGGGAGAAGGACGGGTTGGCGATGAGCTCGCGCAACACGTACCTGAATGAGTCGGAGAGGAGGCAGGCGACGGTGTTGATCCGGTCGATCCGCGCGGTGCGGGCGCGTGTGGCGTCGGCGGGTCGAGGTGGGGTGGCGGCGGAGGTGTTGAAGGCGGAGGTTGCCGCGTTGGTGTCTCAGGAGCCGTCTGCGCGACTGGATTACGTGGAGTTCTTTGACGGGGAGACGCTGGAGCCGGTGGCGGAGGTCCGGCGTGGGGCGCACATGGCGTTGGCGGTGTTCGTCGGACGGACGCGGTTGATCGATAATGGGCGAGTTTGAAGGGAGTTGCCAGATGCCAGTCCCCAGATTCCAGAAGGATCCGCCGGGTGGGGGCACGCGCAGGGAACTGGAATCTGGAATCTGGGAACTCCCCCGGGGCCAGCCTCCTCACGTCGGCAGCTACGGTGGGGGAGGGGTTTGATGGAAGGAGTTCACCTTGGGCTGGGGGTTGGGTAGGGTTTGGGGCACATGCGAATTCTGACCGGGATCCAGCCGAGCGGTGCCCTGCACCTGGGCAACTACTTTGGCGCGATGCTTCCCGCCATCCAGCTGCAGGATGAGGGGGACGCCTACTACTTCATTGCGAACTACCATTCGATGACGTCGCTGACGGACGCGGCGTTGCGGCGTCAGTACTCGCGGGATGTGGCGCTGGACTTCATGGCGTGCGGGCTGGATCCGAAGCGGTGCGTGTTCTGGAAGCAGTCGGATACGCCGGAGCACACGGAGCTGGCGTGGCTGTTGTCGACGGTGACGCCGATGGGGTTGCTGGAGCGTTGCCACAGCTACAAGGACAAGGTGGCGCGGATGGGCGACGAGGCGGTGGGTTCGGTGAACCACGGGTTGTTCGCGTACCCGGTGCTGATGGCGGCGGACATCCTGCTGTACGATTCGAACGTGGTGCCGGTGGGGCGCGACCAGAAGCAGCACCTGGAGGTCACGCGGGACATCGCGGTGAAGTTCAACCTGCTTTACGGCGACACGTTCGTGGTTCCCGAGCCGCGGATCCGGGACGAGGTGGCGGTGGTGCCCGGGTTGGACGGCGAGAAGATGTCGAAGAGCTACGGCAACACGATCCCGATCTTTGGCGACGAGAAGGTCCTGAAGAAGCGGATCATGGGCATCGCGATGGACAGCCGCGGCATGGACGAGCCAAAGCCGGACGCCGAGAAGAACGTGGCGATCCAGTTGCTGAAGCTGGTGGCGGCACCGGAGGTGGCGCAGTCGATCGAGGATCGGCTGCGTGCGGGTGGGTTCGGGTATGGCGACCTGAAGAAGGCGTTGTTCGAGAACTATTGGAACTACTTCGGGCCGGCGCGGGCGCGTCGGGCGGAACTCGCGGCGAACCTGGATTACGTGGACACGGTGTTGCGCGAGGGAGCAGAGAAGGCCCGCAAGGTCGCGCAGACGACCTTGGCCCGGGCGAAGAAGGCGTGTGGGTTGGATTGAGGACGAGGCTTCCGCAACTTCCAATTGACCAGGATGGTTTGCGGAACTCTATTTCAGGAACCGAAAGTTCGGCATATGGAAAAAGTTCTTCAGAAAGCCGATCTCCAGAATGAGGAGGTTGACCTCCTTCTAGGGATTCTCAAGGAGCGGCGTGCAATGTCGGTGGTTGAATTGGCGGCCATCGCCCGTATCCCGAACCTGACTGCCGAGAGAATCGTTGGGAAGCTTCAGCAGGAGAATAAGGTTCGTTTGGTCGGCAATGGCCCGAAGCTTCATTCAGTCGTGAGAGTTCATGTCAGCTGATGCGGGCATGGCAGGTGTCGCTGCGAGTCTTGGTTATGAGAACTATGCCTGGGGACTCCTGAGCTTCGTTCTCGGGATCCTTGCGGGGTTCCAGGGCGTTCATGAAACCTTTGGAAAGGAAGCCTTGTCCGCAGCGAAGACATGGCCGGGACTCTTTTACCTTCTTTCGCGTGCGCTACTCCCCGCCGTCGCATTCATCGTCGCACTGATTCAGCAATGGCTGCACTGGCACCCGGCTTTGCTCGCCCTGGCGATGGGTGTCGCGACTGAGAGCATCTTGAGGTCTCAATTTTTCTTGCGGCAGCAGGGTGGCGATCCTTTAGAGCGGAAAGAGATTTCCAAGGGCATCTTTGACCTGTTGCGTTGGTATCAGGACTGGCTGCTTGAACATGCCCGCGTCCCAATAGCAATCCAGCGGCTCGAATCGATGCAGCGGCACGCTCCCCCGGGGCCGGTCCGTGAAGTTCTTCGACGTGCAATAAGCAATTTGCCCGCGTGGCCCGATCCCGCGGATCGCGACTTTCTCACGAAGGAGTTGTCAAAGCTCGAAGCCGACTTGGCGGAGGACCTGAAAAAGGAGCCGACGCGTGAGAGCGAGTTCGATGAGGCTTACCGAATGAGGGTTTATATGGTCTTCCGAAACAAGTTGGGCGAAGAAGCAGCGGAGAAGTTTCTTGCCTCGAGCCGGCAGGACCGGAATTAGTCTCAGGCTTTTGGATGGATGCGACTGCTCTGTAGTCAAGAGAGTCCCGAAGGATTCCAGTTGAGTTCAGTTATTGATTGTTCCGGGCTTTATGCCAACCCGCGCCAGCGGCGGAGGAGCCATTCGGCGCTGATGAGGCCGAGGGCGGTGAGGAGCCAGGGGAGCTTGTCCCAGAGGGAGGTGCGGCGCAGTTCCTCGGTGGGGGGTGGAAGCTGGGCGAGGGTGGCTCCGAGATTCGCGGGCGGGTTGGTGGCGATGCTGAAGGCGGTGCCGCCGGATGCGCGGGCGATCGAGGCCATCAGGTCGGGTCGTGCCCGGAGGTCGGCGAGTTCGCGGTCGATGACCTCGCTGACGAGGAGTTGTCGGTCGTCCCCGATGCGGTTGCTGCGGGTGGTGGCAACGGCGGACAGGATGTGGGTGCCGGCGGCGGGCATGGGGATCGTCGCGCGGTACGTGCGGGAGGCGGCATCGAATCGGGCGTTGGCGACGACGTTGCTGAGGCCGCCCGTGGAAAGGAACAGGGCAACCTCGGCGTTGGGGATTTCGCGCTCGGCGTTGTCCCGGACGCGGACGGTGGCCGTGACGGAGTCGCCGGGGGAACCGTAGCCCTGGGACAGTTCGAGGACGACGGGTTGGTTGGTGCGGCCGGACTTGCCGGCGGCGAGCCAGCGAACGGCGTTGATCCAGAAAGAACGGTAGTAGCGCGAGTCGCAGTTGTCCTCGTCGAAGCCGCGGTCGCGTCGGATGGGTTCGCCCCAGAGCGTCTCGAAATCGCGGCCCCAGGAGCGGGTGGTGTCGGAGGTGAAGGCCATGGTGCGGCCGCGTCCGACTTCCTGGACGGCGAGGAGGATGACGCCGTCGTCTCCGGTGCCGAGGACGGTGGCGCCGGGCTTGGCCCGTTCCACGCGGTTGTATCCGTAGAGGGTGGGGAAACGTTCGGTCCAGATGCGGCGGGTATCGGCGGCGGTGTTGCCGATGTTGACGAGCGGATGGGTCCAGGCGTTGGGAGCGATGCGGAGTTGGGTGGGCGTGGCCTCGTTGTCGTAGGCCCCTTCCATGGCGAGGGGGATGATCCGGTCGAGGACGGTCTTGTGGTAACCGCCGCGGCCGAACGCGGAATTGCCGCCGATCATGACGAAGCCGCCGCCGTGCTTCTCGACGAGGGCCGCAATGGCGTCGAGTTGCGGGTCGGAGAAGGAGTCGCGTCGGATGTCCGAATGGATGACCACGTCGTAGTCGAGGAGCTTGGCGAGCGTCTTTGGGAAACCCTGCGTGGGGTGTTCGACAGGCCAGGCGCGCTCGCCGGTCTGGGGATCGGCGTCGACGGTGTTCAGGTATTGGCCGTTGTTGCCGAACTGACGGTAGAGGACCGAGACCTTGATCCGTTTGTCGGACTGCAGGGCGTCCTTCAGGTACTTCCATTCCGGGATCGGGCTGGAGGCGTTCTGCGGGGTGCCTTCCATGTAGAGCACGCGCAGGGAAGGATCGATGATCTCGAGTCCGAACCTGCGCTGGTTGTTGGCGGCGAGCCATTCGCCTGGGGTGGGGCTGGCGACGACGTCGAAGACCTGGAAGCCCGTACCGCGCGGCGTGAACTCGATCTCGACGGGTTGGTTGGATCCGTTGAGCCGGATGCCGCGGGTGGCGAGCGTGTCCTTCCCGCGGCGGATCTGGAGCACGACGTTCGAGCCCTTGAAGCCGGGCGAACGCAGTTCGAGGACGACCTTGGTGGGCGCGTCGTTGGCGGCGGAGCGTCGGACCTGGACCTGCTCGATGATCACATCGCGCATCTCGTTGGTGGTCCCGACGGCGACGGTGTGGATGGGGATGCCCTTGCGTCGGAACTGGCGTGCGATGGCGTCGGGAGCCTGGGAAGTGGTCTCGATGCCGTCGGAAAGGAGGAGCACGCCGCTGAGCGGTTCGTCGCTGGGCGTGGCGATGACCGAGGCGAGGGCGCCGGAGATGGCCGAGATGCTGCCGGTGGGACTGAGCGGGCTGTTGTTGGTCGGGCGGCGGAGCGTGTCGCTGAAGGTGAGCGGGATGATCTCGACGCCTGCAGGCAGGCCGCGGGTGACGTGTTGGGCGGTCCAGTCCCGGGCGGCGCTGAGCCGGCCGCCAGGGGTGTCACCAGTGGCCATGCTCCGGGAAACATCGAAGAGGACGGCGAGACGGGCCTTGTGCGGGTGGAGGATCTTCTGGACGCGGTGGGGATCGAGGAGGCAGACGCCGAGGACGGCGATGGCAGCGATCCGGAGGAGGGCTCCGAGGATTCGCGGAATGGGGCCGCCGCGTCCGCGGGCGAAGGTGTAGCTGAGTCCGACGACGAGGACGACGGCGGCGGCGAGGCCGGTGATCCAGCGCCAGTCGGGAGGGTGGGAGAACTCGGTCATGGGGACTGGGTGCGGGATCACTCGGCGCGGGACAGGCGACGGAAGTAATCGGAGATGGGCCCTTCGTAGCGGGCGGGGGCTTCCTCGGCGGAGACGTCGGAGAGCGTGGCGCGGCCTTCGAGCATCCGTTCAAGGGTGGCGATGGTGGACTGGAGACCGGCACCGCTGTTGGCGCCAGCGGCATTGGCGGCGCCGGCATTGCTGGAGCGCATGGCCTGGGCGGCCTGGCGCATCTGTTGGGCGGTCTTGCGGAGGCCTTCGGCCGGGTTCTGGCCTGCGCGCTGGCCCTGGGTGAGCGTGCGGTTCAGGCGTTCGGCGAGTTCGAGGGCGCGTTGGGAGAGGGCGTCCTGCTTGGGGGCGAGTTGGGGGAGGGGTT
>Ga0172376_10008946_pt1 | contig 10392 bp, 10 predicted proteins | sample Lak35m_FD_121114 | JGI IMG/M metagenome (GOLD analysis project Ga0172376, IMG submission 121114) | Freshwater microbial communities from Kabuno Bay, South-Kivu, Congo - kab_092012_35m | ecosystem: Environmental > Aquatic > Freshwater > Lake | place: Democratic Republic of the Congo: South-Kivu... | reverse complement strand
GGCGAATCGTCGGCCGACGGCGCGCGCGTGGGGGTGGAGCTGAAGTCGGTGAACCGCAAGCAGGCCGAGGTGGTGGTGATGCTGCCGCCCGAGTGGGAGCCCCTGGAGGCGCGGATCCGGGACGCGGTGGCGCGGGTCGTGGCCCGCGGGCGCTGCGAGGTTCGCGTGAGCCTCGACCTGCCCGAGGGCGCACCGGCCGGACCACGCCTGCAGCGCGACGTGGTCGCCGCGTACGCCCGGGAGTGGTCCGAGGTGGCCGCCGGGCTGGGGCTCTCGGGCGCGGCCGCGCAGGTGAGCCTCGAGGTGCTGGCTCGATGCCCCGGGGTCTTCCCCACCCAGGACCGGTCGACGGTCGTGGATCCCGAGGCGGCCTGGCCGGCCACCTCGGCCGCACTGGCTTCGGCCCTGTCGGCCCTGGAGGGCATGCGCCGCCGCGAAGGCGAGGCCCTGGAGCGGGACCTGGAGGTGCGCATCGGAGGGATCCGGGCGGCGCTGGACCGGGTCCGGGCCCTCGCCCCCGAGGTGCCGGTGCGCCATCGGCAGGCCCTGCATCAGCGCCTCCAGGCCGCCGGACTCGAGGGGGTTTCCCTCGACGACGAGCGCCTGCTCAAGGAACTGGTGGTCTTCGCCGACCGCTCGGACATCTCCGAGGAGATCGCCCGGCTCGACAGCCACTTCCAGCAGTACGAAGACTGCCGCCGCAGCCGGGAGGCGGTGGGTCGCAAGCTGGATTTCCTGTCGCAGGAGTTCCACCGCGAGATCAACACGATCGGTTCCAAGGCCAACGACGCCCGCATCGCCGCCGAGGTGGTGCTGATGAAGACGGAACTGGAACGCTTCCGCGAACAGGTCCAGAATGTCGAGTAGCCTGATCCTCCCGCCCGAATCCATGCACCAGAGCGCCCCGTTCCTGCTGCTGATCTCCGCCCCGTCCGGAGCCGGCAAGACCACCGTCAGCCAGGGTCTGCTGAACGCCTGCCCCGGCATCGGCCGCATCATCACCTGCACCAGCCGGGCCCCGAGGCCGGGCGAGGTCGACGGGGTGGATTACCATTTCTTCAGCCGGGCCGACTTCGAGCAGCGCATCGCGGCGGGGCAGTTCCTCGAGCACGCCAACGTGTATGGCGACTGGAAGGGCATCCTGAAGGCGTCCGTGCGGGCCCACTGGGCGACGGGCCGGGACGCGCTGCTGAGCGTCGATGTTCAGGGAGCCGAGACGATCCGCCGGGTGGTCGCCGCCGATCCGTCGCTCGCCGGCCGCCTGGTGACGGTGTTCATCACCCCGGGCTCCCGCGCCGAACTGGAAGCCCGACTGCGGGGCCGGGATGCCGACGCGCCCGAGGCCATCGCCCGTCGCCTGGACACGGCCGAGGCCGAGGTGTCCCGCTGGGCCGAGTTCGACCATCTGCTGGTCAGCCGCAGCCGCGAGGAGGATCTGGACCGCCTCCGGTCGATCTACGAGGCCGAGCGGTGCCGATCGGCACGGCAGGAATTCCGCTGGGAGACCCCCGGCAGCGCTTCCGGTCCACTTGCCTGAACCATGAACATCGTCCTTGGAGTCACCGGATCGATCGCCGCGCACAAGGCCATCGACCTGGCCAGCCAACTCACCCAGGCGGGCCACCGCGTGAATGCCGTGCTCACCGCCGACGCGCAGCGCTTCGTCACGGCGCTGCCCTTCAAGACGCTGACACGGCAGCCGGTGGTCACCGACCTCTACGACGAGGAGGAGGGTTGGAAACCCACCCATGTCCGCCTGGCCGACGAGGCCGACCTGCTGCTCATCGCCCCGGCGACCGCCCAATGCCTGGCCAGGCTGGCGCACGGACTGGCCGACGACGCGCTGGGGTGCATCGCCCTGGCCGTGCGGCCCGAGGCGCGCGTGCTGGTTGCCCCGGCCATGAACGGCCGGATGTGGCGCCATCCGGCCACCCAGGCCAACGTCGCCCTGCTGCGGTCGCGCGGGGTCCATTGGGTCGGGCCTTCCGAGGGCCTGCTGTCCTGCGGGTACGAGGGCATCGGCCGATTGGCTCCGGTCGAGGAGATCCTGCAGGCGGTGCTCGCCGGGACCGACTGAGCCCGTCCCCCGAACCCCTTCGCGATCCCCATGACCGAGTCGCCGACCCTGGAATCGCTCCGCCAGCGCTGGGGGGCGGTGCTGGAGGTGTTCCGGGCCCCGCCGCCCGACCCGGTGCTCTTCCGCCAGCGGGTCCGCTTCGTCGAGCGCAACATCGCCACCTGGGTGAAGCTGGTCCTGGCCCCGGTGATCTACTGGTACCTCTTCAACCCGAGCGCCTTCAGCACCCTCTCGGTACCGCGCGAGGACGTGCTGGGATACCTGCGCGACTTCACGCTGATGATGACGGCGGTGAACATCGGTGCCGGGATCGTGCTGTGGGGCATGGACGAGATCTCCACCCCGATGCTCGAGAAGGTGGTCTCCGGCATCTGCCTGCTGGACACGGCCTTCCTTGCGGCCGTCACGCTGTTCTGCGGCGGCTTCGACAGCGTCTTGTACTGGGTGTTCCTCGGGTTGGTGCTGCGCAACGCGGCCATCATCCCCAGCCCGGAGGTCCAGGTGCTCTCGAACCTCTTCGTCTGCGCCCTCTATGTGCTGTCGGGGGTGCTGGAGCTGAAGCTCAACCAGGTCGAGTCGCAGGTGCTCGACAGCTACACGCCGAAGCTCGAGTCGGCGGCCGGAGCCATGGATCCGTCGTCCGAGCCCTTCGAGTCGCTCATCCTGCGGGTGCTGCTGCTCCTGCTGATGACCGGGCTCTGCCTGGGCCTGCGCATCCTCATCGACCGGCAGCGGCAGCGGGAGGCCGAGGCCCAGGAGTTCGCCCTCAAGCAGGAGCAGCTGGAGGCCGCCGGCCGCCTGGCGGCCGAGATCGCCCATCAGCTCAAGAACCCGCTGGGCATCATCAACAACGCCGCCTACACCCTCCAGAAGACGGTCCGCGAGGGCAAGACCATCACCCAGCAGATCTCCATCATCCGCGAGGAGGTGGCGCGCTCCGACCGGATCATCACCGACCTGATGGGCTATGCGCGCCTGACCGAGGGCCGCGTCGAGCGGGTCGAACTGCCGGAGGTGATCGAACAGGCCCTGGCCGTCGCCCTGCCGCCCGGCGCGGGATTCGCCATCGAGGTCCACCGCGACATCCCGCCGGCCCTGCCGGTCCTGCTCGGCCAGCGCGGTCATTTCCTCGAGATCTTCACCAACCTCCTGGTCAACGCCCGCGAGGCGATGGGCCAGCGGGGCCGGGTGTGGATCACCGCGCGCCCCGCGCCCGACTACGCCGTGCAGGTGAGCGTCCGCGACTCCGGTCCCGGCATACCCCCCGAGGTGGCCGGCCGGATCTGGGAGTCGTATTTCACCACCAAGGACCGCGGGACCGGCCTGGGGCTCACCATCGTCAAGCACACGGCCGAGATGTACGGCGGGAGGGTCCGGGTGGAATCCGAGGCTGGCCAGGGGGCCACCTTCACCGTCACGCTGCCCGCACGGACCCTCATGCGACTTCGATGAAACTCCCCCCCCTGCTGGTCGTCGACGACGAGAAGAACATGCGACTGTCGCTCCGCACGGTGCTCGAGGGCGAGTCGTACGAGGTGCGCCTGGCCGACTCGGCCGAGGCCGGGATGAAGATGATCCAGGAGGAGCCGCCCTTCATGGTGATCACCGACGCCCGGCTCGGGGGCATGAGCGGCTACGAGTTCCTCAGGGCCGTGGCCGCCAAACGGCCGGACCTCCCGGTGATCATGATCACGGCCTACGCCACGCCGAAGCTGGCCGTGGAGGCCATCAAGGCGGGGGCGACCGACTACCTGGCCAAGCCCTTCGAGCCCGACGAGCTGCTCCACGCCGTGGGCCGCTGCGCCGAGCGCCACCGCCTGCTGGCCGAGAACGCCGCGCTGAAGGCCCGGGCCGGCACCGGGATCCGCATCGAGAACCTCGTGGGCGAATCGCCCAAGATCCGCGAGCTGCGCCAGCTCATCCAGACCGTCGCCCCGACCGATGCGACGGTGCTGATCCTCGGCGAGAGCGGGACAGGCAAGGAACTGATCGCCGGGGCCATCCATTTCCACAGCCACCGGGCCTCGGCCCCCTATGTGCGGCTGAACTGCGCGGCCATCCCGGAGACGCTGCTCGAGTCGGAGCTCTTCGGCTACGAGCGTGGCGCCTTCACCGGGGCGCATCGGGCCAAGCGGGGACTCGTCGAGGAGGCCGACGGCGGCACGATCTTCCTGGACGAGATCGGCGACATGAGCCGGCCCCTGCAGGCCAAGCTGTTGCGTTTCCTCGAGGACGGGTCGTTCACGCGCGTCGGCGGCACGCAGGAACTCAAGGTGCAGGTGCGCCTCATCGCGGCCACCAACCGGAACATCGTCGAGGCCATCAAGGCCGGGGACTTCCGGGAGGACCTCTTCCACCGGCTCAACGTGATGCAGTTCCGCCCGCCGCCGTTGCGCGAGCGCTCCGGCGACATCCCCATCCTCGCGCGGAACTTCCTCCGGGGGTTCGCGGCCAAGCTGGGGCGGCCGGTGAAGGACATCTCGCCGCTGGCCATGCAGGCGCTGCAGGCCCACACCTGGCCCGGCAACGTGCGCGAGCTGCGCAACGTCATCGAACGGGCCGTGATCCTCGAGGTGTCGGAGTCCGTCCAGCCGTCCAGCCTGCCGGATTTCGAGGTGGAGTCGCGCCTGCGGGATGGACCCGTCGCCCGGGCCGGGGTGTCCCATGGGGGATCCCTGCCCGAGGCGCTGATCCGCTTCGAGCGCGAGATGATCCTCGAGGCGCTGGAGGCCAGCCGGGGCAATCTCGCCAAGGCCGCCGCGGTGCTGGACCTGTCCCGGCATTCGCTCCGCTACCGGATGGGACGCCTCGGCCTGGGCGAGGACGGCGGCGTTGACGAGGACGTCGACCCCGGAACAGGCTCTGCCGTCCGATGAGTCCCCTGTTTCCCAACGCGATCCTGATCCTCGCCGAGTCGACGGTGCCCCAGCTGCCGACGGGCCTGAATCCGGAGACCCAGAAGGCCTTCAGCGGCGGCGCCGTGGCCCTCTTCGCCGGCCTGGTGGTGCTGGCGCTCGGGCTGATCTGGGCGGTGTTCTTCCGCAAGTCGGACAAGCAGAAGGCCCGCGGCGTCATCAGCGACGCCCAGGGTTCCGGCCGACGCCGTCGCCGTCGCCGCAGCAAGGAGCGTCCCCGCAACCCGACGCTGGCCGACACCGGAGGGCTGCCGCCCAAGGGTGCCGGCGACCAAAATCCGCCGGAGCTGTGAACCCGGGCGTCTCGGAGCAGATCACCCGCAAGAGCGCCTCCAACCTGGCGCTGGCGTTCATTCTCCTGCCGCCGGAGAAGCGGGTGGCCATGTCGGCGCTCTACGCCTTCTGCCGGCAGGTCGACGACGCGGCCGACGAGGACTCCATCCCGGTCGATGAACGCCGCCGGACGCTGGCGGCCTGGCGGACGGACATCGCGGCGGCCTGCGAGGGCCGGGAACCGTCGATGGAGGTCAACCGCGAGCTGGCGCCCCACATCCACACCTACCGGCTCCCCTTCGCCCTGTTCGACGAGCTCATCCTCGGCGTCGAGACCGACCTCGTGCAGACCCGGTACAACACCCCGTCCGAGCTGGAGCTCTACTGCTACCGGGTGGCCAGCGTCGTGGGGCTCCTGAGCATCGAGATCTTCGGCTACACCGATCCGGCCTGTCGTGCCTACGCCGACGCGCTGGGCAAGGCCCTCCAGTTGACCAACATCCTTCGGGACGTCGGCAACGATTCGCTCCGCGGGCGCATCTACCTGCCCCTGTCGGACCTTGATCGGTTCCGGGTCCGGCCCGAGGAGATCCTCCGGCGCGAGTGGTCCGAGCGCTTCCACCAGCTGGCCCTCGAGGTCGACGGGCGGGCCCGGGGGTTCTACCGCAGGGCCCGGGAGATCCTGCCCGTGTCCGAGCGGGCCTCGATGGTCTCGGCCGACCTGATGGGCAACGTCTACTGGCGGCTCCTGGAGCGGCTCGGGCGGTCGCGCTTCCATGTGCTCGACGAGACGCCCCAGCGCCTGAGCCGCGCCCGCAAGATCGGGATCATCCTGGGGGCGATCCTGAGGTCCCGGCTGGGGCTGAGGGTCACAAGCTATGGCGGCGACTAGCTTGGGCCCCGGGGCCGGGACGATGAGCGGCAACGACCCCTTGAAGGCCATCCGGCTGATCGTCAACGCCGACGATTTCGGCATCTCGGAGAGCGCCAACCGGGCGATCGAGCGAGCCCATCGCGAAGGCATCCTGACCTCGGCCAGCCTCATGGTGGCGGGCCAGGCCGCCGAGGGGGCGGTGCGGATCGCCCGGGCCAACCCGTCCCTGGGTGTGGGCCTCCACCTGGTGTTGGTCTGCGGCCGCGCGATGCTCCCGGGCCATCGCATCCCCGGGTTGGTGGACGCCGCCGGCCGGTTCACCGACAACCCGGTGCTGGCGGGATTGCGGTATTTCTTCCTGCCGGGGTTGCGGGCCCAGGTGCGGGACGAGGTGCTGGCGCAGTTCGAGGCGTTCCGGGCCACCGGGCTGCCTCTGGACCATGTCAATGGGCACCTGAATTTCCACCTGCATCCCGGGGTGTTCCGGGTGCTGCTCGACGAGGCCGGCAGGCTGGGGGTCCGCTCGGTCCGCCTCACCCGCGACCCGCTGGTCCAAAACCTTCGCCTGGCCTCCGGGGAGTATCTGTATCGGGTCTCCCATGCGGCCGTGTTCGGGGCGCTGTCCCGGCGGAGCCGCCCGCTCCTGGCACGGCGCGGACTTCGCCATGCCGGTGCCACCTACGGGTTGCTGCAGAACAGCCGGGTGACCGAGGATTACCTTCTCCGGCTGCTCCCGGAGCTTCAGCCGGGCACCTGGGAACTGTATTGTCATGCCGACGAGGGCACGCACCGGCATGAGTTGGAGGCGCTGCTCAGTCCGCGGGTGCGCGAGGTCCTCGAGGCCCGCGGCATCCGGTGCTGCCGGTATTCCGATTGCCTATGATCCGCCTGATCACGGTGTTGCTCGTCGGCCTCTGCCTGGAGGCCATCGGCGTGGTGTTCCTCAGCCGCGGCCTCAAGGAGGTGGGCGAGATGGACCGGGTCAGCGTCCCGGAAATCCTTCGGTTGCTGCGCGCCGGGATCACCAACCGGCATCTCCTGGTCGGCATCGCCCTCGAGGCCGCCTTCTTCGGCTGCCTGCTCCATCTGATGTCCCGCGGCGACGTGAGCTTCGTGTGGCCGTTGACCTCGTTGGGCTTTGTGCTCACGACCCTCGCGGCGAGGTTCGTCCTGCACGAGATGGTGAGTCCGCTGCGCTGGCTCGGCGTCTGCCTCATCGTGCTGGGGGCCGGGGTCATCACGTACACCGAGAAGGTCAAGCCCAAGGCCGCCCCGGCCGGGGCCGCATCCTCCCCGGCCGCCGGGTTGCCCGGGAGCCCGGAGCGCTGAGCCCCAGCGTCCCGGAAGACCGTCGCCGAACGCCTCCCGCCCCACAGGCCATGTCCAGGAATCCCCTCGTCCACGCCCGCCATCCGGGGGCGGTCGCCGCCCTGATGCTCGCCGGTGTCCTGGCCCTCCTCGGGCCCGGTTGCCGGACCCGGCCCGCCCCGGGGCGTCCCCTGGAACCGGTCCGGTGCGAATTCCGGCAGACCCACATGGGCATGCCGTTCCGCATCGTCCTGTACGCACCGGATGCGGCCCTCGGAGAGGCCGCCGCGGCAGCGGCCCTTGCCCGCATCGCCGAATTGAACCGCATCCTCAGCGACTATGAGCCGGAGTCGGAACTCAGCCGGCTCTCGCGATCGGCGGGATCCGGGGCGGTGGTGCCGCTGGGTCCGGATCTCGCCCAGGTGCTGGAACGCGCCGCGGAGGTTTCGCGCCTGGGCGACGGGGCCTTCGACGTCACGGTGGGACCGTTGGTGGACGTGTGGAAGCGTGCCCGTCGCCAGCGGCTCCTCCCGGAGGCCGCCCGCGTCGAGGCCGCCCGCGCCGCCACTGGATGGCGCCACCTGGTGCTGGGGCGCGACGCCTCGGGCCGCAGGACCGCGACGCTCCGGGTACCGGGCATGCGTCTGGACCTGGGCGGCATCGCCAAGGGGTATGCGTTGGACGAGGCGACCCGGGTCCTCCGATCCCGCGGCATCCGCCATTCGCTGGTGTCCGGTGGGGGCGACCTCTTCGCCTCCGGATCGCCGCCGGGTCAGCCCGGATGGAAGGTCGAGGTGGGCGAACTGGACGTGACCAACGCGCCGCCCGGGCGGGTCGTGTGGCTCAAGGACCGGGCGCTGGTGACCTCGGGCGACCGCTTCCAGCGCGTGGAACTCGGTGGCGTGCGCTATTCACACCTGGTCGATCCGCGGACCGGTTGGGCCCTGACCCACCCCAGCCAGGTGAGCCTGATCGGCCGGGAGGCCATGACCACCGATGCCCTGTCCAAGGTCGTGAGCGTGCTCGGGCCGCAGGCCGGTCTTGAGCGGGTCCGCCGCCATCGGGTCGAGGCGCTGGTGTTCCACGCGCCCCGGGGGCGGGTGGAGGTCGTCGAGACGCCGGGATGGCACCGGTACGAGCGCCGGTAACCGGCGCCGTGTCGGCTCAGGCAGGTCCGGCCTCGGGAGCGCGGGCGGGTACGGTGACCACCAGCCGCAGGCCGTGGGGGGAGACCGGCGAGATCTCGATGTCGCCCCCGCACTGCCGCGCCCGGGCCCTCATGCCGGTCATCCCAAGGCTGGGAGGCCTCGTCGGACCCTCCGCCGCCGGCCCGAGTCACCGGGGCTTTTCCGACGGGGCCGGAACGCCCGGCGTTCCCCCGGATGCGGGGGCGGGAGCGCCGCCGCCAAGCGCCCGGAAGGCCTTCACCGCGGCCATGAGCTGGGCCTGGCGCATCTCGACAAGGTCCACCCGGGCGTCCAGCGCCTCCCGCTGGGTCAGCAGCACCTCGGTGTAGTCGGCGCGCGCCGAGTCGAAGAGCTGGTTCGAGAGTGAGACCGAGTCGACCAAGGCCTCGGCCTGCTTGGATTTCAACTCATAGCCCTGGGCCATGTTGCGGATCATCGACAGCTCGTTGACCACCTCGGTGTAGGCCTTGAGCACCGTCTGCTGGTACCGGTAGACGGCGGCGACCTGGTGGGCCGACCTCCCCTGGAAGGCCGCCTTGAGGGCGCTGCGGTTGACCAGGGGGCTCACGAGGTTCGCGGTCGCCCCGTAGGCGAGGTTCTCCTTGGCGAGGATGGGGGAGCCGAGCGTGAAGCTCTCGAGACCCAGGGCCGCCGACAGATTGAGGGCCGGGTAGAACCGCACCGCCCCGGGCATCCTCTTCTTCATCCGGATGTTGCCGGTCTCGCCATGGCGGAGCAGGGCCTTCGGGTTCGGGAAATCGGCCCGGAACGGAATCGTGCCCGTCTCGTTGTTGAACTCGGCCTCGATGGCGTTGATGCGGCCGGGCTGGTCGAAGAGCTTGCCGTTGGCCATGACCAGCTCGACCTGCTTGCGCTCCTCGGGCTGCTCCTCGGAGGCGTACTCCAGGTAGTCCCGCTCGAGCACGTTGAAGTAGACCCACACCTCGCTGTTGTCGGAGAGGGTGGTCAACAGGTCACCCTCGTCGACGAGGCTGCCCTTCCGCACATGCAGCCGGTCGATCAGGCCGGGGAACGGGGCCTTCAATTGGGTGAACCCGAGGTGGGCCTGGGCGAGGTTGACGTCGGCCAGCGCCTTCTCGAGCTTGGCCCGCACGATGGCCAGCTCGGTGTCCGAGACGACCTTGGTGTCGGCCAGCCGCCGGGTGTTGTCGTATTCGACCCGGGCGGCCTGGGCCTCGGCCTCGGCCCGCTTGAGCTCGGCCTGGTAGACCAGCGGCTGGACCTTGAACATCAGGGCGCCCTCCTTCACGGCCTGGCCCTCGGCGACGTTCACCGACTCCAGGTAGCCCTTCTCGAGGGCCCGGACCTCGATGTTGCGGGCCGATCGGATCTGGCAGACGAAATCCCGGGTGACCAGCGTGTCCTGCTTGAGCGGCCGGCTCACGATGACCTTGCCCTTCTCGGCGCCCTCCTCATGACCGTGTCCGGGATGGTGTTCCTTGCATCCGCTCAGCAGCAGCGCCGCCAGGCAGGTTCCCCACGACAGGCATGTCCCGGCGGTCCATTTGGGCAGTTTCATTCGCCGGACAGCCTGCGCCCCCTGGCGGCCGGACCGGTATCCCCTCCGCAGGGAGGGAGGGCACCGGTCGAAAGGGGGTGGCGTCCGCGTCCAGTCGGTCCATCCTCCCCCGGTTGCCCCGAACGGGAATCCCCAGGGCAACGGATGAACTGGATCAAGGTCATGGACCGCAGGTTGCGATGGGTCTTCGGATGCGGGTTTTGGGTCTGCTGGCTGTG
>Ga0172376_10008945_pt1 | contig 10392 bp, 16 predicted proteins | sample Lak35m_FD_121114 | JGI IMG/M metagenome (GOLD analysis project Ga0172376, IMG submission 121114) | Freshwater microbial communities from Kabuno Bay, South-Kivu, Congo - kab_092012_35m | ecosystem: Environmental > Aquatic > Freshwater > Lake | place: Democratic Republic of the Congo: South-Kivu... | reverse complement strand
GTACGGAGCAGCTGCTGGAGGCGGGGTCCCTCTCCGAAGCGCGCAACCGGGGCTGGCTGCGGGCGGAGGGCAAGGAGTATGTGGTGGCCGAAGGCGACGTGATGGAGTTCCTGTTCAACGTCTAACCTTCAGTCATAGCAAGCGTTCTGGCGGCCTGAGACATGGTCTGTCTAGCGCTTGTCCAACAAAGTTTGCTTAGACTGCATCCCTAAGCAGGTCTTGCGCGTCAATGCCGAAGGCTTTCGTCACGGCCCCAGTTCTTGGTGGCCTGGCTGCCGTGGTTGCGTACGAGCGGGACCCCACAGCCTTTTACCTGCGGGTCTACCTGTCTGAGCAACGGGCCTATCGGCAACAACGCATAACGACTGCCAGCTCCTTGGAGGAGGCAAAGCAACAGGCTGCGGAGGTCTACGGGCGGTTCATGCGCCCAGGGCCTGGCTCGGGCCCACGAAGGGGCACAAAGCCGGGGACAAAGCTTCCACCCCGCAAAAACAAGCTTCGGGACTGGGTCGAGCAGTTTTTAGCTCTACAGGCAACTCGGGTTGTAGCCGGGGAAATCACTGATCTCACTCTCAAGGGCAAGCGAGAAACTGTCCTCGGACACCTGCTTACGTTTTGTGACAGCCAGCGGGTTGCGAGCTCCACCGAGATTTCGCTCGACACTTTCAAGGGGTATGGGGCGTACCGCGCCGAGGCCACCCCTAATACCAAGCGCAAAGAACTGGGTCACCTTCGTGAGTTCATTTCATTCTTGGTAGAGCGCGACGCGCTTCGCCCCGAGGTCGCGGCGAAGCAAGACATGTTGCTGCCGAGAATCAAGAAAACGGGTGAAGACAATACGGCCAATCCTCCAATCCCCAAGGCGGACTGGGCACTGATTGAGGGCATGCTGGAAGACTGGTGCAAGCAAGGGCTTGACCATCCGAATCGACGTACCTATCAAAGCCGCAGAATGTATCAGTGCTTATTTCACTTTCTGCGTGCAAGCGGCATGCGGCCTAAAGAGGCAAGGGCATTGCGCTGGAGAGATGTTGAATTTCTCAGCGCAGGGTTAAATTACTTTTCCGGGGAGGATGGGCTGCGGCCTACAAAAATCTCAAAGGAGCAGTATGAGTGGATGCAGGCAGCCGTAGAAGCTGGAGCCGTCTTGGACATTGCAGCGGTCCCTAAGCAAATTGTTCTTGCAAGGGTTCTGAAAAGCAAGAACCACGTAGTGCGAGAAGTTCCCTGTGACGCGGCAAGACTTCTAAATCGCTGGCGCGAGGCTCAGCAGCAATTTTGCGCCGTTACTCTGACTGGAGAAAGCTTGGTTTTCTCAGTGCCAACTCAGGATGGAGCTACCCCAGAATTTAGTCACAACAACATGAATGTTATCTGGCGAAAAATCATTGAACAGCTTGAATCCGAGCTTCAAGGGCCGGAGCTCTCCGACAGGCATTACACCCCTTACAGCCTGAGGCATTCACGGGCAGTGGAGTTAATTGATTGTGGTATTGGTGTTTACGAGGCTGCCAAAATGCTTGGGCATACTGTTCAGACATTTGAGAAGCACTATGCGCCTTACCTCAGTCGGAAGCGAGGGGCAGAGCTGGTGGTTGAGATTGGTAACAGACGCTGATGGTCCAGCTGCCTTGAGTCAGAGGTGTTGGAGGGCGCAGGTGTCATCCTCTGCTTGCGCAAGGCGTTTGCAGCCTGCTGTGATGCTCGCCCGCAGCGAGGGGCTACCGGCAGAGTTGCCCAAGCCCTTCGCGGCCCATGCGTCCGTTCCTGCTCTCTACTTCCGCCGGCAAGACCCCTCCAGCCGTCCTGATCCAGCAGACCTGTGGTTGCGTTGCTCAGCAGCTGGACGCTACCCACAACATCGAGGCAGCCAAGACCGTCTGCAGTCAGCAAGCCCAAGCAAGAATGTGAGCGTGCCTACAGCTGGGATCAAACGACAGGAGGTGGGGTGATGACCAGCAGCAATCCCCATTTCGGCAATGTTGAGCTTGGGTTTCTCTATGTGATTTCCCATCACAACGCGCCTGGAATGGTGAAGATTGGGATCACGCAGCGCCCCGAGGGGCGCATGACAGAGCTTGAGCCTCAAGTGGTCTGGGCACGTGTGCTGTGCTTTGAGCCGCGGAAGCACGAGTTGCGTCTTCATGCCAAATACGCAGAGCGGCGACTACCCGGCACCGAGTGGTTCCGGATTGAGACAGGTCGTGTAGGCGTCAGAGGGGATCAAGAGTTTGACGAACTGCTAAAAGAGGTCTACGAAATCGGCAACGAAGTCCTCTCGCTTTGCATACACCATCCCAACAAATCAGTTCCCGAGCATCTCGATTACATCAAGAAGCTGAACCATCAGCAAATGATGATTGCTGCGACCGAGGACGGGATCAAGCAGGCTGCCCTCAAGGAAGTGACTCGGCTCAAGGCCGAGGTAGAGCTTCTGCAGAAGCAAATGGCGGAGTTACACCGGCGACTTCCCCGATAGCAAGAGGTCAGGAACAGGCATCAGCCCAGTCGTCAGCATGGACCCATTCGAAGAGAACAACACCATGGTGGTTTACGAACGGGCGCGACCGGTGATGACGCGGTCGACGGATGCTTATCTCGACAAGCGGGCCATAACGAGCACTTTATTGCAAAATAAAAGTTACCAGCTTTCTTGCAGATGCTTAGAGTGGCTTCCCAAGAGCACTAAGGCCCGAATTACGAGCGCAGAGATCGAGGCACTGCTGGCAATAAATGCAATCTGAGAGTTCGCTAGGACACTCAGCAGCGCATCGCCTTCAGCGAGAAAGGAAGGGGTGAATCATTAGCTACAGGGAATGGGTAACTGATGGGGAGTGGAAACCCGAGTGCGCAATCGGCGATGATCGATGCGGCGGGCAGAAATACCTAGGCGTGGATATGAGTTAAACGAAGACCTAAACGAGCTGGATCCTGCCAAAAGCAACATTTGCCCCAGTTATTTCAATAAGAGCATCGTCAGACTCTTGATAACCTGGTAAAGAGCCATTGACAGCAAGGTATGTCCTATAAGAACCCTTGGAGGTATCCCATACATTGAACTTGAATGCAGCGCTGTCCTTAAAGACAACAGGCTGCAGGAAGCGGGAAAGTGATTGCTCTTGTGCGACATCGGGACTGAAGACCTGGACTCCGATATCGAAATAGCGCCAACCTGTTCCAGGAAGGTCAATGCGATCAGCCGTTGTGTCGAATTCAGTTATGAGATCCTGGTTAGATGCCTGCGAATCTGAGAGTCTGCTCAGGGTGAAGGTGTCAGAGCCAGATGTTCCCGTCAGCAAGCCTCGACCCGATGTGAGTGTGGTTGCCTGAGTGGGAGCAGAAGGAACAGCAGAAGCGACAGTACTGATAGAGCTGACGGGAACAGTGGCCGTAACAACAGGCGCAGAAGTAGGGGTAGTTGCGCTACCACCCGTGACGAGAGGTTTGACCGAAACGACAGGAGCAGGACTATCCGAAAGAGTGAATGCCTCACTGTCGAGAAGCTTGGTATAAGAAGAGTCGCTATAAATACTGAGCGTAAAGAGTCGATTCCCGTCTACGGTTGAGTTGCGAGAGAAGAGCATCGGGCTGACAGGATAGTCCAGCTTCCCAACCCCAGAAGGATTGTATCCAGCAGAAGAAACAAGGCGAACAGCCCCAGAAAGAGAGGTGCCATAGGTATTGCCGTTGGAGGAAGACGTGAACGTGCTCGACGACAGACCAGAACCAGATAGCTTCCAGTAAATGTGACTGAAAGGCTGACTTGTATTCTGTGCATCAACAGAGAAGCTGAGCACATCACCCTCTTTGTAGAGACGGTCAGGCCGGTTGAGGTTCAGAGAAGCAGTGAGCGGGCGGGAGACAACATAAGAGTAGGTTTTGGATACCGTGTTGACCTCACGTCCAGACTGGTCCTTCTGGAAGAAGGAGAGTGTGAGGGGGACCGATGTGTTATTGGGAAGATGTGGGATATCAGCAGGAGAGAGGCTATAGTTTAAGGATCCTCCACGGAAGTTGCTAGAGACAAGACCAGTCTCTGACAAAGAACCAACGCCAGCCTGAATGCGATAATAAACAGGAGTGGCGTTGAAATTGGGATTGTTGACTGAGACGATTCCCCCCGAGGAGCCCAACACGAGAAGATTGTTGGGGGAGGAAAGGCTGTCTGTGATGGACCAAGGAAGTGAGCGAACAGCAGGGGTGGACTGAGCAACAGCAGGCACTATGGAAGTACTGCTAGGTGAAGCTGACTGAGAAGAGGGATTGAGGCTGAAATATGATCTAGCCTGAGCCTCTATCATGCGACCCTGCAGAACCTGTGATGTGACGTAAGAAGGATTATAGAGAGGTATTAGAGCGTTCGTAAGGGTGCTGTTGGCAAAGTATTTTGTCCCATTGGCATCCTGAATGGTGTACCTAGGCTTGTTACTGCTGTCCCAGGACGTGAAGACTACTTTTGATCCAGGAGGAAGAATGCCAGTGGCGACTGCGGGATTGACAGCATAAGATGATTGAAAAGATGCACTTCCCGGTTTTGGTCGTGATGCAGCAGCATCGAGAGCACGAGCGCGATTCACACGCTCAAGCTCAAACCTTGTGATAAATGTTCCCGTGACAGGATCACGAACAAGCTGCCTCTGAAATGCGCTGAGGGCCATCGGTAGAAGCTGAACAGGCTGTCGAAGAAGTCTCAGCCACGAAAGCGATACACGTAACCCGACAAATGTCGGGTATTAGACGGTGTACATCCCGTGTCGAATAGCCCATGCCGCTGCGCCAGCCCGGTTCGTCACATCTAGCTTGATGAGAACCGAGCTGACATAGTCCCTGACGGTTCGTTCCGCGATGAAAATCTGCCGAGCAATCTCTTTATTCGTTAAACCCTGCGCAACCAAAGTAAGAATCTGGTGTTCTCGGGAGTTCAGGGTTGCAACCCCTTTTTCTTCGAGTTCTGAAAATGCCTGTTTGAGGACTGGGTCGACAAAACTGTTTCCTTCAACAAGGATGCTTTCCAGGCATCGGTACAGCCCACCTCTACCTACGGTCCCCGATGAGCACAGTGCAGAGAAAATGCCTTTAGACCCAGGCAGGCTGTGAAACTTTTCTGGGTCATTGATAATTAGTATGCAATGAGATTGCTCATTGGCTGTTGTGACCGCAGTCGCAATTTGCGCTCCGCAGTCGGGGGCAATACTGTCTGACAGCACACAGATGAGCTTCGCCTCTCCTGCTTCATCGACCAGATCGACCGCTTCCTGAGTAGTTGTCGCTGAACCGAGAAGCTCGGCTAGGCCATCCGTCTTGCAAAGCAGTGAGAAAAGGTACGCTTCGTAAGTGCTGCTTGTGGCGAAGAGCAGTTTGTGCTCTTTCACCAGCTGAGCAGCTTTGGAATTGTCCCACCAAATGCTGGGGTCATTTGGAATGAAGTCGGTCATTGCGTATGAGGCTCCACTCAGTAGCGGATTTTGCAATAACCAGCTCCGGCAAATGATGAGCCGCCGGGACAAGTCGTCCCATTCTTGGCTGGGAAGTACTGATCATTTTCACGCACTTTGCAGTACCCAGCACCAGCGTAGCTAGTCCCACCAGGACAGGTTGTTCCATTCTTGGCGGGAATCATTTGAGGATTAGATTGCGACACAAGGCCGGAAAGGGTCAGAGCAGCTATAAGCATGAGCATTGCGCCGATGGCGTCAGATCCCCATCATGGCAACCCAGAGGTAGAACGTCCGTGTGCTTATCGAACAAATACCGACATTTGTCCGTTGCGGGGCGCCTGCTACGACACCTATAGCTATGACGGTTGAAATCGGTTCATGACTAAGCCTTCAAGCCTGCTGTGGGGTGCCTTAGGCCTCCTCGTCCTGAGTTCAGGTGCCGCCCTGGCCCAGAACTGCTCCTCTTTCCAGACCTGCGCTCAGGCTGTTGCTTCCTATAAAGCGGGTAACTACAAGCTTGACCGCGATAACGACGGAATCCCATGCGAGGTTATTTGCGGGAGAAACGGCGAGAACATGCCCCGATGAGGCAAGCCGCACACACAGTGGGTGCTGACCCAAGCTCTTTTTTTTTTTCAGATACACGGACCGAAACCATCGATGAAACATGTGGCATTTCTTAGCTCCATCCTCCTTCTTGTAGGAGGACCCGCCAACGCGCAACTGTCGGGTTGGGGCAGTGTCGTGGCACCGCAACGCTCCTCCGAAGGACACTGCAACAGCGATGCGTGCAAATGCTTTGCTGATCTGGGGCACCTTACGCGCCGTTTGGCAGATATTTACTTAACGCCGATTGATAGCAACGGTCGTTACTATGGAACGCCAGAGCAACTTCGGCGTGCCGAGATTGCCGCACAAAACATCTTTGTGGCTCAAGATACAGCGTACGATCAATGCAAGAAAGTTGGAAGAGAGGCCTGGGTGCCTCAAGTTCCCAAAGCCATGAATAACATGCGTTTTCTGGAATAATTAAGACGTTACCATCAACTTCCTCTAAATGCGCCAGAATAGATAGGGCCAGTGGCACCGAGGCAAACCAGTCTTGGCGCACGGTGAGTCCCGACTATGTGACAGCCGTTCCTAATCGTTAGGCGACGGCCCCCCGAATTGTGCAATGATTGAAATTCAGCTTATACTGGCCATAAGACTTCACGGAAAACAACAGCGGGATGATGCAGGCTTTGCGATTGGCCGCAAGCTCTTCCCTGGGTGCCGCCTTGCTGGAGTGGTCAGGTAGGAGGAGGACAGCGAAGACGGCCTGGATGAATGAGGGGGGCTAGCCCGCGACAAGAAGTGCAGGGAGGATCGGTGGACAGGAGAGTTGGCACCTGCAGACGGCTAGCTGGCTTAAGTGGCCATTGCAAGGCCGCTGGTTCAGTAAGCGAGTTATCGCAGATGGATCATCCGTTACCGCCTCTCAAAAACAACGACCAACTCAAACTCATACTGAGCGGTATCCAATACTGCTCTCATTGTTGAGTAGTTTTCAATCCGTGTAATCGATTTAAGGACCCATCCTTTCTTTGCATTCTGATTGAGACAGTCTTCAAGCATCCATTGATCTACCCTTTTCTTCATCTTCAAGCAGGCCACCTTATACTTGGAATCTTCCATCACCTCTGCGGCAGCTTGATTCTTCACCTCAAGGGGCGTCACCGCGTCACCCCTGAGACTAGATCGCAATAAGTTCAGGTCTTTTCCATCTAGCGCACTCTCAATATCTCTGAAGGTGATCCGTGTTATTTCGTCGCCAGGACCTTTATTTATTTGTACAAAACCCATGTCTTCCGAAACTATGCAGCAACTTGGGCGTGGCTCTGGGCCATCTGGGTACATGAGCCGATACGCCATCAAACCTTTCTCAAGAGCTTCTCGGAAATTCATTGATTCAACCAAGGATGCAGCAAACTCGGGGGCGGTAATCTAGACAGTATCAGGGTAACGCCAAAGCCAAGAGCAAGAAATGGCTAAAGGATGCCGGGAGTTGCTGGCTCGTAGGCTTTCTCCTCGCAGAGTTGCCTGTTCGTATCTGCCCAGTTCACCTCCATCTCCGGTAGCTTATTCAGCTCCGGGAGAACTTCACTATTCCATTGTCTAGAGAGACCTGACCGCTTCGCTTCAAGCCCATCCGTAATCTTGTCCCATGTTTCTACGTCTATTAACGGATAGGAAAAAACTGGGTACGGCATTCCGCTGCTGCCAACTCTGTAGGAGACGGGCAAACCTGCCGCAACATAAAAGCTCTGTAATTGCGGCAACAATTTGTTCCGAGCATTGATGGGATCAACTTCTTCGCAAAGGCGCATCAGCTTGGCTCGCAGCGCGGCTTCTTCGGAGGTAGAGGCGGTGCTCTCCGTGCTTATTGACTTTTTCCCTGTCGTGGCAGCCAAAGCCACGAACAAAGCAAGGCCGCCCATACACGAGATAGCCAATAATGTGCGCCGATTCTTTAACCACTTATAAGGTGTGGTGTCACTCATGGAGAGACGACAACTAGAAACTTGCCTACAGTAGCTGCTTAAGCAATTATTGCGAAGCAAGTCTATAAATCCTCAACACTCTTCCCCCTCGTACACGGTGAAAACACGGTACGGAAACGGCTTGCTTGAGATTGCGATGCAGAGCGTTCCCGCGCGCTTTCGGTGAAGGAGGGCTTTGTCCACCACAACTCGGCCAAAACTCTCAAAATTCCAGCGGGCACTTCTCCCACTGCAGGGATATAGAAGGGGCAATTCCTGCAGCTCAACTGCTTCCAGCTGGTTGGTTTCCTCGGTATAGACAAGGATTGAATAGGGGGCGTTGGTGCTGGCCTGAAGGATGCCGGGATTGGCATCAAGTGCGTTGAGGGCCTTTGCTTGGAGTTCTTCTGTGATGGTGTCGTTCATTGTGCTGTAGGCGGTTGAGTTTATTTGAGTTGGGCTTGATGTCTGCCTGATGTTTAGTCACTAGTAGGAGTTGCTTCCCACTCTCTGGCCAGTGGAGTGTGTCGGTATTCATTTCTCAAAGGGCGGAGGGTGCTGCCCCGACCCCTGTGAACCTGGGACAGATAGGACAGAGAGGACACGTGATTTCAAGAGGTAGAGGTTCAGCTGTGGCCTGTGGAAAAAGTGCTCTGTTCCTTCTGGTGTGTCCTGTAGATAGAGAACAAACAAACTTCTGAAAATAAAGTGTCCTATCTGTCCTATCTGTCCAGCCCAGTCATACCAAGGGTTTTCGAGAAAAAAGCCCTGGACAGATACGACACATAGGGCAGCTGTCTACTTAAGGCCCAGGGCAAGAACCCCCGGCGTCACCTTGGCCCCCAGCAAACACTGGATCTTCGATCCCCCTTCATTAATCCGTTCGATCCGGTAACCCAGCCTCTTCAGGTCGGTATTAAAAGTCCGAATGTTCTTGGCTCTGTGCGTCGGGTATAGCACCCTCAACCAATGGTTGAAATCTGCCAACACGTTTTCTACGGGCGTAACTGCCCCCGCATCCTTGACAACCCACTGTTCACAGAAATCACTAACGGGATCGGAAGTCTGCACCAGACTGTTCAGATCTTCCTCAAACTCCTTCTTCACTTCATTGATCACCTTGGCTGCGTTGATCGGCGCTCCAAACTCCTCCCACAGTGATCGCAGAAACTTCGATGCTTCCTCGTCACTAGCCATTTGCCTTTGCTTCTCTACGTCCTCTGCGTATGCGTCCCGGACACCTTCCGGGATACTTTCAGTAACGATCGGGACGGAGCGGTTAAGGATGGCCTTGTCGGCGGCATACATAAGCTCAAGGCCATTAAACGCTTGATTCACCAACCAATGCCCCTCAATTTCATACTTATCAGCAAACTTCTCCCAGACTTCAATTCGTGAGGTGCCACCTGTCAGCTTCTTTAGGTTGGCGATGGCCTGCGATCGCCCGCTGACCGTATCCTGACATTCCTCGATAAACACATAGTTACGCCCCCGTAACCTCAGCAAGGTGTTTGGATCGGCCAGACCCGACAAGTGAGACATGCCTACCTCAGCATCCCCCCCGGATGCCTTACGCACCAGGTTAAACAGGCTGGAGCGTCCACCATCCCCCTTCTCACAGGCCCAGATCACAAACGCCGACTTGAACGCTGGCAGGCCGTGAATCCCGCAGATGTTGAGGTAGCACGCTGCCCGAATCAGCTTCAGTTTGCTGGGGTCTCCGCCCGATAAGTACCCCAGCAACTAATTTGCCAGGGCAGGCTCACCGCCCCCGTCCTTAAATACCGTTTGGCCCTTGAACGTCCGGAAATCCTCCGGCTGGTAGTCCCGAAGGGTTCCCGTCTCTAGATCAAAAATCCCGTTCTCAAAGCAAACACCGTTCACGGGCTTGTCCAAATTAACTTTCATGCCGCGTAGGCACATTTCCGACGCAATCGTTCTTACTGCGCTTCGGTAATCCACCGGAAGAATGCCCTCCATATCTGCCCATCCCCGGAATACCAATGACCACTTAGTGGCGTCCTCGTACAGAGGCACCCATACCTCTTCATCCGGTTCGTAAATCAGCAGCTGGTGCCTCTCCTTTGTCTTCGATCCGCTAATAGGGGCATAACCAAACCGGAAACCCCACATTTTAATTTCCCGCAGAAGCCACTCTGCGTTGGTCGTTAGATGGGATCCGCTTTCTTTAAGGACTTTGACCGCCTGGGTAATCTTTTCCGAGTCTTCGTGCCAGTCACAGAACGACCGAAACTCTTTCTCGTCTTCTTCCGGAGGTCTATTTAGGGCCTGCTGAGAAACCCAGACCCGCAGCACCGCAGTTGATTCCAGCAGGAATCTCATGTTAAGATGGCTAGCAATCAGCCATTCCTGGCTTAGAAGAACCTGCTGGCAAGCCAATGTACGTTTTTCAGCACACGGGTCAGCTATCGATT
>Ga0172376_10008944_pt1 | contig 10392 bp, 8 predicted proteins | sample Lak35m_FD_121114 | JGI IMG/M metagenome (GOLD analysis project Ga0172376, IMG submission 121114) | Freshwater microbial communities from Kabuno Bay, South-Kivu, Congo - kab_092012_35m | ecosystem: Environmental > Aquatic > Freshwater > Lake | place: Democratic Republic of the Congo: South-Kivu... | reverse complement strand
CCAGCGCCTGCTGATCCTGCCAGTCGCCTTCGCGGAAGTCCGACACGAGATGCAGATGCCGGACGGCCGCGCGGTCTTCCAGCAGCACGTTGCGGGCACCTTCCATTCCCGGCGGCAGACTCAACGCCTGATGCGAACAGCTCAGTCCGCGCAGGCGGGTATCCAGTTCGATCAGGAAGTCTTCGTCGATTTCGCGCTGAGTAAACAGTGGCTTGTCCGGCGCGGACAGCAGGACCAGCGTGAACTTCTGAGTTCCCGGCCGTCGCGTGCCTTCTCCCACCAGCCGGCGAATGACTTCCAGACCTTCCTGGAAGGCCGTCCCGTCGCGGGCCAGATCGCGCATCGAACCGCTGTCGTCGAGCAGCACGACATGATGCGATCGTGCTCCCTGAAACAGCTTCAGTTCGTTGGGATCGAGAACCAGCCGCGCAATCAACCCGACCAGACACAGGACAGCCAGCACGCGCAACAGGAGCAGCAGCAGTTGCTCCATCAGAATCCGGCGGCGATTGCGGCGCTGGCTGACCAGCAGGAATTCCATCGCTGCGAAACGGACCCGCTTGAACCGCATCCGGTTGATCAGATGGATGATGATCGGCGACGCGATCAGAGCCGCGCCGGCGAGCACATACGCCGGGTTCAAAAAGTGCTGGGCGATCCAGGCTTCCATCTGGAGAGGTCAGTCCGTTGAGGGCGGAAATCGGCGGAAGATCGGGTTGTAAAGCTCAGCGCGGCGGACCGCAAAGCAGTCCGCGGCTCGCCGCCGGACGGCAACGGCCTCATCGTCGTTGAGTGGCCGGAGCAGACAGGCTCGCTATAGTTCCGCTCCGGTTTGATCTTCGTCCCTGCTCCCGCTTACCGGCACTGACTGTCATGGCCGCATACGAAAAATACGACGAACGCGTCGATTCACTGGTTGTGGAAACGAAGACCCACTGGGATTCCTCAGTCGCTTCCAGCCTGAGCGCCCAGGACAAGGACTGGCTGGCCGCCGCGATTCACAAGTCGCCGCACCTGGCATCAAAGATCGCCTACGAACGATCGCATACCGGCTTCACCCGCGAAATCACCGTGACCCTGCAGGATATCCAGCGCCTGTATCAGGAACGGCTCGGCTGAGACGGCCAGGTTGATGTGTGGACGTCCGCAGGGTCTGCTTTCCGGTCTCAAACCTGTGCCAACTGATCTCCGCCCGCACTCGGAAATAACACCGGGCACGAAGTGGACTGCCTTGCACTTCCAGAGACAGGTCGAGAACCTCCGCCTCCGTGCGCTCCGGAACTGACGGAAAACGCCGATGGTCTTGAGGCCGCCGGACGGAATCGGCTTCCGTGCCAGCGGGGAACGGTGCCGGGCTGGCCGTTCGGAACTTTCTGCCTGGAACCCATCGACGAATGATCGTCAGATGGAAAGCTCGTGTTCTCCAGGGTGGCCAGGGGCAGTTCGTTCATCATCCCTGAGTGGAAGTGCGGGTCGGGAGCAGGCGCGAGAGTCCGGACTGGAGAGAAGTGTTTCTGCTCCAGGCGAAACCGGCATGTCTCTGACAGCGAAGCTCGATTCTTCAGAGAGAACGTCACTGTTATGTCCAGGGCCGATTCAAGCGGACAATCCGCAGGGCAGACATCCCGGGAATCAGACCTTCCGGGTCGGCGGATGGAGGCAGCCTGGCAGGCCTGCGAAGCCCGCTATCGCACGCTCTTCGAATATGCGCAGGTCGGCGTTGTTCTGGCTGACTCTGAAAGCCGCTACCTCGACGTCAACAAGTGCGCCTGCCGGATGCTCGGCTACTCGCGGGAAGAACTGATCGGGAAGCATGCGTCCGACATCGTGCTGCCTTCCGAAATCGAACATATCGCCCCCGCGCTGAATGAGATCCACAGCCGATCGGATCACCGCCGCGAATGGCAGTTCCGTCGCAAGGACGGTTCGGTGTTGTCCGCCGATGTCCTGGCCACGCGGATGCCGGACGGCACGGTACTGGCGATGCTCCGCGATCTGTCTGATGAACAGCAGGCTCTGGCGGCTCGCGAGCGACTGGCGGCCATCGTGGAATCGTCGCAGGATGCCATTGTCGGCACGGATTTGAACAGCGGCATCACGAGCTGGAACGCCGGTGCGGAAGCGATCTTTGGATACACCGCCGCTGAAATGGTCGGAACTCCGATCCCCGCATCTTTCCTGAGAACAGGCTGCACGAGGAAAGTCTGATTCTGGCGAGCCTCCGCAGCGGCGAACGGCTGGAGCCGCTGGAAACTCAGCGACGGACGAAGAGCGGACGTCCGATGGATGTGTCCGTCGCGGCATCACCGATTCGCGACGCCTCGGGGAAGATCGTCGGTACTGCCCGCATCATCCGCGACATCACAGCCCTCAAGGAACGCGAGCGCGAAGTTGCCCGGTTGTCGCGCTTGTATGCCGCCTTGAGCCAGGTCAACCAGGCCATTGTCTGGACTCCGTCCCGCGGCGATCTGTTTCAGAAGGTCTGTCAGGTTCTGGTGGAGCACGGTGGATTCCGCATGGTCTGGATCGGCTGGTACGAGCCGGACACGCACCGCATTGTGCCGGTCGCGGATTACGGTGACGAGAAGGGCTTTCTGCAGACCGCCATCGTTTACGGCGACAATCGACCGGAAGGACACGGTCCCACTGGAACCGCTTTCCGAACCGGACAACCCTGCATCAGCAACGACATGCTGGCGGATCCGAAGATCTATCCGTGGCGATCCGAACTCACTCGCCGCAAACTGCGCGCAGCGGCCACGTTTCCCATCCGGATTCGAGGAACAGTCCGCGGCACGCTGAGCGTCTACGCGGACTCGGTGAATTACTTCCACGACCGGGAAATCGCGCTGCTGGAAGAAGCCGCCACCGACGTTTCCTTCGCGCTGGATAACTTCGAGCGGGAGGAAGCCAGAAGCCTCGCGGAACAGAAGGTTCACGACGAAAAGCGATTCACGGACACGATGATCGAAAGCATGCCCGGCATTCTTTATTTCTATATTTCTATGATGCCGAAGGCCGCTTTCTCCGCTGGAATCGGAATTTTGAAACGGTCTCCCGTTACTCAGGCGAAGAAATCGCCCGCATGCATCCGCTCGACTTCTTCACGGGGATGGACCGGGCGCGCGTCGAAGAAAAAATCGCGGAAGTGTTCCAGAAGGGTGAATCTTCCGTGGAGGCTCCGTTCCTCACAAAGGACGGATTCACGATTCCACACTTCTTCACCGGCCGGCTCGTTCACATCGGAGGCCAGTCCTGCCTGGTGGGAGTCGGAATCGACATTTCAGACCGGCATGAAGCCGAAGAGCGCCTGGCGGAGAGCGAGCGCAAGTACCGGGAACTGGTCGAGCACGCCAACAGCATCATCCTGCGCTGGAACTCAGACGGCCGCGTGACGTTTCTCAACGAGTTCGGTCAGCGGTTCTTCGGGTACTCATCCGCCGAGATCGTCGGGCGGCACGTCACGGGAACGATCGTTCCGCCCGTCGAAAGTGGAGGCCGCGACCTCAGGCGACTCATGGATGAGATCTGCGCGGCGCCGGAAACTTTCGAACAGAACATCAACGAGAATATGCGCAGCAACGGCGAACGGGTCTGGGTCGCGTGGACGAACCGCATCGAACGCGACGCGGAGGGCCGCGTCGTGGAGATCTTCAGCATCGGCGCGGATATCACGGTGCGCAAACAGGCGGAGGCGGAACGTGAGAAACGGCATCGCGCGGAGGCGGCGGACCGCGTCAAATCCGCGTTTCTGGCGACCATGTCTCACGAACTGCGCACGCCGCTCAATTCGATCATCGGTTTCACCGGCCTCATGCTGCAGGGACTGGCCGGACCGTTGAACGCGGAGCAGAACAAGCAGCTCGATATGGTCCGCAGCAGCGCCCGGCATCTGCTGGCACTGGTCAACGACGTGCTGGACATCTCGAAGATCGAAGCCGGGCAACTGGAGATCGAACAGGCCGCCTTCGATCCGCGCCGTTCCATTTTGAAAGTGGTCGAGCTGATCCGGCCGCAGATTGCCGCGAAACAGCTCGAACTGAATGTCGAGATCGCAGCGGTGCCTGGTGAGGCCATCGGTGATGAACGCCGTTTCGAACAGATTCTGCTCAACCTGCTCAGTAACGCCATCAAGTTCACAGAGCGCGGCTGGATCACGTTGACGGGTGAAACGGTTCTCAACTTCCGGCCGGGCGGGGCGGAAAACGACCAGGCGGCTGTTCGCCTCAAAGTGGCCGACACGGGGATCGGCATTAAGGCCGAGGATCTGGCGGATCTGTTCCAGCCTTTTCGGCAGCTTGATTCGGGCTTGTCGCGAAACCACGAAGGGACGGGACTGGGTCTGGCTATTTGTCGTCGTCTGGTCGATTTGATGAGCGGTGAGATCTCGGTGGAAAGTGAACCCGGACGAGGCAGCGCGTTCATAGTCACGCTGCCACTCCAGCGATCAGTGAAATGATGAAAGCCAGAATCCTGCTGATCGAAGATAACGCGCAGAACCGCTATCTCGCCCGGTTCCTGCTGGAGAAACGCGGTCACGAGATTCTTCAGGCGGAAACAGGACTGCAGGGTCTCGAAATGGCGGCTGCGAGCCTGCCGGATTTGATCCTGCTTGACATTCAATTGCCTGGCATGGACGGTCACGCCGTAGCCCGGACACTCAAGGGCGATCCGCAACTCCGGCACATTCCTGTAATTGCAGTGACGTCTCACGCGATGGTTGGCGATCGCGAAAAGTGCCTGGAAGCCGGTGCGGAGGGCTATATCGAGAAACCCGTCAATCCAGAGACCTTTGTCGCCGAGGTGGAGCGATTCCTGCGGCCTTCTCAACAGGACTCGGCGCCATGACACACATCCTGATCGTCGACGACCACCCGGAGAATCTTTATCTGCTGCGCGCACTGCTGAACGGGCACGGCTACACCGTCGAGGAAGCCCGCAACGGCAGGGAGGCACTGGTCAGCGCCCGGAAGAATCCGCCCGATCTGATCGTCTCCGACCTGCTGATGCCGGTCATGGACGGCTACACGCTGCTGCGGCACTGGAAGACCGACGATCGTCTGCTGGCCATCCCGTTCGTCGTTTACACCGCCACCTATACCGATCCCAGAGACGAACGACTGGCGCTCGATCTGGGCGCGGACGCCTTCCTCATCAAACCCGCCGAGCCGGAATCGTTCATGGCCTGTGTCCATGAAGTTCTGTCGAAGACAGGCCGCACAGGGCAGGCGGTCCGCGAACCGCAGGTCGCGGAAAGTGTGCTGATCAACGAATACAGCGAAGTGCTGATCCGCAAGCTGGAAAAGCGGGCGCAGCAACTCAACGAAGCCAACCGTGGACTCAAGGCTGAGATCGCGGAGCGCGAACGGACCGAAACGGCATTGCGGAGCAGTGAAGAACGCTACCGCGCTCTGTTTCATGCCATCACCGATCCGCTCTTCGTTTATGACCGGGAAACACTGGCTTTTCTGGACGTGAATGAAGCTGCGGTGACCTGTTATGGCTACAGCCGCGACGAACTGCTGGCCATGACGGTTCAGGATATCCGGCCGGCCGAAGACATCCCGCTGCTGCTCGACGTACTCGCGCGATCGGGCGTGGAGAGCGAGAACCGTGGTATCTGGCGGCATCGAAAGAAGAGCGGCGAAATCATTGATGTCGAGATTTCAGCCTGCGGGCTGGATTACGCCGGTCGGCCGGCCTGCGTCGTTCAGGCGCGTGATGTCACGGAACGTCGCCAGGCCGAGGTAACTCTTCGGCAGCGCGACCGGGCCATCCAGGCTGTCTCGCAGGGAATTCTGATTACGGATGCCAGCCAGCCGGACAATCCGATCATTTATGCCAGCGCCGGATTCGAGCGCATGACGGGATACCGCGCGGAAGAGACCATCGGCAGGAACTGCCGCTTCCTGCAGGGTCGCGATACGGACCGGGAGACTGTTCGCGAAATTCGAACGGCCATTTCCGCCGGTCGAAACTGTTCGGTGGAGATCCTGAATTACCGCCGGGACGGCACACCCTTCTGGAACCAGTTGACGATTTCGCCCATCCTGGGACAGGACGGACGTCCTGCCGAGTTCGTGGGCGTGCTGACAGATGTCACAGACCGGAGACGACTGGAGGAACAACTTCGCCAGGCGCAGAAGATGGAGGCCTTCGGCCAGCTGGCCGGAGGTGTCGCGCATGACTTCAATAATCTCCTGACGATCATTTCCGGCTACAGTGAGATTCTCCTGTCGATGCTGCCGTCGGAAGACTCCATGCGCGAGGCCGTCAAGGCGATCAGCGAAGCCGGTGAGCGCGCGGCGTCACTGACTCGCCAGATGCTGGCCTTCAGCCGGCAGACGGTCCTCGCACCGAAAGTCCTGGACCTCAACGTGATCGTCAGCGAAACGGAGAGGATGTTGAGACGATTGATCGGTGAGGATGTCCTGCTGACGACCGTTCTCGATCCGAAAGTCCGCTCCGTTCAAGTGGATTCCGGACACCTGGGGCAGGTGCTGATGAACCTGGCGGTCAATGCCCGCGACGCCATGCCGCGCGGCGGCAAGCTGACTATCGAGACTCGTAACATCACGCTCGACGAGCACTACGCGGCTACTCATCTGGACGTCCAGCCCGGCGAATACGTCCTGCTGGCGGTTACCGACACCGGTGAAGGAATCGCTCCGGAAGTCAGATCGCGCATCTTCGAACCATTCTTCACCACCAAAGGAGTCGGCAAGGGCACGGGACTGGGACTGGCCGTGGTGCATGGCATTGTGAAGCAGAGCGGCGGCAACATTGAGGTCTACAGCGAACCGGGGCTGGGCACTTCGTTCAAACTGTACTTCCCGGCGGTCCAGGGTGACGCCGCGCGCTCGGTCAGCCAGGAAAGTCGCAAGGCCAGGCCGGGAACCGAAACGATTCTCCTGGTCGAAGACGAAGACAGCGTGCGCGGTCTGGCCGTGCTGGCTCTGCAGACCCACGGCTATACCGTGCTGGCCGCCGGCACCGGCAAAGAAGCACTGCGTCTGGCGGAGAAGCACGCCGGACAGTTCAACCTGCTCGTCACGGATGTCGTCATGCCCGGCATGGGCGGCAGCGAACTGGCCGAAGTGATGCGTGCCCGCATCCCGAAACTCAAGGTTCTGTTCCTCAGCGGCTATACCGACGACGCCGTCGTGCGGCATGGCATCCTGCAGGAAGAGGTGGCGTTCCTGCAGAAGCCGTTCTCACCTCTGACGCTCGCGACGAAAGTCCGCGAGATGCTGGATGCCTGACGCGCCGGATGAGGCACATCACCGTTCCGGGATCGGTCATGGCCGCGGGCCTGGGTCGAGCTTCTCGAAGTAACGCAGCATGTCGGCTTCGATCCGGCGCAGGTTGTCGCCAAAGGCTTCGGTGAAGAGAGCCATCCGCACATCCGGAGTCATCCGGCGTTCGGACGAACCTGTTTTCCTCAGGAATCCGGCGTACTGCCGCGGCCGGGTTTCGATCAGCCAGAACGACAGCGCCCAGGCCTGCGCATAAGCGGCTTCGATGTTCGTCGTGAAGGCCGAATCATCCCGCAGAAAGGCTGCCAGTGCGCCTTCCGGCCGGTTCTGCATCGACCGGCGGAACGCGATCAGCCAGCCGCGATTGGCCCGCGCCAGGGCCGAACGGTCGTTGGAATGGCTTTCCATCCCCGGAGCTTCAAACACTGTCGCCAGGCCTTCGACGACCCAGCGCGGATCGTCACCACCCCGGCGGTGCAGACCCAGGTTGTAACCCAGTTGATGAGTCGCTTCGTGAATCATGGTCTCGCGGAGGTTCACATCCAGCCCGGCCTTGCCGGTGATCCCCGGCGAGGAAAACGCCCAGTCCCATGCGGCATCAGATGCGGTGTCCTCTGCGGCCCGCCGGTGATCGGGTTCGGCACGCAACGTCACCATCCGCCTTCGTTCAGAATCTCCGCGCGCCGGGTGACCGTCCGCTGTCGATGCCGAGGCGGACTCATACATGAGAATGCGATTGTGAGTCTGCCAGTAATAGCCCAGCACTTTCGGATCGACGGCCGCCCCCTCCCGTTCGGCGACTTCGAGAAACGACTTTCGATCGGGCAGCACGATCGCGATGAGCGGAAATTCCGGATCGCTGATCTCGAAGCCGCGGATCGAGAAGTACATATGAAACCGCCGCCAGGTCTGCTCGAAGACATCCACATACAGCTTCGCCCGGCCACGCGGAGCCAGCACCAGATAATGCCGCGAAGTGGCCACCTCAAACTGCGGACCGAACTCCTTGAGCAGGTCGGTGCGCAGTGTCGTGAAAGTGTGGGGTGTGAATTCGGCAGCCACCTGCCGGAAGGCGGTGACTTTGCTGAGTTCGACGGTGACCATCCGACCGGAGCGGTCCAGCAGCCGGGCATACACGGGATTGCGATCGACGATCCGTCCTTGCCAGACCGTCTCACCGGCGCGCAGCTCAATCAGCGGCTGCCCACCGCCTGCCTTGACGGGAACGAGGCCGATCATCAGAGCGGTCAACGCGGCTTTGACCAGCAGTCGAGACCACATGGTGGAAACTGTCCTGTCGAGAACCCGGAGTCTGTCCTCCTCGAAGATAAGTCTCGAACGGGACCACTGCCGGAAGCGGAGCCTTCGGGAAACGGCCTGCTCCGGGAATCGTTGACCGCTCGTCCGCAGCGCGATCGTTCGCCGCTTCATGGAAGAATCCCGCGCGACCTGTCAGACCGCTGCGTCGCGACAGGTCTGCCCTGCGCATGTGCCGCGCTGGTATCGGCGAACCGATTGATTCATCCTTCCGCCCATGCCTTCTGATTCAGTGACTGCCGTGACCGATTCGCACCACACACATCCGCGTCCCGTCTTTCCGCCGCCAGTGCAGTACGGAACGCTGCGGTTGCATTCCCGCTACCTGCTGTCTCCGCTGGCCGGCTTCACAAATCTGCCGTTCCGCCGGATTGTGCGACAGATCGGCGGAGTGGGCCTGGCCACGACCGACCTCGTCAGCGCGGATGCGATCGTGCATCTCAACCGCAAGACCGAACACCTGCTGGCGACTCATCCGGAAGACCGGCCGTTCGCCGTGCAGATCTTCGGGCGCGATGCCTCCGTCATGGTCGATGCCGCGCAGATGCTGGTGGCGCGCGGCGTCGATTCGATCGACATCAACATGGGTTGTCCGGTCCGACGCATTGCTTCCGGTGGCGCCGGCGCCGGCATGCTCTGCGATCCCGATGGAACCCTGGCATTGACGCGGCGCGTGGTGGAAGCAGTTCCAATCCCGGTCACTGTCAAGATGCGACTGGGCTGGGACAGTTCGCAGATCACAGCTCCGCAGTTCGCGCGCGAGTTCGAGCAGATCGGCATTGCCGCCGTGGCCATTCATGGACGGACCCGCGCGCAGGGTTTCGGTGGCTCGGTCGATCTCAGCGGGATCCGGCAGGTCGTGGAAGCTGTCGAACGCATTCCCGTGATCGGCAACGGCGATGTCCGCAGCATCCCCGACGCGGACCGCATGCTGCGCGAAACCGGATGCGATGGTGTTTCCATCGGCCGCGGTGCGCTGGCCAACCCGTGGATCTTCCGCCAACTGGTTGAATGGGAAACAACAGGCGGCTGGTCACCACCCGGCAGTTTCGATGACCGGCTCCAGCTGTTGATCCGCCAGTTCGGATATCTCGAAGAACAGTGTGGTACGCACTGGGCCATCGTCCGCTTCCGCAAGATGGCGCACTGGTATCTGAAGTCGATGAAAGTCCGCTGGGATCTCCGCGACCGGTTCCAGAAAGCCGGCACGCGCGAGCAGATTGATGCTGTGCTGGCCGACATCATCGCCGCCGGTCCGACGCGCGGCACGCGCGACGGTCTGCTGCCGGACATGCACATTCCCGTCCCTCAGGGACCGGTCGAGAAGTGGTAGGTGGAGCGGAATGGCTCCCGATCTCCGCCTGTTCCCGGTGAACCCGGTCACTCAGACTTGCCGAAACAACTCCATCCATCGGTATCCTCTGATCGGCCCGGACGGATCGGCTCAGGCGGCTTCAGGACCATCGAACGGCGCTCAGACATCGCAGGCGGATGAGGTTTCCATGCTGAATTTTCAGATGCGCGACAGTGGCTCGAAACTCTGCAGCGGCTTGACGCGCCGGCAGACTCTGCGACTGGGAGCCACCGGACTCTTCGGCGGCCTGACGCTGCCCCGGCTGCTGCAGTCCGAATCCCGAGCTGCGGAACAGCAGCAACAACGGCCTCAGGGACGCGCGAAGTCCTGCCTGTTCATCTTCCTGGAAGGTGGACCACCTCAGCAGGACATGTGGGATCCAAAACCGGAAGCGCCGGCGGAGATCCGCGGTCCGTTTCAGACCATTGCCACAAAAACGCCAGGGCTGTTTTTCACCGAACACTG